>Ga0326513_10000028_pt1 | contig 107272 bp, 156 predicted proteins | sample 2_2465_0518_D_FD_203654 | JGI IMG/M metagenome (GOLD analysis project Ga0326513, IMG submission 203654) | Bovine rumen microbial communities from UC Davis, California, United States - 2_2465_0518 | ecosystem: Host-associated > Mammals > Digestive system > Stomach > Rumen | place: USA...
TCTTATAAGAATATGGAAGTTATCGGTGAGCCGTTCGAGAATGAAAAAGGCAAAATGGTAATTAAGGTAAAAGAGCCGTGCGATCGCTGCTCAGGACTTGGCTTTATTGTTTCTCATGTAAATAATGGTAAGTATGTTCCGATTCCTGTTGATGGCGGCGTCTGCTATAAGTGCGGTGGTGCAAAGGTTGTGACCAAAGTAGTCCGCGCCTATACGGAAAAGGAATATAATGCCCTTCAGCGAGCAAAAACAAGAGCTGCGGAGAAGCGTGAAGCTGCGGAAGCCGCAAGAATTCAGGATGCTATTGACCATGCTGATGAATATAAGCATGAAGTAGCTCTTAAGCGCGGTTTCAGCGAAGATGAAAAAATCTATCTTGTTTATGGTGATGATACTTACGCAATCAAAGATGAGTTGAAGAAGCTTGGTGGGAAATTTGACCCGACTTTTAAGTGGTTCTTTTCAAAAGAAGTAGAGCTTCCGGAAGGCTACAATCTTTGTGAACTTGCTTTTGATGAAGTTTTTGACTATAATCCTGAATCAAAGTGGGCAAGTTTTAAGGAAGATGCAAAAAATATTGTAGCTCGTAAGATTGCTGAACTTAAGGGGCCGTCTACTTCAGAATTCTATCCTGGAACCGAGAAAGAAAGACTCCGTAACATTACAGCAAAGGTTACAAGTATCCGTGGGTTTGAAGGTATTTATGGTTATACTCATGTATATACCTTCACTTCTGGAAATTATGTTTTTGTATGGATGACATCAAAGACTCTTACTGTTGCGGTTGGTGAGACTGTAGACCTTACAGGCACTATTAAGAAATTTGATGAATATATGGGAGTTAATCAGACTCATCTTACAAGATGTGTCGTAAATAAGATAGGAGAATAATATGAAAGACAGAGAGATTGCTTGTGTTTTTTATGAATATGAGGGTAGTTGTCTGAAGGGAAAAGCAGGTACTTTTAGAAAAGTTTGCCAAACTTGCGGTAAATATAAGCCTAAGCTTGGCAGCTCTCCTGCTCGTCAAAATCTAAAGAAACAAAAGATGGAAAAAAATAGAATTAGAGATATGAAACAGCAGATGAAAGAATATTAAAGGAGAATAATTATGAGTAGAAGTCCATTCTTTTTTATTGAAAATTTTGATGGTTATGCTAATAAATATGAAATGTATCATCCGTTAGTTTGGGATTCTAGACATACTAAGCGAGTCCCTGCAGAACTTTTTCCTTACAACGGTTGTTATGACCTTTTTTCTATTGTAGAGGATAATGCAGGAGACTTTCCAAGTATGCATGGAATTCATTATGGATTACCTAAAGATGTTTCAGAAGAAATAAAAACTATTTATAACGAGCATTGTTATGAAATTGACGAAAAACATACTTATACTCCCACCGTTCGTTGGTTTACTTATGCTGATATGTATATTTATTGTCTTGAGCATCCAGAAGTTTCTGATTATGAAGCTATGGACGAAGCTTATTATGATAATGAACCTGTAACTAAAATTATGAAGCCGACTCCTCTTATGGCACTTAAAGAACGTGTTGATGCTTTTCTTGATGTTATGGGAAACGGGGATTCCTGGAAAGATGATTACAGTACAATTAGAATCGTTTACTGGATTAGTTAAAACTTATTAAAAACATTTGATTTTTAACAAAATTTTTGATATAATATATACATAATAAAGGAAAGGAAATATTAAAATGTATAAAAGAGATTGCTTTTTTTATGATGAAGACCAAGATATGAGTGCTACTCTACCTGAGTGTAAATATGATAATACTTGGGGAACAATTTATTGTGAAGGATGCCCTAATTATTTTGATAAACAAGATGGTATTAGTATTATAAGACAATATGTAAATGAATTAAAATCATATCCTAAAACAAGATTAATGTTTATATCCTAATGGGGGCTAATGTTTATATGATAAATTTTCCAGAAATGTTATATTACATGGAATGTGAAGGAGATATTCCTACTAGAACAGGTAGAATAAATGCCATAATTAAAGAAATAAGGAATACTCCACCGCATCATATTAGTGACGATGAATTTGAGCAGGTACTAAACAATCACGGTCTTTCATATGAAGAACTTACTAATCGAGAACTTTTATTTATTGTTCAAAGCATAAATAAATAATAAAAAATATTTGCAACTTTAAAAAATTTTTGATATAATAGATACATAAGATAAAGAGAACATAAAAAACAAATTAACAATCATTTATTAAGGAGAAAACACTATGGAAAAGAAAACTAAGGCTATGTATTTTGCAGAACTTCGTGAGATGGTTACAGCAGCAGTTGAGGATGAAGCTCGTAGAAATGAGCTTGTAGAGTTCATTGATAAGCAGGTTGAAGCACTTGAGAAACGTAAGGTTGCGGCAGCCGCTCGTGCTGAGAAGAAGAAAGCCGAGTCTGACGCTCTGACAGAGGAAATCTTCGAGAGAATTGGCGATGAACTTATCACAGTCGATGAAATTGTTGTTACATTTGACGAGGAAGAGGAAGTAAGTCGTGCAAAGGTAACTGCTAGACTTGGCAAGCTTGTCAATGCGGGTCGTATTGAAAAGGAAGCTGTAAAGGTTGACGGCAAGAAGAGAATGGCTTATAGACTTCCGAAAGCAGCAGACGCTGAGTAAGAATTACAACTAACTATAAGGGGGATTTATATCCCCCTTATTTTTATCTAAGGAGATTTATATGTTTTGTTTAAATTATTATCCACATGAAAAATATCTTAATGATGCGGATTAGTTAAAAATCAAATATCGTCCTGCAGACCGCACATTAGAAGATTTTTTAAAAACTTATCAAAATATTTCAATAATTATAGACGTATCTGAGGCTTTTGAAGAAACTGATGCCGAATTATTAAAAGCATTGTATGATAAATATTCTAATTTTAAAATAATCTTTGATTTTAATAATAAAGAACATTTATCAAGAGCAGAAAAATATCAAATTCCGCATTTCTTCTTGAACCCAGTTACAAGTTTTGATCAACTTCATGGATTAATTCAATATCATCCAACAGATATGTATATTTGTGAAGAAATGGGGTTCTATATCTTTTGGATTAGTAAATTATTGCATGAAAATAATATAAAAGTTAGAGTGTTTCCTAATATTTGTCAATCTAGTTTTGCGGAAACTCCTAGTATAAAGACTTTCTTTGTCAGACCAGAAGATATATCTATCTATTCAAATTATGTAGATGTGTTTGAATTAGTTTCAGATAAAGATAGACAGAAAGTTTTATTTAAAATTTATAAACAGCAAAAATGGTTTGGTAAATTACAGGAGGTAATTCCATCATTTAAAGACGATGTTGATAACAGATGTCTTATGAGCGCTTTTGGAAACCTTCGGACTAGATGTAAAAAACGATGTATGTATAATCCTAATGGGTGTAAGACTTGTGATCGTTTTGTTGAATTAGCAAACTCTTTAAAGTAGAATAGAATCATCGTTAAACGAGCTGAAAAGAAAAGTTGACATTTTTAATAATTTTTGATATAATATATATACAATGATAAAGAAAGGATATAAAAAATGGCGGCAAGAGGTAGCGTACTTAAACAAGAGGTAGCAACAAAGATTTTGGCGGCGTTTCCAGGAAGCTTTTTATACAATGATGGAAAGGAAATCCGCATTAATGGTGTAGAAGATGGACAGAACCTACAGATTAAAGTAACTTTGACATGCGCGAAGGTTGCGGTTGAAGGCGGAGAAGATACAGTTCTACCAGGAGAGAATATTAAAACAGCATCTCCTGCACAGGCTATAACTACATCAGAAAAAGTTCCTCAGGAGCCTACTAACGAGGAAAAAGAAAGACTTAAAACATTGTTAAATCAGTTGGGTATGTAAGGAAGTATTAGAATGAGTGCTGGAGTACATCTTTATCAAATGACACATTGGGAAACCGCAGGAAAATGGCATGTTAATGATGTTAAAAATTTAAGTGGTCGTTCAGGTAAATGGTACACTCCAATGCGTATTCTTGATGTCTCTGTTGAAGAATATATCAATCTTTTAATAAATACTTTTAACGCAAAAGGAATTTACTATTATGAACAAACTGATTATTTAGCTTTCTATTTTCTAAAAGAATTTGAAGCTAAGAAATTTTGTTCTTATGTAAATAAAATAGCGCGACAAAAAAATTATTGTTGCGCTTAATTGAACCGAAAAAGGGGCTATAGTAGGGTCTACCAAACCAGAGCCCTTGAAACAGCCCACGGTCTAAATGACTAAGGAGTGCTGTTAGGGTAGACATTATCAATCTCATTAGTTTAATGGACAGAATATAACACTACGAATGTTAAGGTAGGGGTTCGATTCCCTTATGAGATATATGGGGCATTAGCTCAGTGGTGAGAGCGCTGGTCTTATAAACCAGTGATACTGGTTCGACTCCATTATGCCCTATTTAAAAAATCTTTTTTGATTTTTTATAAAATTTATTATATAATATATATACAGTAAAGATAGAAAAAACAAAAAGGAGTTTACTATGGCAGAAATTAAAGCATCTGAAGCAACCACTGTTAATTCTATTAAAGTTTATCTCAATGAAATTAGTCAGTATAATCTTCTTTCAAAAGAAGATGAAGTAAGATATGCGAAAGCTGCAGCAAATGGAAGTCAGGAAGCAAAGAATGCTCTGATTAACCACAATCTCCGTCTTGTTGTTTCTATTGCTAAAAAGTATATGGGAAGAGGGCTTACTCTTTCTGACCTTATTCAGGAAGGTAATTTTGGTCTGATAAAGGCAACAGAAAAGTATGATGTTGATAAGGGATTTAGATTTTCTACTTATGCAACCTATTGGATTAAGCAGTCTATTTCCCGTGCGGTTATGGACCAGACTAGAAATATCCGTATCCCTATTCATGTTATTGAGCTGATTAGTAAGATTAAGAAAGCTGAAAGAGATTTTCAGCAGTCTTATAACAGAGAGCCGAAAGAAGTGGATATTGCGGCAGTTCTTGGAATTGATGTCAAGAAAATTAAAGAAGCGTATTCTTGGATGAAAGATACTTCTTCTCTTGATGTAGTCGTGGGAGATGATGAGGATACCACTGTTGGTTCTTTTATTGAAGATGAGTCTGTTGCGGATTCTTTTATGAATATTGAGGATGATGAAAGAAAAGAAGCAGTTCAGAATATTCTTAATACCTTGAATGACCGTGAACAGCTTATTATTAAAAATAGATTTGGTATTGGCATGAATAGAGCAAAAACACTTGATGAAATTGGTAAGGAACTTGGTATTAGTAGAGAACGAGTTCGTCAGATTGAAGCGGCTGCTCTTAAGAAGCTCCGCAATCCGCGAAGAGCTGCTCTGCTAAAGGAATTTTTCTAAAATTTCTTGGGCGGGCTTGATTAAAGAATTTCTAAGAATTTTTATTAACATTAGATTCTTAAAAGATTTATTGATTTTTTAAAAAATATATTATATAATATATATGTAAGGTTAAGAAAGGATTATTAAATGACAGTTAGAGAATTGTTAGAGGAAATTATTGAAGCAGCGCCTAATAGATTGGATTCAGAAATTTATTTTGAGACACCAATGAATGATTATTCAGTTCAATGTTATGTGCTTGATGATATAACGAGTTATGGTAATAATGATGGTCTTTTCTTTGTACTTAAAGAAAATATTTGATTTTTAAAAAAATATATGATATAATATATATATAATAAAGATAGTAGAACAGCAATTTAAGAAAATCTTGATGATATAATTTTAAAAAAATTGAAATTCACTGGAAAACTAATAAAGAACTAAAGTTTTTTGTGGCTCATATTTTTTTGATAAAGTTGCCTACCTATAAAAGGAATTTAGAAAAAGAGCTTACTATCTTGTTTAAGGCTCCTTAGCTCAGTTGGCAGAGCAGCTGGCTGTTAACCAGCGTGTCGAAGGTTCGAGTCCTCCAGGAGCCGCGCCGGCTTCACGCCGATATAGTGAGGTGTTCTTCCTACCAAAAAGGAATAGTGTAAAAGAACGGTTCATAAAAGAAGGTAAGTCCCAAAGGGCACAGAAATTATGAAAAGTACGTACACGTTTGCATTTGAGATACGCGGCTCAAATGATGCACGCCCGCGGTATGGGACAGGTCAGATTCTAGTAAGTGAGCTAGAATTGTGGGTTCAAGCCCCACTGCTGCACTTAGAGTTGATTTACCTCTTGCCAATGTAAATCTAAGCTGTTGAGGATACAGCCGCGAGCGCCATCGGGGGAGTAAAGGACGAGTGGTCAGGCATTCTTGGTGCCTGGTAAAAGTCAAGTATCTTTGAAAGGTTATAAAGGTGAAACCTTTCTCGCATCTCAGATAGTGAGAGTAAGGTATAGTAGATACCTGAGCAGGGCTGAAAGGGTGGCACCTATCTACTAAATATGCTCCAGTAGCCCAATTGGCATGAGGCGTCTGACTTAGGATCAGAATCGTGTGGGTTCGAGTCCCTCCTGGAGTATTTAATATTTATAAATATGGAGAATAAAATTTATGAAAACTGTTTATGAATTAACAGAACAAGATATTATAATTATTATAGCGAATCATTTTTCCGTTCCATTGGATTCTGTTGAACTAGAACATTATAAATCTATGGAAGGGTTCTATACAGATGAGCATTATGTTGACTATGTAAAAGGGAAAGTCACAATAGAAGGAAAAGCAAATAAGTAATATATGGCTCTGTGGTGCAGAAGAGTAGCACGCGTGCCTGTCACGCACGAGGTCGAGGGTTCGAGTCCCTTCAGAGTCGCTAGAGGAAATGGCATCGCCTCTCTAAATATAGACTGCAGGGTTCGCCACTCGGATCAGAAAAACGAGCTTGTAGCAAGGCGTAATGACTACACGAGCCATAAAACGTGCATCCATCTTCGTGTGTGCTTATTATTATAAGTAAGTGTGGAAGAAGTATGAGTGGAAGTCTCATAAAACTAAGTTCCCGAGGCTCAAACTACAAATCGGATTTGTCAGATAAGACATTAAAATCGACGTTAACATGGATTAGAGTTAAACTACCACTGGCATGACCAAATATTCAGGCTTTTCAATTCTAAACAGCCTGCCTGAAGGCGCATGATATGTGGCTTTGTGGCAAACGTCTAATAAGAAGGCAAAGTAAACTCAGTTATCAGTATTTATCGCGCCTCTTGATAATGCGTACCAAGATAAATCTTTTTATTTGATATTTATAAAAAAATATAATATAATATTATTGTAAGTTAAAAAACAATCTTTTTAAGAAAAGGAGAGTAGCTATGCTTTATATTGTATATTACAGAGATGATGACAAAGTAAGACATATGACTTTCGTTAGAACTTATAAAGAAGTTCTTTTTATTCAGGAAAGATTTGATTTTGTTACAGTAGAATGTTGCGGTAAGTAAATAATGCCCCGTTAGGCAAGCGGTTTAAGCCATCGCCCTTTCACGGCGAAGACGGGAGTTCAACTCTCCCACGGGGTATTAATCGTTGATAGACAAGTATTAAAAGTCGATAAGAAAATAAAGCCGAATTACATAGGGACATTGAGGAGAGACACCTCATAGAGCGGGGGAAGATCCATAAGATACTCTAAAAATCATCTATGCAACCCTATACGGATGCGTGTGATTGAAACTGCACACTCAGCGATTGATTTTTATAAAAAATTTTGTTATAATATTTATATGAGAAAAGGAGAAAAAATGAGAAGAATTAATTATACAGCGACAATATTAGGAACAATATTTGTTGAAGACTGGCGAGATGATGATGAAATTTCTTCTCTTATTGATGAAGACCTTGAGGATAGAGGAGTTCCTTTTCTAGAAATTAATGAAATTGAATTTGATGAAAATTAATAATAAAGACAGATACAGCAAGATATTTTGTAAATAAAAATAATCCAAATTTTTATACTATGAAGATTACCTGTCTTGGGCGAATAAAAAACAAAATATAGCAATGGTGATTAAAGAAAATAGTGTACATAAAACTTTAAAGAGTCCACCACACTGCGGCGGTCGGTAGGGAGAGACCATAGCAGACTACCTAGTATAGCTGGAGTCATGACCAGCGGAATTCAGGCTATAGTGTAAAAAGGGAGCCTCGAAATGGACAAAGCTATATTTATATAAATTTGTTGAAACTCTTGGCTATGCATCTACTTGTAAAAATAGCGGGATTTATAAATGATAGACTGATTTTATAAATGGATTGAAAGCAAGATACGGTCAACAAGGTGGGACAGGCAGAGAGAGAACATTTACCCACGTTAATTATAGTGGCGATTAGAGTTGGTTACCTAGGCAAAATGATTTTTATTCAAAAGTATGGTGGTAAGCTTTGTTTCCACGCCGAGTCACTATAATTTCTAGCGCCCGATAGTGGAGTGGCTTAACACAGCGGTCTCTAAAACCGCGGATCCTGGGTTCGAATCCCAGTCGGGTGATAGATATATGAAAGAGAGGTATGGTCCATTGGACAATTAAGCCCCACAAGTTAGGATAGGAGTTCCCGAACCTTCTATAATAAAATCGGATGCTGCAGCGGGTTAGTAGCAGAGGTCAGCTCGTCTCCCTCATAAGGAGAAGGTCATGGGTTCGAATCCCATACCCGCCATCACGGATGCACTTTCGTGTAAGAAAAATGGTGCAACCTACATCTGGGTTAAACGAGGGTGTGCTTTTGGAGAATTTCTATAGAGAAAAATTCTCCCTACTAATCAGGGTAATGATTAGCCAGCGGTTTGGTAAACACGCAGCCCCAGCCAAAGGGTAGTTAAAATAAGAGGTGGTTTGATGCAAGCCTAAGCATCCAAGACGAGTGATCATAGTCTTGCTAAATGCGGGATCCACGATACCAAATAGTGTAAAGACGTAGCATACCGAGCTTTAACTCGGAGATTCAAAGTAACGCAATGATTTGGTGGGCGTGCAGCCGCAATCCTTTATAATCTGAGCAAGTAGTTAAGACGAAAATGCTCAGTTGTAATATAGACTGCGGTTTATAGAGAATATAAGCCGCTTTGCCTTTCTGGCGCAATTGGCAGCGCATCTGATTTGTAATCAGACGGTTAAGGGTTCGAGTCCCTTGGGAGGCTCTACACGATAGCAAATAAGTGTATAAACGGATGTGCGGTTAGCTGACCTTAAAGTGAAGTATGCCCTATTCCGAGGAGGCGATTTCGGGAGTAGTTATTTTGGTTAGTTGACGAAACTGTAAAACTACGAAATATCGGATGACCAAAAAGCTTCCTCCAGAGAACAAATGTCGGGAGGTTAAACGTGGATGGGTGGTTGGCTGACCTTAAAGCTTATGCGGAGATGACGCAATTGGCAGACGTGACAACCTCAAAAGTTGTATAGTTAGAGTTCGAATCTCTTTCTCCGTATTATGTAGGGATGATGCAGACGTGGGAAACATGATAATTTAGAAAATTATTTATGAAGGTTCGAGCCCTTCACCCTACTTTTGATTTTTTATAAAAATTATAATATAATATATATGTAAGATAAAAAGACAGATACAGCAAACTTTCTTTCAAGAATATTAAGTGATATGGTTCACAAATTGTCTGTAAAACAATGTTAGCTGGTTCGAGTCCAGTATAAAAGGTATAATTGAGCTGTCTTGATTAAAAAATAGCGCCGATGAAGGTCGGTTTGGGAATTAACCCAAATAAGATGCAAAACAGGCGGGGGTCGCGCCCCTACAAAACTTCAGATATAGGCGAGGGACTGACTGAAGGGAAGCTATTTATTAGCGGGTATGGCGGAATGGCAGACGCATGGGACTTAAAATCCCTGGGGCGCAAGCTCGTGCGAGTTCAAGTCTCGCTACCCGCATTGCACATTTTTATAAAAATGCCCATTCTACATAAAGAGCTTGTAGACGATGGTTTGGCATCGTAAAAATCTAGTTGGAACTGTTACGGTGGCAGGATAAAATAGCCGTAGGTGGCTAGACACTTATAACCAAACAATATAATCTTTTGAACGAAAACTGGAGAAGTTTTCAGGGGATTCAGATGCCCGCATCAATCCCTGTTTTTACTTACGAGTCTTTCTGGATGCTGCAGAAGAAAGAAAGACAATATTAAGTTGCTTGGTGTGTGCCGTTGAACACACTGATAATAAAAGATTTAATTTCAAAGATTTAGAATGAAATTGAAAGGAGAATTATTATGCAGATTTTGTATAAAAGTGATGTAACAGGAAAAACTTATAAGTCTGAGGAAGCACTTTTGGAAGCGGAAGCTAAGGTATCAGAAGCTAAGAAACAGGAAGAGCTTGAAAAGAAAGCAAGAGCAGAAGCTGCTAAGTATGTTCAGGATAAGCTGACTGCCGCATCTACCGCACAGAAGGAAGCTCAGAAAGCGTTAAGTGAATTTTGTAAGAAATATGGAACATTTAAAACCTCTCTAAAGAGAGATGAAGACCCGTGGAGTTTTTTCGATTTTTTATTTAATCCTTTTGAGTAATTTTTTAATTAGATGGAAGGATTAAATATCCTTCCATTTTTTATTGGTTCTTAGTGTTAGCGGAAGCACGTTGGTCTCCAAAACCAAAAGGACTGGTTCGAATCCAGTAGTTCCTGCTACTATATCTTGAGCGGTTTGGAATCCGCTACTATTAATTTTATTGTTGGTTGGTTAAAATGTAGGTAAACCCATCCATAGGGCAAGATATAATTTTAATAAGGTTTTGCAAAACTTATATATTCGTCGATGACGAAAGAAAAATGTTCAATAGCAAATGATTAGGAATGAACAATCTGATGGGTAGCTCAATTGGGAGAAGCAACGCCATGTGGCGGCGTGGATAGAGATTCGAATTCTCTCCCATCAACTATTAGGTGCGGATCTGGCTGGATGAAGACGCGGTCTTGAAAACCGTCGGGCGTGATGAGCGCCTTGGGGGTTCGAGTCCCTCCCGCATCGCTAAGGAGAATAATATGAGAAAAGATAAAAGATTTAAAACAGCGAATCCTATTTTATTATATTCAGATATATCGGCACAATATGATTTATTATTAAAAGAATATAACGAATTAGGACATAATTATATTGAAGTATCCCAAGATTATATTAAACTTGCTAATTGTTATAAAGAATTAAAAAAAGAAAATACTGAACTTAAAGAAGAAATTTCTGAATGGAAAAAGGTTTCTGAATGTGATACTCCATTTCAATTAAATCATTTATTAACTGAAATTAATAAAAAGCTTCAAAGATTAAATCAAGAATTAAGAAAATTATTTTGTTAAGGCGGAATGGCAGAGTCTGGTTTAATGCACCTTCCTGCTAAGAAGGCGACCGCTGTAAAAAGCGGTCCGAAGGTTCAAATCCTTCTTCCGTCGTTTCATCCCCTATTAAACCGTTAAGGAGGCGGGCGGGGCTGTAAACTCCGCATCGGAAGATTCGAGTGGGTTCGATACCCTCATGGGGGACTGTGTATACACATTAGATCCTCAGGTTTGGTAGTTTCAGCGAGCAGAGATGGAAACTACCTATAGGCTCGATTAACTCAGCTGGGAGAGTGCGACTCTTACAAAGTCGAAGTCGTTGGTTCAAGTCCAACATTGAGTACCATTTGCGGGACCGGCGTATAAAGGGTCCTACCACCCGACTCGTAGTAAACATGGAACGCTGAAAGGTCTTGGGGAACTCCAGGGTAAGATACTCTGCAGGAGAGGTTGTGCTCCCCACTTTATTTTTTATAAAAAATATGATATAATATATTTATAAAAGATAAGGGAGAAAAATATTATGAAAAAAGCTATTGCAGATTTTAATAAAGCATATGAAACAGACGATATGTTTCATGAATATTTGGCTTTTAGCCAGTTTTTTCAAAGAGCTTTTATAAGTAAGGGCGGATATATAATTGATACAGGTAATTTTGAAACTTGCAATAGAGAATTGATAGATTTAGTTGAAGCAAAAATTCATAAACATCCTTTGTTATGGAAATTGTTTTTTATGGTGGCATAAATGATACAATTATATACAAGTTATTTTTATCAAATCCGCCACTTTAAAAAGAATATGGTGCCTATTTCGACAGCAATGTGGGATCCAAAATGGTATCATGATTGGATGGGTCATGATTATACTTTTAAGGACAAGAGGGGAATATATAATGGTATTCGCGCAGAATGTTTTCATTTTGATGGAGAAGATCATGGATGCGGCGATCAATGTTTACTCTCACCCAAAGATCCGTCTAAATGTGAATTTTTGCGGCGTCTCCGCCAACAATATAATAAATTAAATTTTCAAGATATTATGACTCGATGTGAAAGGTTAGCTTCTTACATTCAGTCTATTGAAAATTTACAAGAATTACCTATTTTAGTTTTTGTTTTTTATGAAACTCCTACAAACTTATGTTCAGAAAGAAAAACTTTACAAAATTGGTTTAAAGATAATGGATATGATTTACAAGAATTGAAATATCCAATAAAAGATAATTATATTGATATTTAATAAAAATTTTGATATAATATATAAGTAAGGTAAAGAAAAGTAGCTCAGATGGTTAGAGCGCAGCTCTGATAAAGCTGAGGTCATGAGTTCGATTCTCATCTTTTCTATCCTCGGGGCGTAGCGAAGTTTGGTTTATCGCGCCTGATTTGGGTTCAGGAGACCGCAGGTTCAAATCCTGTCGCCCCGACTGTGGATATAGCATAATTGGTAATGCAGCGGATTGTGGATCCGCCGAGTGAGGGTTCAATCCCCTCTATCCACCTGACTTAATTATAAAAAGGAGAAAATAAAATGGGTTATTATGCAATATATGCTTATGAAAATATGTATGGCGGTCTTCATGGAATAAATGATTATGCAGTAGTAGAAGCTGATTCTTATGAAATGGCAGAGAAATTTGCTGCAGAACTTTCAAGTGATGTTATAGACTCCTATCTTGACGATGAAGAAATTCGTGAAGCTGCGGGGATTGATGAAGATGATGTCTTTTTTACAGATGAAGATGATAAGCTTGATGATTTTTATGCAGAAGATATTGCATATGACATTTACACTCTGGATGAATCTAAAATTAGAGATGAAATATCATTAAATTCTTATGCAGATGAATTTAGAGACGACCCGCATGAATTTATTGAAAAATATAAAGTTAAAGGAGAAGATAAATTTTATGAATTTTATGATAGTCTCTTTTAACTATCTAATTAGGGACGATAGCTCAGTTGGTAGAGCAGAGGACTGAAAATCCTTGTGTCGATGGTTCAATTCCATCTCGTCCCATAAGTAAGTTTTTTATAGAAAAGGAGATAAAAATGAGCCGTTCTTATAAGAAAACTGCGTATTGTGGAGACCACAAAGGAAAAGAGAAAAAAAGAATTGCTAATTCAAAAGTTAGGTCAACTCTGAAAAAATTAGACCATAATTTTTCTTCACATGGTGCATATAAAAAAATGTATGGACAATGGGAGATTTGTGATTGGTATTTCTTAGAATCTTGGAAAGAATATTGGGAATGTGAGAAAAGAGCATATAAAAGATTTCCTGAAGTTTATAAAAAACCTTTAAATAAAAAAGAAGCTTATAGAGCTTGGTATAAAGACTATAAAATGAAATAAAATATATATAAAGGCATATACAGCAAATTCTCTTTAAGAGATGTGTTGGTTCAAATCCAACATTTGCCGCATGGGCAGATTGGCGCAATGGTTGACGCAAGTGACTCGTAATCACTCTATCTTATTAATATGCCTTGTTTTAATGGGGTGTCGCCAAGCGGTAAGGCATAGCACTTTGACTGCTACACACGTTGGTTCGATCCCAACCACCCCAGCTAAAATTGAATGTAGTATAATGTGAATATAGACGGCGTGTGCGTGCCTAAGCTCTAAAATCGTCGTGAGGAGCCCTCATGGTAACTGCTTCTATAGCTGAAGGTGCCTACTACATCTATTACAATAAGGTCTAGTCAGCCTGTACACAATGGTGAAATGATATATCCGTGTACCGTACTAAAACGTATTAGGTATTGTAATGGCGTTATGGTTCTACCAATACGTTAAATTGGGGAAATGCAAATGGAACTATTTATTATTAGTTGATTCGTTTAACTTAATAAAATCAATCTTTTTTAAGCAATAGTGCATTATTGCTAATGAACGAATCGTGTATAAAAAAGATTGGATTTTAGAACGATTATATGTTGATTGTTTATTAGAAGATGAGGTGCGGAAGCGGGGGCAACGCAGTACCCATAAATGAATGTCTCGGCGTTGAGTAGTCAACTATTAAACAATAAATGTAGAAATCGTTTCGCGGGTATCGTATATCGGTTAGTATATTAGCCTTCCAAGCTAAGGGGGTGGGTTCGATTCCCATTACCCGCTTAACTCACAAAAGTGAGTAAAGATAAAAATGTGCGGTGGTGGAATAAGTAGACACAGACTATATGAAAAGCGAGGTAGCATCTGACTCACACAAATTCTCGCGGAGTCATGTGAGGTGTAAATCCTCACCCGCACATTCTTTATACTTGTAGCTCAGACGGAGAGAGCATCGTCCTTCTAAGTCGAAAGTCGAGGGTTCGAGTCCCCCCAAGTATATAATAGACATATACAGCAAATTTTTTCAAGAATAAGAAATAGACTTTTAATCTATAATTCTAACTCAAAGTATGTCTAGTTTTAATTGAGCCAATAGCCAAAGGGTTAAGGCAGAGGGCCGCAACCCCTCGATTATAAGTTCAAATCTTATTTGGCTCTTATTGATTTTTTATAAAATTTTTAGTATAATATATACATAAGGTTATGAAAATAACCTCAAACAAAGTTTGAAAAGAGATAAAAGGAGAACAATTATGAATACTTTTCTTAATCAGATGGTAAGAGACAATAACATTACTCGTACAGAGAACGGTGGTGTAACTCGCAAGACAACAGAATCTAAGGTGCTTGATATGTTTGCGGTTGGCGGTGCTTATAGAAACCGTTCTGATGCAGATGTTATTCTTCTATTTAAGAACGCATTTGAGGAAAACCGTGAACTTGCTATGAAGTGTCTTTTCTATCTTCGTGATGTTCGTGGTGGACAGGGTGAAAGACGTTTCTTCAGAACAGCTTTCCGCTGGCTTTGCGATAAGCATCCAGAAGTAGCAAAGAGAAATCTTAATAATGTAAGTGAGTATGGTCGATGGGATGATCTTATTTATGTAGCTGAAGACACTAAGTGCCAGACTGCCGCATTTAATATCATTAAGCATCAGCTTGCTCTTGATGTTCAGTGCAAGACTCCATCTCTGCTTGCTAAGTGGCTGCCTTCTCAGAATGCTTCTAATAAAGATACTAAGCGTCTTGGTCATGTGCTTGCAAATTATCTTCATATGACAAACAAGGAATATCGTAAGACTCTTTCAGTACTGCGTGAGCGCATCAACGTTCTTGAACGCCTGATGAGTGCAAACCGTTGGGATGAAATCGAGTTTGATAAGATTCCTTCAAGAGCTGGTATTATTTATCGTAATGCATTTGCTCGTCGCGACATTCTTGCCAAGAGATATGAAGCATTTGCTAAGAGTTCAGAAACCAAGGTAAATGCAGAAGCTCTGTACCCGCATGATATTGCACATAGAGCTTTTGATTATGGAATGAAGCGAGCTGACATTAATGCTCCTGAGCGTCTCATGCTTCAGAAGTATTGGGATAACCTTAAGGATTTCTATAATGGAAGAGAAGAGAATGGCATTGCGGTAGTTGATGTTTCTGGTTCTATGAGTGGTATTCCTATGGAAGCCGCAGTTTCTATGGGAGCCTATATCGCAGATAAGGCTCACGGACCATTTGCTAATCACTTTATTACTTTCTCAGCTAACCCTGAGCTAGTAAGATTTGAAGGTGTTGACATTGTTGATAAGTTCAATCGTTGTGTAAAGGCAAATTGGGGTATGAATACTAACGTTGCGGCGGTATTTGATATGCTTCTAAATACAGCTAAGAAGAAGCATGTAAAGGTTGAAGATATGCCTACTCGAATTTATATCTTCTCAGATATGGAATTTGATAAGTGCATGACTCTTGATCCTAATTACCATGATGAATGGGGTTGGGGTTGGCATTCATGCAAGCATCCTTCTTCAACTAAGGAAGTAAATTCTGACCTTGAGAAGATCAAGAGAAAGTGGAGTGCTGCTGGTTATCAGATGCCTTCTGTAATCTTCTGGAATCTCAACGCTAGAAATAATCGTATTCCTGCTATCGGCGATGGTTTCAGTTATGTGAGTGGATTCTCTCCTTCCATGATTGATTCTATCCTTAGCGGTAAGGACGGTTATGACCTCATGCTTGATAAGCTCATGTCTAAGCGTTATGCGGCGGTTGTTGCATAACTTCTATATATAAGGCACGCAGAAATGCGTGCCTTTCTTTTTTTTATATAAAGAAAAAATCTTAGAACCTGGTTAAATGGTTTTTTAAATGGCTCGGCACGCAGACACTCGTATCTCAGAAACGAAAAGCTGGTTTGGATTTTTTATTTTGCATTTCTTGGGCAGGAATAAATAAATTAATTTTTCTAATTTTAATATATAATTAGTGAAAAAATAATTTTTAGCAGGAGGAGCATTATAAAAAACTATGGCAGTATTATTAGAACATTATTCTTTATCTGAAATTTTTATGTTTACTGTCCTTTTAGCTTTAGCTATAAAAAGTTTAGTATCTTTTTTTGATTGGGCCTATACTTATCTTAAAAAATTCTTTAACAAAGAATATAAAGAGACTGATGAAAAAAAGGACTTAGAAAAAAGATTACAACATGGCAGCTGGGTTATGACAACTTTACAAACAAATCAAGATATAACTGATCAATATTTAAAAGAGCTATCTGCAAAGATAGATATGTTAATAGATTCAGATAAAGATGCTATAAAATCTTACATAACAAGCAAGCATCATTACTTTTGTTATTAGGTTGGATGGATTGATGATTTTAGTTTAGATTGTTTAGAAAAACGTTATTTGCATTATGCAAAAGAAGGAGGAAACTCTTTTATTGAAGGTTTTATGAATGATTTAAGAAATTTACCAAAAAAACCGCCAACAAATAGTGATAAACATTAAAAAATAAAAAGAGATAAAAGGAGTGTTATAAGTGGCTTATTTATCAGGTTTATATCCCCCAGTTATTCCAGATGGGTATCCAGCAATGTTACAATAGGGGGAAACAATAGATTCTAAAAAATATTATAAAATATATTTCTCAATACCCAAATTAAATTCAATTAATAGCATAGATTTAAGATTTATGCAAATATCAATTAGAAAACAATCTACAAATATTTCTGTTTTAGATAAAACTAAATATTTTTCTGAAATATTATTAACAGAAGGTTTTTTAGATAATACTAAATCATCAAATGATTATAATTATTATATATTAGTTCCATTAACTGTTTTTGAAAATAATAAGCTTAATATAAATTAGTTATATAAAATTCAATTAAGATTTTGTGCAAAAAATTCTAGTATTCAAGAACCAACTTCTTATAGCGGTTCTGCGCTCTCTGTTTGGTTAAATACATATAATAATAGATTTTCATAGTGGTCAAGAGTTAGCTTGATAAAAGTAATATCAAAACCTACTTTAAATATAAATGGATTAAATGCTGCTTCTAACTCTCGAATTACTACATCTTTATTTGAAGTTATTGGCTTATTAAGTTTTACTAATTCATCTGAAAGTGAAATTCTAAAAAGTTATCAAATATTTTTAAAAGATGCTAGTAAAAAAATAATTTTACATCAATCTGATATTATTTATTCAAATAATCTTAATAATCCTAATTAGATTAATTATGCTATTCCATATGAAATGTCAGATAGATTAAATTATTATATTACTATACATTATACTACTAATAATCTATATGAAAATACTGTTAATTATCAAATTAATACATATTTTACAAACACTACTATAAATCCTCTAAATGTATTTTCTGCAATAGGGAATGAAGAAGATGGATATATAAAACTTACTATAAAAAGCAAGGGCGTTAATTTATATTCTAACAATAATATAAAACCATTAGAATTAATTATTAAAAGATCTTCTTCAAAAACTAATTTTACTATATGGGAAGATTGGAAGATTTTTTCTTATACTGAAAAGTATATAGATAAATAGTTTTATGATATGACAATAGAAAGCGGAATTTGGTACAAATATGGCTTGCAAATGCGCGGGACTGATTCAAATGGGCGTATAGTAAGAACTAATATGCAGTCAATGAACAAACCTGCAATGTGTATTTTTGACAATATGTATTTAACAACAAAAGATAAACAACTAAAAATAAAATTTAACCCCGCAATTAGCCAATTAAAATATAATGTATTAGAATCTCAACAAAATACTTTAGGAAGTCAATTTCCATATATTACTAGAAATGGAAATAATTATTATAGAACTTTTTCTATTGGCGGAATTATATCTGCTTTATCTGAAATTTTACATGAAGATAACTTATATATTTAGACAAGTTTTGAAACTAAAAACTATTGGGAAAAACCTTATTCTGTTGCGGGAGTTCTTAATAAAAAAGATATGTGGGGCGCTCCTTAGGAAGATATAGATTATAAGAAAAATGGTAATTCTGCAATTATCTTAGAAGGAGATCTTAATCAAAATACTGAATCAATTTTTGATAGTGTAGGTTTAAATGAGGATGATAATTTAATTCATAATACATAGATTGCGGCAAGCAATAATACTTAGATGTTTTCTACAAAAAATAAAAGATTATTTGCTACAGATTCAGAAATTTATAATTAGCAATAGGAATTATATGAAGAATATAATTCAGAACATGGTATAAATAAATATCAAGATTTTATTTATGAAAGAGAATTTAGAAAATTAGTTTTTGATTTTTTAAATTCAAATGAAATTAAATTATTCCGTTCAACACAAGAAGGTAATATCTTAATCAGATTAATTGGAATAAATTTTGAACCAGTTGAAGGAACAAATAGATTAGTTTATTCATTTTCCGCAACCGCAGTTGAAATAGGGGAAGATACTATTAGTAATTATAAAAAATATAATATTTTAAAGGAGGATTAATATATGAAACATAATTTTCCATATTTACAAGATTCCTCTTTTTTAAAATAGTTTGATTAGTTACAATTAAAAGAAAAATTCGTTAAAATTATTGTTTTAAATTTTAAAGAATAGCCAATAGCAGAAATACAAGGGCGTGTAACTGGCGGCAGTATAAATGTAGATGGATCTTCTAGTATGCGGCGAACCGCAAATCTGTCTGCTATTGTTAAATAGTAGGATTATAATATTTTAGATGTAAGAAATTTATTATCAATTAATAAGAAAATAGAAATATTAATTGGCTTTACAAATTTAACTAATAAATATTCTGACTTTCCAATTATTTGGTTCCCTGAGGGAGTATATTTAATTTTTTCGCCAAATATTACTCAAAGTGAGACTGGAATTAATATCTCTTTAACTTTAAGGGATAAAATGACGTTATTGAATGGAGAATGCGGCGGTTCATTTCCCGCATCAGTTACTTTTCATTAGATTGAAGATATTGATGAAAATGGAAATGTAATTATTTCTAATCCAACTATATATCAAATTATTGTTGAATTAGTAAATCATTTTGGTGAAATCCCGCTGGATAAAATTATTATAAGTGATGTTGACACTAGAATTAAACAAACAGTTCAATGGATTGGTTCTTACCCAGTTTATTTTGCTAAACATAATAATGAGTTACAAGGTTAGTTTTCTACTAATTATTTTTAGCTCAGACAAACTTTTTCAGATAATGAAATCAAAACATATAATTATGGAGATGCTGTTGGATATGTATTAACCGATTTTATTTATCCTGGTGAATTAATAGGAAATGCTGGAGAAAATGTTGTTACTATTTTAGATAAAATAAAAAATTTACTTGGTAATTTTGAATATTTTTTTGATACAGAAGGTAATTTTCATTTTCAAGAAGTTAAAAATTATCTAAATACAACTTATCCTACAACTTTAGAAAAAGATCGAGGAAATTTAGATAATTATCTAGTAGACTATGTTGATGGCGCATCTGTATATAGTTTTGAAGATAACAAAATTATTTCATCTATTTCAGTAGCCCCTTCTTATGAACAAATTAAAAATGATTTTATTGTGTGGGGTAAAAGAACTGAATTAACTGGTGCGGAAGTTCCAATAAGGTATCATTTAGCTATTGATAAATGTCCACGAAACAATATATTGCATCAAGGTTTTTATGAATATGTTGATCCATAGGATGATTTAACTAAATATACAAAAAAAGTAATTACTGGACAAAACTCAATTAATATTACTTCAAGAGATTATAGAACTGAATTATATTTACAAGGAGTTGAATCTGAAAATACAGCTACCGCAAGTAATTATTATTTTATTGAATTAAAGAATTAGTGGCCGAAAATTTATAATATAAAATAGGGAACTTTTTTAGAAGAGTCTTTTGATAATTTAGATTATTTTTTAGATATTATAGATACTTCCGCATAGATAGGAAAATTTAGTGTTTAGAATATTGGAAGACGGACAGTAGTTATAAACGATGATTCTATTAATTGTATTTTTGAACCATAGTATCCAGAAGTTGTTTTTATAAAAACAGTGGATCAAGATGATCAAGAGTCAAATCCTATAAGAATTGAATGTGAAAATAAAAAAATAGATTATACACAGATAAAACCAGAAATGTTTAATTTTCTTTTTCAAGGAAATCCTTATAAGTCTGCCTATGAAGAAATAAGGACAGAATTATATCAATATACAACATATAATGAACAAATAAATTTATCTATTTTACCAATTTATTATTTTGAACCAAATACAAGAATTACTGTAAAGAACAATTAGATTGGGATAGGTGGAGATTATATGATTAACAGTTTTTCAATACCTCTTGATATAAATGGCATAATGAATTTAACTTGTATAAAAACATTAGAAAGGATATAAGGTAAATGATTTTTCATTTACCTTATATATTTTTGATGATCTTGTTTAACTTTTTCATTTGAAACATGTGCATAATGTAAAGTAGTTTCAAGCTAAGAATGTCCTAATACACTTTGAATAGATTCAATTGGCATGCCTCTGTTTATCGCAGTTGTTGCCATAGTATATCTAAAACGATGTGGAATAATATCTTCAACACCGCTATTCTAAGTTAATTGATGCAATCTTTTTCTAACTCCTGAAGTACTTAATCTATTATAAGGGAATCTTAAAGACACAAAAAGAGCTTCATTATTATCTTTTCTTTCATTTATATAGTTTTTTATACTAACTACAGTTTTTGCATCTATATAAACAGTTCTCCATTTTCCACCTTTTCCGCAAACAATAATTTCCCTCTTATTTAAATCAACATCTTTAATATTTAAACCTACACATTCAGAAATTCTAATACCTGATGAAATTAGTAAATCTACAATAGCAATATCTCTATTTGTTTTACAAGCTCTTCTTATCTATTCTATATCTATATCAGTGTACTATTGCCTTGGTTTTACATTAGACTTCTATCTTCTTATTCTTACTGAAGGATCTTTCTAAATATACTCTTCTTCATATAGCCATTTAAAAAAAGATCGTATAATACTTTTTCTTTGATTTAATGTTTCAGTACTTAATGGTTTACCAGTTTTTTTATTTTTAGATATATATTGAATATATAAACGAAGATGATTAACAGTTATTTTTTCTAAAGGTAAACTTAAATAGTTTAACATATCCTATAAACACATTTTATATTGTTCTTTACTTTTTTCTGACATTCTACCCTATTGCTCTTTTGCCGCCATATAAATATAATAAGCTTCTGGTAATTGATAATTTTCATCTTTTAAATCTACAAAATTTGGTGTGATATTATAATTAAGAGAATAAGTATTTAATATATTTTTAATTTTATCTATATCCTATCTTTTAAAAAACGGCTATATTTTTAAACAAAATCCTTCAACAAAAGATAAGTTTGAAGACATTAATTAATTCTCCTTTTTTTTAATATTAAAAAAAGGAGGACTATATTTAAATATATAGTCCTCCTTTACTCTTTATTTAATTTTATTTTAATTCCATAAATAGATAACTTAAATAAAATACTATTTTATTTTTTATTTATTCACTATAATTTCATATCTTCTGTGCTTAATTAAAGTTTTTATTTAAGATCTCTAAATGGGCGTTTAGTTTACTCACCTAAGATTGTGCCATCGACATACTCAAGACGTTTTACAACAAAATCACGTATCTGCAAAATGTTGTTGTCCGTCTTTCCGGGGATCGTAATAAAAGCCCCGTCTGCTGTTGTCTCTGCATAATCCTCGGCATAAAGATATGGCGGAATCTGGCTTATGAACTTGTCGAACTCTCCGAGAATATTTCCGGCAGAAAGTACGGTTTCTCTAAGTTCCTGATACCTTGCTATTACATCGCTCTGGAAAAGATTCCAAATACGATAATGCAGGTAGTTGTCCTCTTGAAACTGCGTATATCCGTTATAATTCTCTTGGAAGATTGTGTTATAAGGACGCCATGTTACTTCTTCCTGTCGCACAAGTCCGGTCATTCCCCACGTAGAATCCAAATCGTACAAACCTGTGTACCACTGTTCTGCATCATACGTAAAAAATGTCTGATTCTTTGCGATCAGGTCAATGGCACATATAGCCCTTACGAATATATGCATATCAATGAGCGATTGCAGGTCAATCTTTGAATCTATCCCGGCTATAAACTGCGCATCTGTTGAATTACATATAAACGCCAGTACGGAAGTCCAACTATCGGCAATGACTGTTGGCATTTCATCGTGAAGTTCATCAGACCATTTTCCATTCATTGTCGGCTGTCTGAAAAACATCGTGTTATCATCAGCAAGCCCATCTGTCTGAATAATGCAGTTTGTTTCCTCGTCAGAATCCACACCGTACATACCGTCTTTCGGTAAATTCCATGTATAAAGACCATAGTATACACCGTTGTGGTAGACCTTGACCGGGAATCCATCAATCGCAAGATTGCTCTTTCTCAGCGTAGCAGGTAGGGATGCAAAATTACTCCTTGACCTGACTGCCTGTGACCAAAGACGGGCATTAACAATATTTCTTGCATGGCTGTGGTCTATCCAGTTTGCTTTAAGGACAAACTTATTTCTAGGTTTATCCCAATCTCTGAAAAGACGTTTGCTCTTTGATTTTCTTGCGCTGTCTGTAAAAAGATTTATCGTGTAATTTTTCTTTGGATAGTAGGCAGATGAATCTCCTTGTACTTTAGCTGTAGCGTAATCCGTGAATGATTCCGTTGCGCTCTTGTATGTTATCTTAATGTTGCTCTTGCCTTCTGTCTTTGTCGCATACAGTTCACCCTCGATGGACACAACTGGAATATCACCGTCATTGGGTTCATATCCGCCTACGTTTACAATATTTCCATGATAATCATAAATATAAGCCATCATATCACCCCTTAAACAGTAATATTCGTTCCGACAAGTTCATTGATTTCCTGATTGGATAATGCAACTTTATAGATTTTATAGAAATCTATTGTGCCTGACCACGGTTTAACTGTGCCACTTTCAACTATGCCAATCTTATAATTACCTACAGCGTCAGCGGTACTCGTTATAATGTCCTCTAAAGAGTAAACAAGGTCATCATCAACATAACTATGTATCAATAAGTGCTTTGAAAAGTTTCTTACTACGATAATTATATCGTGCGCAACATCCATACTAAAAGGTGTAGAGTTACCTCCAAGGTTTTTAAATGTTGTCCGTGTCATAATTTGTTCATTAGATACGGTTGTTGCAATTCTCAAGCCTGTAACGACACTTCCATTTAATCTGGATTTTGCGCTTGCGTCCAGTAGGAATGAAGCCTCAGTGGTAGGCTCCCACGTCCCCTTTATCAGGATCGTAAAATCCTCGTTATCCATATCATTTCTTGCAGGTACTCCGGTATCGACTGTAAATGCACTCATATCTGTTCCATACGGCAACTCATAAATAACCCGGCTGTCTACACTCATGCTGAACAATGCATCTTTCAGGGCTTTGCCGTACTTCTCACCGTCCTCGGTATCCCAATATACATGCTCAAAACAGTCTATAAGGGCTGTCTTTACATTATCCGGCATAATGCTATATGCGGGAATTACAAGACCGTCTGAGCCGATAGCAAGCACCCTCCCGGCATTTATAGCTCCCTGCTGTTTGTCAACTTTCTGACCATTTGAAATAGCTTCAATAAGTGCGTCAACCTTTGCACCTTCCCAAATATTAACTGCCATTATACACCTCCGTTATATGTAACCGTTGTTTCGAGTGTTGTAAGATTGGTTACGATTGTCAGTGATTCTCCTGTGTTCAGCGTTCGGACTTCTGTTATTGTTCCAGTACCATAAGTAAAAGCGTCCGTTCTTATAGCTACCGAATTACGACTGTGAGTAACCTGAGAAACCTTCCCATCGGTGAACGTATATGCCTGAGTTGTATCAGGAACATCATCACTAAGAAGCATTAACTTATGTGTTAAATCCCCGGTAGTGCTGACCCATGCATTCCATGTAGAAGTAAATGCACTATATGTTCTAACCCATACTTCTATGCTTGTTCTTCCCGACTTGTAAGTATAGGTCAACCGCTGAAACGTCCTACCTACATTGTTTCCAAAAACTTCATGCCAAACTTCCAAAATTCCATGCTCACTATCGGCAGTAGGTTTGTGAAGATATGAATTATCAGTGTGAAGCATATACACACCGGGAGTCAATACGGTATTCAAGTCCGTTCCGTCAGCAAGCCTTTGAGGTTCTGTTAATGCACCTAAATCAGCCTTTATTTCCGTAAACTCATCTCCAACAGCTTTCGCATCAGCTGCAGTTCCAGTTATAGAAAGCGTATCATCTACTTCAATTTGTTTAGCATCAATAGCAGCATTTACTTCGGCTTTCGTATAAGTATTTGATGCGTTTGCTTTCTTATTTAACTCTGTTTTAACTGCCAACGCATCTGCAGCGGCACCTTCAATAGTTAAAGTTTTATCAACAATAACCGCACTTCCTACAGGATTTACATTATCATCTAACCAATCAGTAGTATCCGCACTAATTTGTTTTCTTAAAAAATCATTTAATCTTGAATTAAATTCATTAGTGCTAATTTTATCTCCATCCAATTCATCAATCTGATGTTGGAGATTTCCTTTTCCAGAAGAAGAAATATCGACACTTCCTAAAGCATCTAATAAAGTATGATTATTTTCATCCCACTAAACATTTTGGACATTCACACTAATAGGAATTTCTCCAGTATAAGTGCCATTCTTTTGCTTTATTTTTATAGCCTTTATTTTATCAGCCATAAAACTTCTTCCTCCTTTCTTAAACATAATTTTCTAATTTATTAAAAATTTTATTAGTCACATATATAATTTCATCTCTATAAGTTGAAATTAAATCCGCAACTAACTCCTATTGTTCAATAGTAAGATTTACATTATAAGAAAACATTGCAGCATGTGTAATTTCATGACATAAAACTTTCCTTAATAGTTTACCAGTTAGCGTCTCATTTATGTATATAGTTCTAGTCAAATTATCACATGCACCTATTGAAAAATCTCCAGACTTTCTTCTTAAAAGAGGAAAGTCTGGAGATACAAAAGCAAGTTTCCAATATGTGTTATTTATTAAAAACATTAAGAAATTTTGTTTGCTAGCGTTGTCATTTTTTGACGTAAGGTTTATTACCCATATAATTATTATATGGGGTGTTGCTCAATAACATGTTATTGCTCCCATAAGGAAATTGTACTTGCGGTTGCCCCATCATTCCGCTCATAAGCTGAGGCTGTTGCAAATAGTTAGAATTATTGTAATTTGCCATTACTTTCCTCCAATCGAGATCTCTTTTTACTTTTTGAATTATTTAACAGTTACTAAATTTTCGCGAAAAAAGAAAGAGTTTTTTCTTTCCACATATATATAAAAATTTCTACTATTAAATTAATTACATTTGACCAAAAAATTGAGTTGACAAAAATAAAAATTTTTTGTATAATACAGATAAGAAAGAGGTGTAATTTATGAAAATATTATCATTAGATTTATCAACAAAATCTTCTGGTTGGTGTGTAGGAGAAGATGGAGTTATAAAATCTCACGGATGCATTACCGCATCATCAAAAGATGTGATTCAAAGAATTATAAAGATGCGGAGTTAGTTATCTGCAATTATATAGAAAAATAAAATAGATAAAATTGTTATGGAATAGGTACGACCTGACTTTAATTCACATACGAGTAAGGTATTAATGTGGCTTCAAGCAGCAATTGCAATTGCCGCACACTAGATTAATCCGAAGATTTAGTTTTAGTTCATCGGACCTAGTGAATGGCGTGCCGCATTAAAATTTAAGCAAGGTCGCGGAGTAAAAAGAGATAATTTAAAATCACAAGATATACAATATGTTAAAGATAAATATAGCACAGATGTAAATGATGACTAGGCAGACGCAATATGTCTTTTTGACGCTTATTCAGAAAAATTTGATAATGAAATAAATTGGGAATAAAAAAGACTAATCTTATTCAAGATTAGTCTTTTTTATTTTATTATTCTTCTTCTTTTTTATCCTATTCTTTTAAATCATCTAAAGGAATCTTATTAACCTTTCTAGATTTCATAGATTGAACAGTATAATCATTCTAAATCTTCTGTTTTTTTACTATTTTCCAAATCTATTGAAATAAAAAGAATTTAATTAAAAAAGGAAGCTATGATTTATTAAACTCCTAAATAATTTTCTATTGAAAATTATAACACATTAAATTATAATCATTTTCATTCATTTTTAATACCTCTTATCTATAATTATATCAATCTATATAACCAACCCATCCTCTATACGGACTACCATATGAATGTCCATCATACCATCTTCCAAGAGCATAACCCCATTCAAAATAAAGAATCCGAGGAGAACTTGAATCATTTGGATCTGCATGCTCGATCCATATATCTGTAACAATCTGTCCCCAAGAAACTTTTTGATTATCATAAGTAAAATAATCAGCTTCTAATTCTTCAGTTGAAAGATAATCTGATCTAATTTGTGAAGCAGTCAAATAATCTGATCTAATTTGTGAAGCAGTTAGATAATTTGCATTAAGAGTTTGAGTAGAAACATAATTTGCTTTAACTTGATTAAATTCTGCTTTATCAGCATATAATGTATCACATTTTATAATCATCTTATCAGTCAAACTTCCAGAATAATAACTGTTGGTCATATCACTAGCCATAACAGTATTAGGATCTAACCAAGAGTCACCTGAGCCTCCTATAGTAAAACCATATCCATTTAAGGACTGTCCACTCATAACCTATCCATAAATTTTCCCAAAATAAGCATCTCCATTTGCGCTAATAGACCAAGAAGGACCAGATATACTACCCTCATAATCAAGAGAAAGATTACCAGCTTTTAAATCATAAGTATTAATATTCCATCCGCCTATCTGTCCGGAGCTTGCATTTATCTCGCCTGATAAATTTACATTAGATGCTGTTAGATTACCATTATTATCAACAGAAAATCTAGAACCAAGAGCAATTTCATCAGTTCCAATATAAACGCTTCTATTATTTCCTTTTGTTCCAAAAGAAATTGAACTTAAATTAGCTGTAAAATCTCCTTTAATAGTCCAATGATTTCCAGATAAATACCCCATTTCTAAAGTCGCAGGTTTTATTGTTCCATTATCTGAATATCTATTAGTAAATCTAAAAGAATTTCCTAAAGATAAGCCAAGAGGAGATAAATGAAAACCATCAGCTGTATTAGTTAATTCTGTTTTATTTCCACTATAAATACGACTACGATCAGCTTCTAAAGTAATTTTTTGACTATTTAAAGAATTACTTTCAGTACCAATTAATTTAGTACCATTTATAGTCCAACCGCCAATTTGACCAGATGTTGCGGTAATTTTCCCACTTAAATCTGTATTAGTAGCAACTAAATTTCCATTAGAATCTACTTTAAAACGTCCTGAACCATATCTTATTTCAGGTTTTGTTAAATCAATTAATAAACCTTGACCTTTTTCATTACTAGATGTATAATTAGATGGTAAGCCATTTTCATTATAATTTTTCCAAAAATTACCACTATATAATAAAGCATGACTAGTACTTGGATCTATTACAATTTGCCCATTGTTAGCTTTTCCAAATAACGCAGAACCATTTTCACTATTTAAAAAGAAAGTTCTATCACCTTTATTATATCCTAATAATCCAATGTCAGGAGCAGTCTTATCTGGATTTTTAACTTCACCCATTAAAACTCCAGTAAAACTATTATCATTTTCTTTTTTACCTGCGCCCATTTGCGGAGCTAAGATATAACCACCCTTATCATCTAATTGAATACTGTTGCCATCCCAAGCGTTAATATGAGCTAATCCATATTTATTTAATAAGAAATGAATAGGAATATGAATTCTAGCAATAACCTAATTATTATTAACACTTTTAACAGTACATACTAAAGCATTATTAACACACTAGCCGCTATACCTTGAAGCTGGTCGACATATGCATTGATTCTTTTGTAAATTTTTAGTATAATAACTCTAAGTTAATAACTCTAAATCATGAGAATCGTTATTATAAGGAAACTAATCATACTAACCTACTTCAATCTAATGTGTCTGTATTATATTTATAACATCACCATTAACTGAATAACTAAAATTAACTGCATGACTTCCAGAAACTAATGATATATCTTCCCATTTATTATTTATTTTTTCTTTAATAATAAATTCAAAAGGTTTAGAATTGTCATATTGAGGAGATAAACCATCAGAACTATACATGACATATCTAAATCCAGTATAATCTTTTAATTCAATTCTATAATTATCATTTTTAACCCATGCAGTTGCAATAGGCAATGTACTATAATATGAGTGCTGATTATAAGTTATTGTGCATTTTAGAATATCTGCTAATGTTTGCGTAAAAGTAGTGTCTATTGGATGTGCTGTTGTATTCACATATGAAATAAGTCCAGTATTAGCATTTACAATATTAAAAGAACTTTCATCAGTAAAATTTGTTTTATAAAAATTCTTTAACATGTTCCAAGTTACAGAACTAGGACTAGTTACACCATCTTTTGGATTTGCGGCAGTTGAAGTTCCTTCCCAAATCAAATCTCCACTTTGCCATAGCTGAGCTTTAAATAAGGTTTTTCCAACATTAAATCCTGCAGTTTGCTACTATCCAGTTCCGCTTGCCGCAAAATTAATAATATAAGAATTAGAATCTCCTATTGCTGTTAAAGTAGGGTAAATAGGTAATATTTTTGCTGTACTATTTGGAACAATTTTCACAATATATTGGGTCCCATTTGTACCAGGTTCTCCCTATTTTACAAAAGTAAAGTTAGTTTTTGCAACTAAATTAATCTACTTATAAGTTACAAATAATTCAATCTGATTATTTAATTTTTTTACATCATATTTTTGTGCAATATCATAAACTAAAGTATCTAAATTTGAATAATATCTATAACCTTCCTATTCAACTGCCCATGTTTTATTGTTTTTGTCAACTAATAAAGTATTTTCAATAGGAATTTTCCAAGTAACTTGTCTTTTCTTTATATCATCAGTAATATCATTCCCTAAATTATCATATACCTTAAAAGTTAAAGCTAAAATCTATTGCGGATCATCTAAACTTTTACTATTAGGCGCAATACCATTCTAATTATATTTATATGATGCAGAGCCATTTTCAATAATTAGTGAATATATATTTTCCGCCTATAAAGAATTACTTAAAGTAATTGAAGCTGTTCCTATATAATTATGATTTAAATCTTCTACCGTACATTTAAATATAGCAAATCCATCTATTGCATTAACTTGTAAATCATAAATTTTATTTTTACTTACTCTTTGTGTATATTTAAAATTAGAAAGAGTAGTTTCATAATTATTTAGTTCTTGTTGTGCTTCATTTTTAAATCTAGTTCCAGCTTGAATACTATTTTTTAATGACTGCAAAGCATTATAAGTAGTTGTATAGTTATTATTTAATTCAGTCGTTGTTTCTAAAGCTTCTAATCCACAGTTATTATTTTGCCAAGCCCAATAGTAATTATAATTTTGTATATTTTCAACTCCATTTACTTTACAAGTTAATGTTGGATGTCCAATATCATAATAAAATTGAGTGCCACTATCTGACTATATTATAATATCTGCCGCATTAGCTTGTAAATTTTGAATTGTGATTTCCTTAGAAATAACTGTATTATCATATAAAACCGCAACTTTTAATTTATTTTCTCTTGCAGTTGCATCTTCTCGATAAACTATATAAGTACTATCTCCAGGCACCCATTCTATTTGAGGAGCTTGAGTTGCAGTTCCAGGTGAAATAATATTTTTTTCATTTACACATTTCCAACCGCGTCCTAAATGTTGATTATAATACTAACTATTTGCAAAAATACCAACATTTTCTTTTCCCCAATAGAAAGATAAATTTTGAGAATCTGATACTAATTTTCCTTTTATTCTTACCTGTGCGGTAACTATTAATTCTTCTTTTGGAGAAGGATTTGTAGCTTGTTTAAAGAAAATACCTTTTGGAGTATAAAATGAAATAGATATTCCATTATTTTCTTCATCGCTTTTTCTTATAGCACCTAAAATTTCAACAGAAGAAATAAAGATATTTACTCCATTATCTGTTGATCTTAAAGGATAATGCTAAGGTGTCCCGGATGCTGAATTAGGAAAATCCTAGCAAAAGATTTCAATAGAATCAATTCTAACAAAGTTTTCTCCATCTATTTCAAAAATCTAATATTGTCTAGTATTATGTTCAAATCTATAAGGATTACCTGTCATATTATCTTCATCAAGCGTATAGCTTTTAATTATCTATTTAGAATTTCCATTAGATTCTAAATTAGAATTATCATTAAATACTAAATTAAAAGTTATACCATAATGACCTTGATATTGTTCCTATAATGGAATAGTATTTCTTATAGTCATTCCTGCAATTAAAGAAGATGCTTTTTTAATATATTGATTTAAAGCATCATTATCTAATTTTAGCGGTGATGAGCTAACTCCATATTTATAAATAACATAACTATATTTCTTATATTTTGTAGCTAAATAATAAATGCCGCTTGTTGTAACGCAATTCTTACCTAATATATCATATGCCTACTATCCAACCGCTTCAGAAACATAGTTAATTCCAAGTTTCTAAGTTGTACCAAGAATAGTTTTATCTTTGCTCATATCATTTCCTGGAACTAAAATATAAACATATGCACCTTTAGAATAAGTAATATCTGCCGAACCCGCATACGCAAAAAAAGTTGTATCTTGATAACGACATTTATATTTTCCTATTGTCGCATCTTCACAAGAAATAATTTGAGCTTGAATAGTTTTATCATATCCAGCTTTTTTTATTGAATTATTAGTTAATAATTCAATCGCGTCTAAAATTTTCTAATTAACGCCCATCTTTTATCTCCTTATATCTCTTGTCTTTTATATTATAACATAAATTTTTTATTTCTTCAAACCAGTTTAAAGAATATTATGTTAAATTTCATATTTTTCTTGTTTTTAGAACTCCATCATAATTATATCTAGTTATCTAAAAAAAATCTTGTTTTGAAATTTTTTCTTCTTTAACTAAATTTATCATATCTATGAGTTCATAAGCTCCACAATTCCATTTTTCTTGAATTTTAATTAAATTAAATTCTTTCATTTATTTCTCCTTTTAAACAATAAAATAAGGAAATAGTATTAAAATACTATTTCCTTATTATTTTTATTTTCTTCTCATAGCACGTTGAGCCGCTAAATTAACTAAATCATTTAAAGCTTCTTCAATCTATTGTTTACTATTTACAGCAGGGAAAGATGCTGAAATCTGAACTTTTTGATCAATAACATCACTAAGAGTTGAAGCTGAATTTAAAGAAAATCTATCAGTAGAGATTTTCCCAATTTTATTTAATAAAGATGTTCCTATATTTTTTGTAATAGATCTTAAAATAGAAACACTATTTAAAATATTTCTAGTATCTTCTGAATTTAAAACTAATTCTTTTTCATCCAATATTGCTAAACGACCTTGTTTTGAATTCCAACTTCCTGTATATCCACCTGTATCATATCTTTTTATTTTTCTATTATAAAGTCCAACAGGATCATTTATATTCATATGAAGAACGTCATGATTATCTAAATGTCTAAGATCTCCAACTCTATTGCTATTATAATCATAGACTCCATTATCAGCTCCTCTTCCCCATCTATAATGATTTTCTGAGCCATTAGGATAATATGTTTCAGATTCAGGCTCTTCATAAGAAACAGTATCTTGCATTCTGTTTAAAGCATCTTGATAGCGGTCAGCAGCAGACTACATTCTACTAGCATTAGCTTCTGCATTACTTGCTAAAGCATCTAAAGCCGCTTGAGCTTCATTACTATAATCCCAATCAGCATCCGCCATTCGAATCCTCATATCTTCATAAGTCTGCGCAGTTGCCTAAGCTGATGCGGCAGCCTATTGCTAAGCTTGAACGAAATCATATAATTGAGTAACTGCATTTGCCGCAGCTGTATAAACAGAATCATAATCATAAACAAGAGCTTGAGCAGCATCTCTTAAATCTTGAATAGCAGATAATTCATCAGCCATTCTATTGATTAAATCATCATTAACTTCAATTAATCCAGTAAATTCATCTATTAAATTATCTACTCCATTTTGAACATCATTTAAATCTATACCAGCAGTATTAGCTAAACTATCAAGTTCTTGCTAATAATTAAAAGTAGCCTCATGAATCTCTTCAAAAGCTTCTTGACAAGATGGTATAAAACCGCCCTATCCCGCAACTTTATCAGACATCTATTGAATACCGCTATTCCATGCTGGAACTAAATCGCCCATTAGAATACCTTTTTCATCATCTGTCATCTTTTGATAATTTGCAACATCTATGTTATAAATTGCGGCAATCTCATTAAAAGCAGATTCAGTTAGATTTTTTCTAATATCAGAATTTTGTTGAGCTTTATTATTAATATATTCTCCATATTGCTCTTTTAATAAAGCTAGCTATCTAACTCTTTCTTCTTCTGTTAAAGAAGTATCAGTAACTATATCTTTATATTTCTATTGGAAATCTCTCCAAGCAGAAAGCATTTCCTATAAATTATTTTGATAACGCTATTTATCAAAATTATATAATTCATTTTGAGCACTAATTAATCCTTGTTCAGCATCAAAAATACCATTTTGATCAGCAACATATTGATAAGAATAGTTACCTTGTGAATCACGTTTTAATCTTAAAGAAGTTTTACTTGCTCTTATATCTTCTAAAGCAATTCGTGCTTGTTCAATTTGAAGCATCTTCTACGCTCTATCTACATCATATTGAGTAATCTTCTATTTATTCTTTAAATTATCTAATTGCTCATCCATAACTTTCTTTAAAGCTTGTTGATGTTTCAATTGATTTGGATTATTTAATGATTTTTGGAACTTATTTTGTAAATCCTGAAGAGCAAAAGCAGCATTAATTGTATCTAAGTATTCATCCGCATTTTTATTCATTAAATCCCATTCATCACTTAAATAATCAGTACCTTTTCCGTCTGTAATTTTCTTATCTAGCTAATCAAAAATTTTATCAATAGCATTACTGTATTTTTCACTGATTGTTTTTGCGGAAGTTTCTATTAAAGAATTGATTTCCTTAATAGCGTTTTTATAATTTTCTTCAAATTGTTTTGCCGCATTAGTATCTCCCGCTAATAAAGCTTGCTACCATTCTTGTTTCCAAAAAGCAATCTATTTTCTTAAAGCATCTATTTGATTATTTTGATTTTTTTCTAATTCAGCATAATAATTTTCCATAGCTTCATAATTTTCATCACCATAAAGCAATTTTAATAAATCCATATCATGCTAAATTAAATCATTAATAAAATCATAATCATCTTGTTGTTTCTCAAATTGTTTAGAAATATCATCAATAGTATCTAAATAAGCTTTATCAATATCCGCAATTAAATCTTCAATATCCTACATTTGTTTCATTAATTCGGATAAATCACTTTTTAAATCCGCCATAGCTTGTGCTTTATTATTACCATAAATTGCGGAAGTTCCTTTTTTATCTATATCTTCTATTTCTTTACGAGTATTTAATAATTGCTATGTTAATTTTTGAACAGTACCTATTGAACCATTTATATTAAAGAAAGAATCTAAATCCATAACATTTTTAGTAGCATCTTTAAAAATCTTATCGAAATCAGTATCTTTCATAAAATCAGTTTTATTAATTACATTTCTTACAAACTAATTCCAATCTTTTGCAGCTTCGCCCATCTATAATCGAATTTCAAGCTACATTCTAAATTTTTTAATATTAATTTCAATCTACTTTTGGGCAATCTATTCAATCTAATCTACTATATCTTCCATGCTATTTCTTAAAGAATCATAATCTTTAATTTTAGCTTGAGTATTTTTTAAATCTTCTTGAGCAGATTGCACAGCTTTATCATAAGCTGAAATTTGTTTATCTAATCCTTCTTTATAAGTTTTATCAGTAGAAGCATTATAAGATTCAATTAAACTATTCTATTCATTTATTAATCTATTAACCGCATCTTGTTTAGCTTGTAATATAGACATATAATCATTTATATTTCCATATTCATCAAAAGTAACTCCTAATGAATTTAGAATTTGCTGTTGATTAGCTAAATCTTGTCTTTGAAGCTATTGCTTTTCTTTTAATTTTCTTTTTTGAGCTTCTAATATTGCGGTTTGTTTATTTAAATTATCAAGTAATTGTTTACCATATAATTTATCTTGAATTTTTTGAGTTCGCTCTAAATCACGATTAATTTTCTTTATTTCAATGTCAATATCGTGATATAAATCTTTCTCTTGCTCTATTGGCTTTTTAGTATTTTTAGTAGAAGTATTAGTATTATCTTTTGCAGTTTTATCTGCTGCTTTTTGAGCTTTTTCAGCCTCAGCTTTTCTCCTTGCTTGACCCTTTGCTCCAGCGCCATTAGCAGATTTTTTATATTTAAAACCACCACCAGAAGTTTTATGTGCGGAAACAACTTTTAAAGCAAATGCAGTATGCTATTTAGTTTCCGTATCATCCGCAGGAACTGTTTTATAACGAATAGTAGGCACTCTATATGTTACCTAACTTCCATCTATGGGGTTTACACCAGTAACTTCTCTATTTGTAACTTCAGCTTCTGCGCCAGTGTACTGAACTGTATCTTGCGCAGTTGTTTTTTGCTAGATGATTTCAGCATCTACACCCATAGAAGCTAAATAATCTGTTGCTTGTTTTGCTGTCATATTGGCAGCATTTACCATATTACTTAATTCTTTTAAGAATCCTTCATTATCCAATGAAGCTCCGATTTTTAAATCCTATAAATTTTTACCCTAATAATATAATTCCATTATATCATCAAAGTCTTTCTTAAAAGCTTCTGTATCTAAATGAATTTGGGTAGCAATATCTTGTCCAGCTAATTGCATTAATTGATCATAAGCTTCTACATTACCATCAATTGCCGCCTTCATTAATTTTAAATTCTCAACATTTGTTAAGAAATTATTAGATAATGACTAACCATCTAAATCAAGTAAATCAGCATAAGCATCTCTTAATCCAGAAATTGCCTATGATTGTTCTTGCCAAGAGCCACTTTGTAAAGCTCCTAGCCAAGTATCATAATTATCAACAACATCTTGAATAGCATTATCAAATCTTAAAATTGATTCAGCAAGTTCTTCCGCACCTTCACGATCCTATTTTAAAACTTTTGATAATTCTTCACTTTGCTATGATAAACTTTGAATATCTTTAGTAAGATTTGCATAAGCTGTCTCATCAACATCCGAATCTGTTGGAAACATAGCATCATGTAACTGATGAGCAAGTTTTTCTTCTTCCTATTTTAACTAAGCAGTCCTATCACTTAAATCTTTAGTTTGATCACCTACTTTAGCAACAGCATCATAAATCTACTTTACTATACCTGGAAACTCCTAAAGCCATTCTTTTGATTTTTGTTGCTTTTCAATAATAGCTGTCCATTCATTTATAATAGGCTAAGTGGCTCCATCTGTATCTTTTAAATATTCAATTTGTTTCTTTAATAAATCAAAATCAGCATGATTATTTTGAAGAGCTCTATTATCTAATTCATCATAATCATACTGTTTCTAAGATAATAATTGAACTCTATTTAATTCAGATTCAATCTAGAATAAAGTATTTTTAAATCCTTCTAATTTTAAATTATTAATAAGTGTATAGAACTATTCTGCATCTTCAGTCATTTTATATGACCCATTAGCCATCATAGTAAAGAAAGATTGAATCTAAGGAGCTAAATCTCCAAATTCAGTTTTTGAAACGCTCTTTCCACTTCTAACTTGATCTTCAAGAGACTGATAAAAAGCATAATTCTCTGCAGCGTCTCCCTGCATAGCAGAAATTTCTTTTATATTAGAAAAATCTGCATGTGAGATATTATCAACAACATTACCTAAAGTATCCCAGTTAGAAAATATTGATGGAGAAAGTTCAAAAGCTTTAAATAATTCCTCTAAATGTTGTTCATCTAATTCAGATAAATTTTTAATTATTTTATCCGGAATTATTCCTGATGCTTTTTCTTGAATTTTATCAATAATTTTACCAATTTCATTATATTGATTATAAAGTTGAGACTATTCAGTAAGAAGATATGAATCAGCTAATTCTTTTGCAGTTGTATCTCCTACAAATTCACCCTGCTATTCTAAAGCTGCTTGTAATTTTTGTCTTTGTTGTAAAAATTCTCCAGCATTTGTTACATTAGAAAAATCAAGGACGCCATGAGCTTCTTTTGATAATCCTATAAAAGCTGCTTGATTTTCATTAACATCTTTCGAAGCGTTGTCAAAAGCTTCCATCTATTCTGCTGAATCTGCAACCCATTGTGTTAAATCTTTATACCATTGAGATTGTCTCTATTGTTCGCTTAAAGTTTTGCTTAAATCTTCAACAGCTTTTTTAACTCTAGGATACATTATTAACAAGGACTATAAATTATAATCAACTTTATATTCAATAGTTCCATTATCTTGTTGGCGAAAACCATTTTCACTTAATATCTCTTTAGCTTCATCGCTCATTCTATTGCTACCAAAAGATAAAGCATAATCAATTTGATTGTCTTCACCAAGTGAACCTTTTACACCACGTTTTCCTTGAAGTTCAAAAGAGCTCCATAGGTTTTGTTTTGCTGCTTCATACTATTCTTTACTGGAATTATATTTTTTCTAAGCTTCTTCAGCTTTTAATTCTTTTAAAGTTTGAATTAAATTATCATAATTATTACGTAATCTATCTGCCGCATCGCCTTCAAGACCATATTGATTAATTAAATCTTCTATTCCTGATTTTAAATCAGATCTTGTAATCTAGCCTTCTTTATATTTTTGATTTAGCTCTTCAATAGATTTATATAATTCTTGATTTCTACTTAATTGTTCTTGAAGTGTATTTGCTTCCTAAATAACTGATTCATTATGTTCAATTTGTGCTTTTCTAGCCTATTTACTTTTATTTATTAAAAAACCGAGTGCTGTTACAGCAGCTAATGCAGCTGTAATAAAAGCTCCTAATGGAGTAATTGTAATAACACTATTAAGAAATTGAATTTGAAAACCTGCTTCTGTTGCAGCAGCACCTATAGCACCAAATGAAACGGCCTTAGCTCCATTAGAAGTAATAACAGCTGCCGCTTCTGCTGTACTCTTTCTAAATTGATAATTTAAAAGATTAGTTGCTTTTCCAACAGCCCCAATTCCTTTAATTAACATTGGTAATGAAAAAGATAAATTTGTAACAATTTGAAGTATTCTTTGTCCAGTAGATAAATCCTGATTTTTCCAAACACTTCCTAAATGTTGAATTTGTTGAATAGAAGACCCAATTCGAGCAAGACCTGCAGCAGCTTTTGCATATTCCTCAATTCTAACAGCTCTGTCTTTATTTGACATCTCCCCATTAAAATCGTTTTGTTTTGCATTCATTTGACCGCGCAATTTCTACAATTCAGGAACAATTTTTGGATCATTATAAACCTATTTAAAAATTTTTTCTATTTTTGTTTTAATTTCATTACCACTAGTTTCTGTTATTTCTGCTAATTTATCAAAAAAATCTTTAAATTTTTGAAAAGTTTCTTCATTTACACTTTTAGAAAATCTTTTAGGTAAATCTTCATATAATTGACCAATCTCTTCAATAGCTTTTTGAGTTTCTTTAGAAAACTATTGATTACTAGTCATTTCATCAAAAACTTCTTTAAGATCTTTTGCTCCTAATCGTAAAGTAGTAAAAAAACTTCTTATGCCATCTTGCCCTACTTTATCAAATATATTTAAAAACTTTTCAGTTGATTGAGAAACAGACTCAGTTGATTCTTGAAATTCATCATATTCTTGCTAACATTTTTCTAGCATATTTAATATTTCATCAATTTTTTCAGGCTTTCCAACAATATTTTCTAATTTTGTCGTACCTAACTCTTGTCCTGAAATTCTATCTATTAACTATTCTAAAGGTTGTTTTTGTTTAACTAAAGTTTGAATCTAATTTCCAATATTAGTAATATCATTTAATAATTTTTGTGCTCCTTGAAATTCTTCTGGAGACATCATTCTTGATAGTTCTAATAAATGTTCTCTATCTTTTAATAAGCTTTTACTTACTTCATCTAATTCAGGAATTCCTTGCCAATCTTTTGTTGCTTGTAAGGCATTATCAAATTCTCTAGCATTACTATTTGCAATCTCAAGGTTAGTAATAGTTGTATTTATTCCTTTAGCAATTTGTTCACTAAAAACAGCAACCCCAATAGCTCCAAGAGATTGTAATAATGCCTTACCTCCGCCTAAGCCATCAATAAAGTTTGCAACAAAAACTGCAACACCCGATAATGCATCAGTTATACTCTTTATAGAATCAACATCAATTAAACTATCATATACATCTTCAACGGAAGCTTTTAATTGCTTTAAATGCGCGGCAGTTGAATCCATATATATATCTTGTTGCTTTTGTAAGGTACCTGCTGCATTTTGCGCTGTATTTAATGCTTCATTATATTCTTCAAAATTATCAAATAAAGCAAGTAAATTATTATATTGTCTTTGACCAGCCATTGTTTGAGCTAAATAAATTTGCTGTTCACGAGTTAAATCATCCCAACGACCGCCAATTTCTTCCATAACTTCGCCCATATCACGAAGATTTCCATTCATGTCAAGAACATTAAAACCAAGTTGTGCCATTTGACTAGAATATCTACCAAGAGTAACTCCATCTTCATCAATTCCAGCTTTAATATCACTAATACGAGCATAAACAGTTCTTAAAGCTGTACCAACACTCTAAGGAGCTTGTCTTGTTGCAGAAATAATAGTTGATAACTGTGCAGCTAATTGCTATTCACTAACACCCATTGTGGCGGCCGTACTTGCAACTTTACCCATACCTTTACTTAATTCTTCAAGATCTGATGCGGTTGTTGCAGCAACAGCAGCTAATCTATCAATATATATCTAAGCCTAATCCGCATTAACCTTATAACCATTCCAAACGGCAGTTAACTGTTCAGAAACGTCTGCTGTTGATTGATTTGTAACATTTGCTGTTTTTAATGTAATTGCGGTTCTAGCCTAAATTTCTTTATCTGATAAACCCTGTTGAGCATAAATTAAAGCAGCATTAGTGTAATCTACTGTTGTAGTGCCTAGTTGTTTGGCTGCATTATTGGCTTGCTCTGCAAATCTTCCCATTTCATCAGCAGTCTTACTAGTAACGATTCTAATATCATTTAATGAAGTATCTAATGATTTAACATATCCAACTGCTTGTTGAATAGTACTAGTGAAACCACGAAATACAGTATTAGCTAAATTATATTTTGCAACATTAACAAAAGTCTAAGCAAATTTATCAAGCACTTGATGAGTTTGCTTTAATTCTGCATTAACACTTAATACATGAGACGATAAATTTCTAAAAGCATTCTCACCAACAGCACCGCTCTTAGAAAAACTTTGATAGACTTTTTCTATTGAAGTTCCAGATTCATTTAATGACTTATTAAAACTTTCAACATTTGTAGTATTTAATTTTGCATTAAAAGCAGCTCTTAATGCTTTCTATACATTTCCAGCCTATTTCTGAATTGCTATTAAATCGGTTTTAGCTGTATCAAAATCAGAATTATTTATTTTCATCATATCTTTTATAGTTAAATTTTGAATCTCTTTTAAAGATTTTTTTAACTAATTTAAACTCTGTTTTTGAATGTCAAAACCAATAGAATAGATAATATCTCCACCCTTTTTTGCCATCCTTTTATCTCCTTTTTATATATTTAAAATCATGTGATAAAAAATCTTCTTCTATATATAATATAAAAAAATGACATTTTTGATTATCATAACTCGACCATATACTTTTTTCTTGATGAATTATAAAAATTTTGATATAATTTTAATATGAAATGTAAGAAAGAATATTTAAAGTTTATAAATAATATAAGGAGGAAGATATGAGTACATATGTATTTTCAGATTTACACGCTCAATATAATCTTTGGAAGCAAATAAAAGATTATATTAAACCAGACGACATTGTATTTTGTCTTGGTGACTGTGTAGATAGAGGTCCAGTAGGACTTGAAATTTTATATGAAGTAATGGAAACTCCTAATATTACTTTACTACGCGGAAATCACGAAGATTTTATTGCCACTATTGGCGAAAAGATTTTAAAATGTAAATCAGAAGAAGATGTATATTGGGAGTATCCAGATGAAATATATATATGGAAAGCTAATGGCGCTTCAAATACTATTGAAGCTTTTCAAAATTTAAGTAGAAAAGAAAAAGAAGAGTTAATAAATAAAATTAAAAAATTGCCCACTTGGGCAATATATGAAAACAAAGATAATAAATTTTATCTTTGCCATGCGGGAAGACAGCCGCAAACAACAGAACATTTAATTGAAGGACGTAGCGCAATTATTCCAATGAACAATTATATTTGGGATAGAAGTCATATTTCGGATATAGTGTGGCGAGGAGAAAAAAATGAATTTTGTATTCATGGGCATACTCCAGTATTAGCCATAGACCATTATATAAATAGATATGAATTTTTACCTAAAAAAACAGATGAAATATATATTTATTGTAATGGTCATAAAATAGATATAGACTTAGGTTCTTTTATCACTCATCGCGTATGTCTATTTAATCTTGATACTTTTAAACCAATTTATTTTGAAGATAAATAATTAAAATTATTTATATAAGCACATTGAAAACTAAATATTATATTTTATTAAAAAAGGAGAAAAAAGATGATTTAGAAAATTGTAACTACTGTAATTCCAATTTTAGTACCTATTGTAATAATCGCTCTCTTATGCCTTGCAATTACCTTAATTGGTAAAGCTATGTATAAGAAATCTCCGCCAAATATGGCAATGGTTGTAACTGGACCTTTTGGAAATAAAACAATTATTGGTAAAGGTTGTTTTGTAATTCCTATTCTTGAAAGAGTAGACTTCCTTTCTCTTGAAAATATGCAATCAGACTTTACATCTAAAGATGACATTCCTACAAAAGATGCCATCAATATTTTAGTAGATGCAGTTGCTAACTTTGCAATTTCAACTGATCCGAAGACTCTTCCAAAGGCTGCTGCAAAATTCTTAGGTAAGAAACCAAAGCAAATTGAGGAAATTGTAAGACCGGTTCTTGAAGGTAATATCCGAGAAATTATTTCTCAAACAACTTTAAAAGAACTTATTCAAGGTGATAAAAAGAAACTTGCAGAAAGAATTATTGAAAATGTTACTCCCAATCTTCAAGATATGGGTCTTGAATTAACAACTTTTAATATTCAGAATTTCAAAGATAAAAATGGAGTAATTGATAACTTAGGTCTTCAAAACACAGTCCAAATTAGTAAAGATGCTGCTATTTCTAAAGCAAAAGCTGAACAGGAAATTGCAGTTGCGGAAGCTAATGCGCGAAAAGCTGCTAATGAAGCTCAAATTGCTGCGGAAACTGAAATTGCAGAAAGAGAAAATAAGCTTACAATTAAAAGATCTGAATTAAAAAAGCAGGAAGATATTAAGAAAGCAGAAGCTGATGCTGCTTATGAAATTCAGCAACAGGAACAGCAAAAAATAATCGAAATTGCAACTGCCGATGCAAAACTTGCAAGACAAGAAAAAGAAATTGATTTGCAAGAACGTGAAGTTAGTATTAGAGAGCGTAAACTTGAAGCTGAAGTTAAGAAAACGGCAGAAGCTAGAAAATACGCTGCTCAACAGGAATCTGATGCAAATCTTTATGCAACTCAAAAGAGTTCTGAAGCTGATTTATTTGAAAGACAAAAGAAAGCTGAAGCTGAACAGTATGAAGCAGAACGACGTGCGGAGGCTCAAAAAGCTAAAGCTGAGGCTGAAAAATTTGCAAAAATTCAGGAAGCAGAAGCTATTAAAGAAACTGGTACTGCGGAAGCTGAAGCTATTAAAGCTAAAGGTACCGCAGAAGCTGAGGCTATTAGAGCTAAGGCGACCGCTGAAGCTGAAGGTTTGTTAAAGAAAGCTGAAGCTATGGAAAGATATGGTGAAGCAGCTCGTGAACAGCAAAAACTTGACGCGTTAAAGATTTACTTTGAACAGCTACCCGCAATTGCTGAAGCTATCGGTTCAGGCTATGCAAATGTTGAAAAGATGGTTATGTTCGGAGATGATTCTTCAAAATTAAGTGGTAATATCATTAATAATATTACTCAAGTTTCTGAGGGTCTTAATGAATCACTTGGTATTGATTTAAAATCTTTAATGTCTGCTTTTATCGGTGGAAAGATTGTTGATGCAAATCATACTGAAGTAACTGAAGTAACTAAAGAAGAAGAATAATAATTTATGACAAGGAGAATATAAAAATTCTCCTTGTTTTTTTTATAAATTTTTATTATAATATATTTATAAAAATGAAAAGGAAATAAAAAATATGTTATCAGATAAAGCAATGTTAGAACTATGTCGATTGTACTATGATGAAGAGACTTTCGAACATGTAAAAAGAGTCGCTGAATATGCTAAGGATATTTATAAACTTTATGATTATTATAAAGCAGGTGAGGAAAGATCTATTTATCATTTAGCCTTAGCTCACGACTTATATGAAGATACCGATATTTCACAAAATACTTGGTTTGATAATAATTTTGAAGCCAATCTTCAATTATTAACGAAAGACGAAGATATATCATACAACGATTATATTGCTAAAATTCGCAAAGAAGCAGTGATACCTACTTATAAACCTGCTTATATTGTAAAATTAGCAGACATGAAAGATCATCTTTCTCAAACTGAAACTTTAACAGAAGAACTTAAAAATAAATATATTTCTGCTATGAAATATTTACTTTAAAAAAGGAAAATAAAAATGGGAATACTTGATGTTATTCTAATTATAAATATTGTACTTAAACTTTTAAATTTAATTACCTGGAGCTGGTGGGCAGTCCTCTGGCCGCTTTGGGTAATTTTAATAATTGCTTGTCTTCTTATTTTTGGAGATGATTAATATTATAAATAAAGGAGAAATAAAAAATGCTTGAAACGATTTTAATTGTAAATATTATACTTAAATTTTTTAACTTAATTAATTGGAGTTGGAGCGCAACTCTTTGGCCGCTATGGGCGGAATTAATAATTATAGCTATTTTTTGGCTCAGTGGAAATCTTGATAAAATTTAAAATTAATTGATTTTTTATAAAATTTTTAATATAATTATAATATAAGTTATTAAAGAAAAAAGAGGTAAAAAATATGGGAAGATATGATAATGAAAATTGGGACACTTCGTCTCAGATGAATAGACAGCGAGACTTGGTTCTTTCCACAAATGAATTTTGTTTCTTGCAGTCTAAAACAAATGGTGCAATTAAAACATATACTGGTCCTATTACCATGACAATTTCCGCTCAGGAATCTCTTGTTGTCTTTAATTCTAAGACAAAGAAATTTGAGGAAACTCAGGACTTTGAAAAGGCTAAACAGCTCTTTATTTCTGCTCCTGAAGGATGGTATGTAGTTCTAAAGAATCCTGCGGTAGACAATTCTCATCCGGAAGCCGCAAAAGCTGTCAATAGTCCTAATCTTGAAATTGGTCGCAAGATTAATATTGGTGGACCTGTTTCCTTCTCACTGTTTCCTGGACAGATGACAAGAGTTATCAGAGGACATAGACTTCGTTCTAACCAGTATCTTCTTGCTAGAGTTTATGATGCGGACGCTGCACGTAAAGGTATTACAACAGCAACTATTGTTGATACAGAAGGCAAGGAAGTTACAGCAAAACCCGAGGAATATTTCGTTGGTCAAATGATTGTTATTAAAGGAACTGAAGTTTCTTTCTACATCCCGCCAACAGGAATCGAAGTTATTCCTATCGGAAATAGTAATGAATATGTCCGTGATGCAGTTACTCTTGAAAGACTTGAATATGCAATTCTGAAAGATGAAGATGGCGAAAAAAGATATATTCATGGTCCTGCGGTGGTGTTCCCGAAACCAACTGAAACATTTGTTTCAGCTCCTAAGGGTGGACTTATTTTCCGTGCTCTTGAACTTTCACCAATTAGCGGAATTTATGTAAAAGTAATTGCCGCATACGATGAAACAAAGAATGGTAAGAAAGTTCATCATCCAATTGGAGAAGAGCTTTTTATCACAGGAAAAGACCAGATGATTTATTATCCACGTCCGGAACATGCTATGATTCAGTATGATGGTAAGTATATGCACCATGCTATCGCAATTCCAGAAGGCGAAGGTCGTTATATTCTTAATAGACTTAGTGGAGAAATTAAGACTATTCGCGGTCCTCAGATGTATCTACCAGACCCGCGTTATGAAGTAGTTGTTAAAAGAAAACTTACTCCTAAAGAATGCGATTTGATGTATCCTGGTAATATGGAAGTTCTGAAATATAATGGGAACCTTACAGAAAAAGCTGTTGAAAAGATGGCTAGTAGAGGTCTTACAGGTTCTGCCGTAACAGATGCGCTTAATAATGTATATTCAACTTCTAATCAGGAAGCAACTCTTGCTATTTTTGAAGCCAATGCAAACATTTCTCGCGGCGTAAGTTATACAAAACCGCGCACAATTACACTTGATACTAAGTACGAAGGTGTTGTTGGAATTAACGTTTGGGGCGGATATGCTATTAATGTAGTATCTAAAGCTGGTAAGAGAGATGTTGTAGTTGGTCCAACTACTCGACTTCTTGATTATGATGAAACTCTTGAAGCAGTTGAACTTTCAGGGGGTACTCCAAAGAGTTCTAAGCCAACTGTAAGAACAGCATTTTTACAGATTGAAAATAATAGAGTTTCTGATATTATTAATGTACAGACTTCAGACTCTGTTGCTGTTGAAATTCATCTTAGCTATTGTGTAAGTTTCTTAAAAGAATATAAAGATTCTTGGTTTGCTATTAATAATTATGTAAAATATCTGTGTGATAATATGCGTTCTCTTGTTAAGAGAGAAGTAAGAAAATATTCTATTAAAGATTTTTATGCAAAATCTACTGAAATTATTAGAAATATTGTTCTTGATACTGAAACAGAAAAAGAACTTTTTGGTAGATTCTTTTCTGCAAACGGCATGCTTGTAAATGATGTTGACATTATCAGAGTTACTGTTGAAAGAAACTATGAGCGTCTTCTTGAAAATCATCAGGCTGAGCTTATTCAGAAGAGTATTGATTTAGCTGATGCAGAAACATAGATGAAAGCTGTAAAAGACCTTGCAGAAATGAAGCGACAGAAAGCTGATATTGAAAATCAGGCTGAGCTTTATAGAATTCAGCGTCAGAAAGAGGAAGCTGAAGCTGAAATGCAGTATAAAGAAGCTATTCAGGTTAAAAAGCGTGAAGCTGAAGCTGCAGCAGCCCAGGCTAAGAAAGACCTTCAGGAAGTTCTTAATGCAATCCAGACCGCTGAAGTTGCAAGAGAAAAAGAGAAGCATGCGGCAGAAGTTGCTCATGCAAAGGAACTTGCGGAAATTGAGAAAGCTAAGCAGGAAGCTTATGCTGCAACCGTAAAAGAAATTATGAGTTCTATCTCTCCTGACCTTGTTGCCGCAATCAGCGCTAGCTCGAAAGCAGACCTTCTTAAAGAAGGTATGAAGAATATGTCTCCTTATGCAATCGCTAATGGAGAATCTGTTGCAGATACTGTTAACAAGCTTATGAGAGGAACTTCTCTTGAAGATGTCCTTGATAAAGCTTCTCCAAAAATTAATTTCTAATTTTTGACTTTTCCTTACAAGGAAGGAATTAAAAATTCCTTCCTTGTTTTTTTATAAAAATTATTATATAATATTTATGTAATAAAAAAGGAGAAAATAAAAAATATGGAAATAAAAGTTCAAGTTCATTATCCTTGGGCGGATGAGCCAGATTGGTGCAAGGTTCAAATTCCTGAAAATATAAGTGAAAGTGAAATTGATAAAATTGCTTATGAATTTGTTTTAGATTTGTTATTTGACCAAGGAATTAGTTGGGATTATGAAATAATTAATTAAGGAGAAAAAAATGAGAGACCCAAATAGACTTTATAAATTTTATGAAAATTTAAGAGATATACATATGACTTATTTTCCAGATTGGAGATTTGGACAACTTATACTTAATTTCTCTGGATGGTATTACAATAAATATAAAAAAGATATTTTTTATATTGAAGACGATACAATGATAGAAGTATTTACAGAATATCTTAATTATATAAGAAATAGTATTTTTTAAAAGGAGATGATAAATAATGCTTAATAAAAACAATGAAAGAGAACTTGCTTATGTGGTTATTGTTGATGCAGTAACTCCAATTAAAGGTTATGATAGAGTAGAGCTTGCTCATGTGGGCGGATGGACCGTTGTAGTTGGAAAAGGCGAGTTCCATGCGGGCGACCCCGCAATTTATTTTGAAATTGATTCTCAGCTTCCTGAGGTAGAGCCATTTACTAATATGGAATTTCTTGCTAAGAAACATTATAAAATTAAAACACAGAAAATGTGTAAATCTATTTCTCAGGGGCTTCTAATGTCTGCCGCAAATTTTGGATGGAAAAAATCTGCTGAAAATGCAGGTGACTTTCCATACATCAAGGATAATGAAGGTATTTGTCATTTTACAAATGATGAGTCTCGTTTCCTTACAAAGCAGCTTAATGTAACATACGCCGTTCCAGAAGATAATGCCCGCAAAGCAAATTCTGTTGATAAATATAAGAAAATGGCACAGCGCAATGGTAAGCTTTTCTCTCATCAGCCGTTTAAATGGCTTATGAAAAAAGAGTGGGGAAGAAAACTTCTTTTCACATTCTTTGGTAGCAAAAAGGATAAGACAGGCTGGCCCGCATGGGTAAAAAAGACAGATGAGGAAAGAATCGAAAATCTTCCATATCTGTTTGAAGATAAGTCTCCTTGGATTGCTACTGAGAAAATTGATGGGACTAGCACAACTTTCACCCTGAAACGCGGAAAAGGACTCTTTAAGAAAGATGAATTTTATATTTGTTCCCGTAACGTATGTTTCGATAGACCTAATAAAAATTGTTTCTATGAAACAAATGTTTATATTGAAATGGCTGAAAAATATAATATTTATAATAAGATGAAGCATCTTCTTGAAACAAAATATAAAGATTGTGAATGGATTACAATTCAGGGTGAGACTTATGGAACTGGAATTCAGAAACGTGATTACCATATGACAGAACATAATTTTATGGCTTTTAACCTGATTTCCTCTAAAAATGGAAGAGAAAATTCACTTATTATGAAAGATATTCTTGAGAAGGAAAATGGTATTCCTTGTGTTCCTATTGTAGCTGACTCTTATACACTTCCGGGCACTCTTGAAGAGCTTCGTGAGTTTGTAGATAGTGATACTTCCGTTATTGACGGAGAAATTAGAGAAGGAATTGTATTCCGTTCCACTGACGGTTCTCGTTCTTTTAAATGTGTTTCTCCAACATATCTTATGAAATATCATCAGTAAATTTTAAAGGTGAGATAAAAAATCTCACCTTGTTTTTTTTATTATTTTTTGTTATAATATATATAATGAAAAATAAAGAAAGGATATAAAAATATGACGCTTAAAGAATGGCTTAAAAAAATTGATTTAGTAATAGACGTAAAAATTTGGGGAAAAGATGATGAGATACCTCTCTTTGAAGGCGCAGCTTTTGATATTCCTTGGACTATTATTGATTTTTCAATAGGCAGAATGGAGAATAGCACAGAAGAACCTATTTATATTTGCACTTATAAAAATAAAAATAATGTGGTACTTTCAATAATTGTTATTAATGTGATAGAAAAAGAGGAGGATTTTCCATTTTGACAACACAAATTTCAGAAATGTATTGTACTTGCTGTGGTAAAAAAGGAATATCTATTCCTAGAAAAAATAGTAAATTTAGAAAATCTGGACATTTAAAAAAATTATATTGTATTTATTGCGGAGCTGAAAAAAATCATGTTGAAATTCGTCCTATCTATGATGACTATACTTACAAAGATTTCGAACTTGAAATGAAATATAATAATTTTGATTCAGAAGGAAATAGAAAAGAATCTTATCGAATTTTTAGAGGAAATTTAAAGAAAGCAGGTGTTATATAATGGGTGATTTATATATAATGTGTGGCGTTCCTGGCTCTGGCAAATCAACCTTTCTTAAAAATAGAGTAAAATCAAATAAAGGTGTTATTATTTCTCGTGATAAAATTAGATTTTCTCTTGTCAAACCAGATGAACCTTATTTTTCAAAAGAAAGAGAAGTTACAAAAACTCTTTGGGATAAAATTAATAAAGAGTTAGCATCTGGAAATACTGTTTTTGTAGACCAAACTTCTCTTACTAGAAAATCTAGAAAATGGCTTCTTGACCATATTATTACAAACAATTGTAACCATATTAATTTAATCTGGATAGATGAAAATCTTAAAACATGTTTAGAAAGAAATGAACAAAGAAAAGGAACTCGTGGTTATGTTCCTAAAGAATCTATTGTTAATATGTATAATAACTTTGAAGAGCCTTCATTAAATGAAGGATTCTATCGAATCTTTAAATACAATAGCACAAATGATGAGATAACTTATAAAGGAGTGATTTTATAATGTCAAATATTTGGCTTATTTCAGATACTCATTTTAATCATAATAAAAATTTTATTTGGAAGGCTCGCGGCTTTAATTCAGTAGAAGAAATGAATGAAACCATTATTAAAAATTGGAACGATGTGATTCAACCAGATGATGTTGTATATCATCTTGGTGATGTTATTATGGGCGAGCTTGATGCGGGCATTCCCCTTATAAAAAGACTTAATGGCAAAATTAAACTAGCAATTGGAAATCATGACACAACAATGCGCCTTGCCGCATTTAAAGAACTTTTTGATGAAATTAATTTTGGATATAGACTTAAAAAAGGTAAAAAAACCTTTCTACTTACTCATTATCCAACTCTAGTTGATAACTATGATGACCCAGTAAAAGTATATTCTATACATGGTCATACTCATTCATCAAATGCTTTTTGTGACCATCCTTTTATGTATAATGTCAACTGTGATGCACATAATTGTAAACCAATTCTTTTTGAAGAGGTAATTGAAGACATATACAGTCATAAATAAAGCTTGGACAAAATTAAATAAATTATTATTTCAATTTTTAATATTCTTTAAGAGGAAACTCTTAAAGAATATTTTTTTTATGGAGGTTAAAATTAAATGAACCTGAAGGTTAGATTTAGAAATCCAATATTTATTGCACAACTTATTTTATCAATTTTAACTCCAATTTTATCTTATGCAGGATTAACGCTCCAAGATTTAACAACTTGGGCTTCTCTTGGTAATCTCTTAATCGGAGCACTAAGTAATCCATATGTTCTTGGTTTAATTATTGTTTCACTATGGGGCGCCCTAAATGATCCTACAACAGCAGGTATTACAGATAGTAAGCTAGCAATGACATACTAGAAACCTAGAAAAGATAATTAATTAATAAAAGGACAGAGAAATAAAATTCTCTGTCTTTTTATTTTTCTAAAGGAGAATAAAAATGACATAGAAAGAATTTATTTAGAAAGTAAAAAATCCATGTATAAATGCAACAAATATAATCGGCGGTTATCTTCCCAGCGTATTAATTGGACAAATGTGTTTATAGACTGGTTACGGAACTGGATATAATTGCGAATTATTAATGCAATGGAATAATTTGCTTGGAATGAAAACTTAGTTATTAAATGACACTTGGAAATCTAAATATTGGAATGGCAAATCCGCAACTAAAAGAACTCCAGAGTATTATGGTTACCATACAACTATTACAGATTCATTCAGGGTTTATGATAATATTTAGCAATGTGCATGTGACTATTTACAATTTATGCGCGATGCTAAATATTCTAAAAACGGAAACTATAAATATAGAGATGTTTTAACAATAAAAGATCCAACTCAACTGATTACTCAAGTATCTAAACGAGGATATGCAACAGATCCAGCTTATATTACATCTGTCATGAGTATTATTAAAAAATATAACTTAACTCAATATGATTCAAATGGAGGGAATAAACCTATGACATTAAAATAGGCATTATCAAAACTTGGTGTTAATTTAATTAATAGAATTAGTCAGAATAGAAGCCAAGTTCCTGCTCATAATGCAAATTCACACCAATATTTTGCTGTTCACTACCTTGGTGTAAATGGTTAGAATCCAGACCTATATGGCGGCGGATATGGTGGACATTTTTACGTAAGTAAAGATGGTAAATGCTATCAAGCCGCGGAAGTAACTGATAAACTTTGGCATGTAGGTGCTTCTTCAGGATTCTCTTATATTCATTCTTATGCAAGAAATAATAATACAATAGGAGTTGAATGCGGAACTTACACAGCTTCTGGAAGAAATAATGATAATGAGACATGGTATTTTACAGAAGCCACTCAAGTAACTGCCGCAAAATTAGCAGCAGCTGTACTTACTGTTTATAATTTACCTATGGATCATTTATTAAGACATGGGGATATTACAACTAAAAATTGTCCATCTCCATTAAAAAGAGACCAGGGTAAAGGTAGCAACTGGACTTGGGATAAATTTAAATCAGAAGTTTCTAAATATATGGCTCAATTAGGAAATGAATCCGCTCCAACTGTTACTATTCTAAAATTAGGAAGTAATGGAAAATAGGTTAAAGAATTACAAGAAAAATTATTACTTTTAGGATTTGTAGATTGTGCTTATTACAATAAAAATAGAAATTTCGCAGATGGTGATTTTGGATAGAATACTTTAAAATCATTAAAATATTTCCAACAAGCAAAAGGATTATAGGTTGATGGTATTTATGGACCAAAAACCGCAGAAGCATTAGATAAAGCCGTTAAAGAAGCAAAAGCTTCAAAATTTGATGTTACAGTAGATGAATTTTTAAATAATGCAAAAATTATTGCAAAAGAAAATAAAGAAAAAGGCTTTAAATATGGTAATGCTTGTTGCTTACCTTCAGTTTATCCTTTTGAAAAAATAACATCTTGTGATAGATTTGTCGATCAAGTTTTATATAAGAGTGGATTAAAAACTGTTGGTAATCGCGGTTTTACTGATTTATAGGATTGTTTAATTAATCTTAAAGCTCAAAAAATTTATCGAGAATCTTAGTTACAAAAAGGTGATATTGTATATACAATTGGACATGTATTCATTCTTGGAAACAAAATTTCTAATACTACTTATTAGAGATACGATGCAGGTTCTGTTGAAAGAATCCAATTAACTGGACCTTATGCTAGCTATAAATCTCAGCCTTTTGTTGAAGAAATTGACCTTTTCACTTTTGCTTATAGATTACCTTTTAAAACAAAAGAAGAAAAGAAAGAAAAGACTTCAACATTTTTAAAACTTGGTGATAATAGTGCATCAGTTAAACAAATGCAAGAAAAATTAATTAAACTTGGATATTTTGTAGGCACAGCTGGTGCGGATGGCGATTTTGGTCAAAACACATTAAAAGCATTAAAATATTTTCAATCTAATCATGGATTAACCGCAGATGGATATTATGGTCCACTTGCTAAACAAAAATTAGAAAGTATCTATAATAAAATTAAAAATTATGATACACCTACTAAACATGATAATTTAATTAAAGAGAAAATTTTTACAACAACAGACAATTTAAATTTACGTAAAGGTTCTTCAATAGCACATGAAATTATACTTTAGATTCCAAAAGGAGCAAAAGTAAAGTGGTATGGTTATTATACCGGATCTTGGTATTATGTAGTTTATAATGGAAATATTGGATATGCATCTTCTCATTATTTAAAATAATAATAAAACCTTTTAAGAGGGAAATTGCTTTGCAATTTCCCTCTTTTATTTTTTGAAAAATAAAAATATTTATATTATAATAATATATATTCATATAGGAGGTTTGTATGTTATATATTTATATAGATGGGTCCTGCCGTGGCAATGGATCTAAAAATTCTAAAGGCGGTTTTGGAATAGTAATATTTGATGATAACCGTAATTTAATTGACGCTTATCAAGAACAGTTTGATAATGTGACAAATAATCAAATGGAATTAAAGGCATTTCTAAAGACATTTGAATTATTAAATACAAAATATAAAAATCAACAAGCAACTATTTATTCTGATTCTGCATATTGTGTTAATATCCTTTCTTCTTGGATTCATAAATGGAGTAAAAACAATTGGAAAAATAGTAAAAATGAAACAATTAAAAATTTAGATATTATTTCATCTTTATATGAATATTATAATATAAATTTTTTTATTAATCAAATTTATATAGTTAAAGTTGATGGTCATAAAGGTGATATAGGTAATGAATTAGCTGATGCTCTTGCACAATTTAATAAAGAAAAATTTAGTAATATTATATTACAAAATCATATAAACATTAGTCTTTTGTAAAAAAGTTGTTAAATTTAAAAAAATATTATATAATATAATTATAAAATAAAAAGAGGCAAAATATATGAAATATATATTAAAAAATGGTTAGTAGATAGAGTCCATTGATATTGGAAAGGCTAATATCAAAATAGGGCAAAGAAATAATCGACTTACTATTTGTGATAGAGCGCCTAATACAAAATCAAAAAAAGCACGTATAATTTGTTTATGTGATTGTGGACAATACACAGTTATAAATCATCAAGATTTTAAAAATGGACAAGTTAAAAGTTGTGGATGCTATGCAAAAGAAATACATGCTGAAATAGGAAGAAAAACTGCTATAGATTTCACTCAATCATAGTACAATAATAATCCATTTTATGAATATATTGAACCTACAGATGTTAGATTTAATTGGAGTAAACAAGTAGTATGGAAGGTTAAATGTAGAAAATGTAATAAAGAATATTTAGCAATTCCTAAAGAATTAATTTCTATAAATAATAATAAGCGTATGAATCCTTGTAATTGTTGGAAAACTTATAGTATTGGAGTTCAACGTATTATTGCAATATTAGAAAAAAATAATATTTCTTATGAATTAGAAAAAAAATTTGATACATGTATTTCACCAAAAGGAAATTGTTTACCTTTTGATTTCTATCTTCCTGATTATAAGATTTTAATAGAATATGATGGACAACAACATTTTAATATAGCATTTGGTCAAAATGAAAATAAATTGATTCAACAAAAAAAATATGATAAAATAAAAAATGAATGGTGTAAAAATAATAATATTCATTTAATTAGGATACCTTATTATCAAAAAGAAATTACAATTTAGAATTTAATAGGAGAAAAAATTAATGGGTAAATTATATACAGAAGACTCGATAGAAAGCTTATCTCCTCTCGAATTTACACGACTTAGACCTGGTGTATATTGTGGAGACACTAATTACTCTACTCAATTATTAATTGAAATATTTTCAAATGCAGTAGATGAATACCGTAATGGATTTGGAAATAGAATTGATGTAACTATTCTCCCTGACATGATTTCGGTTAGAGATTATGGGCAAGGATTTATTCCAAATTCATATCGGGACGATGGAAAAACAATTCTTGAAGCGGCATTTAGTGTTTTAAATACATCTGGAAAATATCGAGATGATGGAACCTATGAAGGAACTTCTTTAGGTTCTTTTGGTATCGGTTCAAAAATTACGACTTTCCTTTCTCATTGGTTAAGAGTTAAAACTATGAGAGATTCAGAGTGGGAAGAAATATATTTTAAAGAGGGCGTATTTCAATACCGAACAAGCGGTGCTGGAGGAGTTACTGGAACTCTTGTTGAATGGCAACCTTCAGAAGAATTTTTTACTCATCCAGAAGTAGAAATTAAAAAGGTCGTAGATTTATTTAAAACTATTACATGTCTTTGCCCTGGTCTAACAATTAATCTATATGACCATGGAAAACATACTGTTTTTGTTTCTGATAATGGAATTAATGATTTAATTGATGAAGCTGTAAAAGACACAGAGCTTATTAATAATCGTTTTTCAATGAACTTTTCAGAAGGCAAAAATAAATTTGATATGGTTCTTACTTATGCAGGCAATTATTCTTTAACAATGGTCCCATATGTAAACACTGGACTTACAGAATCTGGACCTCATATTACTCAAATCAAAACCGTTATCACAAGAGAATTTAATAAATTCTTTAAAGAAAAAAAATGGTTAAAAGATAAAGATTCTAACTTAACTGGTGATGATATTCAAGAGGGTATGTATGTAATATTTAATCTTACTGCTCCCAATGTTGGTTATGACGCTCAAGTCAAGAGTAGAATCACAAAGATTGACATGAGTCCTTTTACTTCTGCATTAAGTACAAATTTAAACATTTGGCTTAATAATAATGAAAAAGAAATAAAAATTATTTTTGAAAAAGCAACAGCCGCCCGTAAGGCAAGAGATGCCGCAAAGAAAGCAAGAGATAAAGCAAGAGAGCAAAATAAAAAGAAACAGAAAGCTCTTAAATTCGATAGTAAACTTGCAGATTGTAATTCAAAAGATAGAAGTAAATGTGAAATTTATATTACTGAGGGAGATAGTGCATCTGGTAATTTAAAGCTTGCTCGTGATAATGAAACACAGGCGGTTATGCCAGTTAGAGGTAAAATTTTAAATACTCAAAAAGCTACTTTTGCACAGATTCAAAAAAATGCAGAAATTATGACAATGTGTGATGCCTTCTTTGGACCTGGAGACTGGTCTATTGACCCTAAGACTCTTAAAGTAACTTATAGTCAAGTAAGATATGGCAAAATAATCATTATGTCAGATGCTGATTGTGATGGAGCGCATATTAAAAATCTTTTTTACACCTTTATATGGAATTTCTGTCCTGATCTAGTTCAAAAAGGGTATGTTTATGCTGGGGTTCCCCCGCTTTATAAAATTACTCTTCCTGCAAATAAAGGATATAAATATTTAAAAAATGATGAAGCATTAAATGAATTTAAAAGCAAGAATAAAGATAAAAAATATCAGATCGGACGCATGAAAGGGTACGAGTTAGTCTGGCCCTTAGCTACTTTTCCGCGGATCGGCGGGGTTGCCTAAAATAGGCAGCTAACGAGGTAGTCTTCTATTTAAAATTTTGGACATTTTAGGATAATCTGAAATGTGAAATTTTTATAATATATAGAAGATAATCTCGTGGGAAAAAATTACGATATTATCTCCAAAAAAATTAAAGGAGATAAAATAATGATAGGAATTTATAAAATTACAAATTTACTAAATGGTCATAGTTATATTGGATTATCTACTCATATTGAAGATAGATGGGAATATCATAAAAATCCATATAACTGGAATAGAGAAAAGAATAAATCTTTATACAAAGCAATTTTAAAATATGGTATCGAAAATTTTTCTTTTGAAATACTTGAATAGTGCTTACCAGAACAGTTAAGTGAAAAAGAAAAATACTATATTGAAAAATATAATACATATCATGCTGGTTATAATATGACTGCCGGCGGTGAAGATAATCAAGGTGAAAGTCATCCAAGACACAAATTAACAAAAGAAGATGTGATAGATATTAGAACTAGATATGACAATCTTGAAAGAAAAAAAGATGTGTATTAGTTATATAAAGATAGAATTGGAGAAAGTGGTTTTTCTAAAATTTGGAAGGGCAACACTTGGACTTCTATAATGATGGAAGTTTACACTCCTTAGAATAAAAAATATCATTTACATGATACGGCAAATAAAGGCTCTCAAAATGGAAGAGCTAGATTAACTGAATAGGATGTAAGAGCTATTCGATTAAGAAGAAAGAACGGCGAAAAATTATCTGATGTATATGCAAATTATAAACATCTTTTAACCAAAGGGTCTTTTACGAATATTTGGTCGTATCAAAATTGGAAAAATATCGTAGTTTAAACCTGTATCGACTATCCCCTTTGTCGGGGAGTACATCTCTTATTGATACAGAGATGGAAACAGTAGCGCCCTATGACTACAGTAAATGCGTTAGTACGAGGGCAAGAAATAGTCAGTGCCATTGGTAACAATGGATTAACACGTAGGTGAAATGAGCATCGAAGAGACAGAAGAAACTTTAACTAATCCAAATAATAGAATCATTAAACAAATTACTGTTGAAGATGTTGCGGCGGCTGATAAACTTTTTAATGATTTAATGGGAAATACAGTTATTCCTAGAAAAAGGTATATTAAAGAGCATAGTGCGGAGGCTACTTACAATGCAGAATAATGAATGTGAATGTTTATATGGAATATATGATTGGGAACTATTTTTAAATAGTAAAAAACAATTTTTAAATAAAAGGTTATGTATCGTTCATATTCCAAAAGATAATTTTCATAAAGATAAATATTGTCTTTATTACGTCTGTAAAGAGAATCCTTTTGAAGAGGGAGTTAAAGCATATATTAATTTTTGTCCGTATTGTGGAAGAAAACTTTTATAATAAGGAGACTACATATAATGCAAAATAAAGAAAAAATTATACAAATTTTAACAAATGATTTAAATTATTGTTATTGTGATAATTGTAAATATGGTGATTATGAAACATATGAAGATAGATTTTGTGAAGGATGTTATAGAAAATATTCAAATTGGGCATTATCATCAATAACAGCAAAGGAAATAGCTGATAAAATAATTCAATTAGGTGAAATTTTTCCTATATCAAAAGAAGAACTAGAAGGGGCTATGAATAAAAATGCAAAATGATTTAACAAAAGAATTAGGAACAAATTTTATAGAATATGCGGTTGCAGTGAATACTGACCGTGCCATACCTAATGCTAAAGATGGTCTTAAACCTGTTGCTAAACGTATCCTTTGGGGAGCTGAAGATAAAACTAAATGTGTATCTAGTAAACCACATATAAAAGCCGCAAAACTTGTGGGTGATATTATGGGTACATATCATCCACATGGTGATAGCTCTATTTATGGCGCTCTTGTACGTCTTTCTCAAAATTGGGTTATGCGTTATCCATTAATTGATTTTCATGGTAATAATGGTAATATTATTGGTGACGGTCCCGCACATATGCGCTATACTGAATGTCGACTAAGTAAATTAGCAGAAGATGGCTTACTTCAAGGAATAAAGAAAAATAATGTTGATTTTATTGACAACTACGATGAAACAACAGAAGAGCCAGTATCTCTTCCAAGCATTTTTCCAAATCTTCTTTGTAATCCTAATAGCGGGATTGGTGTTGCTATGGCTTGCTCTTGGGCACCACACAATTTTAGTGAAGTAGCTACGGCAATTAACCAATATTTATCTGGAGAAGAACCAATGTTACCTGGTCCAGATTTCCCAACAGGTGGAATTATTATTAACTCAAAAGATATTCCAAATATTATGAGAACTGGTCACGGTAGTGTTAAAGTTCGCGGAAGATATGAAATTGATAATCAAAAAATTATTTTTACTGAAATTCCATATGGCACTTCTGTAGAAGGTTTAGTAGCGGAAATTGGGAAAGCTTCAGATGAAAAAGAGATTGAAGGTATTGATAACATTCGTGATGAATCTAATAAGAAAGGAATTAGAATTGTTATTGAATGTGACAAAGGAATTAATCCTACAAGTATTGTAAAAAAATTATTTTCAAAAACAAATCTTCAAAGCTCTTTTAGTTATAATCAAGTTGCTCTTATTGACAAAGTTCCAACAGAGTTAAATCTAAAAGATTGTATTAAGATTTATGTTGATCATAATATTGATTGTCTTATAAGAGAAACTAAATTTGATTTAGATAAAGCAACTAATAGACTTGAAATTGTTAATGGTTTATTGCGGGCACTAGAAGATATTGACAATATCATAGCGCTGATTAAAGGTTCTGAAAATGCAACCGCCGCAAAAGAATCATTAATTAAAAAATATCAATTTACAGAAAATCAAGCTAAAGCAATTTTAGCTATGAGACTTTCTTCTCTTGCAAAACTTGAAAAAGTAGAACTTAATAAAGAAGCAGAAGATTTAGAAAATAAAATTTTTATGTTAAATCAAATTTTAGATAGTCGAGATAATCAAATTGATATTTTAAAAGTTCGATTAAATGGATTAGTTAAAAAATATGGGGATGCCCGTCGTACAGAACTTACTAATATTGAAATAAAACCTGAAGAGAAAATCATTGAGGAAGTTGTCCCAGAAGATTGTGTTGTAATTTTATCTCAATCTGGAAATATTAAAAGAATCGCTCAGAAGTCTTTTAAAGTTCAACGTAGAAATGGTAAAGGTGTAAAAACAAAAGATGATGTTATAATGTCTACCATCTCAACAAATACGATTGATAATTTACTTCTATTTACTAAAGAAGGTAAAATGTTTAAGATTATTGTAGATGAAATACCAGTCGGTACTAATGCATCAAAAGGCGTACATGTTGGAAATTTAATTAACATGGGAATTAATGATGAAGTAATTGCAATTACTTCTCTTGCTAGAAGTAATACTGCAAAATATGTTGTTTTCTTTACTAAGAAAGGTTTAATAAAAAAGACTTATTTAGAAGAATATACAAAAGTAAAACGTAGTACCGGAATTGCGGCAATTAAAATTAATGAGGGAGATTCTATTGCTAATGTAGAATTCATTAATGAGGAAGATATTCTTGTAATTACTAAGAATGGAATGTCAATTCATTTTGAAAGCAAAAATATTAATCCTATAGGTAGAATCGCCGCAGGTGTTAAAACAATTAAGCTAGATGAAAATGATGAAGTTGTTGTAGGACTACCAATTCATTCAGAGAAAGATATAATTGCTATCTTTTCAACAAAAGGATATGGTAAAAAGACTTCTATCAAAGAATTTAATTTACAAGGTAGAGGCGGCAAGGGTCTTGTAATTTATAGACCAAGCGCAATATATGGAGAGATTGCGGGAGCTGTAGTTGTGTCAGATAAAGACACGATTTTACTTACCGGTCAGCCAAATTCTATATGTATTGCCGCAACTGATTTGCCTTTGTTAACTAGAACAAGCTTTGGTAATATTATGATAAAATCAAACATTTCATCTATTGTAAAATTTTAAGTGAAGAATATTTATTCTTCACTTGTTTTTTATAAAAAATTATATTATAATATTATTATAATATAAAAAGGATTAAAAATATGAAAAGCAAAATAGATATTGGTATTTTAATTAAAAAACTTAATAAAGCTACTAAAGCCTATGATGCAGGGCATCCTATTATGACAGATAGAGAATGGGATGACCTTTATTTTGAGCTAGTCGAATGGGAAAGACAAACTGGTATTATTTTTGCAGATTCTCCAACCCAAAAAATTCATTTTGAAAAAGTTTCTGAATTAAAAAAAGTGAAACATAATCATCTTATGCTTTCTCTTAATAAAACAAAAGATATTAAAGAAGTGTTAGATTTTGTAAAAAATAATCCTTGGATTGCTATGGCAAAAATGGATGGTTTAACATGTTCGCTTAGATACCTTCATGGAGAACTTGTTTCTGCAGAAACTCGCGGGGATGGTCTTATTGGTGAAGATGTCACCCATAATGCAAAGGTTATTTCATCTATCCCTCAAAAAATTAATTACACTGATGAATTAATTGTTGATGGAGAAATCATTTGTACTTATGAAGATTTTAAACCATTTGAAAGAACTTATAAAAATCCTAGAAATTTTGCAAGTGGAAGTATTAGATTATTAGATTCAAAAGAATGTCAAAAAAGACATCTTACTTTTGTTGCCTGGGATTCTTTTTGTGATAATAAAATTTATGATGAGTATTTAAATATTCCTTATAATATTCAGATTACATTGTCTTTAAAATTACAAGTTCTTCAAGATTTAGGTTTTACAGTGGTTCCTCATTTGGTTGATGTAGAGGAATGGTCTGTTGAAGACGCTATATCAATAATTAGAGACAAATATCATACTATCTATCCTATTGATGGCGTTGTAATTAAATACAATGATATAGATGATTATAATGCGGCTGGCCGCACAGAACACCATTTTAAAGGCGGTTTAGCATATAAGTTTTATGATGAACTTTATGATACTCGTTTAAAATATATTCAGTGGACAATGGGAAGAACAGGCGTCCTTACTCCAGTGGCAGTTTTTGACCCCATTGATATTGATGGTTCAACAGTAGAAAGAGCGTCACTTCATAATGTTAGTGTTATGAGAGAGATTCTCGGTGATTGTGCTTATCGCGGTGAACCGTTAAAAATTGCTAAAATGAATCAAATTATTCCACAGGTCATAGAAGCTGGTCCAAAATATGATTATGGATATGTAATAAGTCATGGTGGAGTTTCCGCAAATGATGTTATTGAAAGATGTCCAATTTGTTATGGAGAGGTTGAATATAAAGAAAGTTCGGAAGGGGTCATAAATGCATACTGCACAAATCCAAAGTGTGAAGGAAAACTAGTTAATAGACTTGATCACTTTTGTGGGAAAAAAGGATTAGACATTAAAGGGATTTCAAAAGCAACTCTTGGAAAATTTATTGAATGGGGCTGGGTAGAAAACATAGAAGATTTATATTACATTTCCGAAAAATTTAGGTCGGACTTCTTACTTAAACCTGGCTTCGGAGTTAAATCAGTTATTAAAATTTTAAATGCAATAGAAGAAAGTAAACATACAACACTTGATGCTTTTATTTCTGCTATTGGTATCCCTCTTATTGGACGAGCAGTTGCTAAAGATTTAACTAATTATTTTGAAACTTATGAAGATTTCCGTGATGCTGTAAAAGATAATTCATATCATTTCTATGATTTAGATAACTTTGGTATAGAAATGGAAAATAGTATTAAGAATTTTGATTACGCGGAAGCTGATAGACTTTCTAAAATTTTATATATTGAAGCCCCAGTTGTAAGCAACAATCAAATAAATAATAGTCTTTCAGGAAAAACTATAGTCATTACGGGAAAACTTACAAAATTTAAGAATAGAGCTGAATTGAAATCAGTTATTGAAAAACATGGCGGGAAAGTTACAGACTCAATTTCCGCAAAAACAGATATGTTAATAAACAACGATATAAATAGCACATCATCTAAAAATAAAGCCGCAAAAGCACGCAATATACCAATTATAACAGAAACTGATTTTATACAGCTTTATATTGAAAATTAAAAAAATTTTTAATATAATAAGAATAGATGATAAATGAAATAAAATTTATCTTTTATATAAATACATTATAATAAATACATAATTTAAAGGAGAAAAAAATATGTTAAAGGACAATAGTAAACTTGTTTTCAATTTTGTTAAGTAGCACGATGGAGAAGATTTTACAGCACAGGATATTGCTGATGCAACTGGTCTTGGAGTAAGACAGGTCAATGGTATTATTACATCAGCTTTCCAGCGTTATAAGGATAAAGATAAGAATGAAATTCCGCTAATGCAACGTGTTGTAGCTGAAATTGTAGATCCTGAGACAGGACTTCATAAACCGGTTAAATTCATTCAGCTTACTGATGAAGGTAGAGAATTCGATCCAGATGCAGAGGATTGATAATTAAGAAAATTGGGAGAGCTAGATATAAAAATATCTAGCTCTTTTATTTTATCAGGAGATAAAAATGGTTGTATTAACAATAATAGATATTATTATTTTTTGTGTTGCGATAGTATTAATTCATAAAGCTGATTTAAAAAAAGTTAATATCGCTAAATAGCAATAGAAGAAACAACAGTTAATCAATTAGATTAAATAGTTATCTGATACATACAATGATTATAATTTAAAAATACAAAACATCCTTCAAGAAACTCAAATTGTTAAAGCTAGAGCTGAAGAAACAACAGCTAATTATATTGCTAATCAAAAACAAATAGCACTCGATTATATTAATAATCAATAGCAATTAGCAGAACAAAAAATTAAAGAAATAAATGCTAATACTTAGCAAGAAATTGCGGCAATTCATGAAGATCTTCAAAATATTAGGTGTTCTGCCGCACAATAGAAAGAACAAATTCAAAACGAGCTTAATAAACTAAAAGCCTCTTTGAGTGCGGGCGTAGAAGCCCGCCTTCGCGAACAATAGAAAAAAGATAAAATTAATTTTTATAAACTTTCTATTAGTGATGCGGATTTAGCTGATGTTAAAATGCTAGAAAATTTAAAAGCATCTTTCCATAAACCTGTTGTTTTAAGTAAACTTATTTGGACTCAATATTTTCAAAAGCAAATGACTGAATTGTGTGATAGAGTACTTGGTAAAAAAACTGTTTGCGGCATTTATAAAATTACCAATTTATTAACAGAACAATGTTATATTGGTCAAAGTGTTAATATTAGTGATAGATGGAAACAACATTGTAAATGCGGCCTTGGTATAGAAGCATCAGCTACCAATATTTTATATAATTCAATGCAAAAAGATAAAGTTTGGAATTTTACTTTTGAATTATTATAGGAGTGCCCGCGTAATTTACTAAATGAAAAGGAAGCTTTTTGGATTGATACTTATAGTAGTAATATATATGGATTAAATACTATGAAAGGAATTAATAAAAAATGAAATTTTAGAATACAGATGTCTGGGGATTTTAGCATGCAATCAGGGGTATGAGAAATCCTAAAAATAGCTGGAATAAAAGTGATAGTCTTTTTGAAATTGCTTATATCGAACAAATGGAGGCTGATTGGGAAGTCGCTTCAAGTTATGTCGATGCAAATGAAAAATATGATTTTTAGAGTGAATATGATAAATATTATGAAGCACAAGAAAAATATGCGGATTGGCTTCTTAAAAATGGTGTTTTAAAAGATCAAAATGAATGTTTTAGTTATGCTTTTATTGGACCAAATGATATGAAACTGGCTCAAACTCTTATTAAAGCTGGTCCTGAACACCGAAAATTTCTACGCCAAATCTTTGTATCTGTTGATATTACTGCACCACTTTATTGGTGGAAATAGATGGATCAATATAAAATTGGGACAGTCACAGATAGCACATCAACTATGCATAAACTAACGAGTAAACCTATTACTCTTGAAAGTTTTGAAATTGATGATTTTAATCCAGAAATTGTATATTACGAAATTCTTGATGCTCAAAATGATATTGGTATGCTTGCGGATTTTATAATTGAACAACTTGAATTTCTTCGTCAAAAATATCTTGAAACAAAAGACAAAAGATATTGGAAAGAATTAGTACGATGGTTGCCTGAAAGCTGGTTACAAAAAAGAACATGGACTGCAAATTATGAAGTTCTTTATTCTATAGTTTTACAAAGAGGGCATCATAAATTAGAAACAGAATGGGATAAAGGTTTTATACATTGGTGCGCCTCATTGCCATATGCAAAGGATTTGATTTTTTATGGAGAAGAACGAGAAAAAATATATAATTTATATGCATAAAAATAAAATTAATAATAAAATGTATATAGGACAAACTTGCCAAAATCCACCATCAAAAAGATGGAAACCTTGTAATTATAAAGGATCTTCAAGATTTTATAATGCTATTTTAAAATATGGTTGGATTAATTTTGAACATATTATTTTAAAAAAATGTTCTTCACTATAGGAAGCAAATTAGTAGGAAAGAAATTTTATTAGTCAATATCAAACTACAAATCCAGAATTTGGATATAATATTATGCCGGGTGGCTCTAATAAAGAAATTCCTTTATAGGTTCGAGAAAAAATGTCTAAAAATCATAGAGATGTTAAGGGGAAAAATAATTATTTTTACGGAAAACATTTTAAAGGTAAAGAACATCCATTTTATGGACAACATCATTCGGATGAAACTAAACAAAAATTAAAAAAATCTTTATTAAATAAAAATGGAAAAGCAGTAAAATGCATTGAAGAAAATAAAAATTTTCCTTCCGCAAGAGAAGCTGCAAGATATTATAATATGAAAACTTCTAGTCACATTTCTGCATGTTGCAATGGCAAAAGACAAACTGCTAATAAATTTCATTGGGAATATATTTAATTTTTGATGATGATGAATTTATTTTTAATTGAAAAATAAAAAATAAAATGTTATAATATAATTATAAAATGAAAATTATATTATAAGGGAGACCAAAAATGAAGCTTGAAGGAAATAGAAAAGAAAAGTTTATACAAATGCTTGAAAAAGAAATCTTCAATGATGAGAGTGCTTTTATAGAAAACTATGAAGAAGATTGGTATGATTTAGTAATTTTTTTTGAAGATTTAAAAAATGGTCAAATTGTAATTGCATATTAAGAGGAATAAGAAATGACTAAAAAAGAAAGATTTATTGAATTTGTTAATGAACTCATGGAAATGGTAGATATAAACGAATGGGATGAGGATGAAAAAAAAGATTGGAAAGATGCTTTTGATTTTTTTGAAGAACTTAAAAATAATAAAGTAAAAACCGCAAAAGAAATGACTGAAAACGGTACCAAACTTCTTTCTTGGATGCAAGAGAATAAAGAAAAAATGTCAAATGTCTTTACATCTAAGGAAGCTGCGGAAGGACTTTTCACAAGCGGCCGCTCTATTGCAGGAACCATGAGAAAGTTAGTAAATGATGGTTATGTAAAGAAAACTGGTAAAGACCCTGTTCAGTATTCTTTAACTGAAGCTGGAGAAAATTATCAGTTTGACAATTAAAAAATTTTTTGTTATAATATAAAAGTAAAGTTGATTTAATTTAAGGAGAAAATTAATGAAAAAGAACGCAAGATTTATTAACACAGAACGAATTGAAGGATATGTTTATAGTACAGGTAGTAATTTTAATCAGCTTTCTGAAAGAACGACAGGAGAGAATTCTAAACATCCTGGAACAAAGTATATTGCAGGAGACCTCGATATTGCTGTAGATGAAGAGGGTCTAAATGTAATTACTATTCATTATACATATGCAACACCGACATATGGTAGTGGTCAAGTAAATAATACATATACAGCTCTTAAAAGAATTATTGATAATCCAGATAGAACTTGGATTAATGGCGGTAAAGAAAATGCCTTTAAGGTTCAGTGTACTGGAGTTTCTATTGCAATCAATGATTTTATTGGAGCAGATGGAAAATTCGTTGCCGCAATTAGAAATGAAGGTGGATTTTGTTCTATCGTAAATGAACTTGGTCCAGAAGCAAATAGAAATACTTTCTCTGCTGATATGCTTATTACAAAAGTTACTCATATTGATGCAGATCCAGATAAGAATATTGAAAATGATTTCACAACAGTTAGTGGAGCAATCTTTGGATATGGAAAAACAATTCCTGTTCTTCTTCCTGCTTCATTTACAGTTCGTAGCGAAGGTGGTATGAAGTACTTTGAAAATCTTGATGCTACACCTTCAGACCCCATTTTTACAAAAGTTTGGGGACGTATTAATTGTATGACTATTAAGGTAAAGAAAACTGAAGAATCAGCTTTTGGTGGTGATTATGTTCAGGAGTCTGAGCGTAAAAGCCGTGAGTACCTTATTACAGGAACAGCAAAAGTACCATATGATTTTGGTGATGAGGAAGTTCTTACTGCTAATGATGTAAGTACAATGAATCAGAATCGTCAGATTATGCTTGCAGAAGTTGAAAGCAGACATAAGGAGCGCCAGGCAGAAAAGGCTGCAAATGGAGTAAGCTTTGAAGCTACTACAAAAGCTCCTTCCGCAACAAAAGCGGCAGGCGTACCTGAGGGTGGATTTGTATTTTAATGAGAGGTAATAAATAATGGCAGATATTAATATTTTTAACATCTAGCCGCATCAGGTTAGCCGTAATTTAAGAGGATATTCAATCTTCTTTTACGGCTAGCCAAAAAGTGGCAAAACAACAACCGCATCTAAGTTTGAAAAGAATCTTCTTTTAGCTTTTGAAAAAGGTTATAACGCAATTCCAGGAGTTATGGCACAGCCAATTAATAACTGGGCAGAATTTAGAAAAGTTCTTCGTCAGTTAAAAGACCCAAAAGCTAAAGATATGTTCTATACTATCACTATTGATACTTGTGATATTGCATATGATTATTGCACAAAGTATATTTGTGATAACGCCTTGAGACCTGATGGCGGTTATGGTGTAGATAGTATTAGTGATATTCCTTTTGGAAAAGGATATAGTCTTGTATCAAAAGAATTTGACGAATGTCTTAGATCTATTGTCATGATGGACTATGGTCTAATTCTTATCTCGCACGCAACTGATAAAGTTTTTAAAGACGAAGCTGGAAATGAATATAATAAAATCGTTCCAACCTTAGACAAACGAGCCAATAATATTGTTGCGCGAATGGCAGATATTATTGGATACTCAAGAATCGTTACTGATAAAGAAGGTAATAACTTAACAAAACTTTTTATGCGTGGTACACCGAGATATGAAGCTGGTTCTAGATTTAAATATACACCAAATTATATTGATTTTTCTTATGATAATCTTGTTTCCGCCATAAGTGATGCTATTGATAAACAGGCGCAAGAAGATGGAAAAGAATTTTTCACGGATAAGAAAAACAATCTTTATGAAGATACAACTAAAGACCTTAATTTTGATGAACTTATGAAAAATTGTAATGATTTGATTAAGGGAATGATTGATAATAATTCTGAAGAAGTGTTTAAAGAGTTCTATCAACCTCGTATTGTTCAAATTACTGATCGTTATTTGGGCAGAGGTCAAAAGATGAGTCAGTGTTCAAGAGAACAAGTTGAAGCTTTGTCTTTAATTTATGATGATCTTCTCTTACTTTCCAAAGAGCCTGCTTCAGAATAATTATATATTAAAGGCTTGTCAAAGTCCGTTCCTTTGACAAGTCTTTTTTTTTATGTTATAATATAATAAGAAATTTTTTAAGGAGATTTTTTATGGCTCATAAAGTAAAATGTTTGTATTGCGGCGAGCAATTTGATCGAGATATTGAACCAACAAAACAAGTCTCCACACGTAGATATGCTCATTTAAAATGCTGGGAAGAACATCTTGCAAATATGTCGCAAGAAGAAAAAGACATAGCAGCATTTTATGATTATACTCGACAATTATTTGGAGAAGATTATAATTATGTTTTAACTAAAAAGTTAGCTGAAAGATATGTAAAAGAAAATCAATATACATATAGTGGAATGTTAAAAACTCTTAAATGGTATTATGAAAAAGAAGGTCATTCACTTGATAAAAGTAATGGAAGTATTGGTATTATTCCTTATATATATAAACAAGCATTAAATTATTATTATGCACTTTATCAAGCTCAATTAATAAATAAAGAGAAAGATATTTCAAACTTTATATTACCAAAAGAAAGAATTATAGAAATAGAATCTCCACGAGTGTATGTACGTCCGCCGCATTTGTGGCTAGAAGAGGAGGATGAATGAGTTCAAAATATGTAGACGTATCTGCGAATATGCAGGTAATTGGAGATGTTTTTATAAATCCATCTTTATTAGATTTAGAAGATAAATATAAATTCAATGAACAAGATTTTCCTCAAGAATTTCATAGAATTTTATTTGGTTCAATTTATAATCTCCATCAATTAGGAGTAAAACAAATTTCAATTGAAGATATAGAAAAATATTTAGAACAACGTCCAAAGAAATACGCAATTTATAAAATGAATAAAGGTTCTGAATATTTAGAGAATATTAAACAAATGTGTCAATTGGCGGCATTTGATTATTATTATAATCGAATGAAAAAGATGACTCTATTAAGAATGTATAATAAAACCGTTGGAATGAATTTATCTTGGCTTTATGATCCAGATAATATTTTAGATGTAAAAAAGAAAGAAGCTCAAGAAACATGGTTTGACAATACCCCTATTAATGAAATTGCTAATCTTATTAATGATAAGATAGAAGAAATAAAATCTAAATATGTTGATAACTCGGAAGATGAAATCATTCAAGCTGGTGATGGTGCATTAGCTCTGCTTGAAAGATTAAGAAAAAATCCTGAAGTCGGTTATCCTTTATATGGAAGATTAGTTAATACTATTCATCGCGGGGCTAGATTAAAAAAATTTTATTTGCGGTCAGCCGCAACTGGCGTTGGAAAAACTCGTTCCATGATTGCAGACGCTTGTTTTATTGCTTGCAATAAACTTTATAATCTTGAGACTAGACAGTGGGAAGATAATGGAACTCGTGAACCAACTGTATTTATTACAACAGAACAAGAAGAAGATGAGATTCAAACTATGATGATGGCGTTTTTAGCTAATGTAAACGAGTCTCATATTCTTGAAAATACATATGTTGGAGATGAATGGGAGCGCGTAACCGAGGCTGCAGAAATTCTTGAAAAAAGTCCATTATATATCAAAAAATTACCAGACTTTTCATTACAAGATATTGAAAATACAATTAAAAGTAATATCCGCAATCATGGAGTAAGATATGTATTCATGGATTATATTCATTCAAGTATGAAAATTCTTAGTGAGATTAGTTCAAAAGCAGGAGTTAAAGGATTAAGAGAAGATAATATTCTTTTTATGATAAGTGTAAGAATTAAAGATTTATGTAATCAATATGGTGTATTTGTAATGTCTGCAACGCAGTTAAATTCTGACTATGTAACAGCTCAGCAGTACGATCAGAATCTTCTTCGTGGTGCTAAAGCTATTGCTGATAAAATAGATTGTGGCATGATTATGTTACAGACAAGCCAAGACGACAGAGAATCTTTAAAAAATATTGTTAATTCAATGGGTATCGAAATGCCTGATATAAAAATGTCTGTCTATAAAAATAGACGTGCTAGATATAAAGATATATTACTCTGGTGTAAATCAGAACGAGGAACCTGTCGTATTAATCCATTATTTGTAACTAATTATAACTATGAATTAATAGATATAGAAGATTTAAAAATTACAGTAACACCTAAAATAGAAGCAAGCGCATTTTAAGGAGGATATATATGCAATATGGTAAGTGTTATAAATGTGCCCATAATGGAATTTGCAGAATTTTAATGGCAGAAGCCATATCTTTATTAGGATAGTTTGAACGGCTTTTTAATCAAGCACAAACCAGAAAAACAGATAGTAAATGTATTTTACAAATAGATTATACTTGTGAAAATTTTGTAGAAAAGAATAGTAATGAAGATGTATAAATATGATAAAGATACTTTAAAAGAAAATTTATCAATAGAAGAAGTATTTGATTTAGTTAGTGAATTGGGCGGTGAACCAATTATGGGCAATGGATTGTTCACCGCTCGTACTATCTGTCATGGCGGCGATAGTCACAAACTTTATTATTATGAAAATACTCATTTATTTCATTGTTATACAGGATGCGGGGATGCATCATTTGATATATATGATTTAGTTTTAAGAGTAAATAAAACTGCAGGAATTGAAGGTTTTTCTCTTTCTAGAGCAATATCATTTGTAGCCAGATATTTTGGATATACAGCTGAAATATTTGATTTTGAAGATAATCAAGATGCTAGTGAAGATTGGAAAATTATTAATAATTTTAAAAGAAATAAAGAAAAATCTCAACCGCAAATTGTTGAATTAAAAACTTATGATGATAAAATATTAAAATATCTACCTCATCCCCACATCTTACCGTGGGAACAAGAAGATATAACATTTGATGTAATGGAATCAAGAGGTATATGTTATAATCCAATAAGCGAAGGAATTGTTATTCCACATTATGATATAGATAATAGGTTAATTGGAATTCGAGAAAGAACTCTTATAAAAGAAAATGAGATATATGGGAAATATCGTCCTGCTTATATAAAAGGAAAACTTTATAATCATCCTCTTGGTTTTAATCTATATAATTTAAACAATAGTAAAAAGACTATTTCTATATTTCAAAAGGCAATTGTTTTTGAAGGTGAAAAAAGTTGTCTTAAATACGCTTCTTATTTTGGTAAAGATTCAGATATTAGTGTAGCATGTTGCGGCAGTAATTTAATTAATTATCAAGTTAAATTATTAATGTCTTTAGGAGTAAAAGAAATTATAATTGCTTTTGATAAGCAGTTTCAAAAAATTAGAGATAAGGAATGGGAAAAATGGGTTATTAAATTACAAACATTATATAACAAATACGGAAGTTATGTAAGTATTAGTTACATGTTCGATAAAGATAATTTATTAGGGTATAAAGACTCTCCTATTGATTGCGGTAAAGATACTTTTATACAATTATTTAATGAAAGGATAAGAATAGAATAATGAATATAAAAATTTTTATTTTAATAACGATGATTTTTTGTCATATTGTTGATGATTATTATTTACAAGGTTGGCTAGCTTCAGGAAAACAAAAATCTTGGTGGGATAAAAACGTACCTAATAAAAATGATTATAATGAATTGTATAAAAATGATTATTTAATGGCATTATTTTGTCATAGCTTTAGTTGGTCTTTTATGATTCAGTTACCAATTTTTATTTATAGTTTTTGTTATATGAAAACCTTTTTATGGTCTATTCCATTATTTATAATAAATTTAATAATTCATATGTATGTAGATGATTTAAAAGCTAATCAGTTAAAAATTAATTTGATTCAAGATCAAATAATTCATTTTATTCAAATTATTATAACTTGGATAATTTTATTATATTAAATTATAAGAAGAATTGATTTGACAATTCTTCTTTTTTTTGTTATAATTATAATGGAATATTATATTAAAGGAGATTAAAAAATGAACGCTATTGATTTTAATTATCAAAGACTTATGAATCATATTGAAGGATATATGGCTACATATAATATGACACAGCCACCGATTTTATTAATGAGTAATGATACATATAAAATTTTTACTGAAAAAAAATTAACATGTTTTGATTATGATTGTAGAGTTGCAATTGATAATTCACTTCCTTTTAGGGAGGTTGATTTAGTATCATGAGATATTAGTTAATAAACAAACCAAATGAAAATTTTTCAACAATACAACAAATATTATATAATAGAGGAATTGCAGAAAATAAAATTTCACATTATATAAATTTATCAGATTAGGATATTAATTCATTTTTATTATTAGGAGAAGAAAATTTGAAAGAAGCCTTATCTCGTATTTTACATGCAATTACTCTTAAGAAAAAGACTTTAATAATTGTAGACTGCGATTGTGATGGTTATACATCTGCCGCATTATTAATTAATTATTTATATAAAATATTTCCAACTTGGGTTGAAAGCTATGTAGACTGGTATATGCATGATAGTAAACAACATGGATTAAGTGATTGTATTGATTTTATTTTAGAAAGACAATATGAATTAATACTTTGTCCCGATTCAAGTAGTAATGATTATGATAAACATCAATTATTAGCTGAAAATAATATTGATGTTGTTGTTTTAGACCATCATTTAGCTGATCATATTAGTCCAAATGCGGTAATTGTTAATAATCAACTTTCTGATTATCCAAATAAAGAATTATCAGGAGTTGGAATAGTATGGCAATTTTGTCGATATATAGATTCAATATTAGAAGTTAATTATGCAGATGATTTTCTCGATCTTGTTGCTCTTGGAAATTGCGGTGATATGATGTCATTACGGTCTTTTGAAACTCGTTATCTAATTACAAAAGGATTCAAAAAATAGAATATTAAAAATCCTTTTATTGACTACATGATTGATAAGAACTCATTTCCTTTATCAAAAGCAGATTATGTATCATCAAATCCTGATATGGGATGCACATCTATGGGCGCCGCATTTTTTATTGTGCCATTTGTTAATGCTATTACTAGAAGTGGAACAATAGAATAGAAAAACTTACTTTTTAATTCTATGTTAAATCATAAAGCTTTTACAGAAGTTATTTCAAACAAGCGTGGACATAAATTAGGTTAGAAAGAAAAATTAATTCTACAAGCAATTAGAACAGTTACGAATGTTAAAAATAGACAAACAAGAGCAGAAGATGCAGGATTAACTATGTTAGAAAAAATGATTGAAACTAACCATATGCTTAATCATAAAATTCTTTTATTTTTGTTAGAACCTAATAAAATTGATCCTGAAATTCGTGGTTTAATTGCAAATAAATTTATGGCAAAATATCAAAGACCTTGTTGTTTATTAACTAAAACTAATAGAAATGGTAAAGAAACTTATGAAGGTTCTATGCGTGGATATACAAAAACTGGGATTGATAGTTTTAAAGAAGTACTTGAACAATGTCCAGGAGTTTTATATGTAGAAGGACATGACAATGCGGCAGGACTTGGTATAGAAGCAAATCATGTAAGTGATTTTCTTTATAAAATTGATTAGCTTCTTGAAGATGTCTCTGTTGAACCTATTTATAGGATTGATTATAATTTTAATGAAAAAGAAAATAACAATCAGCGCATTTTAGATATTGCAGATATGAATGACTATTGGGGTCAAGATGTAGATAGAGCTTATGTAAATATTAATTTCAAAGTTACTGATTCTAATTTTAAAGTTATGAAAAGTAATACTTTAAAATTTAGTTTACCTAACGGATTATCTATTATTAAATTTAATGGAACTGAAGAAGAAATTACTAGATTTACAACAACAGGGTATCTAGAAGTAAACGCTATTTGTAAATGCAATAAAAATTAGTGGAATGGTTGCGTCTATCCGCAACTTATTATGTAGGATTTTGAAATTGTGGATTCTGCTAAATACTACTTTTAATGGCTCGGCGCGCAAACACCCGTACCCAGGAAGCAAAAATGCATTTGGATTTTTTTATTTGCATTTTTGCTTTTTGATTTTTTTATAAAAATTTGTTATAATATATATGAATAAAATATTAGGAGAATAAATATGGATATTGGAAGTGGTTCAGGTTATCCTGCAGCCTCATTAAGTAATTTTGCGCCGCATCCTTTTATTATAGATGGTATACCTTGCAATTCAATGGAAGGCTTTCTACAGTCTTTGAAATTTAAAAATATTGATATGCAAAAATATGTATGTTCTTTAGTTGGAAAAAGCGCAAAGTATAAAGGGAAAGATAAAAAATGGTGGAAAACGCAAACTCTGTATTGGCAAGGTAAAGAATACAAACGTGATAGTCAGGAATATCAAATTCTTTTAAATAGAGCCTATAATGCGCTATATCAAAATGAAGGATTTAGAAAAGCTTTAGAAGCTAGCCGTCCGGCAATATTATCACATTCAATAGGAAAAAATGATCCTTCAAAAACAGTTTTAACTCAAGCAGAATTTGTGGGTCGTTTAATGAAGCTAAGAATGGGAAAAAAATTAGATGAATAATAGAGGTGTATAGATATGTCCGATGAAAGTTTAAAAATTAATACAATAGATGAAAAGAAATTAAAAGGCTATCAATATGATTCTTTAATATATAGATATATTCGAGCTAGAGAACAAATGGCAGAATATGAATATTTAAGAGATAGGCAAAGTAATATCTCTAATCATACTGAATGGACTGTATATCGGCAAAGGGCGAATAGAGATATAATGCGTTTTGTTCAAATTTTAGATGAAGTGATTGGAGAGCATGAATAATGATATTAACTAAAAAGCAAGAGGAAGGATTAAAAATAGCTGTAGCACGACATCGAGACGGAGAAAAATATACGGTGATTGCTGGTTATGCTGGAACTGGTAAAAGTACACTTGTAAGATATATTATTGATGCTCTTAATGTTGAAGAAAGTAGAGTATGTTATTGTGCTTTTACTGGTAAGGCTGCAGAAGTATTAAAGAAAAAAGGAAATAAAAATGTAGCAACTCTTCATCGGTTGCTATATGAACATATACCGCGCCCTGCGGGCGGTTTTTTTAGAAAGCCAAAACCATTTATTGATTATGATGTAGTTGTAGTTGATGAAGTTTCTATGGCTCCTAAATCTTTAATAGAGTTGTTATTTAAGCATAAAGTATATGTTATTTGTTTAGGAGACCCTTTCCAGTTACCACCTATTGATAAAGATGAAGATAATCATCTTTTAGATAATCCTCATATTTTTCTTGATGAAATTATGAGACAAGAAGAAGATTCTGAAATTATTCAACTTACTATGAAAATCAGAAATCAAGAGCCAATTGATTATTTTAATGGCAATGAAATAAAAATCATTCCTTATTCAGATTTAAATACTGGAGTGTTACAATGGGGAGACCAAGTTCTAACCGCAACAAATGCAAAACGACGAGCCATTAATAATCAGATGCGTGCATTAGAGGGAAGAACTGGAGAACCTGTCGATGGAGATAAAATTATATGTCTTCGTAACTACTGGGATGATTCAAGCTTAAATGGAGATGCTTTAATAAATGGAACGATTGGTATTCTTCAAAATAGCTTCCGCACTTGGAGAGAAATTCCAAGATTTGTGCAAAGTGATATAAGAAAATTTGATGTTTTAGTTGGTGATTTAGTTGTGCCAGAAACTAATGATGTTTATCAAATGACAGAGATGGATCGTCAAATGATTATCACTGGAGAAAAATGTTGTGATTGGCGATTGTCTTATAAACTAGGCAAGTTGCGCTCTAAGTATGGAGAAATTGTTCCTAAAGAATTTACATATGCTTATGCTATTACAACTCACAAAAGTCAGGGTAGTGAATGGGATAAGGTAGTTGTTCTTGAAGAAAAGTTTCCATTTGATAAAAATGAACATGCTCGATGGCTATACACAGCTTGCACGAGAGCCAGTGAAAAATTAGTTTTAGTGAGGTAAAATATGTCTAAAAATAATATATTAACTTTTGCCACATCTTTTAGAGGAGACAATCTCACTAAAGAAGAAAAATGTGCTTTAGAGCATTTGCTTGAAATAATGACGGCTGCGAAGCAACAAATTTTATTAAGAAAATTATTAATAAATAAAATTTAAAATATAAAATTTAAAATATAAAATTAGTATTAGTGAGGTAATAATATGACTACAGGTATATTTAATGCAAAAATAAAACGTGCTAATTTAATTAAAGATATAGATACGAATAAAATAGTCTTAAAATTAGAAATAAAATCAACAGCAGGAACTGCTTGTTTAACATTTTCTATTAATGATTTAATTAAAATTTTTTCTATATTAGAAATTGAAGATTTTGATGAAATAATTAATCAACCCTGTTTAGTATTAATTAATGATGGTGTTATGAAAGATATTGGTAATTTTATGTTTCGTCATTATGATTTTATTAAAGATCCATTAAAAGAAGAATCAGAATTTTGGGTACTTAATGATCCAATTAGATTAAAAATATATGAATAAAAAATTTGACAAACCTAGATATAGCTTCTACAAGAGCCAATGAAAAATTAGTGAGGTAAAATAAAATGATTATTTGCTATAGATTAGAACACAAAAATGGGGATGGATTATTTTTTACTAAAAACGGTGTTAATAAAACCAATCCAAATATTATTTTTAATGGTATTGGTTTATGTGCTTTTTTAGATAAAAAACGTTTTTTTCAACCAAGTTATATTAATTTTTTATATGATAATGATTATATATTATATAAAATTACATTAAATAAAATTATTCATCAAAATCGTTATGGAGAAATTATTTTTAATTCTGAAGATATTTTAAATAAAGAAAAAGTTGACAAATAAAAAAATTTTTTATATAATATAATTGTAAGAAATAAATATTATGAAAGAGAGGTACGGTCCAATGGTTTGAATAGTTGTAACTCGTTAACATATTGAACCGATATAATATGGAGGGTACTCCAATGGACAGGATAGCTTAAATATTTATTTTTATATGACTAGTCAAGCGGGGCAACTCGCTTGACTTTTTTATTTATTTATTTTATAATATAATTATATTATAATGTGAAAGAGGTAAAGTGATGGTTAAAAGGTTTGAGGTGCACTCTCACTCAGAATTTTCAAACATAAGATTATTAGATTGCATTAATAAAATTCCAGCACTTATTGATAGAGCAATAGAAATTGGTTTAAGCGGGATAGCTCTTACTGACCATGAATGTTTGAGCGGTGCCCCGCAAGCAAACTTCTATGCTCAAGAAATTTTAAAGACTCATCCAGATTTTAAAGTGGCATTAGGAAATGAAATATATTTAACTCCCGATAGAGAAATGGGGCAAAAATATTATCATTTTATTTTGATTGCAAAAAATAAAACTGGATTTAGAGCATTAAGAGAACTTTCTTCAAGAGCTTGGATGAATAGTTATTGGGATAGAGGTCTTGAAAGAGTTCCTACAACATATGATGAACTTGAGGAAATTGTTAATAAATATCCAAATAGTTTAATTGCAACAACAGCTTGTCTGGGTGGAGAAGTTTCTTCTCAACTTTTAAATCTTATAAAAGCAGAAAAGCATAATGATAAAATAGGAGTCGCCGAAGCCCATAATGATATTGTAGATTTTATCTTATGGTGCAAGCGTCTTTTTGGTGATGATTTTTATATCGAGTGTGCGCCAGGTCAGTCAAGCGAACAAATCATGGTTAATAGACGTCTTAAAGCTGTGGCTGCCGCTTTTGGTTGTAAAATGGTTCTTGGTTCAGATGCTCATTATCTTAAAAAAGAAGATAGATATGTACATAAAGCATATCTTAATTCAAAAGGTGGAGAGCGTGAAGTTGATGCGTTTTATGAATACGCATATCTTCAAGATGAAAATGATATAAAAGAAAACATTTTACCATCTGAATTAAACTATGATGAGTTAGTTTTTAATTCATATGAAATTTATAATAAAATTAAAAATTATGATATTAGACATCAACAAACAATTCCAAAAGTGAAAGTTAAAGATTATCCAAAAGAAGATGAAGAATTAAAAAATAAAAATCATAATGGAATAAGATTTTTTAATGATAAATATCCTATTTTAGCAAATATGAAAAAATCTGAAGATATTTATGAGAGATATTGGGTAAACGAATGTATTAATAAATTAGATAAACTACGTTTATATAATAATAAATACCTTTCTCGATTAGAAGAAGAAGCGGATATTAAGAAAACTATTAGTGAAAAATTAGGAACTAATATGTTTAGTTATCCAATAACTCTTCAACATTACGTTGACCTCTTTTGGGAGTGCGGAAGCACAGTTGGTGCGGGACGTGGTTCATCTTGCTCAGGGTTAAATCATTATCTTTTAGGCATTACTCAGCTTGACCCAATTAAATGGGATCTTCCGTTCTGGAGATTAGAACTTTAAGAAATAGTCTCCCTATACTGTGAAGTATAGTATAAAAAATTTTGTGAACTCTATTGCTCAGAGGTGTGTAAAGAACGTTAAGTATTTAGTAGGAAATGACTAATTAATCTTTATGCTAACAGGGGAGCCTTAGCAAGTAAAGTTGAAGGTAATCCAGTGCCAAGCCTATTATTAGGAAGGTGTAACGACTATCCGAAAGGAGTAGGGCAGATGATGAGCTACTGCTCGAAGTGCAAAAATCTTTAAATATTTTCTACCACTTTGGTCAAAGTGGGATAAATTAATTAATCGAATTTTTATATATAATAGAGAGATATAGAAAGGAGATTAATAATATGTTAATCTATAAAATAACGAATTTAATAAATAATAAATGTTATATTGGTCAGACAATAAAAACTGCTGAATAGAGATGGAAAGAACATCAAAGTCATGCATTTGGCTCGCATTTAAATGATCAAAATAAAACTTTATATAAAGCAATAAGAAAATATGGTCTTGAAAATTTTACTTTTGAAGTTCTTCAAGATAATATTGAAACTTTTGAACAATTAGATAAGGCAGAAATTTATTGGATTGATTATTATAATAGTTTTGTAAAAGGATATAATGAAACTTTTGGTGGTCAACAATATCATAAAATTCTACCAAATAAAGAGATTATAGAAGATTATTACAAAACAAAAAGTGCTAGAAAAACTGCTTTAAAATTTGGAATAGATCATTCTACAGTAGATGACATTTTAAATCAAAATAATATTCCAAGATTCAGTTTTAGAGAAGCCACAGGAAAAAGAATTAAAATTTCAAAAGATGATTTTGAAAAAGATTTTAATTCAGTTAAAGATTGTGCTGAATGGTTTGTAGAAAATCAAATCTGCAAAACTAAAAATGTAGAAAGCGCAAGAGCTGGATTAAAAACTGCAAGATCATCTAAAGGAAATGGCTTATATTATGGTTATTTAATAGAAAATATTTAAAGAATAAGATATAGTCTGTGCCATTAGAAATAATGGAATTACACGATTTAAATAAAGAACGTGTTGAGTTAGGCGACATAGACTTAGATCTTTGCCCTTCAAAACGTCCATTAATTCTTCAAAAAATAAAAGAAGAACGTGGTCAGAATTTTAATAAAGATATTGATGATTTAAGTAGAAAAAACCTTGGTTGTACACTTATTGCGACTTTTGGTACAGAAGGAACTAAATCAGCAGTATTAACAGCTTGCCGCGGTTACCGCTCAGAAGATTTTCCAGACGGGATTGATGTTGATACAGCTCAGTTTTTATCTTCTTTGATTCCAAGTGAAAGAGGTTTCTTATGGCCTCTTAAAGATGTCGTTTATGGAAATAAAGATAAAGATAGAAAACCAATTACGCCTTTTATTTCAGAAATTAATTTATATCCTGGTCTATTAGATATTGCAATGGCGATTGAAGGATTGATAAATAAAAGGTCTAGTCATGCTTCTGGTGTTATTCTTTTTGATGAAGACCCGTACGAGTTTGGATGTTTTATGAAAACTCCAAAAGGAGAAATTATAACTCAATGGGATCTTCATAAATGTGAAGCATGTGGCATGACAAAATATGATTTCCTTGTAACAGAAGTTCAGGATAAAATTGTTCAAACAATTAAACTTCTTCAAAAAAATAATAAAATTGATAAAGACCTTTCTTTAAGAGAGGTGTATGATAAATATCTTCATCCAGAAGTTTTACCTTTAAACGACGAAAAAATATGGAAAGCTCTTCAAAATAATAGCGTTTTAAATGTTTTCCAGTTTGATTCAGATGTAGGATCACAAGCCGCAAAGAAAATTAAACCAACTAATATTCTTGAAATGGCGGATGCCAATGGTTTAATGCGTCTTATGACATCTGAGAAAGGCGAAGAGACGCCTATGGAAAAATATATTCGTTATAAAAATAATATCTTATTATGGTATCAAGAGATGAATCGAGCTGGATTAACAGATGAAGAGCAAAAAATTATTGAACCATATTTCAAACAATCTTATGGAGTTCCGCCATCACAAGAGCAATTAATGAGAATGTTAATGGATAAGAATATTTGTAACTTCTCATTAAAAGAAGCTAATGCCGCACGTAAAATTGTTGGTAAAAAACAAATGGCAAAGATTCCTGAATTACATCAAAAAATCTTAGATACAGCTTCTAGTTCGTCTCTTGGTAAATATATTTGGAAATGCGGTGTTGGTCCTCAGATGGGATATTCGTTCTCTATTATTCACGCTCTTGCTTATTCTTTTATTGGAGTTCAAACAATTTATTTAGCGACTAATTGGAATCCAATTTATTGGAATACCGCATGTCTAATTATTAATAGTGCTTCTCTTGAAGATGAAGATGACGATGAAGATGATGATGAAGATAACACTAAAGATAAATCTACTGATTATTCTAAATTAGCAAAAGCTATTGGAGATATAACTTCAAAAGGAATTAAAGTATCATTAATTGATATTAATAAATCTGGATATAGTTTTGAACCAGATGAAGAAAATAATGAAATTCTTTTTGGATTAAAAGGTGTTAATAAAATTGGCGGTCCAGTTATTGATAAGATTATTGGCGGTCGCCCCTACACTGGAATTATTGATTTTATGAATAGATGCCCGCTAAATAAAACTCAAATGATTTCATTAATTAAGTCAGGAGCTTTTGATAAGGTTGATAATAATTGGGCATCAGAAATCTGTAAAGAAAACCCAAGATATGCAATAATGGCGTATTATATATCAATAGCTAGTGAACCAAAGAAAAAATTAACATTACAAAATTTTAATGGATTATTAAAAAATAAATTAATTCCAGAAAGTTTACTTAAACAACAACAGATTTTTATATTTAATAAATTTCTTAAAGAAAATAAAAAAGTTGGTAAATACTATGTTTTTGATGAAGGTTCTTTAAATTTTTATTCTTATTACTTTGATTTAAATGAATTAGATGTTATTAATGGAATTACTTGTATTCTTCAAAGTAGATGGGATAAAATTTATAAGAGAGAAATGGATGAAGTTAGAGGTTGGTTAAAAGAAAATCAAGAAGAGGTTTTAAATCAATATAATAACTTATTATTTAAAGAAACTTGGAATAAATATGCAACTGGAAACGTTTCTGCTTGGGAGATGGAAAGTTTATGTTTTTATTATCATGAACATGAATTACTTAATATTGATAATTATAAATATGGAATTGTAAACTTTTCATCTTTATCAGAAGAGCCAGTAGTTGATTATTTCTTTAAGAGAGGAGATAGAAAAATTCCAATCTTTAAATTATATAGAATTGCTGGAACAATTATTAGTAAAAATAATACTAAAGCATCTATCACCATTTTAACAACAGATGGAGTTGTAAATGTAAAATTTACAAAAGAATATTATGCTATGTTTAATCGTCAAATTTCTGAAAAGCAACCAGATGGTACTAAAAAAGTATTAGAAAAAGGTTGGTTTTCTCGTGGTACAAAAGTTTTAATCACAGGATTTAGACGAGAAGACACCTTTGTAGCAAAAACTTATAAAGCAACTCCTACTCATCAATTATATAGAATCATCAATGTAAATGATAAAAAGATTACCTTAGAACATGAAAGGATAAACGCAAATGTAGAAGATTAAAGTTCTTGCGCTTTTTGGAGAGTCAGGTGCTGGAAAAGATACAATCCAGCACTGGCTCGAATGGTATTTAAAAGATACTATACATAGAATAGTATCTTATACAACAAGACCTCAACGAAGCTATGAAATTGAAGGTCGTGATTATTATTTTATATCAAAAGATAAATTTTTTGAATAGCTCAATGATAATAAAATACTTGAATACACCTGTTTTAATGATTGGTATTATGGAACTTCCATTAATGAATTAAAAAAAGATAAAATAAATATAGGAGTTTTTAATCCACAAGGTATTCGCAGCCTACTATCACATTCAGATACTATTGATGTGCTTCCAGTTTGGATAAAAACAAAAAACAAATAGCGTCTCTTGCGCTCTTTAAAAAGAGAAATTTATCCAAACTGCACAGAGATTTGTCGTCGTTTTTTAGCAGACCAAAAAGATTTTCAAGGAATTGATTTTGAATATGAATTCTTTTTAAACGACACAGATACAGATCATTATATTGGATTTCTTAATAGACCAAAAGTAGCAGTATTTTTAAAGGACAAAAATGATTAATTTTATTAAAAGTTTTTTAAATAATAAGAGAGAAATTATATGATTTTTAGTAAAACGGGAGGTTTTTAAATGATTATATTATATTCAACAAATTGCCCAAAATGCAATGTTTTAAAACAGAAACTACAAAATCTTAATATTGATTTTTAGATTTCTGAAGATATTAAAGAATTAATTTAGAGAGGTTTTAGAGAAGCTCCTATTTTAAAGATTGATAATTAGTATTTAAAATTTTCTGAAGCTATTCAATGGGTAAAGGAGAAAACGAAACTTGAACATAACAATTAGACTAAATAAAAACTTTACGACAGCTTATAATAGATTACAAGCTGAATATGGAACTTAGATTGCAAAAATAAACGGTTTTGCAGATGAGCAACTATCTTATAATGATTTTATTAGTAATTTTATAAATGAAGATACCGTTGCGGATGCTAGTATTGATGGTAATTCAAATGTATCTCACAAAGACATTGTTACATTACTAAATGAAATGCCTAAATCTCATAGAAAATTATTAGCTTTTAATAAAATTCATTATGAAATGCAGAAAAAATATGGTTTTAAAATAGCTAATGAGTGGTTAAAACTTGAATGGATGGGTGCATTATATATGCACGATTCTGATACATCTACTTTTAAAAGTTATTGTTTTGCTTATGATTTAAAAGATGTTGCAGAAAAAGGTTTGTTTTTCTTAGGTAAAAATTTTAATGCAAAACCGCCGCAACATTTAGGGACATTTGTTGATTTTGTAAAAGAATTTATTTCTTATAATAGTAATAGAACATCTGGTGCAGTAGGTTTACCTAATTTAATTCCTTATATGTTTTATTTCTGGAATAAAGATATAAAAGAACACTATTGGTTAGGACCGCCAAAAAAATATGCTATTCAAAATTTTCAAAGATTTATTTATGCAGTAAATCAACCTTATGTAAGAGACGGTTCTCAATCAGCTTTTACTAATACATCAGTATTTGATCGTCCTTATTTTGAAGCTCTATTTGGAGGAAGTGTTTTCCCAGATGGAAGTTTTATGATTGATTATGAAGATGAAATTATTAATTTTCAAAAATGGTATATGGAAACCATGTCTGCTATTCGATCTGAAAATATGATGACTTTCCCAGTAAGCACAATTTCATTGCTATATCAAGATGGTAATTTTGTAGATGAAGATTTTGCAAAATGGGCTATTAAGCATAATATGAGATGGTCAGATAGTAATTTATTTGTAGATGATAGTGTTAATAGTTTATCTAACTGTTGTAGATTAAAAAGTAATATTGATGAACTAGGATACTTTAATTCTATTGGTGGAACCGCATTGAAAGTTGGTTCTGTAAAAGTTAATACTATAAACTTAGCTAGATTAGCTCTTGATACTGATTCGGAAGAAGAATATTTAAAAGAGTTAAAAAGAAGAACAATTATTTGCTTACAATCTTTAGATTGTGTTAGACACATTATCAAAAGAAATGTAGAAAAAGGTTTACTTCCTAATTTTTCTTATGGATTAATAGATTTTGAACATCTTTATAATACTATTGGGTTCTTAGGCATTTATGAAACCATGAAAGCTTTTAATTATATTAAAGAAGACGAATTTGGAAATATTTTTTATACAGAAGAAGCTTCTAAATTTGGTAAAAAAATCTTTGATGTAATTCATTCAACAGCAGATGATTTTATTGAAAAAAATCATTTAGATTATAAAATAAATACAGAACAAATCCCTGGAGAAACTGCAGCTGATAAATTAATGAAAAAAGATAAATTCTTTTATCCAACTGCAACTATTTATGATTTGCCTCTTTATGGTAACCAATTTATCCCTCTTGGAATAAAAACAACATTACAAGAAAGAATTAGAATTCAAGCTTTATTTGATCATTATTGTAATGGAGGTTCAATTCTACATGCTAATATAGATGCTCCATTTGATAGTTTTGATAAAGCTTGGGATATGGTAAAATACATAGCCGATCAAGGTGTAACGTATTTTGCTTTTAATACGAAGATTCAAGCATGTGAGGATAATCATGCTTTTTATGGGACAACATGCCCAATTTGTGGTAAACCTATCGCAACAGAATATACAAGAATTGTTGGATTCTATACTCCAATTAGAACATGGTCTACTCATAGAAAACAAGAATATAGTATGAGGAGATGGGAGAAAATAAATGATAATAAAAGGACTAATTGATGAAGATTTTATAAATTATAAAAAGCCTTCTATGACTATTGAATTTCCTTATTGCACTTTTAAATGTGATAAAGAATGCAATCAATCTATATGTCAAAATAGTACTTTAATAAAATAGCCAGATATTGAAATAAGTTATGATGATTTATTACAAAGATATATAAATAATTCAATAACAAAAGCTATTATCTTTCAAGGATTAGAGCCTTTAGATTCTCTTTCTGATGTTATAAATTTAATAACTTTATTTCGTATTAAATATAATTGTAAAGATGATATAGTAATTTACACAGGATATAAAGAAGAAGAAAAAGAAGTTTGCTTTTTAAAAGAATTTCTTTTATCATCATATAAATAGATTAATAAAAATATTATAATTAAATATGGAAGATATATACCAAATCGATCTTCTCGTTTTGACTAGATACTAGGAGTAAATCTTTCATCAAATAACCAATATGCTAAAAAAATTTGCTAAAAGAGGTTAAAAATGAAAACAAAAGAAATTCCAATAGGAACTTTATATGATTTTAATAAACAAATAATATTGCGGCAAGGTAAATTAACAGGCAAAAAAATTGAATCAATTAAAAAAGAATTAGAAGATTGGTTTAATTGGCAAATTGATGGATATGCTATGTTGCTTTGTCGAGAAAGATATGATTTTACAGTATTTCATTTATATGAGAAATTGAACCGCAACCCACCTGCGGTTGCCGCAAATGAACTCATTGACATTTTAAAAAATAGAGGAAGAATCCTTTCAATAGAGCAAGAAGAAGATAAATGGGAAATTTGGTTAGAAATTGGCGGAGAAGCCTTTGCCTACTATTTATTTAATTGTGATGATTGGGTTATCCAATGTTAAGGAGAAAATATGAAAAAGATTATAGGAATTATTCATCCTTTTGACTTATATCAAATCCTTTACGTCTATTAGGATGGAAATAAATTAGAAGCAAGAAAAGTTAAAACAGGAAATATTCCAGAAACAATATTTGAATTATCTTAGCTTTATGATACTTATCAAATTGACTTAACTGGAGCTAAACATTATAATCTAGGTATTATAAAACAAATACAAGAAAAAGAATTATTAAGATATAATAAAAATAAACTAACTATAAAATGTATTTAAAAAGGAGATAATATGTCAAAATATTTAGTAAGTACAGTAGAAACATATAGAGTCGATACAGAAGCGGAAGCAACTAAAGCAATAGAAGAAGCAAAAAGTGATAATGCGTATGTTCTTGGAAAATATACAAGCGAACATAAAACTCGTAAAGCAAAAGGCGAAATTGTTGATGAATATTGGAAGTTATCTTTAACAAAATTATTTAATGATATTAAAGAAGCTAATACTATTGTAGAAATTAATTATGAGGTAGAATAATGACAGAAAATATAAAAGTTAAAAAACTTAATGATTTAGCTAGATTTCCAACGAGGGGTTCTTCGGCCGCGGCAGGATATGATTTATATGCGGCAACTGATGGTCCTGTTTATATTTTACCACATTCCACAATGAAAATTGGAACAGGTCTTTCTTTTGAACTTCCTGAAGGAACATTTGCAGCAATATTTGCTAGATCAGGTATTGCCGCAAAACAAGGTCTTCGTCCCGCCAATTGCGTAGGCATATGTGACAGTGATTATCGTGGATAGTATATTGTAGCTATTCATAATGATACAGATGAGGTCCAAACTATTGTATCTCAAGAACGAATCGCTCAAATGATTCTTCTTCCTTATATAGAAATGGATTTTTATGAAGTAGATAATTTATCTGAGACAGAGCGCGGAGAAGGCGGCTTTGGTTCAACTGGTAAAGTTTAATAAAAGAGGAGATTTTTAAAATGACGAAAAAAAATATTGTTACCGTTCGATGGTGGGATGGTTATATGGAATCATTTTAGTGTGAATAGGTTAGATTCGGAAGCGATTTATTATGGATGAGATTAACTGATGGGAAAAACCGTCATATTCCTATTAAATATGTACGTTGGTATAGTTTATCAATAGAGAGTCATGAATCTAATAATGATAAATAAAAAAGAGGGTAGATGATTTAATCATCTACCCTTTTATTTTTATTCATTTTCCATCGGTAAATTAGTTATAATATTTCTACCGCCGTTTGCATAAGTAGCAAAATCAATTACTTGTTTATATTTATTTACATCAAAACTTTCTACAATTTTTGCAGCAGCCTCTGCATTCGCGGGTAAATCATTAATAAATGATTGAATAATTGCCGCAACGCTCATATGATTCTGTATTAAAGAATCTTTAATCGCATTAAGTTGTACAAAAAGTTCATTATATTCCTCTTCATTAATAGCTTGGAAAAACTGTTCAAAGAATCCATTACTCTTTAATGTATCATATAATTTTAATTCATCTTCTCTTTGTTTTTCAGTAAATGAAATATTTGTATATAAATACACTAAATTTAATTCAAAATAAAGATTCAATTTAAATTCATTATAAATACCATTTTCCTAAGCTTTCTGTAATGTAATCATTAATAAATCATACTTATCTCTTGCGGGAAGATATTGTAAAACCTAAATCTTTTGTCCGCAAAAATCAAAAGTTTTAATCTATGAATTAACTTTTAATTTCATATTTGCATATGATACTTTCATTTTTTATCTCCTTTTAACTCCCTCTGCTTCTATTATTAATAGTTGTTTTTAATCTTTGTAAATCAGTATCAAGATTAATAGCATCAGTAATTTTTGTTTTTAAAACCTAATCTATTTTATTATACAATCTATTTCGTGTATTTGCATCTTTTTTTGCTGTCTATTTCCAATTCTAAACGTCTTTTTTAGAAAAAGCCCCTTGACTTCTTACAACTTTTTCAGCGAAGTCAAAAATTTGTTTAAGTCCTAAAGAAGAAGCGCCGCCTCCTTTTATCCCATATTCTGTATCTCCTAAAGAAACATCGCCAGCTAAAAAGCCAGATTCATCATCAACTCCAACAACTCCACCATGACTCCATTTTTTTATATTATCCTAACTCGTTCCTTGCTAACTGAGATAAAGTCTTGTTCCATTTTCATTACCAAATAAAAAAAACTCTACTTGATGTTCTAAATCTTTATTTTTAAATGGTGCAAAAATATGATTAAGAGCATAAGCTGCATAAGCCTAACTAATATCTCCACCTGCAACAACAAAAACTCCATGCCATCTTTTATCAATTTTATATAATACAATTTTTAATTTTTCACGAGTTCCGTCAGTTTTTCTATATTTAGCATGCCTATATCGCCATATTACTTCTAAATAAGTACTCCTTAAAGCCGAAAAATCAGAATTAGTAGTAGAAAACTCTATCATGTTTTTTTCTTCTTTTTCCTCATTAGTAGTTCTTTTATATTTATTTATATTATATTTAAATATCATATTACTTTTATCAAAGCCAGACAATAAATCTTCACTATCAGCAAAAAGAATCGTAGCATTATCTTCAAAAACAAAAACCATCTGAACATATTGATCTAAAATCTAATTCATTTTTTCTTGATACCACATAATATTTTTGTAAAAACTTTTTGTAGCTGTCTAATTTAAAGTAGCACTTTGCATATAATTTTTAAAAAAAGTAAAGTATTCTAATGTTTTTGAATCTATTTCATCTGGTTTTTTTGCAGCACTTTTTATATTTCTTCTAAGTTGAACTATTCGATTTCTAATTTTTCTTGATGTCGTAAGGCTTTTTATTATCTAATCATTCCTTTTTAAAAATAAAAAAGAATAATTATAAATTTTTGCATTTATTTCATCAATTTCAGGTTGAGTCATTTCAATAGCATTATCACCAAGTTCTTCATATATACGTTTTATTTCATTTTGATCAGTAACTATTGAAGCCATTTTATATCACCTATATTTATTTTTTAAAAAAAATAAGGGGAATATTTATATTCCCCTTATTAAATTAAAGATTATTGTCATTAATCTCTTGATTCATCAAATTCATCTGTCTCACTTCCATTAACAGAGTCCTCATAAGATTCTTCAATAGAAGCTCTATTAGCTGGATGCGGGAAGATAGTGCTTGTTGTATCTGTTACACCAGTTGAATCATCAACAATTTGAATTGCACAAAGAACTTGTTTCTTTCTATCAAAATAAGTATATCCTGGGAAAGCGTCCATAGTAAAAGTAAATGTACTAGGATCTCCAGTAGATGCCATTGAGAAAGTAAAGTTAGATTGAATTTTTACGTTAGGAAGTGTAATATTTGCAGGTAAATCTTTTCCGTCTGCCTGACGTCTAAATAAAGTATCTGCTTCAACATAGTAGTATCCAGCAAAATGACCTGCATCAATTTGAAGTTCAGAAACAGTATCAGCTTTTTTCTTTACATAATAATCAACCATAACTGTTCCATTTGTAGGAGCAGTTCCAGTTCCCGCATATTCAAGAGTTCTTCCTTTGATTGTTTTTGTATTAGTGTTAGTTGTAGCACTTACTCCATAATCTTTATAAATATCACCAGTTAAATCTCCATACTCGTCAATATTCATAATATACAATGGAGCTGTTGAACAGATTTCTTCAGTTGGTTCAAGAGCATCATCTAAATTAATAACTCCAGTTGCGCCAATTGTTGCCATAGATGTTTGATGGAAATGAATAAGATCACTTGTATTCTTCGCTCCCTTTACAACACCAGCACCAGAAAGCATAGCAAAACTAATTGGAGAAAGAAGCGCATCTTCAACAGTGAATGTTAAAGTTTTTTCACCTTCCCAAGAAATTAAACGAGTATTTCCGCGACCACCTGTTGCGTACACTGTAGTAGCCGCACCTTCTAATGTAGAGGTTTTTGCAGAGTCAAGATAAAAAACTGGCTGTCCTTGTTTAAAAATAACATTACCAATTTTCTGATCATTCTTTGCTCTAAAGACTACATTAACAATTTCACGTACACCAAATTTCATTTGGATTTCCTCCTTATATTTTGTACAAAATATTGATTGTCTTTATTTAGTTATTTTATTCATGAATATCTTTTAGCCAATCTTCTGGATCATCCATTCCAGAACATCCTGCGGCTTTAAATCTCTACCAAGAATCATAACGCAGTTTTAATTCAAATCGGTTAAATTCATCCATTAATTGATAAATAGTATAATTCATTAAATCATTTATATTTTTTTTCTCGCCAACAGCAAGAATGGAAACATAACGACTTAATATAGCAATTTTAGAATCAGGCGCCAGCTTCGCCTTTTTCTATCTACCTCTTTTTATCTTATCGGCAATTTTTTGAGCTAACTATCCACTTGGATTATACTATTTATTTTCTTTATTTGTGAGACAAAACATAGTAATAATAATTTCTTTAAAAGCTTCAAAATTATCTTCATTTATTTCATTAACTTCTCCAGTCTAATTATCACGTAATTGTATTGCCCCTTTTTCCAATAAAATTTCTTTTGTTGGAAATAATAATGCAAGAAGAGATAAAACATTTAATTTAGCCTAATAAGCCTATAAATTTTTTTCTTGTATTATCATCATTATTATATTAAAATTTGACATATTTGATAAATCAATTTTGTCCTAATCTATTAAATTTTCTTTATTAAATTTTAATATTTCACATCCAGGCCAAAATTGCTTCTAAGTAATGTATGCTATTTCTTTTAATCGCGGCTGATGAATTGTTAATTGAGCCTAAGGGAAAGGTAAATCATTACCAGATAATAATAATAATTCATCAATCATTTTTTGGAATCCATCCATGCGAACTTGGTAATACATCATCTGTCCCATGGATAGCTGAATATACCATAGTATAACCAGATAAAGTTTCATCTAAAATTAATTCATTGCAACCTGCAAATTGAAAGGTGCCTATTCCAGATAAACGTGCTTTGTTAAGAATTCCATCAATATAGCCCGCAATTTTTAAAGGTCTAATTCTAAAATTTCCTAAATCCCAATAATCAGTATGACAAAGAATATCAATATTAACATTACAATCTCTAAATTCAGGATTTCTCATATTTGGTCTAAAATTATCAAAACTAATTAATAAATAACTTTTAACCTATTCATGTTCAGGCATCTTTATTTTAGGCTCAAACTTTATATAACCTTGCTATCTTAATTTAGCTAAACTCATATCTTTAATAGCATTTTGATAAACCGTACTTGTTTTATTATCTAAACAATCTTTTGTATTTATTACTAACAATCTTTTTAATTCATCACTATAAGGTTGACTAGTCACAAAAAGTCTTTTTAAAATTTCTTCTAAGTCTTTCTAGCATGATAAAAAAGATGAAGTAAAATCAACAGGTCTTAAAGCTAAATCTCTCTTCATATATTTTATCTACTCCTTTTGTCTCTTATAAAGATATAATCTTTACATCTAATTTAATATCTTCTTGTCCTTCTACTCTATATATTAAAGTAAAAGACTTAAGTTTTCCTTCTATCTCTAATGGAAGAATCTTTAAAGAACTATTTAAATCCTTTTCTTCTTCTCCCCATAACAAATACCAATGTCCATTTTCAGCATTACATATCTCATAATATGCTTTACTATATTGTTGCACTTGAGTGGGACCATTAATATATGCGGCAGTTTCGTCTATAGGATCTTGTTGTCCAGTCTATTGATTTTCTTTAGCAGTTGCTTCCGCAATAGTATTCTCAAAGAATTCATCTAAAAATACTTGAATTATACCATCACCATAATAAGGATCAACACCTACCACTTGCCAAGTTTTCTCAACGTTTTTTCTTGGATCTAAAACTTTAATTGTTTTAAATCTTTCAAAATAATTATTTGTGTTTTCATCAGCTGTAATATACATAACTAATGAATAATTTATAGTGTTCCATTCAATTCCAGACTTTTGTGACCATTCAATAGAAGTTTCAACTGGACCTCTAATATAAACCCAATAACTTTTATCCCCTACTTGAACCTATTGATCACATCTGCGGATTTCTGATCTAAAATAAGCATCTTCTTCAAGAAACTCTAAATAAACTAACCAATGTGTATTAGTCTATTTCCAAGTAAAAACGTTTCCTGGTCTCATATTAATATCAACTTCTCCATCAGAAGTTTTGCCTATTTTTGGCGCATTTAAACATATATCTCTATATGGAATTGAAATAATTTTATTATCATAGGCGGGTTTATTTTTATCAGGGTTGATTAAACATCTAAACTATCTTCCATCTTCTAGAACTGCGGTTGCCGCCTGATAAGAATATAATAAAGCTTTTTTTAAACTTCTTAATTTGTCATTAATAAATCTTTGCTATTGATTCCCGCCATGATATTGCAATCTTTTATTTAATAATTCTAATGACATATCTTTTCTTTCAATTCATTCATTAGTCCTAAACATTCAAAAATAGTTCTACGATAACATAGAAAATCATCCTCTTTAGTTAATGAATAAAGTCCTTCTAATTTATTTAATAATGGGAAAAAAATTTCCGAATATTTTTCTCCTATTAGTCTTTTCATACCAATAAGTTCTTCTAAAATTGTTTCTAAAGGTTTTTGCCAATCTAAACCTTCTTCTCGACTAGGTAAAAGTTTATATGTTTGATTAATAAGGTTTTGCAATCTATTTGAAATTACATTATTCTAAATATTAATGTTATATTTTAATAACATTATTCTTCTCCCATTCTCTTTTTATAATTTTTTTCTTCTAAATTAACAGAAGAAAATTTAACAGGTTGCATAATTTTTCCAAAAGTAGATCGCATGACTCCCTATTCATCTGGTATTCTTCTTTTATATAAACGTTGTAAATGAAAACCTTCTCTTTCATAATCCTTTTTTAATTGAAGAAGTTTTTGCATATGATTTGCTTGTGAGGTAAATTTAAAATCTGTTCCGCTATATTTCATTCTAGTATTCTAAACACTAGCTAATTGCTGACTTAACCACTAAACAATCATATACACCGCTAAAATATTTATCTCTTCACGTGTCAACTCATTGTTAAAACAAAAATATTCTTCACCATTTTCTTCTAATTTTTGATAATCCCATAGATTAATTCTAGGAAATTCAAATTTTTCAATAGCAGAAATTAATAATTCCTATAACATTCTATGAGTATCCTATAAAGTTAACTAAAGGTACATATCATCAGTAATTTTTGAAAGAAAAGAATCATATACTAATGAAAATGGAGTAGTATTCATTTATACACCCCCTAAATTAATTGTTTGGTTTATATCTTCTACCTGTTGGCGCGGCAGTCTGTTTAATCGGCGTAGCTCTTCTAGTTGTCTGTTTTGTAGCAGAATTTAAAATATTTTCTTCTCCGCTATCAAATTTAGTATTTTTAATTTCAATTGCTTTACTAACATCAAATCCAAGTTTTTCTTGAATTGCATTTCTTTTGCTTACATCATTAAGAGGAAGATTAACTGCCATATCTTTAATATTTTCTAAAACGGATTCTGGAGCAAAATCTAAACAATCTAAAAATTGCTCTAAAGTACCAACTTTCATAAGCTCTTCTATATCTTTATTAGAATAATGATATTCTGGTTCTGGTTCTTTCCCGAAGAGTATCTTCGCAGCTTCTTCATCTTTAATTTCAAGATATTCACTTAATATAACCTTACCGCCAGGTAAAAAAGAAAGTCTTTCTAATTCATTAAAACTTATCTATTTTTGTTCATGCGGATAAAAATCTCTATGAACTCTTAAATCTGGTACATCATATCCAACAGTGCCACCAAATTTATTAACAACTTTTATCATACTGTTTTTATCTATCATATTTTAAAAATCTCCTTTTATCTCCTATATAGTAGAAAAAAGGGAGAATTAAAAATTCTCCCTTATTATATTTTTTGCACGTTTAGGCCTATTCCAGACTAATCTATATTAAAAACATCTTCCTCTGGAACACCCCATAAACTTGTGGGGTCATTATTCAATCTTTCCCAAGCTGAAATAGACCCAATTAGTTTCCCCATGATGGGTCTTGGTCTAGTCCAGGCATAGCCTTAACTAAACTAACATTCTTATATACACAAATACCAGGATTAATCATATAAGTAGCAACACCAAGTTTTTGATAAGTCTGGATTTCTGTTGACCAATCGCGGTTTTCAAAAGATTTTACTTGAGCAGCTCCTTCAAAAGCTACTTTAACAGGTTTCTCTGCTCCAGTAGGAATAATCCAAGCGTATGATGGATCAATTACTTTTTCACTATTAGTTTCATCTGTAAAAGACTGCGGAAGAATAATTACTTGATGTCCTTTGTAAGTTCCTAAAGAACCATTATTCCAAATCTGTTCTTTCATTCCATCAGACATCGCATTCCAGTTTAATGAAGCCTGGTTGTTAGCAATAGTTGTAGGAGCCATTGTTGCAGCAAATTCAAATGTACAATAAATTGTACTCTTACCATAAACGTCTGCTGTCATAAGAAGCTGATCCATTGCCGCTTCATTAAATCCAGTCTGAGCTGTTTTATTTGTAGCAGGAATATTTAAAACTGTAGCTTCAAGAGCTTTTGCAATTTCACGATAAACTGCTTCATCCATTCCTTCAAGTACAAGACTATAATAATCATTCATAGTCATACGACCATCAAGAAGTTCTTCCCATTCAATACGAGAAGCGCCTCCATAAGCAGCTGTCGGTACTTCAAGTGAATATCCATCAAGCTTGAAGACTTCATATCTACCTGCTAAACCAACTCTTGTTACAAACTGTTTAGCACGTTTCTTAGAAGCTTCACTGATTCTTACTTTATAAACAGGTCTTGTTCCTTGCGCGAATGTACGAACATCAGCAAACTGTCCATAATTCTGAAGGACCTTTTGCGGAAGAACTTCTGTAAGACCTACTTCAATAAGTGTATAAATAAGATTTTTATTTTCTCTAAAATCTTGAGGAGTCGCCCCAAGTTCGTTTAATTCTTTAATAAAAGTTTTATTCAGAGCTTCTGCTGAAAGCTTTTCTCCACCAAAAGAAAAAGCAGTAGAAGGATTTAATGATGCTTTCGCATTGGCTCTAGCTAATTCAATAAGCTGATCTCTTGTTAATGCCATTGTCTTTTTCCTCCTTATTACTGAATTCTCTGAAGTTTAACACCAGGGGTTCCATCCGGCATTGTATAATGATCTGTTGCATTATCTTTTACGACCTTAAAAATAGGACCATCACCTTCTCCGACAACAAGGAATCCATTTTCACCAACATGAAGTTTCTGTCCTTTGGTCGGGAAAGTTTGTGTAACTGCTACATTCGGACCTGTACCAGCCGCAAAAGTATTAGTAGTAAAAATATCACCAATATTAGTTTTAATTAAACGAGGATACATTTTTCCATCAGAAAAATCCTCGGGTTTATATACAAAATCTTTATGACTTTGAAGTCTTTCATCATAAAGTTTTTCTTCATTATAAACAAGCATAAATTCGCCATCTTCAGCAGTAAAATTTACTTCACCAGCTGCATAATCATATTTAGCAAACTGACCCTGCTCAAGCTGTGTAATACTAGCAGCTGCAGGTAGTTGTGCATAAATCTGACCAGTTACAATACCAGACAGATGATTAGGTTCAACTTGTCCATAACCAATTCTTTTAGTTAAGTCTCTTGCCATTTTTAGCATCCTCCTAAAATTAATTAACCAAGTTTCTCTTGTTCTTTAACAGCTTTCACCCATTCTGGCAGGCTGTCATTTTTATCACTATCTAATGTATATGTGATAGTTTTTTCTTCATTATTTTCTTCTTTCTCTTTTAAAGAAAAACTAACTTTTTTATCAAAACAAATAACTGAAAGTTTTGCTTTAATTTCTTCTAAAGTGTACTTCTACTTATTACTAATAACATCTGCTTTATCTTCTTCAGAAAGCATATAGAATTCAGCAATAAGTGCATCCTTTTTCTGATTATCAATTTCTCTTTTAAATTTCACGAGTTCTTGATATTGATTTTGAAGAGTCTAATAAGAAGTTTTTAAAGCTTCAAGCTAATTTTCAATTAATTCATATTTTTTTGCTTTTTCCTTATCTTTATCATCATCTTCATCATCTTTATCTTCATCATCTGATGAATCTTCAGAAGAGTCTTCTTTATCTTCAGTTTCAGATTTGTCTTCTTTATCATCATCTTTTTTTACATAATCAGCAGGAACAGAAGCATCTTCCATTTGATCAACCGTAGAAATTGTTGTATCAATTTCTTCTTCAACTTGAGTAAACTCAGTTACAGCAGTATCAGAAGTTTCATTCTCAACAACCACAGTTTTTTCAAGATTATCCATCTGTTGTCCTCCTCCGTCTAAGGCATTCTTTAAATCTTGCATCATACTAAAAAGTGTATGCCTAAAATTATCGTCTAATGTAAATTTCAAACTTACATCTGGAGCCGTTACAGAAGCGCCTTCGAAGCAAGGCTCAACATCGTCTCCTAATATACAAATTTTTTGAATAATTGCATCATTTATAATAAAGAAGTCTAATCCATTTTCATAATTTTTTTGCCAATTTCCTTTTAAGGTTTCTGGTTTAAATTCCATTGATTGCGGACGACCTTCATTCACAGGTAAGCTGGATTCTGGAAATTGATCAGTCCAAAGATAACCTGTTGTCATAAGATATTTTCTTACAACAGTATTACCCATACCATCGCTATCCTAAAAATCTTGAAACCAAACTTTTGCATCAGGAGATACAAAACCATAAGGAACAGTTTGACATTCGAATTTTACTCCTTCATCATCAATAATAACTTTTTCTCCATGATCTGTAAAATCTTCTTTACTATCTCTATAATAACCTACAATTGGCGCGCCTCGAAGACTTTTCCCAATTTCAACAGCAACCTATTTAGAAATAAAACTATGGTTTCTATTTGCGCCAAGATAAAATACTTTAATATCACATTTAGACATTAAAGGATTTATATCAAGAGGTTGAAGATTTAAAAATTCAGGAGAGCTTATCGTTGCAACTGATTGGTGCATAATAAAAATTCTCCTTTTTCATTTCCATATATAATAAAAATTTGAATAATTTTCTTAATAACTTTTGTCCAAAAAATTTTAATTCATACTTTCACGATTTTGAATTGTTTTTGTCGATTTCTAATCATCTGGTTTTTCAGGTCTTCCCGCACCCTATTTTGAATCTCCGCCAGTTTTATTACGATTTAAAACCTATGCATTCATAGTACTAGACATTAATGGTGGAATAAAGACGTTAACTAAATCAAGAATATCATTTTCAAAATAAGCTGTTGCTAAAATAGCGCTTTGAGATTGTCCAAGAGCTATTTGTGGTAACATTTTAGAATAACCTAATTGAGTATGTTCTTTATATTGTTTAGCTAAATCTTTATAATTATAAATAGTTGTAGGAAGAATTTGTGCCCTGTAATTAACCTTTTTTGGACTCTTATTATAAGGTATTAATAAAGTATTTAAGAAAGTTTCAAATTGTTGAATTAAGTTCCACATTGAAGCTTCATCATTTAAAATAGATTTTTCAAGAGCAATATTACCATCAGTATTAAATTGCATTTGTGAAACACCAGCTTCATTATAAACTGTACGTTCAACTTTTTCTAAATCATCTGTTGTTGTAGTGGTATGATTATCTGCCATATCCGCAACTTCAACATCAGCAAAAGTTGTTAAAACATCAATTCCAATTGCTTTAGACAACATTTGTACTGCATTATTATGAAGTTGCTGAGCTTCATCTACATCAAATACTAGATCACCATTTTTATCAATAGGCATTTTCTGAATAATAATTTTTAATAATTGTTGTTGCATCTTGCGGCGATCAAGGTCTTGAGCTGCATCTAAATCAATTATAGCAGGGATAACCGCCATAAATGGTGGAAAATCCTATCCATTTAAATTAAATTTTATAACAGAACCAATAGGAAGTAAATACCATCCAGACTCGTCTCCAGGAAAATCAGGTTTTAATTTTCCTTGTTTATATAGTCTATATCCTTTTTCAAACTCTTGCGGAAAAATCTTTAACATTCGAAAACGTTGCTCTGAATCTGTGAACATATCATCAAAATATTTCATATTAAATTCAACAAGAGGCTGCCCACCTGCCGCAATATATCTGGATCTGCAATATCTTGGCGGCAACTATTGAACTATTACTGTTCCATTCTTAGCTATTAAATAACCATAATAACAGCCATTTTTTACAACTTTTAAAGCTACATCACCAAAAAATTTTTTAGCTTCAAATTTATCTAAATAATTTAAAACTTGATTGAACCCCTCAAGAAGTTTATCTGGTTTCATAGAATCATTATAATATGGTGTTACTAACCAATCATATCTATACATATAAGCCATATAACGACATAATCTTTGATAGATACCACTAATCTTATAAAAATAATTAGAAATATCTCTCATCTTATTTAAATCGCCATAATGAATAGCTCTTAAAACCTGCTCTTTATTTGCTAAATATGGATTAACTCTTTGTAAATCTCCTAGTTTTAAAATTGCATCAGATACAGTTTTTACTCCAACTCGAATTTTTGCAAAATCAACTGGTATATATCCAGTAGCCTAATTAGGAATTTGGTAATCTTCAGTTCCAATCATATTAAAGCCTTTTTTCTTTATCTATGCCATTCGATTTATCAACTTTAGATACCTCTCCTTCTTTACCACCCATACGCCGCCTTAAGAATATAATCATAATTTACACGTGCCTAATCCCAATAAGGAATAATAACTAATTTAATATCATGATCTCGACAATACTATCTTTTTCTCATATCATTATACTGTTGTTTTCTTAATCCATTATAACCACCAAATTTATCTTTAGCTTCATAATGTTGAATTCCTTGAAATTCAATTAAAAAATCAATATTATGCTAATCATCAAAAACAGCAAAATCAAATCTTAATGGACGTCCGGTATTACTTACTAAATCTGGAAAAGAGTATTCTTCTACGAACTCTAAACCAGAATCTTGTAATATTTCTTCTATTTTAATTTCTCCTCTGGATGCTCGCATATTTTTTCTCCTTCACTATATTATATAAAAAAACCTTTTATAAAATTAATAACTTTCGACCTTAATTTTGTGTAAAAAATAAAAAGTCTGATATATTTCTTTTTCTTCTTTTCTTATTTAATTCTTCTTCATAACGTATATAATAAAGTCCATAAATAAAAGCAGAAAATTTATCTTTTTTAATACCTCTATTACTTTGCTTTAAAATAATATTAACGCCCTAATTTTCTTCTACAAGATTTAACATTTGCTATTTTAAAATAGATGTTAAAATAAAAGGACGTAAATATTCATTCCTTTCATCCATATTCATATTTTGTCCTTGTTTAGTAGACATCAATTTTGTTTTTGCTAAACTTTCATCTATTAAAAATCTAATTTTGCCACTAAACATTTGGGTTTGAGCATAACTATACGCTTCTGTATTAATTGGTGCGTTAGCTTTTATTATATATAATATATCACGCTATGTTTCTGGAGTTACAAATTTTTTATATTCTGGATATTCATCTGTATTAAAAACTCCAAAAGGTGGTAAATACTATCCATCCGCAGTTTCTTGAGCTTTTATTAAATAATCAATTAAACCAACACCTAATCCATTACCGTCAATAGCAATTCGTTTAGGTTTATACTTATAATATAAGTGTTTTATATGAATACATTGAGTCTCAAAATGCTAAGCATCATAAGTATAAATATTAACAAGAGTCTTATGAGCAGCGCCTTGCACTTGCGGCGTTACCTTAAAAACACAAATTTCAGTTGTACATCCTATACGCCCAACGTCCACTCCAAATACATAATATGCGGTTTTAGAAGATCTTCCGCTATACTCATACTATGGTTGCAATAAAACTCGATATTTATCAAACTTCTCAGAAGAAAAGAAAGCATTTTCTACATCTCCTGACCAAATACTCCGATATTCTCTATTAAAAGACTAATCATTAAATGTTCCTTGTAATCTTAATTGTTCAACAAAATCTTCATCTAATAATCCAGAAACAACAGGAGTTTCATAAGTTCCACCCATTATCATATACTAATCTGGATCAAGAATAGAATTAATCAAGATCTATATCAGTTTGTGATATGCGAATGAATTTTTCCATCCTGCGGTGGTAATATAGATCTGTGACTTATTAACATTTTCTTCCTTGTGGCGGCTGCCATCTGAAAGACGTCTATCAACGTTAGTAGTAGGAATGATAACTTCATTTAAAATATCCCCATCAATAAGAACACACTATTCCATTAATCCACCTGTTCGACGTTGACCTCTAGAAGATTGTCTTGCCGCAAGAATATCAATAGTTGAGCCATTCTTAAAAACGTATTTTACATTGTCTTTTGATTTTGTAGAAACACCTCTGTCCCAATTAATTTCATCATTTAAACCAGGAATAAGTCTACATATCTACTAGATTTTCGCGACTGTAATCGAGGCTGCTTGCTACTTACCACCTGTGGTTACAAACAAATGTGAGTTAGGATATAAAATGCATCTTATCATTAATGCCATCATTGACAAAAAAGACTTTGAATAAGCTACTTCTATTTAATATAATTCGTTAAATTATATTCGTATATACGCTCTATGTTCCCATAGAGATTAGACTATATCATCATCCTTTAAACTTGGAAGTAAAGGAGCCTACCGCTTCGAGGAAACTTTTCCTCTACTCTCTTTCGAGATAGTCGTTGAACTTTTTATTTATAAGTAAAAGTTTTTCTTTCCGCTTTACCTAACGGAGTGTCTATATCTTTAGTAAGATAAGTCCAAGTTTCTCTTCTTCTTATTTTAGCTATAAAGCTTCTTACAGGAAAGCCAGTGATTTTAGAAATTTCTTTATCAGTATATTTATTACTTTTTAATAAATCTATTACCAACTTTGCATCTTTTTCAGTATAATGAGATAGATTAGTTTTTTCTCCTTGTAAATATGAGAAATCAGTTAATCCAGTTTTTATGGCGTGGTGTATATTTTCTTGTGAAGTTACCCACTATAAATTATCTAATACGTTATTCTCTTTATTACCATCTATATGATTTATTTGTAATTTTTCCATTCCTTCTATCGGTTTTAATAACATCATTAATAATCTATGATATTGAATAGATGTTGTCCCCCCGCCTTTTTTCATTAAACTTACTCTCATATAACCATTATGATTTTTATTTATTTTAATATAATTTCCTGTATTGACATTACGAATTTTACCCGTGTCATCAATAACATAACAGTCTTTAATATCAGGGTAGAGATCGCTAATTCTCTTCTCCATAAAAATCTCCTTATAAATAACTTAGCTGCTGATAATCCGTTCTGGACTTCCCAGCAATTCAATAGGTTTCCTTTGAGAATATTACTATTCTCACCCCGCACTCATTCTACGGGGGAATGTTGCATATACGTATCTATGTCTCATAACTATCCGCAAAAAAACTCTTTGATAAAAAAGAAATTCAAAAGTACTATCTTTACCTTTAATAAAATCAACAAAAATATCTGGATACTATCTAAAATAAGCAATAAGATCTCTTAATTGATCCATATCTTGTAAAAGTCTTTCTTCTGATATTCCTTGCTTTCGATATTCTCTTTCAGAAGTTATTTGTAGTAATTCTTTTAACTTCATGATGTTTGAACCCTCCGATTTAAATATTCTTTTTCAATATCTTCATCATTTAAACTATCATCATGAGCTTTCATATGATTTAAAGAATTTTTATAATTTACAAAATCCTCATCCTCAAGTTCAACTGTATCTAAACCTTTTGCTCTAGCATCTTTTTTATCTTTTTTCATTTCTTCTGAAATCCGCTTATCTTGAAGATATTTTTCAATTTCTTGAGCTAGTGATTTATCTTCATAAATAAGATTTCTATTATATTCTTTTAGATCTCTAATAATCTAATCAACTATATCTTGCGGCTAATTACATTTATATCTAGGAATTGAACCACTATGACTCTAAACAAAATCTACAATAGCAGAAGCAGAATCTATACCTATACCATTACCATCCTTATTTTGAGCTTCTGTAAATTTTGCAGATTTCATCATAGTATCATAAACACGCGATAATTTTTGATAAGAATCAATATCTCCACTATCAATAGCCTAATCCATCTTTAAAGAAGTCTTACAAATTTTCTTTAAAGTATCAATACGCGCCGCACCTTGAATATCAAAAGAATTCATAAATTCATTATATAACTGCTCAAGAGCAACCCATTGACTAGGTCTATAAAGACGCCCCCACTTAATTGCAAGATACATTTTATCTTCTTGATCCAAATCCGCACCAGGATCAGTAATTTCACTCTAAGGTATAAATAACTGTTCTTGAAATGGATTTTTTACCTGACTTAAAGCTTCAGCATAGGATTGCGGCTATCCATGAACTTCAATTTTATCTCCAACATGTATACCAGTAATATTGTTTCCCCATTGTTGAGGTAATTCTTTATTTTGAGTCTCAGTACTTACTAAAGTTTGATATTCAGATAATGAAATTTTTCCTTCACTTAATTTAACTTTAAGCTCAGCTTCATACCTAGCTTTTTCTTCCGCTTCAACCTTTTCTTTTGCGGCTCTCTCTTCATCCATCTATTTTTGAATTTTTTCAGTATCTTTATAACCATATTTATTCCACTGTTTAAGTTTCATCTTAGCAAGATACTTACCAATAACAGACATTCCATTCATTTTATAAGGATCTTTTGCAAAAGCCTTATCTCTTAATACATTCCATTCGACAGGAATATAAGGAACATCCATTTTTTCAAGAATCCATTCAAAAGTATGAGAATCAAAATTATCAATATGCGCGGTTATACATGCTTTACAAATTTCGCATTTGCTTCCATCTTTATAACTATAAAAATTTATTTGACCAAATTTCTTTCCGCATCTTTCACACGTACATTTGCCATTCTAATCTGGCTATTGTCCCATTATTTTCTTTGCCATAAAATTCTCCTTTCTATTATTATAGAAAAAATATTATATAGAATTAAGTGGTTTTGACCTGTATTTTATTTTTTTTATTTCTACAACATTTGCACATACTATATAAACCATCTTTCGCAGTTTTATTTTTTGTAAAAAAATAGGGATGTGCAAGTTTTATTTCATGACACCTAGAGCATCTTTTCCACTTACCTTTTTCTTCAACGGTATAGTGCCAGATTATCCAATCTTCTTTTGCTCTTTCTGAAATTATTTTTGGGATTTTTTTGCGCCAAACGACAGAGAGGTATTCAATAGAATAAGTAATATTATATTTCTATTTTATTTGCGCGGAAATGTCTTTATTTTGTAAACCATCAATTTTATATTTTACAATATCATATAAAATAGGATAATCTTCTTTTAATGATTTATCTATAAGATTATCAAAATCCTCCATTAAAAACCACCAATCTCCATCAAAATTTCCCCAAGCCTATTCTTTGATTTTGGAATAATTACATAATAAACAACTTACATGATGAGGGTCAAATAGTGATATTAAACAATTGCTTATCGGATTTCCGCTATCATCGACTTTTATTTTTTCACTTAAATTAATTTGATTTACATTCTTAGTTAATTTCATGGAGGTAATAGGAGGTTTAAATGAGCTTTTTAAGATATATTGATCTTGTCTCATTTCTATTAATTGTTTAGTTAATAGATATTTTTTTCTTCCAGTTGCTACCTTTTGTTGAATTTCAATTTTCTTTATTTCTTCTCTTAATTCTTTTAATCCTGGTATTGTTTCAATATCGTCTTCAGTAATCTATATTTTTGGAACTAATAGAATATTTTTATCCCCGCCAGTCATAAAATTATAAATACCATCTTCGCCATTTTCTAATTTTAAAACCAACCCCTAATAAGAAGTTTCTCTCTTATTAACAGTTACCATTCTATTGTCTGTTAATACAGTCTTTTCTTTTTTGCTTTCAGGAGTCTCAACTAAATATCTAGTTAATTCTTCTAAATAATATGGAGTCAATTTATCTGCCGCAACGCTATTTACAATCTCATGCACTAATCTATTTCGCTATTGTATATCTGTAATTGTATAATCTAGTTTAGCGTAAGGTCTTTTACTATTGTTGTTTTCCAATAGAGGAGTATCTTTTATAACATCTTTTTGTTCCATAAATACTCCTTTTTATTAATTCTATACTTATATTATAGCAAAAAATTTTTTCTCTGTCAATCTAGAATAAAGGATTATTTTATTGATTTTTAAAAAAATATATTATATAATAATTATATAATAAAAAGGAGATAATAAAAATGATTACAGAAAAAACTATTAAAAAGATGAGTAATATTTTTTGTGAAGAAACTGATTGTGATTATTGTCCTTTTACTGAAATGTGCACCCCAATTTGGGAGCTTTCAAAAGACTGGATGAATGATGGAACAAGAGCAATATGGAAGAGCGGATTTCAGAAATTTTTTGAAAAGAAACTGGAAGAGGAGCTGGAAGAATGATTTTAGCTGTAACAGGACATCGTCCGCAACGATTAAAAGGACAAGAGCAATTGATAAAAGAATGGGCGGTCGAGTAGCTTACTCGCCTTCAGCCAGCACTGGTTATTGACGGAATGGCACAGGGAACTGATCAAATTATAGCAACTGCCGCGAAAGAATTGGGGATTCATGTTCTTTGTTGTTATCCATTTCCTAAGAAATATTATCATCCAGTTGAACAATGGATTATGGAAGACAACCCATTTGTCTTTGTTTCTAAAGAATATTCAAAAAAAGCATATTATGTTAGAGACTGTTGGATGGTAGATCATGCAGATGCTCTTTTATGTGTTTGGGATGGAATAGGTAGCGGAGGAACTTTTTTAACTAGGAATTACGCTCTTAAAAAGAATAAACAAATTATTGATTATAAAGGTTTAAGGTGATAAAAATGAAAGTCAAAGCAAATTATAATATTACCCTTGATGAGGGAAGTTTTATTAAAGGTAAAGAATATAATTATAAAATAACTAATGAAGGAAAATATCTTGTGACAACAGAAGAAGGAATGGAACAGGATTTAAATTTTGCAGAATTTGATATATTCTTTACACCTTTGAAAAATTAAAAAATTTATAATATAATATACTTGTAAATGATAAATAAATAAAAATATTAAAGATTAAAGAGAAAAGGAGGCAGCAGGTATGAGACGGTCATATACCTGCAAAACCGCATGGTAACAACAGAATTTATTGTAAATGAAGAGAAGCGTACTGTAGTTTGTATTATTACAACAGTAGATGACATGGCAGATAGACTTGCTAAGTATGGTCTTGCGGATGACCAGTATGATGACATTGAAGATATTCGTGTTTATAAGGGAATTGCAAAATGCTGCCCGCAGGATACTTGGGATGAGTCTTTTGGAAAGAAGCTTGCCGAGTGGAGAGCTGCGCGGAAGCGTCAGGTGGATATTAATAATGAAATTTCTGATTATATTGTTAGTATGTATGAAAGACTTGATACACTTGATATTTATGGTAGACTAAAGAACCCAACCCCGCCTAAGGGATATTGGTATGAAGATCCTGAAGTTGAAGCCGCAAATAAAGGACTAGTGTAATGGAAGAGAGATTAACAAGAGAAACAGCATTAAATCTTCATAGACAGATGTGGGCAGATATGCTTATAAAATTAGGTAATAACCCTGATGGTCTAGCTCGCACAATGTTTAAGCTGGATTGGATTCGAACTCATGGCTATAAGGATGTTGAATGTAATTGTTTTTTGTGCGAATATGATTACCAACAGCGGAGAAGGGGAGACGAGTGGTGTGACTTCTGTCCAATTGACTGGTCTTCTCTTTCTGCGGGAGAAGAGGATGATTTGCTTTCTCTTCCTGGGGAAGAAGTGGCAAGTTGCGGAGATAGATATATTTATGGTAACCCTGATTCTTATGAAAGTATATGGAGATCCGCACCAATTAGTGAAATTTTAAATTTACCTGAAAAAGAAGGAGTATAAAAATGATTGTAAACCCGTGGATTTTTTATTTAGCTGGAATATGTGATAATTTAGGATTTGTTGCTATACTTGCTGTTCTTTTTATTTGTATTTATCTGATAATTAGAATAGCGGGTTATTACGCTGATGAAATGCCCCATTGGTGGGATAAAAATTTTAAAATTGCGACAATTGTTGGACTTTTACTTTTAGCCCTTGCGGTAGCTATTCCTTCACAGAACACTTGTTATAAAATGATTATTGCATCACAGGTCACCGCAGAAAATTTGGATAAGGTAGAAGACACTATTGAAAGAATTGCCGATTATGTGGCGGATAAGGATGAATAAAAATGGAGATATTTTTACTGTTACTTTGGATTTTTGTTGGAGCAATTAATATTGCGGGGGCTGCCGCCAATGGCGGGGTAGTTTCTATTACTAGTTATATTTGTTGCTGGATTGTGTTAATTGTATTTTTAACTATAAGATGTTTTGATAATTAAGAGGAGTTTTAAAATATGAATGAAAAAAATGTTGTAATTAGAGAAGACGAAAAGAATGTTGTTTGGTGTCCGACGTGCGGTGCGGCGTTTTATAAGGATTCCCCCAATTGGGGTAGAGAAACTTGCGGGCATTGCGGAACGGTGCTGAATTGGGAAAATGTGGAAAAAGAGGATTAAGTCATGTATTATGGAAATAAAAGTTCACATTGGATAGCGGCGCTGGCTCTGTTTTTTTACGCTATTTTGATAGTAGGACTTATTGCTTTCTCACTTTGGAGACCTATTGATAAAGTTTCTAATCTACGAGAAGAAACAATTGTAGTTACGGATAAAATGGTAAAAGATGACGTTTATTTGATTTATTCGGAAGATACTACGTATGAAATTACTGATAGTTGGCTGTATCCAAGATTTAATTCGTCTGATTTATATGGAAAAATTCAGGTCGGAGAGAGTTACAAGATAACAGTTGGCGGAAGCAGAATTCCATTTTTGAGTTGGTATCCAAATATATATAGAGCGGATAAGATAAAGAAGGGATGATAAGAAGGGATGATAAATCATCCCTTCTTTTTTTGATTTGTCGTTTTTTGGTTTTGGAGAGGGAAATATCGCTTTTTGGATTTGAAAATTGATTTGGAGAGGGAAATGTATGTCCGTTTTTTAGTTTTGAAAATTGATTTGGAGAGGGAAATGTGGAGCACATACCCTTTTATCATTTTTTAAAAAAATTTTTCCCGAAATATACCCCCCACATAACATTCAGGGAGTGGCGCTAGCTGAGAAAAATGTATGAGCACGCTGGTAGAAAACACGGCCCTAAAAATAGCGCAACAAAATAATAGCTGGGGATATGAATAAAGATAACATCAAAGCATTGTCTTCTCATTTGATCTCTTCTCTATTTGAAGTAGATAATTCGTCGTCGCGAGAGCGTCCGCTGGAAAGACGCTTGAGCGACGCTTTTGCACTTTAACGCGTTAAAGCGTTAAAACTTTAGCGCGTTAAAGCGTAACACTGCACCACGTTAAAGTCCTAAAACTCTGCCACTTCACCGCGCTAAAGTGGTAACGCGTTAATACTTTAACACGGTGAAGTGGTAACGCGTTAATTTCAGCAAGTTGCACAAAAGTCTATCCAGCTTTTTGTGCAATCTGACGAAAATATTTTTTGTGCAAACCGCACAAAAACGAGCATGAGCTTTTGTGCAAAATGACGAAAATTATTTTT
>Ga0326513_10000029_pt1 | contig 106486 bp, 81 predicted proteins | sample 2_2465_0518_D_FD_203654 | JGI IMG/M metagenome (GOLD analysis project Ga0326513, IMG submission 203654) | Bovine rumen microbial communities from UC Davis, California, United States - 2_2465_0518 | ecosystem: Host-associated > Mammals > Digestive system > Stomach > Rumen | place: USA...
TCACCTTCGCGTTCGAGGCCAGGTTGTCCGGGACCTCGTACTTGTAGCCGGTCTGGTCGCAGTTGTCCGCCGCGGTCATCTCGACGCCGGGCCAGGCCGCGTTGTTGACCGCGCTGGCGCCGTCGCCGGTGTACACGTACGCGTACATCTTGCCCCAGCCCGAGGGCTTGGCGGCGTAGATCGTGTTCTTCGCTACCGGATCCGGCGGAAGCTGGCCCGTCACGGTCACGGTAATCGACGCGGTCTTGGTCCCGGACTTCGCGGTAATCGTGGCCTTGCCGGCCTTCTTCGGGGTGACCACGCCCTTCGAGCTGACGGTCGCGACCGACTTGTCGGACGAGCTCCACGAAACGGACGCGCCCTTCGGGTCGGTGGTGGCGGTCAGCTGCTTGGTGGTCACGCCATTGGACAGATCCACGCTGTAATCCGACTGGTCAATCTTCACGGACTTGGTTTCGACGATCGGTCCGGTGCCGCCGATGTTCGCCATCTTCACGGTGAACATGTCTTCGTCGGACTTCTCGAAGGAGTTGTTCACCTGAGAGGTGGTGTCCGGCAAATCGGCATTGTCGTTCATGGCCAGATCGTACGGCAGGGAATCCATGGCGGACAGGCCGAAGGTAGCCGCCAGTTCGATGCCAATGCCGTTCGCGGCAATATGGTCCGCAGTAGTGCCAAGTTCATCCAACGGGATGGCGATCTCGTAATGATCGTCCATGCCGGCGGAATCGTGACCCTTGTCGTTGAAGTTGACCCACTTGGCCTTGCTTTCGTTCTCTGCAGTCATATCGCCAACTACACGGCCGTTGCTGTCACCCCAGCCACCGTCGATGCCGATGACCTTATCGCTCAAAATGCCATTGCCATAGCCGAACTTGATGCCGGACTTCTTGGTATTGGTCTTGGCATTGGCTGCCGGGCCATACTCGGCATTGGAATCGAGACCGTCGGAGTCACCCTGGTACACCCACGGACCGTTGGAGCCGTTGGTGGAAATGGTGACGACCTTATTGACGTTCTGCTTGCCGCCCCAGGTGATGTTGGACGCCCACAGGGAGCCGCCGGTCTTCAGGCCGCCGTTGTTGCCCACGCGGGTGCTGTCGTCCTTGGTATCGATGGCGATGTGGAACGGCAGGTTCTGGGTCTGCCACAAGTGGCCTTGGCTCAGCGGGTAATCGTCTCCACGATCCACCACATCCTGCACGTTGGTCATTTCCCACATGAGGTAGAGGTTGTCGTTATCGTAGGCGCCATACAGCGCGTACAGGTCGATCGGAACCTCGTACATGGAGTTCGAGCGGTACACGCGAGGATCGTCGTTGGCGGCGCCCTGCGCAATCAGCATGGAGCTGTCCCAGTCGGACAGGCTCGCGCCCTTGCCGGCCGTAAAGTTGATGGTCTTCTTCACGCCGTTGCCGACCTTATTCGTTCCATATTGCGAAGCAAGGTGCTGGTCCTGGATCGGCACCTTCTTCAGGGTGACTGAGCCACTCAGCTGATCGCCTTTCTTGACCTTCGTACCATCCTTGGTTGCGGTACCGGTCACCTTGACGGTAACGGTCTCGTTTTCGGCAAGCGTGCTGCCGACGGAAATGCTTTCACCGTCCTTGAAGGAGCCGGACTTGCCTTCGGTAGTGGTGTACTTCAGGTTGTCGGCGTACTGGGCGTGCAGCGTCACCTTCACGCTTTCAGACGAGAATTCCGCGGATGCGGAGTCGGCATAAACGCTCGGCTCGGCCTGACCCTTTGCGTAGAAGACGCTCACGGAGCCGCCCTTGGCGGTGCCGGAGACGATCTTGCCGCCCTGAACCACAAGCTTGCCGCCGTTGACCTCATCCGTGTAGGTGCCGTCGTCAAGGCTGGAGGCGAGTCCGGCAAGGTTCTGGTCACCGGCCATATTGGCGATGACCACGCCGTCGTTCTGCACGCCATCCTTGGTGTAGCGCTCAATCATGACGCACTTCTTGGCACTGTCGCTGTTCGAGTCGGAGCTGCAGTTCTGCAGATGCTCGGACTTGCCGTCCATGGCGTTGCGGAAGTGGTTGACGGCTACGACGGACTTGTTCTTCCACATGTCGTCACCGGTGTCGCCCAGCTGGGACTTCTCAGCGAACTGCGCCCGGAGGTTACCGTTCTGATCCCTGCCGCCGGATTCCTTCGGACGGTTGAAGTATAACGGTGCGCCGGTCTTGCGGGAGCCGACAATGGCCCAGCCCATCATGATCTGGTAATCGGTGAGCTCGGTGGAGACGCCCTTCTTCACGCCGTCGGAACCGGTCTGTTCCTTGTTGGCGTAGTTATCGTGCGATTCGACCCAGGTGACCAGCTGATCCTCGCTCGCGCCACCGGTATCGACGTTCTGCACCATCTTCGTGGTCAGGTTCTCGGACTGGATGGCCGCACGAATCGTGCCACCGTAGTTGGAGGCGGTGTTGCCGCCGCCATCGGAGGAGTTGTCTTTGAACAGGTTGGCGTATGCCTTGTAGTCCAGGCCGGAATCGCCCTGCAGCACCTCGCCGTACTGGAACTGCGCGCCGTTCTGCAGAATGGTGTTCCAATAGTTGGAGGTCTTGTTGTCGAACTTCTCGGTTGGCAGCTCGACATGCTTGGCGGCATCGAAGCGGAAGCCGTCGACGCCATCAGCGACGGCGGTCTTCAGGAAGGACTGCATGCGGTCGGCCACGGTCTGGTTCTGCGTGTTCAGATCCCACAAACCGAGCAGGTGGCACTGCGTGACGTCACGACGGGAGCTGTAATTGATCTGATCACCATCGGCGCCACCGCAGTTGGAGCGGGAATGGAAATAGTCCTTGTTCTGCCAATCGGAATCGATGGCGCTCCAGTCGGAGGTGAAGTGGTTGGCCACCACGTCGACGATCACACGCACACCGTACTTGTGGGCGGTGTCGGTCATCTCTTTGAGATCGTCTTCAGTGCCGACCACGAAATTGCCGATGCTGGTGTTCGACGGCTGGTACACGTAATACCAGTTCTCGTCGAACTTCTTGCCATTGGCCGGAACATACTTGATCTTGCTCATCGGCTCGGTCTGCACGGAAGTGTAGCCGGCCTTGGCGATGGCCTCCATGTTCGCCGTGATGTTCTTGAACGACCACATCCATGCGTGCAGGATGGCGCCGTTCTTCATATGCTTGGTCAGACCGTACTTCTCACGGGCAGTCTCGAACGTGGAGTTCTCCACGGTGTCTGTGTAGCTGTCTCGGTCGGTGGAAGCGGAAGCGGTGGAGGACACAAGCCCCATACCGCCGAACGCCGTGGCAAACGCAACCGCACCTGCCGCCAGCTTCTTCCAGACCACTCTCTTCCTGAATGGTGAACGGTTCCCGCTCTGGGGCGAATGCTGCGATCCACCCTCGCTCGGGGAGTATCCACTAGCCTTCATTGACACTCCTTATCAATGGCCACAGGCCTGGCACACGCCGCACGTTCGGATCTACCGTTCCTCCCACACAACGCACACTGCCTAGCTACGTTTGGCCAAATCTCCTTTGACAACGTTCTCTTCTGGAGCACGTTTCCTTTTAAAATACCATAGAATGCGCCAACAAACACCAACGTTTTCATTACCGCCCTTCACAACAGGATTTATGAACAGTTGAGTCTATAAGCAAACTCATGCACCCCATGTATTTTCACGCCATCTGACAGCACACAATCTAGACAGACAGCATGAAACCGTACGCACTAGAACATCATAGCGCTCCGCAATATGGCTATATGGCAGCCCTAACGCGAACGTTATCAGAATGTTGCCGCCAAAGCGAAATGCAAAACATGCATCGCATCAACGCACCGAAAGAACCCGTCCGCGCGTGGGGGAAGCATCAACGCTCTTCGCACTCGTATCAATAGGCGCCATTGCGGGTGATCACTGCGCCAAACGTTCTCAGCAGCAGAACAATGTCGCCAAGCAGCGACCAGCTCTGTACATACCCGACATCCAGCGCTTCGGATTCCTCAGCAGTGAGGTTGGAACGCCCGGAGACCTGCCACGGACCGGTAATACCAGGCTTAACCAGCATGCGGGTCGCGTATGTCTGGTCGTACCGGGCTACCTCCTCCGGCAACGGTGGCCGTGGCCCAACGACGCTCATATCTCCCATAAGCACATTCCAGAATTGCGGGAGCTCGTCAATCGAAAAACGACGAATGAACCGACCGATTGTAGTAATGCGCGGATCGTTCTCCATTTTGAAGATGAAGCGATCCTGCTGCCCGGTCTGTTCAGCCAAATCGGCCTTCAGCTCGTCCGCATTCACCACCATGGAGCGGAACTTCACCATCTTAAACAGCTTGCCTCGGCGCCCTACACGTGTTTGCCTATAAAAGATGGGGCCGCCATCTGTGACTTTGATCGCGACCGCCACCGGAATAGTGACGATTGCAATGACAACCAACGCCACTGACGACACCGCAATGTCGAATACACGCTTCTGCAGCATGGCCGCAGGCGAATACTGAGGCAGGCAGATCGTCATCACCGTGGTGCCTTGGATCACACGCACCTGCGTCTCATGGCCACTGATGTCGACGGCGGAGGTGACGAGCGCGATTTCCAGATTCATGGATTCCACGCCCAACGCAAAAGTGTTGAAATTATCGGAGAAACGGTACATCACATCGGTGACCATCACCGTCTGTGCGTGCAGGCTGACGGCGTGTTCGGCGAAATCGTCGCTGTAGGTCATGATCGGAACGCCCATGCCGAGAACGTTTTTGACGCGCTTGCTCAATCCGCTGATATCATCGTCGGCTTCAACCAATCCGGTGACGGGATTCAGCCGAATCGGACATATGGCCACCGGGCGGTAGTTCAGCTGTTGTTTCTGCGCGAGGAATTCGAGTGCGTGCTCAATGCCGTCGGGCGATCCCACCACCACCGTGGCATAGGTATAGCGCCCTTTCCGTCGACCGTTCGTAATGACCGCCCGCATAATGAATCGCTCCACCATGGTGAGCAGCAGGCCGAATACGAACGACAGCACAATAGCCGCCAACGACATGGTGATGCGCATGATGAAATTGAATGCGCATGTCATCACCGCGGCGAACATAGCACCTTTGGTCAGCAATACGTTGAGCTGATATCCGTCACCCATCACATGACGGTGGTATATGCCGGCCGTATGCATGCAGAACGCCCAGATCAGAGCGCAAACAGACAGGTATATATACAGGTTGATGGGGAACCCGAACCGGAAGGAATATATATCGATTTCATGCCGCACGTTGATCACCACGGCCGAGGCGACGCAGAACATCACCATATCAAGCAGCGTGAGCGCGGCATTGACCGAAAATCGCCAATAGCCGACACTCGTCAATCTACGCTGGGTCACTTGCCCCAGTTCCGCTTTGTTGCTCTCTTCCATCTTTTCCTTTATCCGGCGGCACATCGTTGAACAGACCGAATAAAAAGTTTAATCTGCAATGAGTACGTTATCAAATGCCGTGGCGCATCTTATCTGATATATGGATTTAATGATACATGGTAAAAAAGATTGTCTAATTCGTTGTTTTCCAACGCTGATAAAACTGAAAGAAATTCCGGCAATCGTCTAATTAGCCGCTTCGATCTCCAACGTTCCCAGCAACGCTTTGTGATCGGATCCGGCAATATTACGCGCTTCAAGATCACCTACAACCACACCGCGATCATGCACAATGTGATCGATTTCAGAAAACGTGGGAACAGGTATAAACCCAAGCAATTTCTTATTCGCCGGGTAGGTCATATGGAACCCACTGCCCGCACGCTCCCCCGCATCGAGGAAACGGTTACCGAGCAGATAACGGACTCGCATGATCCCAAACCGCGTTGAAATCGCCCATCAGCACATACTTGCCACTATCGTTCCGCAGCTGGGAGATGCTGTTCATCCCCCCATTCCACAACCCCTGAATGCTTGGACGCGGCGAAGACAAATGAACCGAGCCGAAGCGGACCGTCACCCCACCGAAATCAATGCTGGATGCCGGGATACTGGACGCATCAATGGGAATAAGACCGTCCGTCGCATTGCTCATGGGTGCGGCGCTCCATAGCATATTTATGCCACCATTGTCATTCGATGATCTCTTCGCCACATTCGCATACGGCAGCAAGGACGGCAACCCAGCATCATTCAAATGGTCCATCAAGTGGGATGTAACCTCCTGCAATGCCAACACTTCCACATGCTCATCGCGCACGATACGCACAATCCGTTCAGCATCCGCCAGACCGTTCTTGGTGTTGAGTGTCATAATCCTGGCATAACGATCACTGGTATCGACCTTGCTGTGCTCAACCGCCTGACGGGCCTCGTCCGACAGTCGCTCCGCAGGAACGATATATCCCCAGTGCCAGCACACCTGGGCCACAATGCACACTAGGCCGATGACGGCAAGTACCCGACGTCGAGTAGCGAGCGCGATGCCCGCAACGATGCCTGCAGGAATAACGAACCACGGTGTCAATGCCACGATGAGGGGGACGCATTCCACATTGCTGAAGCTAACCGGCATGACACGAAGCGCCATGACAAAAAGCACAATCGCCATAACGACCCATAATGCGATTCCGATACCACGCGAACGTGCGAACCCTTTCGCCATGCCTCGATCATATTCCGTTGCATGTTGCTTATGTTCGGGTGCATGCCGTTCACTGCGTTCCACTGATCACGCTCCAACAAATTTATTCCTTTGTCTATATGCTGCTTTCCCCAGCGTTACTGTATGGCAGTGGAACTGTATTTGTCGATGGCTGCCTGCAATTTATTCAGTTCGGTGACATAGGAATCCGTGCTATCGAGCGTGCTGGATGCAAGCTGCTGGGCTTCGTTCATCATGGCCGACAAATCCTGGCGTGCCGTCAAATCGTTGGATTTCACGGTTCCTAGCACGGTCTGCCCCTCGGTGACCTTGTTGGCGAGATCGGCTTTCGCCACTGCAACATCACGTGCCGTCTTCGATTCCATGACAGCTGACTGTGCGCTGAGAATGTTCTCGACCTCGTTTCCGAGTGCCTGAGTGGCCTTAGTGAACGCCATATCATGGTTTCGGTTGGCATCCACGAAGGACGCAGCATTGCAACCTGCATCGGGTTTCCGATTACGTTTCGCAGCGTCTACAGCCGTCCTGAGATTCTGGACGGTCTGATTGTCCTGAACTTGATCCTCCGTAATAGCTAACGCATCGGAAGCGGCGGCCACGGTCTTCTCCAGTCTCTTAACGCCGGCCTGATAGATACTTGCGGACTGCTGGCATGAGCTCAGTACTTCCCGGCCGTCCACATGTTGACGAACTCCGACCAAGGCACCGGTTATAGCGGCGGCTACAACGATAAGCGCAATCACAACCGCCAGTTCGCGACGATGCTTGTACACGAAAGAGCGTTTGCTCCCCTCGTCCCCTTCCGAAGGCATGACATCCGCAACACCATGCTCCACATCCGTGGATCCCTCTTGGGCAACAGCCAGCGGAAAATCAAAGTCCCTAGGACCGGTATCACGGTCATCGTGCGAAGTCTGTACTTCCGGCCATTCATCAAATTCCTCGGCCATACCCCTGTCTTCCCCTTGTCTTGTCCGTTGAGCTACCCCGATTATACAAGCCCCCTCGAAATCCGCACCCCGAAATACAGTGTACCGAAGAAGAAGGCATCAAAGGGGGGGCGCACCTTATGAGTAGAGAGACAGCAGAAGGCTCAATCACAGGGAAACGAAAACTCCTCATCATTCATGAAGCGATGGGGGGCTGCGGACGTAATGTGATTGACATCGTCAACGGAGTTGATTCATCCAAATTCGAAGTAACCGTGGTATACGGCACCAGCCGCATCGACGACTATTACCGGAAATGGATACCAACAATGAACGAGCATGCCACGCTGATTCCCGCCCCCTACCTGACGAGATCCCTGAATCCTCATGCCACGCTGCATGCAATCAGAAAACTACGGTCCATCATCAAACAGGTGGAACCGGATATCGTGCACTGCCATAGTTCCATCGCAGGCACTGTCGGCAGACTCGCCACCGCCGGTCTTCATGTCGATAAGGTGTTCTACTCCCCGCATGCCTATTCCTTCCAAGCATGGGAGTTCTCCGCTCGGAAAAAGCGTCTGTTCGCCCTTCTCGAACGTATCTTCAGTCATATGTTCACCACCTGTACGTTCAACGTTTCTGCCGGGGAACGCACTTTGGCACTTGAACACAGGCTTGATACCCCCGATAAGTTCAAAGTCGTATACAACGGAATCCCCGACACCGCCATCCCGTCCAGACAGGAAGCGCTCACGCTTCTGGGACTGGATAAGCTGCCGGAAGACTCAATTATCGTGGGTTCCACGGTACGTCTGACGGCGCAGAAGGATCCGACGACGTTCCTGAAGATAGCCCAGAGAGTAATCAGCGCTCACCCCCGCATGCACTTCGTCTGTGTTGGCGACGGAGAGCTGCGCAACGATGCGAACCGTTTTATCGAGGAAAACGGGCTTTCCTCCAACGTGCATCTGCTTGGCTACAGGAATGACGCGGAGCGTATCGTCGCAGCATTCGATATTTATTTGCTGACCTCATTGTATGAGGGACTTCCCTATTCCCTGGTCGAATCACTGCGGGCCGGAGTACCAACCGTAGCCACCGATGTGACAGGCAATAACGAGGTCGTACGCCCCGGAGTCAACGGCTACTTGTTCCCGATCAAGAATGTCGAGAAAGGTGCGGAAATGGTGCTCAAGGTATACAACACTCATTTCCCCGCACAACAAGTGCGTGAAACGTATCTTGATAAATTCACCGTAAAGAAGATGCTGTCGGATATACAGCAGAGCTATCTTGGCTAGTCACGCCTGAGCCCCGCAAAACGATAGACAACGATAGTCATTTCTCCGGTTTCTTCGTAAGGATATGATATGGCCGCCACTCCCCTGATCAGCATCATCGTTCCCGTCTACAACGTGGAACACGTTCTCGACCGGTGTATAGCGAGCCTGGTGGCACAGACCTATCCGAATCTCGAGATCATCCTCGTGGATGATGGGTCACCGGATGCGTCCGCGGGAAAGTGCGACGCATGGAACGAAAAAGACCAGCGCATTCGCGTCATCCATCAGGAAAACCGCGGGCTTTCGGAAGCACGCAACACCGGTATCGACGCAGCGACCGGTGAATATCTCGCATTCGTGGACAGCGACGATTACGTGGAGCCCGAATATATCGAATCATTGCTTTCCGCGGCGCAACGCAACAACGCCGATATGGTCATCTGCTCGTATGTCGACGAGGATGAGCATTGCCATCCAAAAGAAGAAACACCGTTCGTGGAGCATGAGATGAATATCGACTCCCATCAGTGCATGGAAGGCATCTATCGTCGCATGGAATTCGTTCTTGCCTGGAACAAACTGTATAAAGCCAAAATCTGGGAAACGTACCGATATCCGTCGGGCAAGCTTCACGAAGACGAATTCGCATTCCACCATATCGTCACGAACTGCGATTCAGTGGTTCTCGTTCCGGACAGACTCTACCATTACGTCGACAACGCGACAAGCATCATGCATACCGCCTATTCGATTCGGAATCTTGATGTCATCGAAGCCCGCATCGAACGGCTGCGATTCTTCCTGCTCAACGGCTATGCGAATCTCGTGCCGACCACATTCCGTTTTGTCATGACGGGTTTCTACCGCGCAACGCAACTGTCGTGGTCACAACCTGATGTCCGCAGGCGTATCGAGGGAATACTTGCCTTATTCCGTGCTCTTCCACCGGCGCGGATTCTGCGCATCCTTCCGATGAAAGACCGGATATCCTACCTGTGCATGTACTGGTGCCCCTTCGCTTATCAGCGTCTCAAGAAGCTGATTTTGAAACGCTGACGGCGGAAACCAAGCACTCAGAAGCAGGTTCCCGCCGTTGGATTCCGCCCTCACGCGAATTCGGTCATTTCGTCAACGACCGAATGATATCGCAGATCATGTCTACGCTGTCCAAATCAAGATCGGCGAACATCGGTAGGCAGAGCACCCGCTGCGCCACCCACTGCGCCACCGGAGTCTTCGACGGATCGAAACGACCACTGTAGCAGGCGTAGTCGCTGATCAGCGGATAGAAGTATTTCCTCGCGTAAATGTTGCGCTTCGCCAAGGCAAACGCCACTTCATCACGCGTCACGCCACACACCGATTCATCGAAAACAACCGGCATGTACGAAGCATTCGTTGCCACACCCGTCTGGGTTCCAGTGCCCGATTCGACCGACAGGATGATGCCATCGATGCCCGACAGATTCTCACGGTATCTGGCAAGCACCTTACGCCGCTTCGCGATTTCCTCATCAACGTGACGCAGATTGCAGACGCCCATAGCGGCACAGAATTCGTTCATCTTGGCATTGCCACCGACCGATTCCACCGTTTCCGGACCGGTGATGCCGAAATTACGAATCTTGTGCAGGACAGGACGCAAAGAGGAATCGCGGTAGCATACGGCACCCCCCTCGATGGTGTTGAACACCTTGGTCGCATGGAAGGAATACATCGTCGCATCGCCGAATGTCGCGGAGCTGCGACCATCCTTGGTCACGCCGAATGAATGGGCACCGTCATACAGCACCTTGAGGCCATGCTTATCCGCAATGCGCTGTATCGCCTCCACGTCGCACATGTTCCCGTACACATGCACGGGAACGATGGCCGTGGTACGAGGGGTGATCAGCGACTCGATCTTCTCGGGATCCATAGTGAAGTCGTCGCGTCTGATATCGCAGAAGACCGGCGTCACTCCCCGGCGTACCAATGCATGGGTCGTGGAAGCGAACGAAAACGGCGTGGTTATGGCCTCACCTGTAATCCCAAGTGCCTCAATGGCGCCTTCCAATGCGGAATGCCCGTTGACGAACAGGGAAACATTGGGAACGCCGAGATACGATTGCAACTGTCCCTCCAATAGCTGATGCTCCGCACCCTCGTTGGTCAGCCAATGGGTTTCCCAGAACCCCTTTATCTCCTCGGTGTACTCCTCAAAGGATGGCATTGAGGAACGTGCCACCAGAATGACTCCGTCATTGCTCATTGTTTTCTCTCTCATCTCCTATGGCAATCCGTTGCGGTCAGCTCACGAAATCGTATTGCGAAAGCAACTCATCCAATTGCTCATGTGAATTGTTCATCATCACATCAATGATGGAAAGCGAGGGGATGAATTCCCCTTCACCCTGCTCGTACTGAACTTGCCGCATTTTCAGGAAGCTCAGTTCCACCCCCTCACGGCGGAATCGATCATGATCGTACAGTTCCCGACCGCCGATCGCATTCACGTACGAGTCGGAACCCGTCACCTTGCACAAGTCCAGAATCTTGTCCTGTCCGTTCCCGGAGTGATCGTATTCCATACGCGAGGAACGCAGAATCGGCGTCGAAATGCCCAGGTAATCGCACACCTGCATGATTTCGTACGAAAGATAATCGGCGAGATTGATCTCCGTATTACCCAGTATCCGTTCCATAAGGGGCATGACCTGATCGTAATACGGAGCCTTATGGTAAGCCATATCCAACTCATGGAGTAGCTTCCCCGCCTCTTCGGGGGATGCCATACGCTCGTGTTCGGTGATCAGACGGTTTTGGCTTACCTTACGCACGGCTATGCCGAACCGTATCGCCTGCCCATTCGCTTTGATTCGATTCCTTGCAATCCATCCTCGTTTGATGTAATTGACATCATCGAAAATGACGTATTTATCCACAGCATGAATCATCTGCCAATAACCCAAATACGGGAAAAAATACGGTTGCATCACCCCAAGTCTCAAGATTGGAAACCTCGCTCTTCTTAGTACGTCGCTCACAGTATACAACTTTTCAATTACTCTCTCCGTTACGGATTCACATATGTCACACTTCGGCTTTAAACTATGGGCGATTGGCCGTATGCACATACGAGGGGAAAGAACACAATGCCCATCGTGGAAAACAACTCCAAAACTCGCACCGATGTCACTGTATCGATTCTCATGATGACGTATAACCATCATGAATACATTGGTAAGGCAATAGATGGGGCCCTGGAGCAAAAAACCGATTTCCCGTATCGCCTCATCATCCACGATGACGCCTCTCCCGACGGCACCGGTGATATCATCAGGGAGTACGCCGATCATCATCCGGATGTCATCGTTCCGCTCATCGAAAGGGAGAATCAATACTCACAGGGGAAAATTGGAGGCTTCGACCTGTTGACGTTGCTGAAGGACAGTACCTATCTCGCCATATGCGAAGGTGATGATTTCTGGTGCGATCCCGACAAACTGCAAAAACAGGTGGACTATATGAATGCCCACCCGGAATGCTCATATTGCTTCAGCAACGCCTATGATGTGGACTCCCACGGCACCGTGATCCGCGAGCGGATCAACGCCGCCTCCAGCCGCACATTCACCCCGGAGGAGATCATTCAGGGATTCGACGACTTTCCCGCCACTGCCAGCGTTCTGGTGAGGACGCGCGATTTCCTCACGGTTCCGATGGAGCTCATGACCGCCGGCCAAGTGGGAGACGAGCCTCTCCGCAATTATCTGATGACCAAGGGCAACGCCTATTGCTTCGCGGATAAGACATGCTGCTACCGCGTGCTCACACCGGGGTCATGGACATCACGGTTCAAGGAGGATCTGACGTTCTCCCTCAGCCAGGACAAGGCGATCTGCGATTACTACAAGCGCTTCGATGCCTATTCGGAGGGACGCTTCCACGCCATTCTTGTGGGGAAATACAAGAAACATGACTGCGTCTCATGCTTAAGGAGCCTCGACTTGCGAAAACTGAAGAAACTCTACAAGGAGTTCTATCGCAAGTGCAGCTTCATCGTGCGCCTGATCATCACGATCAAATACTATTGTCCGCCGATCAACATGGCCATCCGGTATGTGCATTATGGCCGGGAAAAGGGAATGAAAGGCTATCATGCCCAACATAACTTCTTCAAGGATCTCGGCCATCCGATGCAAGTCGACCCTTGGTTGTTGAGCTGAGATATGCGTGCGGCCCATCCGTTCATCCGGATGGGCCGCACGCATCAAACCGGCAGTCGGTCAGACAAGCGGTCGGGGAATAAGCATCTCATGCCCTTCGGTATCCTTGACGGAGATCAGGGCCTGAATCCGTTCCAGTTTGTCCAACAATTCCGCGGGAGTGTGCGCATAAACGGCAAAGCCTAATTGAAGGTTATCCAACGTGTTCGATTCGAAGTGCAGCGCATCACCAATGTGGTGATGCGTGAAAAGCAAGGATATGCCCTCCATCCTCTCAATCGCGTCCAGTCCTTCAATGGACGCGATTATCCCATTGCCGATAAATTGCCCGTACACGCACGCGACTTGGTCCGGATCCATGGACCGTTCCCACTCCTCCGCGGAAGTCGGAATTCCCAACGCATGGTTGACCATGACCTTCACTTGGTCCAGTCCCCCGACATTGGCGGCCACCTTCCAACACATGCAGCCGTCAAGTCGATAGTTCATTTCGAAGATACGAAACTCGCCATCATGGACGATGCCCTGAAGGCCCATAACACCATCCGTGGCATGCAAGGATTCCGCCATCCTGCGTATCGCCTCATGGTCGACATGCAGTTCCTTTTCCAGGTTGGGCTTCACGATGATGATGGGCATTTGCGCGAAACCGCCCCGCTTCCGGCTCTCCGCGGTGGAGACGTCAAAAATGTCGGCATCCGAAAAACCGATTTTCCCGTCTTCATCCCTGTCCAGAACGACTAGTTCAAATCCGAACTGGAATACCGGCTCACCATCCCGAAGCAGATAGACCAGCTGCTTCATCGGACCGGTCAGGTACTGCTCGACAAGGACCTCGCCTTTCTCCGACACATCCTTCGCAGCGACGTATGCATACGTTAACTCGTCGTTGTCGAAGCAAACACGGACACCGCGATTGGCGACGCCATCCGTCGGCTTGACGATGACCGGGAACGCTTCGTCGGGAAGGACATCCCCTTCGGCATACGGATACAATGCCGGCACCGGCACTCCGGCGGAACGGCACTTCTCCTTGAAGAAAACCTTGTCCCGTCCAGCCCTCCATGCATCAGGAGACGCATAGAACGGCATGCCGCAACGTTCGGCCAGCACGCGGGCGGTATTGAGGCAGTTGTCATTCGCCGCCGCGAAAACACCTGTCACACCTTCCTCGCGTATGTTCTTCTCCAATGTGTCGATGTCGAAGATATCGATACGCCAGGCTTCATCGGCAAGTTTCTTGACCGGGGATTCATCGATCGGCAAGTAATCCGTCACAATGGTATATGCACCGATTTCATGGGCATATCGGACTGCCTGCGCGGTCGCTGCAGACACACCTATAAACAATAGCTTCTTCATTGTCTTTCCCTTTCTGTTTGTTCTACTGTTCAGTCCGTCGCACAGGTCTTGCCGGCACACCGACAAGCGTCACCCCCGGCTCAAGACTCGATTTGACCACAACGGCACCGGCTCCGACAATGGTGTCGCTGGCGATGGTGATGCCGCCGATTGCGCAGGCGCCTACACCGAAATCCACATTATCCCCAATGACCGGAGTATCGAACGTTCCCCTCGCCGACCCCACGATTCCCTATGCAATTCGTCCCATGGAGAATGCAATTCCTACCCACCGTCGCATTCCCGTTGACCACGATATTGCCCTCATGATGAATCTTGTGCCCGACGTCAAACGTATTCTCGGATATCTCGATTCCCAAACGCCTACCGGCATTGTTCTTGCGACGGTATATCCAAAGAAATCGCAGATAATGCAGTGGCGAACGATGACGGTTATTGAACCAGTACTCGCTTTTACGCAACAGCTTCTGCCAGTGCCATATCTTGACGCACGGTTTGTTGATGAGGTATGCATACCATCGATCGCCACAGTCAGTCGGTATGTATAATGGTTTTTCCTGATCCAGAACCCGTCGAAGTTCCGTCTTCGTGGTAATCATCTTGTCTCATCTCCTTTATCAAAGCTCTCTGTACAGCTCACGGGATCGGCTATTTTTCCTCGCCACGTCAGAAGATCAATGACCTTCTTCCGTTCATCCGCGTTGAAGATCAGGAAGAGATTGATCAGACATCCAATGATGCTGCAGACCACTCCGGCGATGATAAGAAGAAGCCATGAATCACAAGCCGGCGTGAGGTAACGGTATGCCACACACACCACCGTCATCGTTATGGTGCACACGAAACCACGCACGCAAGGCGCATACAAGGCATACCACGGCAGTCCAAGGCATTTGGCGCCATACCACGGTGTGAACGCGACGCTCCTGACAATCGTCGTGAACAGCGCCGCGAACGGGATGGCCCATATGCCAAGAGGCGAGCACTTGATAAGCACCAGCGCTACGAACACGTTCAGGATTCCCAAGCCGAACAGCACGTATGCAGGTACCTTGAGCTTGTTTGTGGCGGTGAAGACATTATCGATGACTATCACGGCACAGCTCAACGCCAAAGCGACCAGCGTAACCGATGACAGATTATGAAGCAATGCGGAATCCTGTGCGGGAACCCACAGGTGGAAGAACTCCGAGCCGAATTCCAATAGGAATCCGAAGGGAACGGCGCAGATGAAGCCTATGAATCGTATACCGTAACCGACATTCCTCAGCAGTTCCTCATGCTTCCTCTTCGCGAACAGCAACGTGAAATACGGCGTGAAAGCAGGCAGTATGACGCTGATTATCGATTGCACGAAATTCGGCACGGTCTTGGCGACCGCATATACGCCGCTCGCCGTGCTGCTGGCGAAGATGTTGGCGAGCAGCAGATCCAACGTGCCCAGAAGAACGTAACTGGCCTGATTCAGTGAATTCCAGATGCCGCTGGAAAGAATCTCCTTGATCGAACCGATACTGAAATATTTTCTCTTCAGGTGGAGGAACGGCAGTAGTTTATGCGTGTTATGGATATTCACGACGACTATGAACAGCACCACGAATGTCATGGTCGCGTTCAGGAAGTATATCTTCGGCTGGAAAACCGTGAACAACACGACGAGCAGCAATGCCCGCATGATGTTGCTTTCGATGTTTCTCCGCGCATTGATATCCAATCGGTTCGTGGCGAAATACACAGCGCCGTAGGCCGAACAGCTGAGCGAAATCAGCATATTGACGAAGGACAGCACGAAGGTCAATCTCACATCATCGACCAACGATGTTGGAATATTGATGATGTGATTGATGGACAGGGCGATCAACAGACCCGGAATGACCAGAACGGCCGACAGCGCGCAATTGGCGATGGTCGACGAGGTGAAATACCGGTTCGCCTTCTCGTAATCCTCCTCACCGACCGCCACAGCCAGAAAACGTCCGGTCATGGAGTAGAAAGCGACCGTGATGATGTTCATATAGCCGACGATGTTGCTGGTCAGCGGGATAAAACTGTACGATTCACTTCCCAGCGAGTTGATGATATACGGAGTGAGGAAGAAATTGATGCCAAATTGCACACCGAACGCGACGAGGTTCGCAACCATGTTAATAAGAACACGTTTATTTCCACCCATTGGCTGGCGATCCCTCACAATATGTCGTCAATATTCCTATACTCTTCTCTGGGAGTAGATAATACTTAGGGCGTCAGACTCGCCGTATTTATCTGGTATAACTAGCTCACATCGGAAGGGGGAAATCCAGTGAGAATTGGATCCGGCAAACGAAATCGAATAATCGGTCTGTTCATGTCCATCACCATGGTAATTGCAGGATTGGGAGGCTGCGGCATCGGAAACACCCCCGGCAGGCACACACCGCAGACCCAATCGGAGAAAAGAGAGAAGACATCCCTGTCCGGCGCACCCAAGGGCTATCGATTGGTCTGGTCCGATGAATTCGACGGCACGCAACTCGACACATCGAAATGGTCCCTCGTCGATTGGCAACAAGCAAAAAGGACCATGCAGGGCGACGCCAATCACGTCTGGGTCGCCGATGGCATGGTGCATTTGCGGACGACACTGGAGAACGGCAATATCGTTCCCCCCAAGGCCATCGCGACGGTAGCACCCACGCAGGATCCAATACAGCATTACCGGAATCCCGTGCATATGGCCATGCGGTATGGTTATGCAGAGGTACGCATGCGTTTCCATGGAACTGACGGTTCCTGGGACGCATGGTGGTCCGCGAGCGATACGGATGTCAACGACCGAAAGGACAACGCCGGCTTCGCCGAAACCGATATCTTCGAAACGAACGGCGACGGCAGCACCGTCAAAAACGCCCTGCATAAATGGGCCCTCCCCAGGGGAGGCGGCGACTACGCCTCGCACAGCCCGACACGCGGGCACACCACCCTGGCGAAGGATGAATGGCACACCTTGGGATTCCTGTGGACTCCGGAAACCATGACGTTCTATCTGGATGGCAAGGAGACTTCATCCATCGACATCACGGATGCCGGGGACTTCACAAAGAACATGAAGGGCTCGATGAACAAGATGCAGTCCTTCCGCGACCCCCAGTACTTCATTCTCAACGGCGGCGCTTCCAAGGATTCGGACGTCGATACGAGCGGCCTGCCGTTCGAAACGCAAATCGATTACGTCCGTGTATATCAGGATCCCTCCGATTCGGAGCAGACCATATACGATACCGTGGATTCGACGAAGAACAAGACGAATACGATCACGTGCGTCAACACCCAGGGATCGGCGCCGCTCGAGGTGTTCGGACAGGTCATCGCCAAATCCGGCACCAGAGCGACGCTGCCGACCCAACAGGACGGATACCGTAACGGTATGGCGTCCCTGAAGGAATGGAATACCAAGGAGGACGGAAGCGGCATAAGTTATCGATCCGGAGAATCGGTGACCCTCGACAAGGATCTCGTCGTATACGCGATATGGGGATGAGCCTTTCCGGCTGAACGCGGCGGCATCGACCGCCGCGTTCAGCCGGAAACATCGGATTCGTCAAAGAACCGAGGCCATCACCCTCCACCCCATACAGGCCCGATGCCTCCCGGATAGGGCAGTCTCACGCCATCATCACTGGACGTCGTTCGACGTCACACCGGAAGATAGATACAAACACTGCAATCGGTCGGCCACATCCTGTATGTCATAGCCGGCGGCACGAACGTCCCCGGCACGTCCGACGCGGGTCGTATGAACCTCCAGGGAACGGCGAAGTCTCTCCGCCCACTGATACGCGGTATCCTCCAGCGGCACGAAATCGAGCAAGTCGGTGACCTTGGCGGCTTGCGGCACGACATCCGCACTGGCGAGGCATGGCAATCCGGCGCATTGGGCCTCCACATACACAATGCCCAGACCTTCGAACCGCGATGGAAGCACAAAAGCGTCCATCGCCTGATACAAACGATTCATATCATCACGGACACCCAGGAACTTCACCTTGCTTCCGATGCCGAGCTCCTCGGCCCGATGCTCGGTCTGCGATCGCAGCCTGCCATCCCCAACCATAAGCAGTATGGAGGTAGCGTTGACCTTCACGTACTCCGCGAAAATCTCCACGGCGAAAACGGGGTTCTTCTGTTCCCGGAAATTACCGCAGAATCCAATCACCGTCGTGTCGTCTCCGATACCGAATTCGTCTCTCGTCCTCTTCCGCTCTTCCCCATCGAATGCGAATCTGTCGGTTTCGATGCCGTTGCGCACCCATGTGTACGATTTGCCCGGGAACATGTAGTCCGCCGCCATATCGGAACATGCGAGATACCGGTTCGGATAGACATCGATTTCGTGACCGACCTTGGCCGTGCGTGCCTGCCACATCATTCTGCGTAGGAAATTCCCCTGGTCGTGTCTCGCCGCGCTGCCGATATTGTGCGAATGCAGGATACGCAGGGGGACGCCGGCCCGTTTCGCGTATTTCAACGGGAACGCATAGGGGAAGTTCGCGTTGACGTGAACCGCCGCGTAGCCGGGATGTTCCTTGAAGAAATCGGCAAGGCAGGTACGCGAACGGATGAGGGATTCACGTTCCGAATACATCACGCGGTAGACACGGCCACCGAGGCGTTCGATGTCCCTCTCATACACAAGCGGCCCCGCATCATGGGACTGCAGAAAATCGAACTGCACCTTGCTGCGATCGATATGACGGTAGACGTTCATCATAAACGTCTCCAACCCGCCGAGTCCCTCCGTCATCCCCCATTGCAGTACGCGCACCGGCTCGTTCATCATTTCATCCTCCGCTCTCTACCTATGAATGGAATCAATGAATGCAATCAACGCGCGGTCAGCCGATAATACAGCCTAGGCATGTGGGAGATCAGCAGGATGCGCGCTTTCTTCGACAGACCGACCGAGGCATTCCCATATACCGGTTTCGCGGCAACGGCGAGCTCTCTGCGATACCGTCCGATCAACCGCGCATCGGCATGATTGCGCAGCAGGGTATACAGGACGTCGTAGTGTCCCTGCATCACGAAATAGTCCAATGCCTGTTGATCCGGATAACCGCATGAACGCAGGTAATCCCGGCAATCATCGGCGATGGCGATCTTATCGAAACTATGTGGGTTGATGCCGGACCGGCATATGGAGTCCTTCCTCACACAGTAGTGGTAGAACGGCTGCGGTTCATAATACAAGGTTCCGATACGTCCATACAGACGGCACATCATGTAGTAATCCTCGCTGTTGAGCCCGCTCGGAAAACGCAGCCGGCCATCCCCGTCCCGAAACAGCCGGGCATCGTACAGCTTGTTCCACACGGCGCTGGTCATACGATCCCTGTGGTACAGGAATGCGTGCAGAGCCTCGTCTCCCGTGAACGTACGGGCGGCACGGTCGCCCTCCATGGATTTCGCACGACCATCCTCAAAGGTCTTCAGCACACCACATTGCACGATATCGGCGTGATGCTCGTTCTTCCAACGAACCATGCGCTCGATCATGTCCGGTTCGATCCAATCGTCGCTATCCACGAATGCGACCAGCTCACCCGTCATGGTGTCGAGCCCCGCATTGCGCGCGGACGACAGTCCCCCATTCTTCTTGTGCACGACTCGCACACGTTCGTCACGCCCCGCCCACTCGTCGCATTTTCCGGGGCAGGCGTCGGTGGAACCGTCGTCGACGACGATGATGTCGAGATCACGATACGTTTGTTTGACTACGCTGCTCAGGCATCGATCCAGATATGCCTCGACGTTATAGACCGGTACGATGATGCTGACTTTCATCGGTTCACCCATGACAATCTACTTCTTCAAGGTTTTCTTGATGATCTTCATCAGTCCGAGGGCTCTGCCGTACCAGGAGACGATGAGCGTGGAACGCGTGCGAAGCACGGCGGCCGTCAGCTTGTTTCGGCGTCCGACCGGCTTGGTATCCGCCAGCAGCTCCGCGACAACCGGATCATGCACGATGCCGTCAAGCAGAGATCGACGTTCCTTGCCCAGGACTTTCCGCTGCCCCGCATACATGGCTCCGATGATGATGTCGAGATTCTTGATCAGGCGATTCCCATGCCGGTTGAGATATTCGGGATTCCATCGAGAGATGACGGGCAACAGTTCGGCGTGGACACGTTTGCGGGCCGCGAACCATCCCGGGTTGAAGGAACTGACGGCGCTTCCGGAACGGATGACATAGTAGTACAACGCTTGCGGCACGCAGCTGACACGCTGCGCCTTGGCATACAACGGAAAGTTGAACAGCGAGTCCTCACCGACAAGCACACCCGGCGTGAAACGTCCGTCATTGTCCGACAGGAACGATCTACGGAACAGTTTGTTCCACGGCGGACACACGTACTGGGCGTCGCTCAGGGCCGCGAAATGCTCCACGAATTCGGAATTCGTCGCGGTATCGAAATCCAGCAGCCGGTTATGCCGAGTCACGGTGTACCTACCGTCTTTGAATACGCTTTCCGCGTTCGAACAGAAGACGATGTCGGCACGAGTGCGCTCCGCCCGCTTCACCAGTTCCTCGACGGCATGGTATGAGACATAGTCATCGCCATCGACGAACCACACATACTCTCCCCGTGCGGCATCCAAACCGGCATTACGTGCCACGGACACGCCTTCGTTCCTCTTATGGATGACATGCACACGCGGGTCACGCTCACCCCATGCATCACAACGCTGCGGACTGTCATCCGGCGAACCATCGTCCACCAGGAAAATCTCTATATTCGCATAAGTCTGTCCGACCAGACTATCCACACACTTGTCCAGCAACGACGCGACCTTGAATACCGGCACGACGATGCTGACCAACGGATCCGAACCATCAACCATACTGCTCACTCTCCCAATGCATTATCCAGATACGCCATGGATCGTTCGATTTCCCCATCCAGTCTTCCGCCGACCGAACCGTAATCGATGGGCCCGTCCTCCCACGTCTCGCCCTCGATAAGCTGACGGGCATCAAGTCCGCACAACCTCAGCAATGAACTCATACGATCATCCATGTTGACCTTGCCGTCATGCTTGCCGCGCACCACGTAGAATTGCTTTTTGAATTTGATGGAGAAAGCGGTTCCGTGGAAGGAAGCCGAAAGCACGTAGGCGGCGTTCCTGATCAAGCTCAAGTAGTGGTTCGGCGCCGCCGCCTCGAGCAGATGGAACCCATACTTCCTCAAGCCATAGGATTTATTGCCGGTGAACATCACGTATACGGGAAGCCCCTTGCTCCGTGCGAACGCCTGCACCGCCTTGGCGGCGGAATCATTGAGCTCGATGGAATCAATCGCATAGTAGAAGATATACGGCTCCTGCACGAGTTTCCCCGCCGTGATGGAGTCGTAGACATCCTCGTCGAGCAGCAGGGTCGGGTCAAGCACCTGCTCGACATGCTGATGCACCAGAGGCTGCAGATATTCCCGCGCGCTCGACTCCCGTACTGAAATGTGCTGGTAGTCCGCCAGCAATCGGGCGTAATGGTCGGCGAGCGCTTGATCGCCACGCTTGTCGAGGATATGCCCTCCCATGCTGGAAGCATAGGAGATCTTACGGCCACCGTGCACGAAGCTCAGTGCGTAAGCGTCGGAATAGTCCCATGCATCCATGTTCCAGATCTGGTCGCTGCCGGATACGAACACGTCGTATGCACCGTTCAGCTCCTCCAGCTGTTCGACGGCATCATAGGATTTCGGCGTGAGGTTCAGCGCCGTATGCTGCAGGGATACGAAATCATCGTATCGCTGCTGAATCAGCCTGTGGTGGAGGAATGCATACAGGTTTTTGGCGATGTCCTTCGGGCCGGACACTTTCTTGTACACGTCATACAGGTACCGTTGGCGTGGAGTGGAGAAATCGATGATGTCGCATTCGTGGCCAAGCCGTTCAATGGCCTTCTGCGTGGCGAACGCCTGCAGGAACGAACCGTTGTTATGAGCCGCGTGGTAGGTGATCAATGCGGTCTTCATTGCGTTACCTCATTCAGTACTTGGATCCATGATCGGATGATGGTGTCCATGTCGAAGCGTTCGGCATCGTCCAGTGCGTGGGATGCCATATCGGATCTCTTCCGCGGATTCGTGATGAGTTCCTCCACCGACATGGACATCCGTTCGGTGTCGAAACATGGAATCAGATAACCGTTGACGCCATCCGTCACTATGTCCGACGGTCCGGTTTCACAATCGAAACCGATGATGGGAATCCGATGAGCCTTGGCCTCCAAAAGCACCATCGGCAACCCTTCGAATCGTGATGTCAGAACAAACATGGAGGCATGGCGGTAATACTCGTCCATATCCGTCACACGGCCCCGGAATATGAGACGACCTTCAAGTCCCTCGTCGATGGTCTTCCGCTCCAACGCCTCGCGGTCCTCGCCGTCTCCCAGAACCACCCATTGCCAATCCGGATGCGCCGGCAGCACTTCGGAGGCGACATCGATCAGCAAGTCGAAACCCTTCTGGTAGGTAAGGCGACCCGCACTGACGATCATCCGGGAATCAAGATCGTAATCCCCGCCCGTCGGGGGAACCCGCATCGGATTCGGGATCGCGTATATCCGCCGGCGTATTCTGAGATGCTCCTCGTACAGCTTCTTGTCCGCCTGAGTAAGCGTGACGATGGCATCAGCGCTGCGCGCCGCCCACCGCCTGGTGATTTTACGATACGGGACATCCGGATTCTGATGGTAATTGAAATGCTCCCAAGAAATGACCTTCACACCCGTCCCGCGTCTGATCGGCAACGAATACATGTCGAGAATGCCGTCGATATCCACCAACACGTCGATCCGATGGGCACGAATGACATTGCGCAGACGCCTGCAAGTATCGGCATAGTGCCGAATACCATGCACAGCAGTCGGATAAAGCGCGAATCGCCGAATCTTGGAATTTATCGCGAAAAACGGTTCCGGACGCTCCTCGAACAGGCTGACGAATGAAACCTCATAACCGTCGTGTGCCACGAGCCTGTTCGCGATCATGACGGACACGTTCTCCGTCCCTCCCGAACGCGTGATGTCACCGGAGAAAAAACCAACATGCATAAGTTTCAGCCCTTCGAGACAGCGCTATGGGAACCCCTTGGCAATTCCGCATGTCTCGCATGCGACACCTTCCATTCCCGAATCCTCTGGTTTCGGGACATCACCAGAAGGTGAAGCACCGGGAACGTGGCCGACTCATGGCGTACCCAGGAACCGAAGTCAGGTTCGAAAATCACCGATGCAAGCAGATAACCGAGGAACACCGCCACGGCGAGAAGCTGCACCTCATCCTCGATTTCGCTGATCTTACCGAACAAGTGGGCCAGATATACGGTGACCGCCAACTGGAAGAAGAAGAACGGCAGGTATTGCAGGCTTCTCACCGCCAACTCGAACGGCAGCATCATGCGCAGCGCGTTGATCAGATAATTGATCAGGAACAACGGCAGACTGGTGGTATTGTTGCCGCCAATCCAGTTGTTGATCAACGTGGCGTTCGCCACATCACTGGAACGCCCATCAAGGCTATCGCTACGAACCGTCATGATTTGCTGGTAGGCCCCCGGCATCACCACACGGGAAACGACCATGACGACGCACACCAGCAAATACATCGAGACGATCATCGCCACTATTTTTCCATGGGGAGATAGCTTCTTCGCCTGCCGGAACATCACCAGGATGCAATACATCGCCACGACAAGCGCCGCGATCAGGATGTAGTACTCACGGAACACCTTGCTTTCAAAATACAGGATGACGGCCGCCAGCAGAATCTTGACCATGGAATTCTGCAGTGGAAGCAACAGGACAAGATACACCGCGAAGAAGAACGCGAACTGTATGACATCCTTGCCGATGTCGAAAATATAGATGTTCAGCAATCCAACACAAGCGAGAAGGAAGACCACCTGCGGCATATCCGGTTCCGGAAGCCGGAGAATCATGAAGAAGATCAGCACGGTCAGCGCCAATCCCAGAATCCAGCTCCATTGCGTCAACGTGGTCAATCCCAGCACATTGATCGAACGGAACACGTTCGCCGCCGTCTCATAGCTTCCAGACCACGCCTTGACCCCACGGTCACCGATGGACATACCGAGAATACGACGATTATCGTAGAAGAACCTCGCCGGAAGCATCATGGACAACAGCTTCGCGACAAGCATGGTGACGAAGGTCAGAATCAGCGCGGTGTTCTTGTTGCGGTTCTCCCACCAACCAACCTGCTCTTCCTCCAGCAGCTCATCGTTCATCTGTCTTCGATCCTTGCGCATACTCCTGCTTCCTCCGCAACTCATCCACGTAGAATCGTTGCAACCATTCGGCATTGGATTGGATGTCGAATCCCTTCCCCGCCACCAAGGACGCTCCCTCGCCACGATTGACATCGTGCCACCGACGATGTTGATCCAATATACGTTCCGCCCAATGCCGCGGATCATCGTCCAAACCAATGATCTGTACATTGCCTGTCACATCACACTGCTCAGGCACTCGATCGGAGATCGTGCAAGGCAAGCCGGACGCCTGCGCCTCGATCATCGTAACGGGAAGCCCCTCGTACAAGCTCGGCAATACAAAGGAATCCATTCCCTGCAGCAGACGATCCACATCAGAACGAACCCCGAGGAATCGAACCGCATCATGCAGGCCCAACTCGTCGACTTTGGCCTTGATCCGGTTCTTCAACTCATCATTCGTCTCGCCGCCGCCCACAAGCCACAACACACTATTCGGGCATTGGCGATGCACTTCAGCGAAAATATCGATGAGGAAAACATGGTTCTTCTGGGGAAAGAACCTTCCCACATGCCCGACCACGAAGGTTTCCCGATCATCAACCCTGAACTCATGGCGCACCTGTTCGGCGATTGCCGGATCGTACCGGTATTGACGGGTGTCTATGGCATTGCGCTGCTGAATCACTTTGCCGCGGTTCGCCTCACCAAACAACCAATCCCCAGCCTCGGTGCCGCATGCGAACATATGCGTCACATACTTGGGCAAGCGCATGCGAAAATATTCACGGAACACGGATTTCAAGTCGAATCCGACCGGGCGGTTGTGCGCGTGCGCGATACGGACCGGCACGCCGCACTCGGCAGCTATACGCAACGGGAAATAGCTGCGCTCCTCAAGATTCGAATGGATAATACGATATTCCGGATGTTGACCAAGGAATTCACGGAATTCGCGCTTATAGCGGCCAAAATACTGCGGATACATCGGGCACATGCGGTATATACGACCGCCGAGGGCCTCTATTTCATCCTCATAGGCGGCATGGTAATCACGGTTGACCAGAAAATCATACGTGACCTTCTCACGATTGAAATGACGCAGGTAATTCATCATCATGGTTTCGGCGCCGCCACGATCCATGACCGTGTCAAGAACCAATACACGGAGCGGAACATATTCAGACATGATGCACCTCTTCCCTGATTTGACGTTGTTCAAGACGGACCACGGTGTTCGACGGGACATCCCCGTCAATGACGCATCCCGCCCCAATCACGCAATTATCCCCGATACGGGCACCTTTGATGATGGTAACGTTGCTGCCGATCCAGCAGTGTTCTCCGATGATGACCGGAGCCGTGGAATAACCTTGTCCCTTGATCGCCTCATCGACGTCCGCGAAACGATGATTATGGTCATATACGCGAACGTTCTCTCCGAAAATGGTCTCGCTGCCTATGCGAATCTCCTCGATAGCGTGCACAGCGCAATCATTATTGAAGAACACATTGTCTCCAATAGTGATGGTGCCGCCCAGCTCGGCCGTCAACTGCAAACCCCTGCGGAAGTGGAACGCTTTACCCCATCGAATCGATTTGCCGTAGATGATCGTGTACAGAACCTTCAGAAGCATCCCGGCAAAGCGATACCACAGTTTCACCATCGCCATATGCCTTATTCCTTATTGTCGATGAGAACCACTACCGCCTTTTCTTACCGAAACCGGAGGATTTCCTCTTCTTCCTTCGATCCGAACGGCTTTCTTCGGAATGATCCTTGTAGTAGTAATGGCTCGACCGACCGTCATTACTTACCGCAACCATGTTGAAGACGATGCCACGCGCCTCGGTCCGCGACATCTTAAGTTCCTTCGTCACATCGAGCAAGGATTTCTTCTGAGCAACACCTTGGCCGACAACCATAATCAGAACCCCGCCCTGCTTGGCGAACACAACCGCATCGTTGGCAACCGTCATGGGTGCGGTATCCACAATCACGACATCGTAGCGCTTGGATGCCTGGTCGATGAGGTCCTTCATGGCATCAGAGCCAAGCACTATGCCGGACGTCGTATTCTGATCCTCGGAAGGCAGGATATGCAGATACGGCTTCCAGTACGTCTGAATGGCATCCTTGGCGGAGACATCCCCTGCCAGGAGGGAGACCAAACCGATACCATTATTCAAATCAAGGGCGTTCGCCACGGAAGGATGCCGCACGTCACCGTCAATCAACAGAACGCTCTTGCCCTTCTCGGCAAAGGATGCGGCGAGGTTGACGGCCACCGTCGTCTTACCCTCACGAGGATTCGACGATGTGACGATCAAGACGTTCGACTGATTCAACTCATTTGGTGTCACGAAGGAAACGTTGGTGGTAAGACGATGGAATTCCTCGGCGGCATGACCACGCGGCTTTACGATCACGGCAGGCGTACCATCGGAAACGGTATGCGACTTCGGAATCGACGCCAAAATAGGGCTATCGATAATCGCTTGGATATCGCTCGTCTCATTGACGCCCTTATCCGACATCTCCCGGATGACCGCACCCAGCAAAGCAACGATCAGACCGGCGATGATGCCAATGGCAATACAGGCCGGCACATTGGGGGAAGACGGCACCAACGGCTTCACCGGCTGCTGAATGGTGGGCAACGTCACTTTAACCGAAGAACCCAGCGTACTGGACAGCTGCTTATTCAACTGCCGAGTGGACTCCTCGACGATTTTGACCACCTGATCAGAATCCGGATAAAGAGCCATGATCTGGATCACCGGCGATTTCTCATCGACGACCGCGGATACGCTCTGCCTCAGCTGGGAGACATTGCTATGCAGGCCAAGATTATCGATGACCGACTGCAGCACGGAATCCGACTGCAGAATATCCGGACACAAGGAAGAGACGGATGAAACGCTGGAAGCGGAGAATGCCTGCGACTGGGAGGTCGCATCCGTGGCGTTCGAGGAGGACGAGCTGGTCTGGATCAACAACTCTGCAGTCGCCTTGTACTGCGGGGTCATGGTCAGCGTGCATCCCACGACAGCACCGACCACCACACAGAACAGGACAATCTCCGTCACCCAATGTTTTTTGACGGCACGAAGCACATTGGTAAAATTCACGACTCCCCAATCCCCCTGCCCGTTCGGACATAAGTCTTCTGCATAAAACGCTCTCCAATCTTTGAGCCATTCTACTGCCGTTGTTGACAAAACAGCACGCTTACCGTTTGCCCCCCCTATCTCAGCGACATCGTTTCACACCGATAGACGATGATTTGCCATACGTCTATACACGCTTATACGCGTTATACGATCTGCTGCCGCACGGGTGCCGGATCGACCACATCACGCCTCTTCATGGCGTTCAGGATCGTGCACAGATCACGATTGAGCTCGTTGCCGACTTCCGCGAACTTGATGAACGGCTTGCCCAGCGGGTCCTCGATATCCTTTGGCGCGGGAATCATGGGACGGATCATCGTGGATACACTGACGGCCGACATCAAGCGTTCCTGGATGGTGGTGCCGTGAATCAACCCCTGCTGGGCGCAGTATCGGCACATGTTGGCGAAATCGTCCACCAGGAAGGTGTAGCGCACCGCATTCGGCGCCAAGGTGACGATGTCCTTGCGCTGATTCTTTTCGAAGCACAGAATGAGATCGGCTTCCTCGGCCATGGCCTTGGTGAGACGTCGCGAACGGAATCCGCTGGATTCGATGCCCACGCTGCGCATGAGTCGCCCGCTGTTCCGGTCTATCTCATGCTGCTGAAGCCCCCTCGTTCCCGCACTGGTCACACGAATAGTGGTTCCGGAGAGGTATTTGCCGAACAATAGCTCGCCCATGGGCGATCGGCAGATATTGCCTGTGCATACGAACATGATGAGCATATCGCTGGCCAATCCTCACAATTGCATTGAACGACGGTATCAGCACCAGTTTACTCATCACAGCGCCGTTATGCTGGCGGCAACGGTTTTCCCGACCTTCGCCCCACCCACACACCATGTTTCACGAATTGTTTCACGCCTCTTTATACGTTTTGCTTAATCAGAATCTTCTTAACCATTAAGACTTGGAATCATTGGAGCTAAACCCGTTTTCCGGTGTTCCGCATGCATTCCGGAACGGTTAGGGGTTCGACTCGCACATAAAAAACGGCCACGGCCCCAGGTGGGGTCGCGACCGTTCGACTGCGATGATCGGTGACCGACGTTCAGCGCACGTGAATCACAGCGTGTAATCCTTGTCCTTGCTTTCGCGGATGAGGAACAGGGCGAGCAGGGCCACGGCGGCCATCACGGCCATGTACCAGCCCACGCCGGTAATGCCGAACTTGGAGTTGACCAGCGCCTGGGCGATGGTCGGAGCGAAGGCACCGCCGAAAATGGCGGCGAGGTTATAGCTCAGACCGGCGCCGGAGTAGCGCACGCTCACCGGGAACAGCTCGGGCAGGTAAGCGCCGCAGGGGCCGAACAGACCACCCATGAGCACGAAGCCAAGGCACAGGAAGATGAGCACGTGGCTGGCGGAGTGCACGAGCAGGAACGGAGTGAAGAAGCTGAACACGAAGGTGGCTGCGGTGACGACGAAGAGCACCTTCTTACGGCCCACCTTGTCGGCGTAGATGCAGGAGACCACGATGAAGATGGCGAAGAACACCACGGAAACCATTTGCAGCAGCAGGTATTCACTCTGCTGGAAGCCGAGCCCCTTGACACCGTAGGACAGGGACCAGGTGCCGAGCACGTAGAACAGCGTGTAGGTGATGCCCATGGCGAGGGTGCCGAGCACGACTTCCTTCCAGTAGGGCAGCAGATTGTGCAGTGGGTGCTTGGAGGTGCGATGCTGCTCGGAGGCCTGGCGGAACACCGGGGTTTCACTCATACGGGCACGCACGTACAGGCCGATGGCCACGAGCACCACGGATGCGAGGAACGGGATGCGCCAGCCCCAGGCGCCCATCTGGGCCTGACCGAGATGGGTGGTGAGTAGAAAGTTCAGGCCGTAAGCGCAGAAGAAGCCGATCGGGGCGCCGAGGTTCGGGAAGGAGCCGTACAGGGCGCGCTTCTCCTTCGGCGCGTTCTCGGTGGCGACCAGCGCGGCGCCGGACCATTCGCCGGCGAGGCCCACGCCCTGGCAGGCGCGGCACACGCACAGGATGATGATCGACGCGCCGCCGACCTGCTCATAGCCGGGCAGACAGCCGACGAGGAAGGTGGCGATGCCCATGGTGAGCAGGGCGATCACCAGGGTCTTCTTGCGGCCCATTTTGTCGCCGAAGTGGCCGAACAGCATGGAGCCGAACGGGCGGGCGAGGAAGGAAACGGCGAAAGTGGTGAATGCCATGATCTGGGCGAGGACCGGATCGGTGACGTTGGCGAAGAAAATCGCGCCGAAGTAGCTGGCGGCGGCGATGGAATAGCAGTAGTTGTCGTAGAACTCGATGGCGGTGCCGACCATCGATGCGGCGATGATCTCCGGCACGGAGTCCTTTTTCACCGGCTTGGTGGCCGGTGACGCGGTTGTTGCAGTTGCGGACATGAGTCCAAACCCCTTCTTGCAACGAAATTTTTTCGTTCTCTTACGCACCTATGGCGGTATGCCGGGTGCGCGGCAGGGTATGCGACAACCGCATGCGGGCTTGTGGCCCAGACTGACAGCGGTGCCGCACCCCGCTGTGCTGCCCACTGTTCTACACGCGCCTCGGAGGCAAGGATTCGGCTGGTCACATAGTGAACGCCCGCGTTTTCAAAAAATGAGAAACCCGCCGTCGTCTCCTTCATACAGCGGATTTCCGACCGCTTCCGCCGAACCGCTCCCCCGGTCAAGTGCCGCGACGAGCCCCTGCCGCTTCGACACAAGACCGGGAACGATGCAATAGAAAAAGCCCGGCACGAAGCCGGGCTTTTATCACGTCAACATTGGGATCCGTCACGACGGTCCCGTCACTGACATGATGCGTGCGGTAACGGTGCGGCAGAAGGCGAAGGCGTACGAAGGTACGTCGAACCTTCCGCCCGTGCCGTTAACGCTCCATCATCACCCAGTGACGGTCCCGTCACTGACATGATGCGTGCGTCAGCAAAGCGCCCCGAAGGAAGCGGTACGAAGGTACCGCGACTGAGGAGCAATGCAGTTGACGCTCCATCATGTCAGTGACGGTTGTTGAGACGGTGGTACATTTCGCTGATCTCCAGCTCCTTTTCGAACTGGCGGGCGGTGGTGTTCTCGTCGATCACGGCGAGTTCGACACCGGCGATGCGGGCGAAGTCCTCCCAAGCTTCACGACCGACGGAGGTGGTCATGCAGGTGTGGTGGGAGCCGCCGGCGGTGATCCAGCACTGGACGGCGGTCTTCAGGTCCGGCTTCGGCTTCCAGACGGCGCGGGCGCACGGGAGTTCCTTGAGGGAGCCCTGCGGGGCGACGACGGAGACTTCGTCCATGAGCAGGCGGAAGCGTTCGCGCTCGTCGGCCATGGAGACGACGACGGCGTCACCGGGCTTGCCGGAGAAGACGAGGCGGACCGGGTCGGACTTGCCGCCGATGCCGAGCGGGTAGATGGCCAGCTTCGGCTTTTCGATGGTGCCGATGGCCGGGGAGACCTCGAGCATGTGGGAGCCCATGTCGAGCTCGTTGCCCGGAGCGAAGTTGTAGGAATAGTCCTCCATGAGGGAGGCGCCACCTTCAAGGCCGTAGCCCATGACGGCGCCGATGCGCACGAGGACGGAGGTCTTCCAGTCGCCTTCGGCGGAGAAGCCCCAACCGTACTCGGAGGGGAAGCGCTGCGGGCCGACGCCCGGCAGCTGCGGCAGGGTGCCGAGGTCTTCGAAGTTGTCGACGGCGGCGGTGCAACCGTTCTCGCGCATCATGTTGACCATGGCCGCTTCCTCCTTGGCTGCGATGAACAGCTCATCGTAGCGGGAGTCCAGCAGCTCGGGGGCAACGTCGTACTTGGCCTTGTAGTCCTCGATGAGAGCCTTGACCTGATCGTCCTTGACCTTGTCGTACGCGGCGACGAGTTCGTTGACGGCCCAGGTGTTGATGGAGGCGCCGAACACGCGCTCGGCCTCGGTCTTGTCGCCTTCGGTGACGGCGACGTTACGCATGTTGTCGCCCCAACGCATGACCTTCATGTTCTGGGAGGCGTCCCAGCCGGCGCAGGCGCGAGCCCAGGTGCCGACCTTCTCGGCGACTTCCGGATCGGTGTAGTGGCCGACGACGATCTTGCGCGGAATGCCGAGGCGGGAGACGATGTAGCCGAACTCACGGTCGCCGTGTGCGGCCTGGTTCAGGTTCATGAAGTCCATGTCGATGGTCTCCCACGGAATCTCCTTGTGGTGCTGGGTGGCCAGCTGCAGCAGAGGCTTGGTCAGCACTTCGAGACCGCGGATCCACATCTTAGCCGGGGAGAAGGTGTGGCACCAGGTGATGACGCCGATGACGTTCGGGTTGGCGGAGGCTTCGGTCATGAAGGCCTTGACGCCGTCGGAGGACTTCAGGGTCGGCTTCAGGACGATCTTGGCCGGGATCTTGCCGGTCGCGTTGAGGAAGTCGACCATTTCGCCGGTCTGCTGGGCCACCTGGCGCAGCGCTTCCTCGCCGTACAGGTCCTGCGAACCGACGCCGAACCAGATTTCCTTACCTTCGAAGGGGTTTTCCATTGCCATTGTTGTTTCCTTTACTTCGTTGTGTTTGGATGTAACGTTTCGTTTCCGGGGCTCAGTGCTGGCCGTAGACGTTGGTGTAACGGTCGTTGAGCTTGTCGATGTCCTCTTGCGGGATCGGGATGATATCGCCAAGCTGCTTGGCGGCCCACATGGTGTGCGCCACTTCCTCGGTCATCGCGGCGGCCTTGACGGCAGCTTCCGCATCCTTGCCGATGGTGAAAGGACCATGGTTTTGCATGAGCACGGCAGGGGATTTCGGATACTGCTTCAAGGTCTCCACGACGCCTTCGCCGATGGCTTCCGAACCGATGAGGCGGAAGGGACCTACCGGTACGGGGCCACCGAATTCGTCACCCATCATGGTCAGACCGCAAGGAATGTTCTGGCCAGTGGCGGCCCAGGCCGTCGCATAGGTGGAGTGGGTGTGCACCACACCGTAGACGTCGGGCATGTGACGATAGATGTATGCGTGGGAGGCGGTATCGGAGCTCGGGGCTTCGGCGCCATCGACCACGTTGCCGTCGAGGTCGCAGACGACCATCGAGCTCGGGGTCAGGTATTCGTAGCGCAGACCGGAGGGCTTGATCACCATCAGGTCGGCGGTGTGCAGTCGCTGGGAGACGTTGCCCGCGGTCCACACGACGAGGTTCCACTTGATGAGCTGTTCGTGCAGCGTGGCGACGATCTCGCGCACCTGCTTGACTTCGGCGCGGACTTCGGGACCGTAATCAGCCAAAGTTGCCATTTTGTCTTCCTTTCCTAAGGGTTGTACGTCGTCCGTTACTTGGTTTCCAGACCGATCGCTTCGATGGCGGCCTTTTCGATGGACAGGCCGCGCTGGAAGCGGGCGAAGAAGTCTTCGAAGCCTTCCACGTCCTGCGCGTCCGGTTCCTCGGTGGTGGACTGGGCGTCGGCGAACACGCGGGTGTCGAGGTACTCGTCGAGCGGGCACGGTGCGTGCCACAGGTAGTCGGCGAGCACGGCCATGCCCCAGGCGCCACCTTCGGCGGCGGTGGCCATCACCTTGATCGGGGTGTCGAATGCGGCGGCCAGGATCTTCTGCGCGACCTTCGGCGTGGTGAAGATGCCGCCATGGCCGACGAGGGAGTCGATCTGCACGCCTTCGTCCTTGGTCATCACGTCCATGCCGATCTTGACCGGGGAGAACGCGCTGAACAGCTGGGCGCGCATGAGGTTGGCCAGCGTGAAGTGCGATTCGGGGCCGCGTGCCAGCACGGGGCGGCCTTCGGGCAGGCCGGCAAGGAATTCGCCGGAGTAGAAGCAGTAGTTGAGCAGTCCGCCGGCGTTCTTGTCGGCCTTGTCGCTGATGGCCGCACGGAACAGGGTGCCGAACAGGGTGCCGGCGTCGACGGGGTGGCCGATTGCTTCGGCGAACTCGCTGAACATCCTCACCCAGGCGTTGAGGTCGGAGGTGAAGTTGTTGGCGTGGCTCATGCCGGCCAGATCGCCGGCCGGAGTGGTGACCAGGTCGACTTCGGGGTGCAGGCGTTCCAGCTTGTGTTCGAGCACGACCATAGCGAAGATGGAGGTGCCTGCGGACACGTTGCCGGTGCGGACGCGCACGGAGTTGGTGGCGACCATGCCGGTTCCGGCGTCGCCTTCCGGCGGGGCCAGGACGATGCCCGGCTGCAGGGTGCCCGTGGGGTCGAGCAGCTTGGCGCCTTCGGCGGTCAGCTCACCGGCGGGGGTTCCGGCGACCAGCGGAACCGGCAGCAGATCCTCGATCTTCCACGGCTGGCCGGCAATCTCATCCAGCGCGTCGAAACGGTCAAGGAATTCGGTTTCGTAGGTCTTGGTGGCCGGGTCGATCGGGAACATGCCCGAAGCGTCGCCCACGCCGAGAACCTTCTTGCCGGTGAGCTTCCAGTGCACATAGCCGGCGAGTGTGGTGATGTAGTCCACTTTGCCGACGTGTTCTTCGCCGTTCAGCACGGCCTGGTAGAGGTGTGCCACGGACCAGCGTTCCGGAATGTTGTACTGGAACAGTTCCGACAGTTTCTCGTGGGCTTCGTGCGTGTTGGTGTTCTGCCAGGTGCGGAACGGCACGAGCAGTTCGCCCGCCTTGTCGAAGGCGAGGTAGCCGTGCATCATGGCGGAGAAACCGATATGGCCGATGGAGGTCAGTCGTTCGCCATAGGCGTTGTACACGTCGTTCGCCATGGAAGCGTAGGCGGACTGCAGGCCCTTCCAGACCTCGTCGAGGGAGTAGGTCCACAGGCCATCCTCCAGATGGCTTGCCCACTGGTAGTCGCCGGAGGCGATCGTGCGGTACGTGTCGTCGATCAGCACAGCCTTGATTCGGGTGGAACCAAATTCGATGCCGAGTGCGGTGCGACCGCCACGAATTTTTTCCGCGATCTGCTGGGGAGCGTCGTCAATGTCGACCATATCGATTCCTTTGTCTTGTTACTTGTTGTGTTGGATTCGCGTTCGCGGGATCACTTGGTCCAGAGGGCCTGGATCTCCTCAAGGGTCTTGCCCTTGGTTTCGGGAGCGAACTTGGCGATGGAGATGGCGCCGATGAAGTCCATGATCATCCAGAAGATGAAGGTGCCGGAACCGCCCCAGCCTTCGAACATCATCGGGGTGAACTGACCGACGCAGAAGTTGATGCCCCACAGCAGCACGGTGCACAGGCCGGATGCGCGACCGCGCATGTAGGTCGGGAAGAGCTCCGGGATCATGACCCAGGTGACGGGGCCGAGGCCGAAGGCGAAGCAGGCGATGAAGCCGCAGGCGCCGGCGACGACGAGCCAGCCGATGTTGGCGTGGAAGGCGAAGGCCATGATGGCGGCGAAGACACCCATGCCGGCGGCGGAGGTGACCAGCAGCGGCTTACGGCCGGCCTTGTCGATGAGGGCCATGCCCACAACGGTGAAGATCAGCTCGACGAGACCGACGAGGGAGGAGCACAGGAATTCGACGTTCGGAATGTTATTGCCCAGAGCGGCCTTGAACATGGTCGGGCCGTAGTAGGAGACGGCGTTCTGGCCGCCAACCTGGTTGAAGGCGGCGAGCAGCAGGCCGATGAGGAACGGGATGAGCAGCGGCTTCTTGAACAGGTCGGTCAGCTTGCCGTTCTTGTCGCGTTCGATGGAAGCCTTGACGTCGGCGACTTCGCGACGGGCTTCGTCGGTGCCACCGATCTTCTCGAGGATGGCGAAGCCTTCCTCTTCACGACCGGACTGGATGAGGAAGCGCGGGGATTCCGGGGAGAGGAACAGCGCGAGGAAGAAGATGGCCGCCGGGATGCAGCCGATGCCGAGCATCCAGCGCCAGCCGGAGTTGATGCCCCAGTCGAGGCTGCCCGCGTTGGCGATGCCGAAGTTGATGACGTTGGTCAGGAAGATGCCGAGGATGGTGAGCAGCTGGTATGCGGAGCTCAGGGTGCCACGGTACTTGGCCGGAGCGCATTCGGTGATGTAGGTGATGGCCAGTGCGGAGGCCAGGCCGATGCCGACGCCACCGACGATACGGGCGGCGATCAGGGTCCACGGGGTGTAGGTGAAGGCGGACCACAGGGCTGCGAAGAAGAAGCAGGCAGCGCCAATGAGGAGGACCTTACGGCGGCCGATCTTATCGGCGAGGAAGCCGGAGAAGCCGACGCCGACGACGCCACCGATCATGATGGAGGAGATCACGAGTCCCTGCAGGCCGGCGGACAGGTTGTACGCCTGACGCAGGAATTCGATGGCACCGGAGATGCTCACGGTGTCGTAACCGTACAGAAGTCCGGCCATGCCGGCGCTCAGCGCCAGGATGACCACGTATTTCATTGAGCCCTGCTTCTTGACAGCGCTCGTAGCGTTCTCAGTCATATTGTTCCTTTTTCTGTTCCGTAACCGGCAGTCGTGACTGCCGAAGCAGCTTCGCTTCACACGGGACCCACGGCTTGGGGCCGGGGCAGGTTCGCGGCTTTGCTACGGCGACTCGGATTCCCGTCTGCTATGAGGATTTCCGTTCGCTAGTTCGAAATGTTATCGCTCACATTCGGATATGTCAAAGCATCTCACAAAGCCTGTTTTTAGCCCTTTTTACGGCGTGTTGAGCAATGTGACACGTTCACATATAGCCATTTTCCAGACAGATTCTGGCACTCTTGCCTCATTTTTTGTCAAAAAATCTTAAATTTTTCACCAGAATCTACGTGAGCGCTCTCAATACGATGCTCCCGCGCATACGAAAACCCCGGCATCAGCGGAAACGACTCCGCCGTGCCGGGGCAAACAAAACAACCATCAGACCTCAGTCCGCGCAACCATGCCGTATCACATCAAACCGCACGGCAACCACAGGCGGATCTCAGCGACCGCGCCGATCAGCGGCTCGGGGCAATACCCACGGAACTACGCTGAATCAGCTTCGTGGGAATCAACCCCACGCCATGCTGCGACGTGGCATACCCGGGCTCGGCCCCCTCCCCCAGCAGGAACAGCACCTCACGCATGGCCAGCTGGCCCAGCATCTCGAAATCCTGACGCACGGTGGTCAACGGCGGGTACATGTTATCCGCACCGGGCATGTCATCGAAACCAACCAGGCTCACATCCTGCGGAATACGCACACCATGCTCATGCATGGCACGCGCCACGGCCATCGCCTGCGCATCGTTCGACGTGACCACCGCCGAAGGCAGCCTGCCGCCGGAACGACCGATATTCTCCAGCACATGGTTCATCCGGGCATACGCCTCATTGCCATCCCAGGAACCGCATTGGATGGTGACCGAATTCACCGCATTGGCCGCACACAGCTTATTCCACGCCGTCAAGCGGGTCGCCGCATCACGCCATTCGCGCGGACCCGCGAAATACAGCGCGGAACGATGCCCACGGGCCTTGAGCAGACGCATCACATCCTCCATCGCGCCCCACTGGTCGATACCGACCAATGCGATCTTGCGACGGTCGGCCGGGCGCAGCAGCCTCAGCTCCTCCTGCACGCCCATGCCGCCATGCGTGGAGGTGATGAGCACGCGCGGGCGGTTGACCTGCGCACGGCATGCCGCGGAGAACATCACATCCGTTGGGGTCAGGAAAATGAACGCATCGACGTTCTGCTCATCGAAGGTACGGCATAGATCGTCGAACTCCTTCTGCGTACACAACGCCTCATGCACCAGCAGCACGGACATGAACAGGCCATGGGAGCGGGCGATCGATTCGATGGCGCCGATGGCCGAAATAGGGCCGTAGAATTTCTGACCGCCGGCGATAAGACCGATGGTGCGCGACCTGCGCGAGGCCAAGGCTCGCGCGGAGTTGCTGGGACGATAATCAAGCTGTTCGATGGCCCGCTGCACTTTGGCACGCGTGGCCGGGGAAACGTCGGGGGAATTGTTGATGACTCGCGAAACGGTCTGATGGCTCACACCAGCAAGCTTGGCCACTTCAAACATCGAGGGGCGTTTATTCGCTTTTCGCCCGGCTGCCATACTTCACTTCCTCCCGAACCTTGCATTCATTGCGGTTTCAACTCTACCGCAGAACACATCGAGAAGGCGGCTCCTTGTCCAATGGGTGCAGGATATCCGCAAGATTCGGCCCATAAACGACCCGCCCATCAGAAACCCGCACTATGCGCAACCGGGCGGAACGAATGTCAGGTGAGCTTCCACGTGAGACGATGCAGCGACGTCGGCCCATATTCCGCAATGGCGTCGCGATGGGCTTGGGAGCCATACCCCTTGTTATGCTCCCATTCGTACGGAGCGTACTTCGAATCGCTTCCCGCGATGGACACCATCAGCCTATCCCTCGTGACCTTGGCGATCACGGCTGCGGACGCGACCGTGGCGCAGGACCGATCGCCCTTGACCTTGGTGGTCACGTCGGCCGGAACCGGCACGAACGGGGCGTCGAAGGTGTTCAGTGCCTTGGTGATGTAATCGTTCGGACCATCGAGGATCGCCCCCACCGTCACCGGCGACGACGTTCCATCGGCCTTGAGCATGCCATCGTCCGTGATGCCCAACGCACGTTCCGCATCGGCCAACGCACGTAATGCGGCCACGCCAAGCGCATAGGAAATGCCCCATTCGTCTATTTCCGTATTACTGGCGGAACCCACAGCCCAGGCTTCGCTCCAATCCTTCAGCTCATCGAAGATCGCCTCACGACGGTGTTCGGTCAGCATCTTGGAATCGGCCACGCCGGGCGGCACCTCCTTCACGCCGTCGAGCACATCCCGCGCCCGGATCGCGCAGGCACCGACCATGACCGGACCGGCAAGGGAGCCGCGCCCCACCTCATCGAAGCCGACGACGAAATCGTATTGCCGTTCGGCGAGCTCACGTTCAAGATCAAGCGTCGGGATGATCACGATGCGGATCCTTCCGGCACGTCCTTGAACACCTCGTGATGCCCGCTCAACGTCGACAGACGGTTCAGCGGCCAGTACCGCGCCACAGCCACGCCGACCACCTTGCCCATCGGCACCAAGCCACCGTCGCCATCATCCTGATGGAAACGGGAATCGGCGGAATTGGAACGATTATCACCCATGACGAACACATGCCCCGCGCTCACGGTCACCTTGAACGGGAACGAACTCGGCTGCACGCCGTCCTTGATGTACGCGCTTTCGTCGATGGCCACGCCGTTCACCGTGATCGGCCGGCCCGCACCCTTGCATTCGACGGTGTCGCCCGGCAGGCCGATAAGGCGCTTGATGAGGTAGTCGTCGTTCGCCGCGCGACCGGTTTCGCCGGCGAGCCAGTTCGCGGGATCATGGAATACGACGATATCGCCACGTTTGAGCCCGAAGATCTTCGGGGTGAGTTTGGTGGTGAGCACACGGTCGCCGGGTTCGATGGTGCTTTCCATGGACCGCGACGGGATGGTGTAGCAGCCGATGAGCAGCAGACGGACCAACAGCACCACCAGTACGGGGACGCCGCAGAACAGTATGGCGTCACGCGCGGAGAAGCTATCGTTGCTCTGCTTCCTGGCCGCATGTGCCGGCCTGCGGCTCCGCCTGCGCCGTGGCGTTCCGGCGGATTGCGCCTCCCCGCGCCACGTATCGGCGGGGACATTCCCCAAATCATTGCCCATGTCGTTCATGACCGTGTTATCCATGACCGTTGCCCCCACTCGATGTTCACTGTCGGCTGAATATGATTTCGGCCCGGAAACCGAAGGATTCCAGGCCGAGAATCATGCCATTGCGGCGAAAACTCACTTGGAGTTGTCGCGACGCTCGACGATACGAGCAGCCTTGCCGCGCAGCGCGCGCAGGTAGTACAGCTTGGCGCGACGGACGCGACCGCGACGAACGACCTTGATGGAGTCGATCACCGGGGAGTGCAGCGGGAAGCGGCGCTCCACGCCGGTGCCGAAGCTGATCTTACGGACCACGAAGGTCTCGTGGATGCCGGCGCCGTGACGGGCGATGACCACACCGGTGAAGGTCTGGATACGGGAGTTGTTGCCTTCCTGGATCTTCACGTTCACGTCGACGGTGTCGCCTGCGCGGAACTCCGGGATCTCCTCGGCCGGCTTCAGATGCTTGGCATCAAATGCTTCAATAGCGTTAACCATTGCTATTCCTCGGTCACTGCCGCATATCAGTGCACTGGTTGGGGCATATGCCGCGCGTTGCGCGTGCCGCCTTGCGGCGCATATGCCTATCGGTTCTCCTCAGGTTTGCCTTCGGAGTGGCGCCAATCCGCCGCATTCCGGTCATTGCGACCATGCGGCTGGACCTGATGAGAAACGGGATTATGCGGCGTCCCGCCTCTCGGCACATCAACGTTCAAGTTTACAGGCATCTTTTGACGTACGGCGACATGCGCTCAGATACGCTCAGATACGCGGAAAGGCCCGCCCGCGTCTGCGGACGGACCTTTCGCTATCTCCCCCACCGGATGGACCGGCGTCCCCAAAGGGGAAACGGGATGATATCTGCGCGGGTTCTGATTGAAAATCAGAACTCCCGTGACGGACAGTCCAGTGAACTGTCCGTAGCAGCATGCAGCGCATGCGTCGCTAAGCACAGCGTTCTGATTGAAAATCAGAACTCCCTGTGTGCGCGGTAGAACTTGATCAGGGACTGGGTGGAAGCATCCTGAGCAGCCAGAGCCTCGTCATCCTTGGAGATGGCCGGGGTGATCTGCTTAGCGAGCTGCTTGCCCAGCTCGACGCCCCACTGATCGTAGGAGTCCAGACCCCATACGGTGCCTTCGACGAAGGTGATGTGCTCGTACAGGGCGATCAGCTCGCCGAGTGCGAACGGGGTCAGGGCCACACCGAAGATGGAGGTGGTCGGACGGTTGCCGGTGAACACGCGGGCCGGAACGATCTCTTCCGGGGTGCCCTCGGCGCGGACTTCGTCGGCGGTCTTGCCGAAGGCCAGAGCCTTGGTCTGCGCGAAGTAGTTGCCCAGGAACAGCTCGTGCACATCCTGGTCGCCGTCCTTGGTCGGGTTCGGGGTGTTCACGAAGGCGATGAAGTCGGCCGGGATCAGCTGGGTGCCCTGGTGGATCAGCTGGTAGAAGGCGTGCTGGCCGTTGGTGCCCGGCTCGCCCCAGAAGATCTCACCGGTCTCGGAGGTGACCGGGGTGCCGTCCCAACGCACGGACTTGCCGTTGGATTCCATGGTCAGCTGCTGCAGGTAGGCCGGGAAGCGGTGCAGGTACTGGTCGTACGGCAGCACGGCGTGGGAGGCGACCTTGAAGAAGTTGCGGTACCACACGTTCAGCATGCCGAGCAGCACGACGACGTTCTTCTCGAACGGGGTGTTGGCGAAGTATTCGTCGATCTCGTGGAAGCCGTGCAGGAACTCCTCGAAGCGGGCCGGGCCGAAGACCACGGCGAGGGAGGTGCCGACGGCGGCGTCGACGGAGTAGCGGCCGCCAACCCAGTTCCAGAAGCCGAAGGCGTTGTTCGGGTCGATGCCGAACTCGGCGACCTTCTCCAGGTTGGTGGAGACGGCGACGAAGTGCTTCTTGATGGCTTCGGCATTCTTCTCGTCGGAACCGTCGATGGCACCGGCGGCCTTGAGCTCTTCAAGCAGCCAGGTGCGGGCTTCGCGGGCGTTGGTCAGGGTCTCCAGGGTGGTGAAGGTCTTGGAGACGACGATGAACAGGGTGGTCTCCGGGTCGAGGCCCTTGGTCTTCTCGGCGAGATCGTTGGGGTCGATGTTGGAGATGTAGCGGGCGGAGATGCCAGCGTCGGCGTACGGCTTCAGCGCTTCGTACACCATGACGGGACCCAGGTCGGAACCACCGATGCCGATGTTGACCACGGTCTCGATCTTCTTGCCGGTCACGCCGGTCCATTCGCCGGAGCGGACCTTGTCGGCGAAGGCGTAGATGCGGCCGAGGACCTCACGCACGTCCTTGACGGTGTCCTGACCATCGACGATGTACTTGCCTTCGTCTTCGGCCGGGCGACGCAGCGCGGTGTGCAGCACGGCGCGGTCTTCGGTGTTGTTGATGTGCACGCCGGTGTACATGGCCTTGGTGCGCTCTTCGAGCTTGACGGCCTTGGCCAGGTTGGCGAACAGCTGGAGGGTCTCCGGCTTGATCAGGTTCTTGGAAAGGTCGAAGTGCAGATCGCCGGCCTCGAAGCTCAGCTTCTCGACGCGTTCGGAGTCTTCGTCGAACCACTTCTTGAGGCTGACGCCTTCGGCCTGCAGCTCATCGTAGTGCTTCTGCAGGGCGGCCCATTCCGGGGTCTTAGTTGCATCAACAGGAGGATTGATGGCCATGTGTAATTGGTCCTTTCATCATCACCATGAAGCAGTGACCCAAGCCCTGAATACGGCGTGTGCCACCGCCTCCTTCCACGTACCAAGATACTCACAAAAGAGGACACATGAACACATAAGTTCGCAAGCCGCGCACATAATCGCCCACAAACGCTCACCACACCGCCGATTAGCGCACATCAACCACGCAACACGCGGGGAATCGCAAGGATGCAAACGTACTCATGCGATGGCCGCGCGTACCCTCTCATTTCGACAGATGAACGGCGCGCAGCAGCGGGCGGCGAACGAAACGATCGGACAGGCAGATCACGACGACATACGCGAGCGAACACACCGCGCCCAACGCGATCCAACGCAGCAACCCCAGGAATGCCGACATCGACCCCGCAGGCAGCGCCGCGGCACCAACCAGCAACGGCTGCAGGAAACGGGCATCGACCGCCTCCCACAGAACACGGGCGAGCGTCTGCACGACATAGAAGCCAAGGATGCCCGAGGCGAGCGCCGCGACCGCCGATTCGACGCGGGCGGATACGCCACGGCCATGGGTGTGACGCGGTGGGCACGCGGCGGCCATCAACGCGCAGACCGCGAGCGCGAAGGAGATCAGGGATGTCGATTTGAACGACAGCGCGTACAACGCGACGTAGGTCGGCCTCATGGCCATAGCGCCCGTGATCGCGCACGCCGCCACAATCAGGATGACGATGCCGCGCGTCCAGAAACGACGTTTGGCCCACAGGGGTCGGGCCGTCGGACGGCGGGACTCCGAACGACCGGATACCGAACGACCGGACGTCGAACGATCATTCACCTCCCGCAACGCCCAGCCGAGCAGTCCGGCCAATATGAACGACGCGATATAGCTGACCGCGCTCATCTGCTTACGCCAATCCAACAGGCTGCGATGCCCGTACTGCGCCTGCCAGGTGCACGCCACATAGATGTTCAGCGCGTAGACGGCAACGAGCATGATGCCGGCCAGCACCGCACTCGCGCGGATGCCGACCCTGCCCATCACCCATGCGATCACCGGCGCGAGCGCCACGAACACCAGGTACAGCCAGACGAATTCCAGTTCGTAGATGAGATTGGACTGCCCACCGGCATTCCGCTCCCATGCCAACATGCGGCCTGCCGCCATGATGAGCAGCAGGTAGAACACGACCGTGGCCAGGATCATCGCCACGCGCCGTCCGGTGGATCGCAGTTGCCGTTTCCAGTAACCGTCGGAACGGCATGCGACGCACATGCGCGGTATGAGGAAGAATCCGGAGATCATGAAGAAAATATGGTTGCCACACGCGCCGCAGTACATGATCATGGCGACGATCCACATCGCGCCGCGGGAGGCCGCGAGCGCGGACACGGGGTTGGCCGCGTCGGCGGCGGAGAGCTGCGGGCCCATCCATATCGCTTGGACGTACTGTTGCAGGAACGCATGGAATACGGCGATGCAGACGATGGCAAGCAGGCGCAGCACTTCCACCGAAACCAGACGCTTGCCGCCGGACGCTGCGGGCATACCGCTCGCGACGTGTTCGGGCGTGTGCCGCACGTCGGCGGCGCGTGAAGCTCGTTGACTGGTTGACCGTGTTGCCATGTTTAACAGAATAGCCATGCCGCCAGTCGCGGCGGGGCGCGAGGCACCAAAGCACCATCGCCGATCATGCGACGTGCCGGATGATCCGATTTGGACAAATCCACATTTTCCGGTACACTCATTGTTTTGTGCGTGGATCGTGTATACGATTCACCAGCATCGCCACTTTAGCTCAGTCGGTAGAGCGGCTCACTCGTAATGAGCAGGTCGTCAGTTCGATTCTGACAAGTGGCTCCATCACCCTAGATGGGGTTCACCCGTCTAGGGTTTTGTATATCCGCCAATGGCGGATGGCACGCGCGAGTGGCGGAATTGGTAGACGCGCAGGATTTAGGTTCCTGTGTCTTTGACGTGTGGGTTCAAGTCCCATCTCGCGCACTTCCTTGCATCATCGCGGCTCTGTCGTATTTCGCTTATTTGTATTGCCGGTTATCCGCATTCCACTTATCTGCATTCCGGTCATCCGCATTCCGATCATCCGACCTATCCGATCGCTTGGCCTTCCTCGAATCGCAACATTCCCCGAATGCTGGATTTCCCTTCCCACTATGGAAGAACCGGCGATCATCCAGCACATCGCGTCTAAGATGACAATCGGTTCCGCGCAGATCCACGACGGTGACCAAGGACGTGATGCCCGGAACGCATGACGAAGAAGAGACAGGGAACGAGAAGATGTCGGCGCTTATCCAACCCATCGCATTACTGCTGATCATTCTGGCCGGTTACGCGTTCAAACGCGCCGGTCTCTTCGGGCAACGCGACTACAAGATCATGCAAACGGCGATTTTCGATCTGGTGCTGCCGGGTGCGATCATCTACTCGTTCGCGACGAATCCGCATGAGATCAAACTGCTGTGGATCTCCGTGTTCGGCCTGGTCGTCGTCACCATTCCACCCGTGGTGATCTTCCTCACCACCATGCACAAACCCGTGGCGAGACGTGCGTTCATGATGCTCAACGGTTCCGGATTCAACGTGGGTTGCTTCTGCTTCCCCGTGGTTTCCGCGTTCCTGGGGACGGCGGCCATCGTGCCGTCCGCGATGTTCGACATCGGCAATTGCGTGATGGTGGCGGCCGGCACCAATGTGATGACGCAGCTGCTGCTGCACATCCAGCCGGGCAAGACGTTGAGCGAACAGTATGTCGGCGACGCGCCGACCCTGCCGTATGTCAAGCCGAAGGACAAGGACTCCCGCCGCTTGGCGCGAAGGGCGTTGATGCGCAACGTGTTGAAGGGATTCTTCGGGTCGGTGCCGTTCGACGTGTACATGCTGATGATCGTGCTCACGCTCGCCCAAGTGAAGATTCCCGGTTGGATCGCCACGATGGTGCAGCCCCTGTCGAATGCGAACTCGTTCTGCGCGATGCTGATGGTGGGCATGCTGATGGATCTGCCCGCGTCGCGCCGTGACGTGAAGGACGTGCTGACGGTGATCGGATGGCGCGTGCCGTTCGCGATCCTGTTCGCGGCCGTGGCGTGGCTCCTGCTGCCTTTCTCCGCAGCGATCCGTGAAGCCGTGGCGCTGTGCTGCCTCGCACCGATCGCCGTGTTCTCCACGCTGTTCACCGACAAGGTTCTGGGCAACGCCAAGCTCGCCGGATTCTCGCTGACCATCACCGCCGTGCTGAGCCTGGTCATGATGACCGCCGCGCACTGCCTGTTCCCGGCGATGGGCGTGTGAGCCCCGCGCTTCGCCTGTTTCACCTCAAAATCGGACAAAACCAGCCCAATTCCGTCCGATTTTGAGGATGGACAGTTCGAAGGTCGAGAGGATAACGCGGCTGCAGTCCCTACCCCGCTCGCCATCCCCTTCCTCAAAATCAGACAAAAACAGGGGGATTTTGTCCGATTTTGAGGATGGGGAGTGGATTTTGGCGGAGACCGGAGCGGTGCGCGAACCGGCGGAGGTCAGAACAGTGCGCGGACCGCCGGCACCAGGGCCTTCAGTGCCTTGCCGCGATGGGAGATGGCGTTCTTCTCCTCCGGGGTCATCTCGGCCGAGGTGAGTCGTTCACCCGCCTCGACGGCGCATGCGGGCTGATCGTCCGGCACGAACAGCGGATCGTAGCCGAAACCGTTCGTTCCGTGCGGCTCGTGCAGCAGCACGCCCGGCATTTCGCCGAGTTCCACGGTTTCGGATGCGATCGGGTACGGAGCGGATTCGGCTTCGCCCGGCACCACCAGCGCGGCGGCGCAACGGAAACGCGCGGTACGCTTGGCGTCCGGAATATCGGCCAGCTGGGCCAGCAGCAGCGCGTTGTTGGCCTTGTCGTTGCCGTGTTCGCCGGCCCAACGGGCGGAGAGGATGCCGGGTGCGGCTCCCATCACGTCCACGATCAAGCCGGAATCGTCGGCGATGGTCGGGCATCCGGTGCGGGAGGCCACGTCTCGCGCCTTGAGCAGCGCGTTCTCCTGGAAGGTGACGCCGTCCTCCACCGGGTCGGGAAGGTTCAGCGAACCGGCGGAAACCAGTTCCACCTGCTCGGCCGTCTCGCCCAGATCCTCGGCGAGGATGCGGCGAATCTCCTTGAGCTTGCCTTCGTTATGCGTGGCGACGATGATGCGCATGATGTCTCCTTTGGTACCGTTCAGCGTTCCTTGAACGCCGATGATGTCATTGATTCCAATGCCGGCAATGCTGATGCCGTCAGTGCTGCTGCCGGCGATCAGTCCTCGGCGAGCGCCGCACGCTGGGCCGCCTGCAGTTCCTTGTTGCCCTTCTCGGCCAGGTCGAGCAGCGTGCCGAGCTCCTCGCGGGTGAACGGACGATGTTCGGCGGTGCCCTGCAGTTCGATGAACGTGCCGGAACCGGTCATGGCGACGTTCATGTCGGTCATGGCGGAGCTATCCTCCGTATACGGCAGGTCCAGCATGGGCGTACCGCTGATCACGCCGACCGACACCGCGGACACGCAATCGGTGAGCACCTTCTTGGCGGAACGGATATGACGATGCTGTTCGGCCCAATTCAGCGCATCGACCAGCGCCACGTACGCGCCGGTCACGGAAGCGGTGCGCGTGCCACCATCGGCCTGCAACACGTCGCAATCGATCTGGATCATGTTCTCGCCCAGCGCCTTCATGTCGGCCACGCCGCGCAGGCAGCGTCCGATCAGACGGCTGATCTCGTGCGTACGACCGCCGATCTTGCCGCGGACGGATTCGCGGTCGGTGCGCTCGGCGGTGGCTCTCGGCAGCATCGCGTACTCGGCGGTGACCCAACCCAGTCCGGAATCCTTACGCCAGCGCGGCACGCCGGCGGTGAAGGTGGCCGTGCACATCACGCGCGTATTGCCGCATTCGATGAGCACGGAGCCTTCCGGCGCGTCCGTGAAGTGACGCGTGATGCGCACCGGTCGCAATTCGTCGACCTTGCGACCATCCGCACGGACAATGGAACGTTCACCCAACATATCTGTGATTTCAACCATGCGCCCCAGCTTACGCGCACGCCGTCCTCATGCCTTCATCCTCATGCCGGAACGCCCGCACCGGCGGTTCCCATCCAGCGGTTCCCATCCGACCAGTCGCCCCATCATTCCGTGTGGCGAGCCTTCCCATTGCGCAAGGGCGGCCTAAGACATACAGTCTGAGTAACTATCAAGTCTGAATGACTATCAGTCACCACGAGACAGGACGGAAGAATGGTGGATTATTCGCCGGCCCTTATGACCGACATGTACGAGTACACGATGCTGGACGCCTGCCTGAAGGACGGCACCGCAAACCGCAAATGCGTGTTCGAGGTGTTCACCAGGCATCTGCCCGCGGGACGGCGCTACGGCGTGGTCGCCGGAACCGGGCGCATTCTCGACGCGCTCGAGCATTTCCATCTGGATGACGAGGACCTGAAGTTCCTGGCCGACCGCAAGGTGGTGAGCCCCGAAACCATCGATTGGCTGGAGAACTTCCACTTCTCCGGGTCCATCAAGGGCTACCGCGAAGGCGAGATGTTCTTCCCGAACTCGCCGATCCTGCAGATCGAGGGCACGTTCGGTGAATGCACCCTGTTGGAGACGCTGGTGCTGTCGATCCTGAACTATGATTCCGCGGTCGCCTCCGCCGCAAGCCGCATGGTGAGCGCCGCGAAGGACCGCCCGTGCATGGATATGGGCGGACGCCGCACGAACGAATGGTCCGCGGTGGCGGCCGCTCGCGCCGCCGTGGTGGGCGGATTCCAGGGAACCGCCAATCTGCTGGCCGCGCAGCTGTACGGTTTGAAGGCGATCGGCACCGCGGCGCATTGCTTCACGCTGGTGCATGACGATGAGCGCAGCGCCTTCGAATCGCAGATCGCGGCGTTGGGTCGGAACACCACGCTGCTGGTGGACACGTACAACATCGAGGAGGCCGTGAAAACCGCCGTCGAGGTGGCAGGCCCCGAACTGGGCGGCGTGCGCATCGATTCCGGCGACCTCGCCTCCCTGGCGCAGCGCGTGCGCAACCAGCTGGACGCGCTGGGAGCCACCAACACGCGCATCACCGTCACCAACGATCTGGACGAGTACGCGCTGGCCGCATTGCAGACCGCGCCGGTCGACTCCTACGGCGTGGGCACCATGCTGGTCACCGGTTCCGGCGCCCCCACTTGCGCCATGGTGTACAAGCTCACCGAGCGTGAGGGCGCGGACGGCGTGATGGCACCGGTCATGAAGAAGAGCAAGGATAAGGCCACCACTCCGGGCCGCAAGCTCGCCTACCGTTCCTACGAATACAATCTGGCCGACGCCGAGCATGTGATCTCCGGTTCCGAGGAGAAGCTCGCCGGTTACACGCCGGACGAGGGTTGGAAGGATCTGCTGGTGGAGTACGTCGATCATGGTCAGATCGATTCCAGCTGGCAGGGTCACGACGCGATCATGCGTGCGCATGACTACCGCGCCGCCGCGCTGAACGAACTGCCGATCACCGCACAAAGCCTCATGAAGGGCGATCCGGTCATCCCCACCGAAATCACCGTGCTGTGACGTGATCTACCCTCGAAACGGCTGCGAGCGCCCTGAAGACGTTCGCAGCCGTTTCCTTATCGCCCATACCGCGATCTGTGCGATCTGTGCAATCTGTGCAATCCGCACAATCCGCACAATCCGCGCTACCATGGGTTCGACCATCCGATCATCCAATGAAGGATTGCATCATGCTCGAACCGACCACCGTATACACGCCGTCACCCAACCGCTACGACTCCATGGAATACCGCCGTTGCGGCGAATCCGGCCTCAAACTCCCCGCCCTTTCGCTTGGCTTCTGGCATAATTTCGGCGACTTGACCCCATACGAGCATATGAAACGGCTCGTGTTCACCGCCTTCGACAACGGCATCACGCATTTCGATCTGGCCAACAACTACGGCCCGGAACCCGGCAGCGCCGAAAAGAACTGTGGCAGGCTGTTGCGCGAATATTTCGGCCATCACCGCGACGAGCTGATTGTGAGCACCAAAGCCGGTTATGAGATGTGGACCGGACCGTACGGCGATTTCGGTTCGCGCAAATACCTGCTTGCTTCGCTCGATCAGAGCCTCACGCGCCTCGGCCTTGACTATGTGGACATCTTCTATCATCACCGCATGGACCCGAACACCCCGCTGGAGGAGACCATGGGGGCGCTCGCCACGGCGGTGACCAGCGGCAAGGCGCTGTACGTGGGTCTGAGCAACTATGACGGCCCGACGTTGGAGAAGGCCACCGCGATCCTTGACGATCTGCATGTTCCGTTCGTCATCAACCAGAACCGGTACAACATCTTCGATCGCACGGTGGAGAGGAACGGTTTGAAGGAAACCGCCAAACGACTGGGCAAGGGGCTGATCACGTTCTCACCGCTGGCCCAGGGCCTGCTGACGAACCGGTATCTCGATGGGATTCCGGCGGACAGCCGCATCGCATTGGACCCGCGGTTCCTGCAAGGTTCCGCACTCACGCCGGAACGTCTGCAGCAGATCCGCGAGCTGAACGACATCGCCGCCGAACGTGGGCAGACGCTGGCCGAAATGGCGTTGGCCTGGCTGCTGCACGATGACACGGTCACCTCGGTGCTGGTCGGCGCTTCCAAGCCGCAGCAGATCCTGGACAACATCGGCGCGATGCGCAACACCGAGTTCAGCGATGAGGAGCTCGCCCGCATCGACGAGATCTCGCGGCGCTGATCGTCCAGCACCATGCACTGTCGCAAACGGTCGGGGCCCGTTCACGCACGGCATATGCGTGAACGGGCCCCGGCTCGTCCTGAGGGAAATCTCAACCCGGGGAAGCCCGGAAATCTCAGCGGAACATCTCCTCATAGATGCGCTTGCAATCCGGGCACACCGGGAACTGGGAGGGGTCGCGCTTCGGCACCCAGATCTTGCCGCACAACGCCACCACGGGCCTGCCGGTCATGCGCGATTCGGCGATGCGATCCTTCGAAACGTAGTGCGCGTACCGGTCCGCATCGCCATTGTCGGAGCGCTGGGTTTCCTCCTTGACCTCGGGGCGCTCCAGAACCGACGTGCCCGCGCCGGAATCCGGCGTGGACTGCGGATCGCCGCCATTGAGATACGTGTTCATTGCGATAAGCTCCTTACGCGTTCGGCCATTTCCGACTCCATCATAATGTTTTCTCGCTTCCCGCGTCGCGTACGCCGTATCTTGCCGCATGAAGAGGTAGGCTATTCGTATGACCAAAGCAGTATGCCCCGGCTCGTTCGACCCCGTGACCGCCGGACATCTTGACGTAATCGAGCGCAGCACGCGCTTCTTCGACGAAGTGCATGTGGTGGTCGCGGTGAATGCGGCCAAAACACCGATGTTTTCGGCGCAGGACCGCGTGGACATCATCCGCAGGGCGTTGGAGGAACGAGGCTGCGGGAATGTGGTCGTCTCGTCCACCGACGGCCTGATCACGGACTATTGCAGACAGGTGGGCGCCAGCGTGATCGTGAAGGGGTTGCGTCAGAACGGCGATTATGAGGCGGAACTGGGTATGGCCTTGGTGAACCGTCAGATCGCCGGCATCGAAACGCTGTTCCTGCCGGCAAATCCCGTGCTGGAGCATATTTCAAGCTCCATCGTCAAGGATGTCGCACGTCACGGCGGCGATGTGACCGGCATGGTGCCGGATTGCGTGATACCAATGTTGGAAGAGGCGCTACGGAAGGAAAGGATCTCCCATGAGTGAGCAGAACGATGTCGAGCACCCGACCGGATATGTGGATTTGACCGGTGATCCGGTGGTCGACATGACGGATAACGAGAACGCGCCTGCGCAGACGGGCGCCGCACCCGTGCCTCCCGCGCCGGCGCCGGAAGCCGTGCCCGCACCGCTTGCAGGCACGGGTGCACCGTTGGGCGAAACGGTCGCCTCCGAACCGGCGTTCGACGACGACGCGCCCGCGAATCGCGAACCCTCCTTCAAATCGCCGTTCCCGTTGCCCGATCTGCGCGAGAACGCCGAGGACGATGAGGATCCGAGCCACGACGAGTTCACCACCGTATACGACGTGATCGGCAAGCTTGAGGACACGTTGAACGAGGCGAAGGGCGGATTCTTCTCCCCCGGTCTGGTGAAGGTCGATCGTGATGCGCTCATGGCCAATCTCGACGAGCTGAAGAAAATGCTGCCGGTGCAGCTCGAACGCGCATCCGCGTTGATGCGCGAGGCGGAACGCCGTCTGGAAAGCGCGCAGACCCAGGCCAACGCCATCGTCGCATCCGCCCAAAGCCGCGCCGCCGACACCATCAAGGAAGCCAACGACCAGGCGCAATTCCTCGCCGGTCAGGAGAACGTGACCGATTTGGCACGGCAAAAGGCGCGTACCATACTGAACACGGCCCAGGCCAAGGCGGATCATCTCACGCAAGGCGCCGACGACTATTCCGCCAAGGTGATGGAAGGCCTGCGCCAGCAATTGACCAAACTCACCAGCGATGTGGATGCCGGCCTGAACGTGCTGCACGAACGCCAGCGCGCCGCAGCCGAGCAACTTCCGCACGTGGATCAGAACGACTACCCGGAGGCTTAGCATCATGCCGCATATCGAAAATTCCCCTTGGACCGTTCCCGTCGCGCAGGTCGCGTCGCGCCCCGGGCAATCCAAGCAGATCGACGCCGATTTCCCCGCACCCAGCGGCATCGGCGACGAGGTCATCGGCGTGAAGGAAGGCGAGCCGGTACACGTCAACGGTTCGTTCGATTCCATCGTTGACGGCCTGATTCTCAACGCCAGCATCAACGCTCCTGTGCACGCCGAATGCACCCGCTGCCTGAAGCCCATCAAACGCGATTGGACCACGCACGTCACCGCGTTCTTCCCCTACAAGGACGAGCGTGACAACCGCAACCAGCCGGATGAGGTGGATATCATCGCCGGCGAGGAGGAGTCCGAAGACACCTACCCGCTGTTCGACAACGGCGCGTTCGCCAACCTCGAAGCGCTGCTGCGCGACACGTTGGTTGACGAGCTGCCGTTGCAGCCGCTGTGCCGCGAGGATTGCCGCGGCCTGTGCTCCCAGTGCGGCGTGGATCTCAACGAGAACCCCGACCATGTCCATGAGACGACCGATATCCGCTTCGCCGGACTGGCCGATCTCAAGGCGAAACTGGAAAGCGAACAGCAGGGCTGAGCGCGACACGCGTGCCGACGCAGGGGTACGAGCGGCATTTGTACGCACGTTGCGTTAAAGTACTGAACGCTTAAGCTCAAATGTTCGAACGAAACAGAGGATACTGAAATGGCACTGCCTAAGTACAAGACCTCGCGCGCCAACACTCATTCGCGTCGCGCGAACTGGAAGGCGACCGCTACGGCTACCGTGAGCTGCCCGAACTGTGGCGCTCCGTCCCTGCCGCACGTTGCTTGCCCGAGCTGCGGTTCCTTCCGCGGCCGCGTCTACCGTGAGGCTATCCAGTCGGTCCACACCAAGTGAGTCACGCTGGACAAGCATGGATAAAGCCCTGCCATCGACGGGTGGCGGGGCTTTTCATTTTTCTCCCAGGAAATAGCAGGAAGCAGAAGACAGAAGATCATGACAGACGAAGCACAGCACAAGCCGACCGTGCGCGCCTACAGGCGCAGCGACGACGACAAGCTCCCCACCAGCGAACTGCTGGAAGCGCTCGGCACCACCATCAGCCCCGATCTGCTGGTCCAGGCTCTCACCCATCGTTCCTTCGCACACGAGCATCCCGGTTCGAAGCATTACGAACGTCTCGAGTTCCTTGGCGATGCCGTGCTGGAACTCGTATCCACCGAAACGCTGTTCCGTCTGCATCCGGATATGAGCGAAGGTGAGCTGGCGAAGATGCGCGCGAAGGCCGTGAGCGAGGAGGCGCTGAGCGCCATCGCCCGCACCAAGCTGCATGTGGAACCGTATATTCTGCTGGGACGCGGCGAAGCGGCCCAGGGTGGCGCGCAGAAAAGCTCAATCCTGTGCGACATCGTGGAATCGCTGATCGGCGCGACCTTCCTCGAACACGGCATCGACGGCGCACGTGAGGTGGTGCACCGTCTGATCGACGATACGCTGGCCGAAGTCGCCACCGAAGGCCCCGCGTTGGATTGGAAGACCTCGCTGACGGTGAAGGCGCATCAGCTCGGCAAGGGCGAACCGGTATACCATATGGCGGTTTCCGGCCCGGAATACGCGCAAGTGTTCACCGCCCGCGTCTCGCTGGGCGATGAGGAGGAGATCCTCGGCGTGGGCAGGGGAACCTCCAAGCGCAAGGCGCAGCTGGCCGCCGCGGCGGACGCATGGAAGAAGCTCGACTGAGCCGACACCCGTAGATACCCGTATTTTCCTTTGCTTTGTGCGGCTTGCGGCGTGGATGTCCACACCGTAAGCCGCACAAAGCAAATGTTGGCTCTTTGAATAGACTTGGAAGACAAAGCGCAACAGTCCGGCCACGAGCCGGCGGACGCATGAAACATAGCATAAAGAGATGTGAGAGGAACCATGGCTCTACCTACCCCTCTGCAGGCATTCAGCGCCGTGCCCAAGGAACCGCACGACGATACGCAGACCATTATCGATGGTGAGAAAATGACCGGCGCACAGGCGCTGGTTCGTTCTTTGGAGGATCTGGGCGTCGACGATGTCTTCGGCGTTCCGGGCGGCGCGATCCTGCCGGTGTACGACGAAATCAAGGACGACACGAAATTTCACTTCATGCTGATGCGTCACGAGCAGGCCGCCGGCCATGCCGCTGAAGGCTATGCTCTGACTACCGGCAAGGTGGGCGTATGCATCGTCACCTCCGGCCCCGGCGCGACCAACATGATCACCCCGATCGCCGACGCGAATATGGATTCCGTGCCGATGGTCGTCATCACCGGCCAGGTCGGCGTGAACGCCATCGGCACCGACGCGTTCCAGGAGGCCGACATCGTGGGTGCCACCTACCCGATGGTGAAGCACTCCTATCTGGTGACCAACGCCCAGGATATTCCGCGCGTGCTCACCGAAGCCTACTACGTAGCCAATTCCGGCCGCCCTGGACCGGTTGTGGTCGATGTGACCAAGACCGCGCAGACCGGCGACATGTACTATTCCTGGCCGCAGCGCATGATCCTGCCCGGTTACAATCCGACGACCAAGGCGCATGGCCGTGTGCTGTCCGACGCCGCCAAGCTGTTCTCGCAGTCCTACCGCCCGGTGCTGTACGTGGGCGGCGGCGCGACCCGTTCCAAGGCCGGCGACCTGATCAAGCAGCTCGCCGATCTGACCGACGCTCCCATCGTCACCACGCTTCCCGCCCGCGGCATCGTCCCCGATTCCGATCCGAAGGTGCTCGGCATGCTCGGCATGCACGGCACCATCGCGGCAACCGGCGCGGTGCAGCGTTGCGATCTGCTCGTCACCATCGGCGCCCGTTTCGACGATCGTGTGACCGGCAAGCTCGACACGTTCGCCCCCGCCGCGCGCGTGATCCACATCGACATCGATCCGGCCGAAATCGGCAAGAACCGTCAGCCCGACGTGCCGATCGTGGGCGACGTTTCCACCGTGCTCAAGGATCTGATTCCGGAGATCGAACGCTCCCAAGCCATTCATGGCAAGCCGAACCTGAAGCCGTGGTGGAACGCCATCGACGAGTGGCGCACCAAGTACCCGATCAAGTGGGAGGAGCCTACGGACGGTTCGCTCGCACCGCAGTGGGTGGTCAAGCAGCTGTCCGATCAGGCTGCGGACGATACGCTGTGGGTGACCGGCGTCGGCCAGCATCAGATGTGGGCCGCACAGCTGATCGATTTCAAGCGTCCGAACTCCTGGATGACCTCCGGCGGCCTCGGCACGATGGGCTACGGCCTGCCCGCGGCCATCGGTGCGGCGGTCGGTGGCAACGGCCGTCCGGTGTGGCTGATCGACGGCGACGGTTCCTTCCAGATGACTTCCGAGGAGCTGGCCGCCGCGTTCTTCGACCACGCACCGGTGAAGATCGCCCTGCTCAACAACTCCGTGTACGGCATGGTCCGCCAGTGGCAGACGCTGTTCTACGGCCAGCACTATTCCGCCACCAACCTGCTTGACGGCGAAGCGCACGGCGAGGATGGCGCGAAGATGGAAGCCAACGGCGATATGCCCGTCGAAGTGCCTGATTTCGTCAAGCTGGCCGAAGCATACGGTTGCGTCGGCATGCGCGCGTTCAGCAAGGAAGACGCCATCGCATGCATCAAGAAGGCGAACGAGATCAACGACCGCCCGGTGCTGATTGACTTCCGCGTGTGGAAGGACGCCATGGTGTGGCCGATGGTCGCCGCCGGCGCCTCCAATGATGACGTGACGTACATGCCCGGTATCAAGCCGTTGCGCGACGATACCACCGGCGAGAACTGAGAGGAGAGAACCCATGCCTCAATATCCTGCATCCCAGCCCGGTTCCGAGCGCCACACGCTGTCCGTGCTGGTGGAGAACCGCCCCGGCGTGCTGGCCCGCGTGGCCGGCCTGTTCGCGCGTCGCGCGTTCAACATCAATTCGCTGTCCGTCTCCCCCACCGAGCGTCCGGACATCTCCCGCATCACGGTGACCGCCGACGTGGACGCCATTCCGCTGGAGCAGATCATCAAGCAGCTCAACAAGCTGCTGCATGTGCTGAAGATCGTGGAGCTCGACCCGCGTTCCACCGTGGAGCGCGAACTCGTGCTCATCAAGGTCGCGGCCGATGTCTCCTGCCGTTCCGACGTGCTGGAAATCGTGCGCATGTTCCGCGTGCGCGTGGTCGATGTGAATCCTGAGTCGCTGACCATCGAAGCCACCGGTTCCGAAGACAAGATCGAGGCGCTGCTCGGCCTGCTGGAACATTACGGCGTGATCGAACTGGTGCGTTCCGGCGCGGTCGCCGTGACCCGCGGCCCGAAGGCGCTGAGCGAGAAGGTGCTCGGCTCCGAGATCACCGGTCGCTGATCATCCGACCGTCTCCGGTCGTCTGCGTGAGGAGGGGCGTTTCCGCATGGAAGCGCCCCTCCTCACGTTTCCATGCGGCTTCGGCCGCGCATACCGCTTCTCCCCGGGATCAGGCGCGGGAACCGTTAGTCCCTGCATTCCAGAACCGTTTTATCTCCGAGAATCTCGGTGATACCCTGTTATGCAAGAACGGTTCCGACCGTTCCGATAAACGATCAAGGGGGATCTCATGAACAAGACATGCATCACATTGCGAAGAGGCATCTGCTGTGCGCTTTCCTTCATGCTGCTGGGGTGTTGCATCGGCTGCGCAGGCGCCGCGAATGATGCAAGCAACACAACCGACGCGAACAATACAGCCACCATGACCGACGAGGATGCCCAGCTTGTCTTACACCCGATTCCGCAGCAACCAGCGGGCCGCGATATGCGCGCATCCTCACCGCACGCACGCACGATACGCGCATTCAGCTGCTGCTTGTGGTCGTTGAGCTCCTTATCTGCGTGATGCAATGCGCATTGCCTTGCCTGATTATCGGAAACACCGTCGCCCAAACCGGGTTGCCGGCGTCTTATGGCATTGATTGGAATACCAAACTCGCGTTCGTTCTCACAATCGTTCCGTCTGCCGCCTGCTGGTATGCGTTTCTCGGATCCGGACTGCGCGGGGAGCAAAGCTATTCGCCCACGCGCCCGATGATGTTCCGCCGCGGAACGCCGTCCGTTATCAAGGAGCTGCTCTCCGGCCTTTCCTATGCGATCGCGCAATTAGCCTTGCTGTGGTTCGTGTTCCGCCCCATGCTGATTGCCGACGGCGCATCGGCTCTCCTGTTGGAAGATGGCAGGCCTCTGGTTGCATACGGTGTTGGAACCATCTGCAATGTTGTCTTATTCACGATTTCCTGTTGCGTGGCACCTTGTACGTTCGGCACGTTCCAACACATGCCGCGTGGAGGGTACAGCATCGACCCGGCGACCAACGTCATGGAAATCTCGCACGAACCCTCAGGATTCAGCATCACCAGTGCGCTGGATCTGGCACAGAATCTACTCGACGATCTCCTTCGCTAGGTAGTCATCAGGCGCCCCATCAGACCAGTTACGATGTCCTGATGGGTCGCCTGACCGCCGACTTCGCGAAAGCCTTCAGCCGAGATTTGAAGAAGAACGCTGCGTAACGGCTACTCCAGCTGTTCGGAAAGCTCCATCCACTCCATTTCCAGGGTTTCAGACTCTTCGGCGATTCCCTGCAGCTGCTCGTTGAGCTTGTTCAGGCCCTCATAGTCGCTGGGATCATGGGCGGCCATCCGCTGCTCAAGATCGGCTTTCTGCTCTTCGAGTTTGGCGAGTTTGCGCTCGATTGCGGAAACACGGCGGGAAGCCTCATGAAAGGCCTTGCCACTGAGTTTCGGGGTTGCGGGGGCCTTGCCTTGTTCCTTCGCCGCGCCCGTTTCGCCGGAGTCGCCGGAGTCACTGGAGTCGCCGGAACCAGCAGAGCCGCTGGAATCGGCGGAAGCGTTGCGCTTGCTGCGCCCGCCCGCCTTCTCGTCCGCGAACGGATCCTTGCCGTTCTTGATGGCCTCGGTCATATCCAGATAATCCTGCACGCCACCGGGCAGATGGCGGATCTTGCCGCCGATCAGCGCGAACTGCTGATCGGTGACGCGTTCGAGCAGATACCGGTCGTGGGAGACGACGATCAGCGTGCCCGGCCAAGTGTCGAGCAGATCCTCCATCACGGCAAGCATGTCGGTGTCGAGATCGTTGCCGGGCTCATCCATGATGAGCACGTTCGGCTCGTCCAGCAGGATGAGCAGCAACTGCATACGGCGCTTCTGACCGCCGGAAAGATCCTTGATCGGCGTCATGAGCTGCGCGGATTCGAAACCGAGACGTTCCATCATCTGCCCGGGCGTGGTTTCCTTGCCGTCCACGATGTAGCTCGGCTTGTAACGGCTCAGCACTTCCTTGATCTTGTATTTGCCGAGCTTCTCCAACTCGTCGAGGCGTTGCGACAGCACCGCGAACTTCACGGTTTTGCCGATATTCACATGGCCCGCGGTCGGGGTGATCGTGCCGTCGAGGATCTTCAGCAGGGTCGATTTGCCGGCACCGTTCGCACCGACGATGCCGAAACGGTCGCCGGGGCCGATCAGCCAGGTCACGTCATCGAGGATCTTGCGCCCGGTGACGGTGATCTTCTGTGCGGCGGAAGTGACTTCGGGCGCGGTCTGATCATCATCCTCATGCCCGGCGTCCTGCCGTTCCTCCGCTTCGGCCTGAGCGCTGTCCGCGGCCTGCTGCGCGCCGGCCACCCCGGCATCCACCAGTCGCGGATCGGCCAGATCGTCGACCGCGACTTCGACGGAACCATGCACCTGCGGTTCGGCATACATGGCCGGCACCACGTCCACACGGGACGCGGATTCCTCCATGCTGGCCACGTCGGGGTCGAAGGATGCCTCGCCCTGCGTGTGTTCGAAGATCTGCGTCACGTCGATGAGGTCGACCACCTGCTTGCCGAGGCGGGACGTGGCCATCTGCTTCAGTTCGAGCGTGTTGCGCATGGGCGGCACGTCGGCGATGAGTTCGCGCGCGGCCTTCACATGGAATTTCTGCTTGGTGGAACGTGCGCGAGCGCCGCGCGACAGCCATGCGAGCTCTTTGCGGGCCAGATTGCGACGCTTGGTTTCGCGCACGTCGGCCTGACGGTCGCGTTCCACGCGCTGCAGCATGTATGCGGAGTAGCCGCCTTCGAACGGCTCGATTTCGCCGTCATGCACCTCCCACATGGACTCGCACACTTCGTCGAGGAACCAGCGGTCGTGGGTGACGAGCAGCAATGCGCCCTGGCCTTTGCTCCACCGGTTCTTCAGATGTTCGGCGAGCCAGTGGATCGTCACGACATCCAAATGGTTCGTGGGCTCGTCGAGTGCGAGGATGTCCCAATCCTTGAGCAGCAGGCGTGCCAGATCGGCGCGGCGACGCTGGCCGCCGGACAGTGATCCGATCTTCGCTTCCAAGCTGATGCCGCCGAGCAGCGCTTCGACGATTTCACGCGATTTCGTTTCCGCCGCCCATTCGTAATCCTCACGCCCTTCAAGCGCGGCTTCGCGCACGGTGGCGTTGTCATCGAGCGGATCGCGCTGGTCGAGCATGCCGAAGGTCAAACCGTTGCGCATGGTCACGCGGCCGGAATCAGGTTCCTGCGTGCCACGGAACAGGTGCAGCAGCGTGGATTTGCCATCGCCGTTCCTGCCGACGATGCCGATGCGGTCGCCTTCGAAAACACCTTGCGTCACATCGGTGAAGATGGTTTTGGTGGCGAAGGCAAGCGATACGTGTTCAAGTCCCAGATCATAAGTCGGCATAATGCACCAATGTAGTGGTACGGCGGAACACCACGCCTTACGATTCGCCGACGATTCCCCGTACTCCTTATATACGGCGGCTATGTACGGCGGCTATATGCGATGGCTATATGCGATGGCGATGCGTCACCGCGCCAGGGAATGGGCGTAGGAGTTGCAGCGTGCGGCGAAACCGGAGAACACCTGATCGGCGAGCGGCTGCAGCTGCGGATCGTATGCGGCGAAGTCCTCGCGCAGTTTCGATTTCGAACCGCCTGCCGCTTTCAGCTCCTTGACCATGCTCGGTTCGTCGAGCCATTCCTCCAGCAGGGTGGGGGTGACTTCCAGATGGAATTGCAGGCCGAGCGCGGAACCGAATCTGAAGGCCTGGTTCTTGGTGTTGGCGGAACGTGCAAGCGGCTGCGCGCCTTCGGGCAGCGATACCACGTCGTTGTGCCAGTGCAGCACGTCGATGGTTTTGTTCCACATGGAGAAGTAGTCGTGTTTGTCGATGCGTTTGATAGGTGCGAATCCGATTTCCGGTTCCTTACCCGGGTTGAGTTTGGCGCCAAGCGCCGTGGCGATGATCTGATGCCCCAGACAGATGCCCAGGACCGGCTTGTTCACGGCGATCGCGGCGCGTACCAGTTTCGCCTCCGCCTTGAGCCCCGGGTACTTGTCGAAATCCTGTGCCCCCATCGGGCCTCCCATGACCACCACACCGGCGAGGTCGTTGAAGTTCGGCAGATCCGGCTTCTTCGTCCCGGCGATGTTCACGATCTGATAGGGCAATTCCATGTCGTCCAGGCTGTCGAAGATACGACCTGGCTTCTCCCACGGGACATGTTGCACAATCAACACCTGAGGTTTCGTCATACCCCCTATTGTGGCACGACCCACGTAAACTGCAAACGTTTGCCATGGTAACGTGAGACCACCTGCCGGCCTTGTCTGGTTTCGTGCCTAGGCTGGGGTGCTATGGCAAACACTCAGGAACCGCAGGATTTCAACGCTTCCGTCATGCCGAGCACGCTTGTCTCGGCCCGCGTGGCCAAGGCAGCCGCCGGATTGAAGCTGTACGATACGGCATCGCACGCTGTAAGCGCATTCACACCGATCAAACCGGGCGAAGTGGGCATGTATGTCTGCGGCGCGACGGTGCAGTCCTCGCCGCATATCGGCCATATCCGCGCCGCCGTGGCATTTGACATCGTGCGCCGCTGGTTCCTCAAGCTCGGCTATCAGGTGACGTTCGTGCGCAACGTGACCGACATCGACGACAAGATCCTTGACAAGGCCGCCGCGGCCGGCCAGCAGTGGTGGGCGCGCGCCTACTATTACGAACGCGAATTCACCCAGGCCTACGCCGATCTGGGTGTGCTGCCCCCGACCGTCGAACCGCGTGCGACCGGTCACATGGCCGACATGATCGACATAATCCAGCGCATCATCGATAACGGCCACGCCTATGTGGTGCGCGACGAGAACGGAGAGCCGACCGGCAACGTGTACTTCGACGTGGCATCCTGGCCGCATTACGGCGAGCTGACCCATCAGAAGCAGACCGCTGTGGCCGACGCCGCCTCCGAAGTGGCCGATGCGATGGGCCCGTCCGTCGACAATGCGGGCGATGACAAGTACAATCCGGTCGATCCGGCGGACGCGTCTCCCGACAAGCATGATCCGCGTGATTTCGCGCTGTGGAAGGCGCCGAAGGATTCCGATCCGCTCGACGCACGGTGGAACACCCCGTTCGGCACGGGTCGCCCGGGCTGGCATATCGAATGCTCCGCGATGAGCCACCGCTACCTGAAGGACGGTTTCGATATCCACGGCGGCGGTCTTGATCTCCGCTTCCCGCACCACGAGAACGAGATGGCGCAGACCCGCGCGGCCGGTTACGACTCGGCCGCCCGCTGGATGCATTCGGCTTGGGTGACCGCCAAGGGCGAGAAGATGTCGAAGTCGTTGGGCAACGGCCTGTCCGTGCCGGCCGTGCTGGCCGAGAACTCCGCATGGGTGGTGCGTTACGCCCTGGGCGGCGTGCAGTACCGTTCCATGCTCGAATGGTCCGATCAGACGCTCGCCGAAGCGCAGTCCGCCTACGAACGCGTGTCGAACTTCATCGAACGTGCGGGCATCGCCGTCGGCGAACAGCCCACGCGCGCCGAAGTCGCCTCCGTCCCCGCCGATGATCTGCCCGCCGATTTCGTCGCCGCGATGAACGACGACATCAACGTGTCGGGCGCCACCGCAGCCATCTTCACCGCCATCCGTTCCGGCAACACGCTGCTGTCGAAGCTGGCCGATCACGCCGATTCCGCCGAGGCCAAGGCCGAGGTCCGCACCGCGCTGCTCAACGTGCGTGCGATGCTCGGCACCTTGGGTCTGGACCCGTTGGCCGAACCGTGGGCGAACGGCGGCGCGGCGGGCGGCGCCGGGGAAGGCGAATCCTCCGAGCATGATGTGCTCGACGCCCTGATCGCCGAACAGCTGCAGGCTCGCGCCGAGGCCCGCAAGGCCAAGGACTTCGCGAAGGCCGACGCGATCCGCGACGCGCTGAACGCCGCCGGCATCGCCATCGAGGACGGCCCGCAGGGCTCCACCTGGTCCCTGCAGTAGCGGCGGGCGGCAGACACCCGCGAATAAGCGACCCATTTGGACGAAATCCGGCTCTTTTTCGTCCAAATGGGTCGCTTTATGATCGGTTTCGTCCAAATGGGTCGCTGAATCCCGCATGCGACCGTATCCGCCCGATGCCGCCGGCAGCCGGTCACCGGCACGTCCCAGCCCGGATATTTCCCGCGCGGCGGCTAGACTTGGGAACATTATGGCAGCATTTAGTTCTTTGACAGACAAGCTCTCCAGCGCGTTCAAGCATCTGAAGAGCAAAGGTAAGCTTTCCGAATCCGATATCGACGGCACCATCCGCGAGATCCGCCGTGCCCTGCTCGACGCCGACGTGGCGCTCAGCGTGGTCCGTTCCTTCACCGCCCGCATCCGCGAACGCGCGCTCGGCACCGAAGTCTCCCAGTCCCTCAACCCAGCTCAGCAGGTCGTCAAGATCGTCAATGAGGAGCTGACGGATGTGCTGGGCGCCGGTGTGGACCGCCCGCTGAATTTCGCGAAGAATCCGCCGACCATCATCATGCTCGCCGGTCTTCAGGGTGCTGGTAAGACCACGCTTGCGGGCAAGCTCGGCTACTGGCTGAAGGATTCCGGCCATACGCCGCTGCTGGTCGCGGCCGATCTGCAGCGTCCGAACGCGGTGACGCAGCTGCAGGTGGTCGGCGAGCGTGCCGGCGTTCCGGTGTACGCGCCGGAGAAGGGCGTGCAGTCCGATGGCGGCGAGGATGTGACGGTTCCCGGCATGACCACGGGCGATCCGGTGAAGGTCGCGCGCGATGCGGTGGAACTGGCCAAGCAGAAGCTGTATGACACGGTGATCATCGATACCGCCGGTCGTCTCGGTGTCGATGAGGAGCTGATGAAGCAGGCTCGCGATATCCGTGATGCCGTGCAGCCGAACGAGATCCTGTTCGTAATCGATGCGATGATCGGCCAAGATGCCGTGCAGACCGCCAAGGCCTTCGATGAGGGCGTCGATTTCACCGGCGTGGTGCTGTCGAAGCTCGATGGCGATGCCCGTGGCGGTGCGGCGCTGTCCGTGGCGTCCGTGACCGGCAAGCCGATCCTGTTCACCTCCACCGGCGAGGGGCTGAAGGACTTCGAGGTCTTCCACCCCGACCGTATGGCGTCGCGCATTCTCGATATGGGCGACATCATGACGCTTATCGAGCAGGCGCAGAAGCAGTTCGATGAGGAGGAGGCGCGCAAGGCCGCTGAAAAGCTGTCCGAGGGTTCCTTCGGCCTGGATGATTTCCTTGACCAGCTGCAGCAGGTGCGCAAGCTCGGCCCGATGAAGAACCTGCTGGGCATGATTCCCGGCATGGCGGCGCATCGTAAGGAACTTGAGCAGTTCGATGAGCGTGAGGTCGATCGTACCGAAGCCATCATCCGTTCCATGACGCCGGCCGAACGTCGCGATCCGAGCATCATCGACGGTTCCCGTCGTCGCCGTATTGCGTTCGGTTCCGGTGTGACCGTCTCCCAGGTGAATGCGCTGTTGCAGCGTTTCGAGCAGGCCGCGAAGATGATGAAGCGCGTGTCGAATAACAATGGCGGCGGACTGCCTGGTTTCGGTGGCCCGGCCATGGGCAAGAAGGCCAAGAAGGGCAAGAAGAAGAAGGGTTCCAAGTCGGGTAATCCGATGAAGCGCGAGGCCGAGGAGAAGGCATTGCGCGACAAGCTGGCCGGCAAGCCCTCCGGCGGCAACGGTGGTTCCGCGTTCGCCAAGAAGCCGCAGAACCCGGCGCTGCCCGCCGGCCTGCAGGATCTGATGGGCGATGCCGACGAGAACGGCATGCCTGATCTGCCGCCGAATCTTGGCGGTGGTGTCGCGGGCTTGTTTGGTCGCTGATCGACCGCACGACCGTAGCGTATGGAAAAGCTGGATGGGGAACGACTCTCCATCCGGCTTTTGCATACCCTCGCCACCCGATTCCCCTGGTATTCCAGACAGGTCAATCTCACGCCGAAAGCACCTATATCGTTCCTCTTCGGGCCGAGAACACAGATATCACACAAGCGAGCCGCTAGAATACCCAAAGACGTGCGGCGAGAATGTCCGCGTATTCCGACCGACTGGGGGTTGTATGACGATCGCGCTTATGGTGTTGGCCGTACTGCTGTGGTGTTGGCTGCTGCTCAGCTGTCTGCCCGCCAGAGCCGAGGCCCATATGCCGATGCCGTATCTCATCGCGCTGATTCCGCTGCTATGGGTGCCGTCGCTGGTGTTGGCGGTGGCGGCGGCATGCTGTCAGGCGTGGATACCGATGTACGCGTTCGTCTTGGCCGCTGTGGCATCGGTGGCACGGCTGTGGCCGTATTGGAAGCCGACCAGCACGCGTGAAACATTCTGTGAAACATCATTGGGCGATGGCGACGGGCGGAACGCGGCGGTCAGGACCCTGCGCGTGATGACGGTGAACTGCCGGCATGGCCGCGCCGATGCGGATGCCATCGTGCGCGAGGTGCGCAGACGGCACATCGACGTGCTCGCCACCCAGGAGACCACCGCAGAACTCATCTCCCGTCTGCATGAGGCAGGCCTCGGCAGCGTCCTGCCCTACCATCAATCCGGCGACGACAAGCCCACCGACAACGGCGGGTTCAATATGCTGTTCTCCCGGTTCGCACCCGTCAGCTCCACCGCCAGCGCCATCGAGATCCCCGCGGCGGATGTGCCGTCGATGACGTTGAACCTGCTGCCCTCCCCCGATACCGGCACGGACGGGGTCCACCATGTCACGTTCGCGTCGGCGCACCCGAAGTCGCCGATGCGCGGATGCCCGGAATGGTCCAAGGGCATCAGGTCCCTGGGAGCGGTCGCGAAGCTTGCCACAGGCAATGACCCACAAGGCATCGTCGTGGTGATGGGTGACCTCAACTCCTCCATCGAACACCCCAGCTTCCGCACCCTGCTCGCCTCCGGTTTCAGCGACGCAAGCCGCACCCAGGCGACGCATCGCGTCATCACGTTCCCCAGCTGGCTGAAATGGCCGCACATCGAACTCGACCACATCCTGTTCACCCCGGGCCTGCGCCCGAGCAACGTGGAATCCTTCATCATCCCCGGCACCGACCATTACGCGCTCACGGCGACCCTCACGCTCGACTGAATCGCTTCGGCGCGGCCTCTGCGGATACCGGTGCCCACGTCCGCCCCCACGCGCTATAATAGGCTAGTTATTCACGTGCGCGCGGCGCCCTCTACACCCCGTGCCGTGAGGAACGAGTGGGTTTCGGATTCCGTGCCCCACACAGAAAACGAAACGCACACCCCTACATATAAGGAGAGCCATTTTGGCAACCAAGATTCGTCTGAAGCGCATGGGTAAGAAGTTCTACGCGTTCTACCGCGTGGTGATCATGGATTCCCGCCAGAAGCGTGACGGCCGTGCCATCGAAGAGATCGGTACCTACAACCCGAACACCCAGCCTTCCACCATCGTGATTGATTCCGAGCGCGCCCAGTACTGGCTCGGCGTCGGCGCTCAGCCGACCGAGCAGGTGAAGAAGCTCCTCCAGATCACTGGCGATTGGCAGAAGTTCAAGGGCATCGACGGCGCCGAAGGCACCCTGAAGACCGCTGTGGCCGGCCCGGATGCCGCCGCTCGCGTCGAGGCCGTGGAAGCTGAAGCCCAGAAGCTCAAGGCCGCCAAGTCCGAGGCCGAGGCCAAGGCCAAGGCTGAGGCCGAAGCCGCCGCTGCAGCCGAAGCCGAGGCTCCGGCTGAGGAAGCCGCTGAAGAGGCCCCGGCTGACGCCGAGTGAGCTGAGCCCTAGCGCAAAGCAAACGAGAAAGGCTGACTGATCATGCTTGAACAGGCTGTGGAGCACCTTATTAAGAACGTCGTCGATTTTCCCGATGATGTGTCGGTGAAGTCCCGCGAGAACGCGCGTGGCGAAATGCTTCGTGTGCGCGTGAATCCCGAGGATATCGGTCGTGTGATCGGTCGTTCCGGCCGTACCGCCAACGCGATCCGCACGGTGGTGCAGGCGTTGAGCGACCACAAGGTCCGCGTCGACATCATGGATGTGCGCCGCTGATTCCACGTCGAATCCGCGCCTCATCCGTACCGATGGGGTAGACTGCACAGCATGGCAGATCAGAACATGCATGAGAACCCTCAGCAGCGTGAGCTGCTGAGGGTTTGTCGTATCGGCCGCGCCCAGGGTATGAAGGGCGAGGTCACCGTACAGGTGTTCACCGACGAACCGGAGTGGCGTTTCGCACCCGGTTCGGAACTGTTCTCGCAGGATGGCGAGCAGCGGTATGTGGTGGAACGTTCCCGTACGTTCAAGAACCGATGGATCATCAAGCTGGAGGGGTGCGACGACCGTAACGCCTCCGAGGCGTTGAACGGCCTCCAATTGTACGGCGAGGCCGACGATCCGGAGGATATGCTCGAAGCCGACGAATGGTATCCGAAGGATCTCATCGGCCTTGAGGCGCGAATGGAGGAGGACAACGAGATCGGCGCGCCTGCGGGCAAGGTGATCGGCAAGGTGGTCGACGTGATCGACTCCCCCGCGCAATCGCTGTTGAAGATCCGTTTGGCGGAACCGGTCGAAACCGGTACCGCGGCGGATGGCACACCAATCGTGGAGAAGACCGCGCTGGTGCCGTTCGTGGACGAATTGGTGCCGCAGGTCGATCTGGAGGAGGGCTACCTGACGCTCGACCCTCCGGGTGGGCTGATCCCCGGCCTGTGACGCACGGCGAAGCCCCGCATCAGGCGGCTTCGCCGGTCACCTTGTTAAGCAGCATGTTGACGGCGAGATCGGCGAGATGCGCGGCGATGGGCGACAGCTCCCAATTCTCGCGCCGGACCAGCGCGAAAGTGTCGTAGATCGGGCATTGGAGCGTTGTGACGTGGATGTTCGACGGGAAATGCGCCGACTGAGCCACGGCCTGCGGCACGATCGAATCGCCCAGACCGCGTGAGACGAGCGACATCGCCGCATCCACCGACTCGACTTCGATATCGGGTTCGAGCGTCACGCCGAAACGTTGCGCCTGCTGGATGAGCTGCAAACGTGTCGGATCCTCCTCGCCATGCCGTGCATCGTAGAGGATCAACGGCTCCTTGGGCATGTCGAGCGGGCTCATCGGCTGTGCGCAGCGTTCGGGCTTGCTGCTGGCCCATAGGATCTCATGGCGCATCAACGGTTGGATATGCAGTCCCTCGGTCGGCACCGGCAGGCAGAGCAGCCCCGCCTCGAGCACGCCGTTGCGTACGGCATCGGCCACTTCGAAGGAGTTCTGGCCCAGCAGCCGGATGCGCACGTTCGGATGCGCTTCGCGGAACACCGCCGCCAGTTCGGAAAGATGATAGTAGTTGGCGTTCTTCAGGATGCCGAACGACACCGTTCCGCCTTCGCCCGCGCCCAATGCGTTCAGCGTGCTGTCCGCCCCCAGTTCGGCGTCGAGCAGGCGTTTCGCCCAAGGCATCAGCGCCTGGCCCGCGGTGGTGAGCACCAATCTTCGCCCTCGGCGTACGAACAACGCCATGCCGTAGCGATCCTCCACCTTGCGTACCAATTCGGAGACCGTCGGCTGCGTGAGACCCATGTATTCCGCGGCTGCGGTGAAGGAGCCCAACGTCGCGGCAAGGTAGAACGCTCGTATCTGGGTAATAGTCATAGGGTAATCCTATGGGATACGAAGGATATCCACCTCTTGTACGATACAAAACCTGCGCCTAAGGTGAGCCGTGTTTTGGGTATCCGTCTAAAACGAACCACAAGCAACGAGAGGACATCGTCATGGCATTGGCAGCACAGCACACCGCAGCACGTATCGCAACGGCCGTCGAATCCGCGGATCTTACGGCTATCGAATCGCAACCCACGCGCATCGAACACGATTGCATCGGATCAGCGGCCGTGCCCGCCAACGCCTACTGGGGCATCCACACCCTCCGCGCCATCAGCAACTTCCCCGTCTCCGGCATCACCGTCAGCGACCACCCGGAAATCATCCACGCCTACGGCAATGTGAAACGCGCCTGCGCACGCGCCAACCGCGAGCTCGGCGGCATCGACGCTTATCAGGCCGAACTCGTCGACCGCGCCTGCGCCGACGTGATCGCCGGCAAACTCGACGACCAGTTCCCCATCGACGTGCTCCAGGGCGGCGCCGGAACCTCGACCAACATGGACGTCAACGAGGTCATCGCGAATCGGGCGTTGGAGCTCGGCCACTACCCACGCGGCGAATACGAGATCATCCACCCGAACGACACGGTGAACAAGTCGCAGTCGACCAACGATTCCTACCCCGCCGCCGCCCGCCTTGCGCTCATCGACGCCTCGCGCGGCCTGATCGACAGCACCCGCAAGCTCGCCGCCTCGTTCTCCTCCCTGTCGCAGCGCACGATGACCGCGGTCACGATCGGCCGCACGCAATTGCAGGACGCCGTGCCCATGACCTTCGGCCAGGAGTTCGGCGCGTTCGCCACCCAGCTCGGCTCCGACGCCGCGATGCTCGAACGCCAGCATGAACCGCTGAGCGTCGTGAACCTCGGAGGCACGGCGATCGGAACGGGCATCTGCGCCGACGTGCGCTTCCGTGAACTTGTGGCCAAGCATCTCGCCAAGCTCACGGGTCTGCCGATCCGCCCGGCCGCCGATCCGGTCGGCGCGACCAGCGATGTGAGCGATTTCGTCACGCTGTCCGGCGTGATCAAACGCACGGCGCTGCACTTGGGCAAAATCGCCAACGATCTGCGCCTGCTGGCCAGCGGGCCGCGCGCGGGACTCGCGGAAATCAAACTGCCGGCGCGTCAGGCCGGTTCCTCGATCATGCCCGGCAAAGTGAACCCGGTGATTCCGGAATGCATGAACCAGACGGTGTTCATGGTGATGGGCATGGATACGACCGTCTCCTACGCGGCGGAAGCCGGGCAGCTGCAGCTCAACGCGTTCGAGCCCGTGATGCTGCACGCGCTGCTTGACGGCATGCATATGCTGGGCCGTGCGATGGACACGCTGCGCGAACGCTGTGTGAACGGCATCAAGGTGAACAAGGAGGTCGGCCTGGAGGAGGCGAAGCGTTCGTCCTCGCTGGCCACGTCGCTTATCGATTACGTGGGGTATGAGAAGGCCGTGCAGATCGCCAAGGACGCGTTGGCCAAGGGCATCACGGTACGTGCCGCCGCCGACCGTGACGGAAGCATCCGCCCGGAGATCCTCGACTCGATCCTCGATCCGCGCGATCTGACCCGCGTGTACTGACATACGCAGGCTCCCGATCATCCCTATGCGGGCGGCATCCGGCGCACGGATGCCGCCCGCATATTCCTGTACTCCGGTTACTCTGGGAAACTATGAGAATCGACATCGTTTCCGTGTTCCCCGAGTATTTCGACGTGCTGAACCTGAGTCTGTTCGGCAAGGCGCAAGCCAAGGGCCTCCTCGAAGTGCACACGCATAATCTCCGCGATTGGACGCATGACGTGCATCATTCGGTGGACGATACGCCGGTGGGCGGCGGCGCGGGCATGGTGATGAAGCCCGTGGTGTGGTCGGAATGCCTTGATGAGCTGTTGGGCGCGGATCTGCGTGAGCCCGATACAGCCGATGAGCCAGATACGTCCGATACGTCCGATACCGGCGGCGAGCCTGATACCGCCGACGAATCCGCCGAGCCGACCGAAGCGCCCGAGATAACCGAGACCGCCGCGAAGCGCCCGGTGCTCATCTTCCCGAACCCTTCCGCTCCCCTGTTCACCCAGCGCGACGCCACCGAGCTCAGCCACGCCGACCGTCTGTTGTTCGGCTGCGGCCGCTACGAGGGCTACGACGCACGCATCCCCGAGTACTACCGCACGCGTGGGGTGGATGTGCGCGAATATTCCATCGGCGACTATGTGCTCAACGGCGGCGAGGTCGCCACATCGGTGATGCTTGAGGCGATCACGCGCCTGATTCCGGGGTTCATGGGCAATGCCGAGTCGATTGTGGAGGAATCCTATACGGGAGACAATGCCCTGCTGGAACACCGCCAGTACACGAAACCGGCGGAATGGCGCGGCATTCGTGTGCCTGACGTATTGTTGTCGGGCGATCACGGCAAGGTGGACCGGTTCCGCCGCGATGAGGCGTTGACCCGGACGAACGAGATCCGCCCTGATCTGATCGAGGCGTTGGATTGCAGGAAGCTCGACAAGGCCGACCGTAAGACCCTTATGGCGCTCGGCTGGGAGGTCAGCGCCGACCATCCGCGCAAACGTTAGGCGGCACAGGCCCCATCGGGCATGAACGTCGAAGGCGTGACGGGCAATCCCCCGTCACGCCTTCCCATATCCCCGCGACTATAGGCAATCTCCGCCGTAGTGCCTTACACGGCTATATCGCGTCTTCACCGTTCTCCGCCGCTTCGATGTAGAACACGGCGGTTTCCCCGTAGGCACGCGACTGGGTGATTTCCCAGCCTTCAGGTGCCGTCGGATCGTCGGATCGGGCGGAACGTTCCAGCATGATCACGCCGCGCGCATCCACCCATCCGTTGGCGACCAGATCGGCCAGCAACCGGTTGCACGCCTCGGTTTCGAACGCATACGGCGGATCGATGAACACCACGTCATACGGCGCATCCGCCGTTGCCGCCGCGAGCGCCTCGGCCTTGCGCACCAGCACCCGGGCACGCAGTTCAGCCGTCCATGACCGATTGCGTTTCAACTGTTTCAGGGTTCCCGCGACCAAGGCCGCGGCGGGCTTCGATGCTTCCACGGCCACCAGTTCACGTGCCCCGCGGCTCAATGCCTCGATGCCCAGGGCGCCGGTGCCGGCGAACAGGTCGAGCACCCTCGCGTCGTCCAGCACGCCCCACGAGTCCAGATGCGAGAAGATCGCTTCCTTCGTGCGGTCGGTGGTGGGTCTGGTCCCCTGTTTCGGCGTCGCCAACGCCATGCCTTTGAATCGTCCTGAAATTACGCGCATACGCCTTAGCCTAGTTGCTAGTCAGGAATGTCTCGTTGCCGCGCGTGAAGTCGAGCACGGCTCCGGCGAGCTGCTTGTCGCCTTCCAACTGCGGGTCCGCGGCCAGCAGCTGTTCGGCGCGGGAACGCGCGTCGACGATTATATCGGCGTCCTGTACCACACGCAGCAGTTTCAGACTCGACCGCATACCCGACTGCGTGTCGCCGAGCACGTCGCCCGCGCCGCGGAATTCCAAGTCGGCCTGTGCGATTTGCGCACCGTCGAGCGAATCGTGGATGACCTGCAATCGTGCTTCGGCGGGAGACCCCGCTTCGGCACGGGAGACAAGGAACGCCCAGCTGTTCGTGCCGCCTCGTCCGACGCGCCCGCGCAGCTGGTGCAACTGGCTCAACCCGTAACGGTCCGCGTCGAAGATCACGATGCAGCTCGCCTGTTTCACATCCACGCCGACCTCGATCACCGTGGTGGACACCAGTACGGGCGTCTTGCCGGCCGCGAAATCGGCCATGACCTGCGTTTTGACCTCATCCTTGTCACGCCCGGTGAGCGTGGCGAATCCAATGCCTTGGAATTGCGGTAGTTTTTGCAATCGTTCCGCGATTTCCGCGACCGTGTGCAGCGGCGGCCTCGCCTGCTCCTCGTCATCGCCGACGGCGTAGGGGTCAAGCGTCGCCTCGTCGTCGGTTGTGCCGCCTTTCCCGTCATTCGATGTGTCGTCGATGCGGACGCACACGATGTAGGCGCGTTCGCCCGCGTCGATGCGCGCACGGATATGCGAGAACATGCTCGCCATGGTGCGCCCGTCATCCTCGTTGATGACGAAGGTGCGGATCGGCTTGCGGCCACCCGGCAGTTCGGTGAGCCATGAGATGTCGAGATCGCCGAACCAGGTCATGGCGGCGGTGCGCGGAATCGGCGTGGCGGTCATGACCAGCATGTGCGGCGTACTGCCGTCGACCGGCTTGGATTGCAGACTTTCGCGCTGTTCCACGCCGAAACGATGCTGTTCGTCGATGACCACCAGTGCGAGATTGGAGGCTTGGAACGTCGAGGAGAACGCCGCATGCGTGGCGATGATGATGCCGGGCTCGCCGCTGGCGGCCATGGCGTGCGCCTTGCGACGTGCGGCCAATTTCATGCCTCCGGTGATGAGCGTGACGGGTATCTGCGGTGATTCCAAGCCTTGCGTCATGGACCGGATGGTTTCGGCGTGCTGTTCGGCAAGCACCAGCGTAGGTGCGACCAGCACGGCCTGATACCCGGCTTCGACGGCCTGCAACATGGCGGCGAGCGCCACCACGGTTTTGCCTGAGCCGACTTCGCCCTGCAGAAGTCGCTGCATGGGGTGGTTCTTCGCCATGTCGCCGCGGATGCTGTCGATGACCTGACGCTGGCCTTCGGTGAGCTGGAACGGCAACGAGGCGATGAATCGGCTTACCAGCCCTTCGCCTTGTTCCTCGTCGCTGACGCACGGGTGCGCCGGGGTCGCGCCGCTGGCGTTGCGGGCTTGCAGCAGTGCCGTCTGGCAGATGAACGCCTCCTCGTAGCGCAACGTGCTGATGCCTTTGTGGAAGGCTTCGACGGATATGGGGTCGTGGATGGCGCGGAAGGCTTCGGCGCGGTGCATGAGGCCGCGTTCCGCACGGATGGTTTCCGGGAGGATGTCCGGGATGGCTTCGGCCAACGCCGCGGCGAAGCGCTGCTCGTCTTCGGTTTCAAAACCTTGCAGCGGGGTTCCGACCGAGGATGGGTCGGCCGCTTCCCGACCACCCACCATATTCAGTATTCCGACGATGGTTTCGTGGATGCGGTCGCTCGACAGTCTCGCCGACGCATGGTATACGGGCCGTGGCCGGCAGACGTGATCAAGTCCTTCCTTCACTGAGGACACGTCGTAATGTTTAGTGTGCGCCTGCGGCTGCGTCGCCGCGCCCGGCTGCACGTCGACGCTTTGGATTTCGGCGGGGGCGACGGTGACGATATCCGGATGCGTGAACTGCAGTTGGCCCATGTATTCGCTGGGCATGCCGCTGACGATCACCTGCGTGCCCGTGGCGAGGCGCATGGCCATCCAATCAACGTAGTTCCTGCGGTTCGAGAAGAACACGAGTCTGGCCATGCCCGCCGGCATCCGGCGGGTGGCGGCGAAGGCGGAATCCTCAACGACCGCTTCGAGACGGTAGCCGCGTCGCGCATTCATCGGGATGACGCGGCTTTGCGTCACGACGGCCGCGAACGCCATGGCTTCGGCCGGACGCGCCTCCCTGATGGCTCGCGGCGGCACCGGATCGCCCACGCGGAACGGGTAGTAGGTCAGCGCATCGCCGACGCTGACGATGCCGAACGATTTCAACGCGGATACCCGTCGCTTGTTGCTCAGCAGCGAATTGATGGGGGTGTCCAACGAAATACTCATACGTCCCATAGTATCCGCACCCGGTATCCACACCCATGCCGGCCGCCCCGGCCATTCACGGGCCCGTCGCCGCACGCAACTGCCGTCAGATAAAGCAAAACCCCGCCGAGTCAGAACTCGAACGGGGTTTCAACGCGATGTATCTCGCACTCACGCGGCCACGCGCTGAACCTTGCCGGCCTTGAGGCACTTGACGCACACGCGGACGCGAACGTTTTCGCCGTCAACGGTGGTGTGCACCGGCTGGAGGTTCGGGCGGAAGGTGCGCTTGTTGCGGATATGCGAATGGGACACGGAGTATCCGACCTGCGGACCCCTGCCACACACTGCACAACGAGCTGCCATGATGGTCTCCCTACATTTACATTGACTTGCAAGTCTGCGTAATTCAGACCGCACGTTGCCGAGCGGTTGAACACACAACTTCTCAACTATACAACCACCCCAGACAATTGGCAAATGAGCATGAGGTCATGAGCTCGGGACATCGCCGCGCCTGTTCGTCCACAGCGCAAGCTCCCACCAAGCTTCCAGTTTCCGGTTTTAGAATTCTGGACAATATCTTGGGATAACCCGATTGTTCCTCGACATTCCATCAAGGAGGATAGTATGCGACTCGGCACGATCATTCCCCGACGCGACGGCGGCAACGCAGCCGACAAACCAACCGTGATTTCGTTGGGACAGGTATGGATGGACGTCATGCTGGATGTGGACGATATGCCACAGGCGGGCGATTTCGCGATGACCAGCCACACCAAGCCCACACCGGGCGGCAGCTACCGCACCCTCGACGCGGCCAGTCGTATGGGCGTCAGGGCGCAGCATGCCGGCGTGATCGGCGACGGCGTGTGGGCGACGGCGATCAGGATGCTGCTCCGCCGCAACGGCATCGACCATATCGGCGAGAATCTCGACGGCGAGGATTCCGGATTCCGGCTGGTGTTCCAAGATGAGGAAGGCCGGAAAACCTATATCGCGCATTACGGTGCCGAAGCGAATGGCGACGAGCACACCTTCGACGCCATCAATCCTCCCCACGGCGCCGTGGTGCATATCGGCGGCAACACCCTCATGAATCAGACGGCGGCCGGTCTTGACGCATTCATCCGACGCGCGGGCAACGATCCACGCAAACGCGACTGGACGCTGGTGCTCAACTCCACGAACGCGCTCAACCAGGTGAGCGACAAGATGATCGAGGATCTGGTGCTCGCCCGCCCGATCTGGTCGTGCAACAGGCAGGAGGCCGGTACCCTCGCCGACAGGCTGGGCGTGCATATCGACGAAAGCTCCACGATGACGGTGGGCGGCGGTTTCGACAAGTCGATGAAACTGCTGTGCGACGAACTCGGCAACGCGTTGCGCGCGCCGCTGGTGGTCCGCGCCGGGTCGAGGGGCGCATGGGTGCGCCAGCCCGGTGGCCAAGTGGAGCATATCGAAGGTTTCCCCACCAAAGCGGTGCACACGCGTTCCGCCGGAGCCTGCCATACGGGTGTGATGTGCGCGATGCTGGCGAAGGGCTGGTCGCTCACCGACGCGGTGCGTATCGCCAACGCGGCCGCATCGCTCGCCATCAAGAACAGCGACTACGGCGTCCCGGCATGCCCCAGCTACCGGGAGACCATGGCGCTGCTGGAAGCGCAATGACACACGGTCTGACTCGACGACCGTAGAATAACGGTGTACGCAAGCTGAAGGAGCGGTCGTGGGCAATATCATCGATTACGCGCGCGAGGAACAGCGTTCGTTCGAGGAACTCCCGTTCAACGAAGTGGACGCCCTGGTTCTGGCGCAGCTGGCATACGAGGACATCCCCACGCTCGTCCCGGATCTGGACGACGAGCAGAACGCCTACGGCACACCGCTCGCCAGGCTGCGCAACTTCCGCCTTGACCGGCGTCATGTCGGCCGATCCGTGAAGGCGCTGTTCCGTGCGCCGTTCTCGCCCATCACCCTCAAGCAGATGGACGAGGTGCTGCACGGCGGCGCCGACATCGCCTGCCAGCATCAGGTGCACGCCGTCAACTTCACCGATCCGGCGATCACCCATTCGTTCGTGCGCACCGTGGCCGACAACCCGCGGTTCTCCGGCCTGCGCGTGGGAGCGTTCGCGGAACGGTTCGACGCCGAAGAACAGACGCAGACGGCGGCGCTCACCTTCCTGCTGCCCGATGGCACGCTCGTCCTCTCATTCCGCGGCACCGACGATTCGCTGGTCGGCTGGAAGGAGGATTTCAACATGGCCTTCCAGTATCCGGTTCCCGCACAGCGGATGGCCGCCGAATACGTGTGCGCGGTGGCGAAGCTCTGGCCGGGGAACATGATCCTCACCGGGCATTCCAAAGGCGGCAACTCCGCGGTATACGCGGCGATGGAGGCCCCGGAGCCGGTGCGCAAGCGCATCAGCGCGGTGTATTCGCTGGACGGTCCGGGATTCCCCGAATACGTGGTGACGGGCGAACGCTACCTGTCCACGGTGGAACGGGTGTCGAAGATCGTGCCCGATTCCTCGATCATCGGCATGGTGTTGGAAACGCCGGAACCGTGCGTCGTGGTCAAGGCCGACTGCGAAGGGTTGATGCAGCATTTCGCGTTCACCTGGCAGGTCGACGGCGACGCTTTCGTGCGCGTGAACGACATCGCGCCCAGCTCCCACGAATTCAATTCCTCATTCAACCGTTGGATGACCGGCCTGACCCGTGAGGAGCGTGAACATGCGGTGGATGCACTCTTCCAGGTGATCCGCGCCAGCGGGGCCACCACGTTCTCCGGGCTTATCGCCTCGATGCCGTTGTCGTTGCCGAGCATGATCGGTGCAATCGTCGGATTGACCCCGGACGAGCGCAAACATCTGCTGGAAGCCATGCGTATGCTCGCGGCCGCCGCCACGGCACGAAACCGAAATATCACCAGATAGTCTCAACAGCTAGTAGTATTGATGTCTAGTTATTGGAAACATTAATCGGACATTTGTCAAAGGAGCAACGATGCCCCGTCCTCGCCTTGATTGCGACACACCTTCGGCCATCCAACGCATGATCGACACCTTCTGGCAGCTGCTCACCGAACGCAACTACCGGAGCATCACGGTCACCGACATCGTACGTAGAGCGAACGTGAACAGAAACTCGTTCTACTATCATTTCAACAAGCTCGACGAACTGGCCTACCGCGCTATCCATGATGAGGTGAGCCGCTCACCGCTGCTGCAAAGCGGCGGCGCAGGCAACGTGCCAGATCTGCAGCATTGGCGCAGACACGTCGGCGAACTCATCTCCACCGACGAGGAACGCAAACGCACGGGCCGTCTGACTATGATCGTCGGCCCGCACACCGACCCCGTACTGTATTCGGCCTTCCATGACAACGAGCGCGAAGCCCTACTGCTCGTGTTGGGGCTCACACCCGAGGATGTGGATTCGCGCACCGACCTGATGCTCGATTTCATCATCGGCGGTATTCTGGGCATGCTGAACCGCTGGCTGCAAATGAATGAGGACCGTGATACCAGTCCGTTGACGGATGATGACGCCACAGCGCTTGCCGTCCGCGTCTACGCCCTGCTGTTGGAGAACTGCCTGCCGACCGGGCGGAAAGCCGTGCGCTGATCCCATAGGTCCGAAAATCGCGGGAAACGCAGGATTCTCGGAAACCGTGAAAACCGCAAGAAAACACACACCGCACATATACAGTGGGGGGTCATCCGAATAGTTGGACGACCCCCCACTGTTGTTTCCGCTGGTATGTTCAGCCGACTCAGCGCAGCACGCCTTCGATCAGACGCGTGATGAGTTCGGTGTAGCCGATTCCCGAAGCCTCCCAGGCCTTGGGGTACATGGAGATCGGCGTGAATCCCGGCATGGTGTTGATCTCGTTCACCATCACCGTGCCGTCAGGGGTGACGAAGGCGTCGACACGGCTCAGGCCGGCGCCGTCCACCGCCTTGAACGCGCGACGGGCCACCTCACGCACATCCTCGAGCACACTCACCGGCAGGTTCGCCGGCACTTCCACATGCGACGCGGAGGAATCCATGTACTTGGAGTCGAAATCGTAGAACTGATCATCACCCTGATCGCGATGATCCAGCACGATCTCACCCGGCCAGCTGACCTCGGGCTCGTCACCCGGAGCGGCACACAGCACGGCGCATTCAATCTCCCTGGCATCGATGCCCTGCTCGACCAGCACCTTCCAATCATGCTTGCCCGCCTCGGCCACGGCGGCACCCAGGGCGGCGATCTGCGCCTGCTCATCCTCGACCTGCTCGACCTTAGTCACGCCGAAGCTGGAACCGGCGCGGGACGGCTTGACGAACAGCGGGTAGGCGAGCTTGGCCGCCTTCACCGCCTCATACGCCGATTCGCCGGTGGCTTTGCGCGCATCGACCATAATGCCGGGCGCGGTGGGGATGCCCGCGGAGTTCAGCACGATCTTGGCGTAATGCTTGTCCATGCACGCCGCGGACGCGAACACACCGCAACCGACGTACGGCACATTCATCATTTCCAGCAACCCCTGCACGGTGCCGTCCTCGCCGTACACGCCGTGCAGCACGGGGAACACCGCATCGATATGGCCAAGGGAGACCACGTGGCCGGGCTGGTCGGGGTCATCCGCGAAGAAACCGTCCTGGCCGCGGGAAACGTCCAGCGTGACCGCACGCGAACCGGGGGTGGCGACGACTTCCGGAAGGGAACCGCCCTCAAGACTCCAACCGCGCGGATCCTCGCCGTCGACGATCCACTGGCCCGTCTTGGTGATGCCCACGGGAACGACATCGAAACGCTCGGTATCAATCGCCTTCAGCACGCCGGCGGTGGAGATGCAGGAAATGGAATGCTCGTCGGCACGGCCACCGTACAGCACCATGATGCGTTGCTTAGCCATATTCTTCTTGGTCCTTTCACTCGGCGGTGATGTTGCCGTCGAACAGTTGCGCCAGCATGTCGGCGCAGGAGATGCCTTCCTCAAGTACACGGTTCATGGCGTTGGCCAGCGGCGTGGGCATGCCGTACCGTTCGCCGAGCGCGACCACGGCGGCCGTGGTCGGCACGCCTTCGGCGACACCATTGCTGACCTTGGCTGCCTCATCGGGGGTCAGGCCCTTGCCAAGATTGGCGCCGAAAGTGTAGTTGCGGCTCAACGGGGAACCGCAGGTGGCGATAAGATCGCCCACGCCGGCAAGACCTGCGAAGGTCTTCGGATCGGCGCCGGCGGCCTCGCCCAACGCGGTGAGTTCGGCCAAACCACGGGTCTCGATCATGGCGGCGGTGTTCTCGCCGTACCCGGCTCCACGAGCCATGCCCACGGCCAGAGCCACCACGTTCTTCAGGCTGCCGCACATTTCCAGGCCGATGACATCGGTGGTGACGAACGCCTTGAAATAGTCGGTGGTGCAGGCGCGGGCGACTCTTTCGGCGTTGCCCAGATCGGCGCAGCCGACCACGGTGGCCGCCGGCTGGCGCACGGCGATCTCCTTCGACAGGTTCGGACCGGACACCGCGGCGAAATGCGCGGCATCCAGGTCGAGGGATTCGCGCACGACCTCATCCATACGCTTGTTGGTGCCGCGCTCGATGCCCTTCATCAGGCTCACCACGATCGCGTTTTCGGGAATCATTCCCTTGAATTCGGCGAGCGCCACGCGGGCGAACTGCGCGGCGATGGCGACCACAATGATCTCGGCGTTCCGCACGGCTTCGGCACGGTCGCCGGTCGCGGTCATATTGTCCGGCAGACGATCCACGACCGGCAGACGCACGGCATTGCGGTGATGGTCGCGGATTCCCTCCACGATCTCCGGCTCGATGGCCCACATGGTCACGTCATTGCCCGCGTCGGCGAGCACCTGCCCGAAGGCGGTGCCCCATGCTCCGGCGCCCAGCACGGTAACATTCGTCATTTGCGCACTTCCTTATCCTTGCGTGTGGATGATTCGATACGTCGTTCCGGACCCATGCGTGAACCACCGGCTCGGCGTCACACATGGCAGCGGAATCAAGCTCAGTCGGTGACCCGCTTCATCGTGCGGAAATCCCAATACCCGTCCGGCGCTTTCTCGCCGCGGATCTCCTCCATGATCCGGGTCATGCGCACGCGGATGCGACGGGTGAGTTCGTCGGCATCCTCGGCGTTCGGCCATTCGCCCCACGACTCCTGATGCTCCAGCAGATCCGAGTAATCAAGACGGGCATCGTAGCACATGACCACGTTCTTGCGGGGCCAAGGCCACAGGTGATTGATGCTCGCGGCGCCCCAGGTCACCGCGCAGAACAGCGGGATCTGCTTGCCACAGCGGCGGGACGCCTCCAAGGCGATCATGCCCACGCCGTTCTTCATGCTCATCGGCCACTTCTGCGGGTCGCGGGTCACCGTGCCTTCGGGCCATACGGTGAGCGGACGGCCGGAGGTGAGAATGTCGACGGAGGTTTCCTCGATTGCCCGCGCCTGACCACTGCGGCGGCGTACGGGCTGCATGCCCACGGCTTGGAACCATTTGCCGATCAACGGCCATGTCGCCATCTCGGCTTTGGCCATGTACCTCGGGCGACGGCCCTGATGGAATAACGAAACCATCGGCACGAACACGTCGTACATGGTCACATGGGTGGCCGCGGTGATGAACGGGCCGGTTTCGGGGATGTTCTCCAATCCCCATGCGCGCACCTTACTGCGATTGTGCAACATCACGTCGCATCCGGTGAGCAGACGCCTGGTCGCCTTGGGATTCTGCGCGGCGATCTCCGCTTCATTGACGGTGCGCGGCTCGTTGGGCAGATCATGCAAGGGTTCCACGAGATGATGCTGCTGCGCGAGCTTCGCTACCTGCTCGTCGCTCAACGGTTTGACCGCCGAACGCGGCGAGGGTTTTCCTTTGGATGCCATGCCTACTATTGTGCCCCACACGGTGCCCTAGCGGGCGACCGATTCGATTCGTTGGTTCCTTCGCAGATTCAGGAACCCGTATATCCACGGGTTCACTATGGCTACGCATTAATCCGCATCAATGCTGAGGGCCCGTACCGCACGGCACGGACCCGGAGAATATCAGTCGAAGTTCGCACCCAGCGCTTCGAGCTTGCCACGGAAGTCCGCGTAACCGCGGTCGATCAGGCTGATGCCATGCACGTCGGACGGCCCCTTGGCGGCCAGTGCGGCGATGAGATGGCTGAAGCCGCCACGCAGATCCGGCACGTCGATGTCGCGTCCGGTGAGCGGGGTCGGCCCGAAGATCACCGCGGAATGCTTGTAGTTGCGCTGCTGGAAACGGCACGGCAGCGATCCGAGGCATTCACGGTACAGCTGCACGGTCGCGCCCATCTGCACCAGCGGCTTGGTGAAGCCGAAACGGTTCTCGTACACGGTTTCATGCACGATCGACAGACCCTTGGCCTGGGTCAGCGCCACCACGAGCGGCTGCTGCCAGTCGGTCATGAAACCGGGATGCACATCGGTTTCGATGGCGACGGGCTTCAGATCGCCGCCCGGATGCCAGAAGCGGATTCCCGAATCGGTGATGTCGAATTCGCCGCCGACCTTGCGGAACACGTTCAGGAAGGTCATCATCTCCGGCTGGGTGGCGCCCTTGACGAAAATGTCGCCGTGGGTGGCCAGCGCGGCGGAAGCCCAGCTGGCGGCTTCGATGCGGTCGGTCAGGGAGGTATGCGTGTAGCCCTTGAGCTCCTTGACGCCTTCGATGCGGAAGGTGCGGTCGACGTCGACGGAGATGATCGCGCCCATCTTCTGCAGGACGGCGACCAGGTCCATGATCTCAGGTTCGGTGGCGGCGCCGGACAGTTCGGTCTTGCCTTCGGCCAGGACGGCGGCGAGCAGGGTCTGCTCGGTGGCGCCCACGGAGGGGTACGGCAGATGGATCTTCGCGCCGTGCAGGCCGTGGGGCGCGGTGATGTGGATGCCGTCGCGATGCTCCTTGTTCACGTCGGCGCCGAGCTTGCGCAACGTGTCCAGATGGAAATCAATCGGCCTGCCGCCGATGTTGCACCCGCCGAGCGCGGGGATGAAGGCCTCGCCCAGACGGTGCAGCAGCGGACCGGAGAACAGGATCGGAATACGCGACGAGCCGGACAGGGTGTCCACGTCGGCCACATCGGCCAGATTGACGTTGGTCGCGTCGATGATGACGGTGCCGTTATTGCCGTCGAACGCCACGTCAACGCCGTGCAGACGCAGCAGATCGGAGACCACGTACACGTCGCGGATCTCAGGAACGTTCTTCAGGACGCTCGTACCGGGTGCAAGCAGCGCGGCCACCATGGCCTTGCTGACGAAATTCTTCGCGCCACGCACCTTAATCGTGCCATTCAGCGGGCGACCGCCTTCGACGTGCAGCACGTCTTCTTTGTTCTCAGCCACGAATCAACCTCTCTTGCGTTTGCAGTGACTCCAAAACACCGCTCTCTAGTTTGCCATATCTCATGTGAGTACGTCGTGAAATACGCTGAACTCGTCAGCGCTGAGCGCAACATCACAGCATACCTTGCCATCGGGAGTTCCGGGCGCCCGCCGATTCGCGGCATCGCACCGCAGATCAGGTCCGATCAGACGGTGCCCAGCAGGCCGCCGAACAGCACGATCAGCAGTGCGCACGCCTCGAACGCGAAGAACATGATGAACGAAGCCCAGCAGCGGGTCAGCACGTTGAGTGGGGAATCCTTCCTGATCACCACGAGCAGCCCGATCCAGACCGCGATGAACGCCGCGACGGCGAGGCCCGCCGCGATAATGCCGAGGTTCGCCGCGTTGGCGATCGGCGAGACCGAACCGTACACCACGTACGTGGAATACCAGAAGTCGAAGCGCAGCAATGCGAGCCCCGCGATGAACTGTTCGGCGGCGAGCGCGAACGCGAACAGGATGCGCCACAGCCAATGCGCGGAGTCGACCACCGCCAAGCCGAGGCAGGTCAGGGCCGCGAGCGTGGCCGTCCAGGAGACGAATGCCATGCCTTGGGGCGTGAGCACGTTGAAATGCTCGACCACCCATGCGGTGTGTCCTACGGCGAGCATGCGCCCGGCACCGTATGGCGCGACCACCGCGATGAGCACGCCGATGATGTACGCGATCCACCGCTTGGGGTGCGATTTGCTGCGTTCGATGTCGGCTAGGGAAAGCTCGGTTTCGGGAATGGTGGGATCGGGATGCTTCGATACCTCCACGGTCTCGACCTTGCCGCCGATGATTTCCGTCGCCTCATTAGCCGAACTGGTGGTTTCAGCGTGTGTGGTTTCAGCCATGCCGCCCCCGAAAAATCTTGTATTCTGCGTTTACCACCAGCATAGTAACGGCTCCCACCGGAAAGTGCGCGATCGGCGGGCTGTGCCGGCATGCGCATGGTCGCCGCATACAACAAAACCCACCGCAGTCGGTGGGTTCGAATGGAGCGGATGACGGGAATCGAACCCGCGTAATCAGTTTGGAAGACTGAGGCTCTACCATTGAGCTACATCCGCGTTGCCTTGTGGCTGCCGATAACGACAGTGAAAGACGTGTGCCATTATACACAAGGTTTGGGCAATACGCCCACATCGGCGGTGCGAATGGTGTGTACGATACCGTCCGCAGTGCGTAGATCCAGCGAAGCATCGGCGTTCAGAGCCACCGCCTCACCTTCCATTTCACTGCCGTCAACATAATGCGCTACGGCGTGGCGCCCAAGCGTGTAGCAGATTTTCTCCACTTCATCACGCAGATCCTGCGCCTGCCTGTGGGGGTCCGCCGCAAAACCACGCAACCGCGCACGCAACGATTCGACGATGCCGGCCGCGATGATGTCGCGCAACGATTCGGCGTCCGGCAGCGGCGCATAATGCAGCTGCAACGATGTGGACTGGGCTGTGGGAAGATACTCGGCATCAATGGCGAGGTTCAGCCCGATACCGAAGATGATGGCGATACGATCAGCGCCCTTGTTGTCGTCGTTATATCCTTCCGTCATGGAACCCACTGGCAATGAGGCCATCTGCGAAAGAATGCCGCCGAGTTTATGCCCGCCTAGGAACACGTCGTTGGGCCATTTCAGCATGAAACCCGCGCCATCGGCATCGTCGTTCACGGTTGCGATCGACTGTGCGCCGCATTCCCGCATCGCGCCACGCAATCCGTCGACGGCGGCAAGACCGGCGATCATTTGCAGCCAGCCGTTCACGGAAGCATCCAAGGCCAGCCAGCGCGGCACCGCCGTCACAAAGGTGACGGCGAAGGATTCGCCCGGTCTGCTCACCCATGCATGGTCGAGCCTGCCACGCCCTGCGCTTTGCGTATCGGCGGCAATCGCCACCACCGAATCACCGTTCAACTGCAGGGTTCCGTCCTGTAGCAATCTGCCTGCCTCGATATTGGTCGAATCGATGCTGCGGTATACGATGACCCGACTGGTCACGCGCTCGGTGCGCGGCATACGCGAGTCGACGTTATACGCGCCGTGGCTTGAACCCATGGCAGGTTCCGATGCTGTCGATAATGCGTTCATACGTTCCCCCACTGTAGTTTCACGTGTCCCTTACACTCCCTATATTTCCTATATTCCGTCGATTTCCGGCCGATCCTCCATCTGCAGTATGACCACGGCGGATGCGACGGAACCGTCATGCGACAGAGACACATGGAATACCGGCATGCGGTTTTGCCCTGGTCCCGGCTCGTTCACACCCAACGAATCCGTCAACGCCGTGGATGCTTTCACAGACAGAATGACCCGTGGGCATCCTCGCGAATCGTCGAGAATCTCCACTTCACGCCACGGGAAATCATCAAGCGTGTACGGGTATTCGCCGGCCCGAGCGCTCCCCTCCCCCGCGTTCGTGTGCCGTGGCAGCTGCGCAATCGCCTCGCACCAGGCTTTCAGCACCGCCTCCTTGCCGGCCCACCGTGCGGCCAAATGGAGGGATTCGTCATCATGCTTCATCCGCGCGCGCAAAGCCGCCTGACGTAGTTCACGCGTGGAGAACAAAGCACGCAACCGTGCCCCCGGCTCGTTCAATTGTTGCGAAAACCCACTGATATCGACCACATCATGGCCAAGACCCATCAGTGACATGATTTCGTCTCTCTCCTTGAATATGTACTTCCCACACCCGCCTGCACGGCCCTGCCGAGCTTTTACGCTGCAGATCATCGGGCGTCTATGAAACAAACATACGCTGTGGGCGCCCGACTCGTTGGATTCCATGGAATCCTCGGAATCGGGCGCCCACAGCGCATTATGCGTCACCGAGCCGATTTAGCCGGCGACGGCGGTGCTCAGGCCTCGAAATAGCCGGAAGCGCCAAGTCGCGCATCCGGGTCGAGCAGCATGGCCTTCTCCACCTCGTGCGAGTCGTAACCGCGCTTGTCCTCGTGGAAGCGGCGGTTGTCGATCGGCTCGTAGAGCGCGGCGCGACCCATCATGCCTTCCTCAAGGCGACGCTGACCGGCTGCCAAGCGCGCGTTGGCGCGTTCGCGCCATTCGTTCAGCGCTTCCTCACCAGCGGTGTTGGCCACGGAGGCTTCAAAGGCGCCCGGATTCACGATCGCGGCGAAGCCGGAGACGTGGCCGAAGCCGAGCGACGTGGCCAGGCCCGCCTTGATGGAGCCGACATGCAGCGGCTTCCTGAGCCAGACCATGTGGTCGTCGCGCTTGAGCTTCGGGTCGACACAGTCGAGGGCAGCGTTCGCCGGAATCACGCCGGACTTGAACAACTGGGTCAGGCCGTTGACCTGGAAGATGCAGGCACCGCCCTTGGCGTGGCCGGTGAGCGACTTCTGGGAGATCACGAACAGCGGGTTGCCGTCGGTGCGGCCGATGGCGTGAGCCAGCGTGTTGTGCAGTTCGGATTCGTTCGGATCGTTGGCGTTGGTGGACGTATCGTGCTTGGAAACCACGGCGATGTCGTCCGGCGCGACACCGAGCTTGGCAAGATCATGCACCAGCTTGGAGTCCTTGCCGCCCATGCCTGCGGCGAGCGCACCCAGTCCCGGAGCCGGGATGGAGGTGTGCGCGCCGTCGGCGTAGGAGTGGACGAATCCGACCACGCCGGCGACCGGCAGGCCGAGCTTCAGCGCGATGTCACCACGCGTCAGCAGGATGGTGCCACCACCCTGGGATTCCACGAAGCCGCCGCGGCGACGATCGTTGGCACGGGAGAAGAAGCGCGCGTCGATGCCCTTGGCATACATCTCTTCGGAATTGGCGGTGGCGTTCATGTTGCCGAAGCCAATCACGGATTCCACGCCGATGTCGTCGATCGCGCCGGTGACCACGAAGTCGGCCTTGCCGAGGGCGATCTTGTCGGTGCCTTCCTCCAGGGAGACGGCTGCGGTGGCGCAGGCGGAAACCGGCTGGATCATGTTGCCGTAGCCGCCGATATAGGACTGCATCACGTGTGCCGCGACGACGTTCGGCAGGGCTTCCTGCAGGATGTCGGTCGGAATCTCATGGTTGAGGAAGCGGTCGAGGTACAGCTTCCTCATGGAGGCCATGCCGCCGAAGCCGGTGCCCTGAGTGGAGGCGACCATGGACGGGTGCACGGCCTGCAGGATCTCCACCGGGGTGAAGCCTGCGGACAGGTAGGCGTCCACTGTGGTGACGATGTTCCACAGGGCGATCTTGTCCACATCGCCGACCATGGAGGCCGGAATGCCCCACTTGACCGGATCGAAGCCCTTCGGGAACTGGCCGCCGACGATACGGGTCATAGCGGCGCGGCGCGGCACGCGGATCATGGAGCCGGCGTGACGGGTCACGTTCCATTCGCCGGATTCAGCGTCGGCTGCGAAGCTCGTATGCGCTTCGTCAAGCTTGACGTACTCTTCAGCGATCTCACGAGTCGGCACGGAGAAGGTCACATCGTGGTCGAGGAAGACTTCCGCTTCCTCCTCGTCGGTGCCGTCCTTGTAGTCGTTGCCCATGCCCTCGTCGAACGGACGTACGCCGGAACGTGCCACGACCTCGTCGTGGTAGCGTTCCGCGATGTCCTCTTCGGGCACCAGGTTGCCGTCGGTGTCGTACCAGCCCGGCTTCGGGCTGTCGTTCCATGTGAGCAGACCCATGTTCCAGGCCAGTTCGAGCACGGCGCCGGCGGACAGGTCGACCTCGCCGTCGGAATGGATGCCGAGCTCGGCTTCGAAGCGGGTACGACCGGAGCCCCACGGGCCAAGTTCGCCGACGGAGACGATGACGATTTCGTCCTCCGGCCGTGCTGTGACGTTCTTCCAATCGGCCAGATCGACCGGGGCCTGTTGCGGAACGTGCGGCGTCGGCAATGCCTTGATGGTCGCGCCGGAGCGCTTGGCCTCGTCGGCAACGGTCGTTTCGTCGGCCGCCGCAGCGGCATCGGCCATGGCTTCGGCACGCAGCGCCTTGATATCGATCGGCTCGGAACCCAAGCCGCCGGTCAGATCCACGTCAAGCGGAGCGGACACTGCGGCTTCACGGGATTCGCGGGTGGCCAGATCGAGCAGCTTCACTGCGATTTCAGCGGTGGAATAGGTCTTCAGACCGTGACGTTCCACGACCTCGACCAGCGGATCATTGCCGCCCATCAGGCCGGTGCCACGCACCCAGCCGATCTTCGGATGAGCGAAGGTCACACGGCTGGACCACACCTTTTCGGCGCGAGCGCGGTTCACGATCGCGTCGAAGGAGCTCTTCACCTCGCCGTAGGCACCGTCGCCGCCGAAGATGCCACGATTCGGGGAACCCGGCAGGATCACGTGCAGCTTGTGCTGGACGTCGGTGTCGGCGCCGATCTTGGCGAGACCGGTGATGGCGCGTTCGACGCCCCAGAGCATGAGACGCGCCTGGGATTCGAACAGTTCGCCCGAATCGGCCAAAGTGCCGTGGACCGGCGGAGCCGCGAACGGGAAGAACAGGCTCGGCTCGTAGGCCGGCTTAAGGATCGTGGTGGTCGCGCCGGAGGTCTTCTTCTGGACGTTGCCGACCCAATCCACCAGCGCATCCACGTCACGGTAGCTGGAGAGGTTCGCCGGGACGAGCCACAGCTTGGCATCGCCCGCCGCATGTTCGCGATAGGTCTGCTTAGCCCATGCCTTCACGCTCGGCTTGAAGCTGTGCGAGGTGGCGACCACGGTCGCGCCGCCGGCAAGCAAGCCGTTGACGACCTGCGCGGCGATGGAGTTCGGGGCCACGCCGGTCACGATGGCGACATCACCCGCGAAACGGCTGCTCGCCGCATCGTCGGAAACGGGTTCCAGCGCTTCGGATGCCACGCGGCCGTAAGCGGCCTTCAGTTCGGCATCCTCGGTCTTGTCCGCATACCATGCGGCTTCGGCGGCGACTGCCTTGCCGAGTCCGACGAAGCTGCCGGACAGCACGGAGGCGTTGCCGTCGTAGAACGCGCGGGCCAGATCCTCACGTGCGGACGCCCAGCGATCGTCGAACAGGATGGCCTTACGCGCGTCGAAGCGCGGGGCGACCTGCTTCGGCCAGTCGGAGCCGAGTTCGGCTTCGACGGCGGCGACCACGGCAGCGTTCTCGTCACCGTTCTCCTCGGCAACCGGGGCAGCGACGCCGAGCTGGTTCAGCACGAACCTCGCGGTGGAGACGAGCACGCCGTCCGCACCGGTCACCTTGGCCGCGAACGCGTCGAGCGCCGCGGAATCGACCATGGCACCGCCTGCGGCGCCACCGGCGCTCGGCATGGCGACGGCCACGCCCTTGTCGGAGGCGACCTTCTGCACGGCGGCGTCGATCAGGGCGTTCGCCGCGGCGGCGTTGGATGCGGCTTCGGTGGGCAGCGACGCCAGGTCGCCGCCACGGGAGCTTGCACCGTCACGGGTTTCGAGCACCAGTGCGGCGACCACGTGGGAAGCCCAGCCTTCGCCGAGCTGCCAGGTGTCGATCACGCGCTTCTCGACCTGTGCGAGCTTCAAACCTGCGGCACCGAACAGACCGCGGATGCGATCGCGCACGATGTCGGACAGCACCGGGCCGAAGGCCCTGTAGTTCGGGGCGACCTTGTCGACCAACGCGCTCAGCGCGTTCACCGTGGCTTCGGCCGCACCGTCGATGCTGGCCACACCCAGCTCGGAGCTGATGTCCATGAGCAGCTGGTTACGACGCGAGGAGACGCCGTTGGTCAGGGTATCGGTGGTGTCGGAATCACCGATCTGATCCGGACGAACCTTGGCGGAGTATGCGAGCAGCATGGCGATGGCGTCGGATGCGTTGAACGCGATATCCGCGACGGCGGCGCCGGACGGCGCACCTGCCGGCGCAGCGGGGGCGGCGGGCACGGCGGCAGCAGCCGGAGCCGCAGCGGGAGCTGCAGACGCGGCTGCGGCAGGGGTTGCAGCGGCAGACGTGCTTTCCGCGATCGGCTCGTCGTCGGTTTCCGCAACCAGCGAATCGGAATCGGTCATGTATACACGACCCTCGTCGCGACCGACGTTGTACACAGTCACGTCACGACCGGAGAACTGCGGCAGACGCAGGGTCTTGGCACCGAGGTTGGCCAGCGTCGGCGCATTGCCGAGGCCCACCTCCACGTATTCCTCGACACCGAGGCCACCCTGTTCGGCGGAGCTGAAGAGCAGAGCCTGGGTTTCGATCCAACGCACCGGGGACGCGAACTGCCAGCTCAGCAGTTCAGTCAGCAGCAGTCGGCCGAGTTTCTGATCGTCTTCGGCATAGGAATCCCACACCTTCGGATCATCCAGCGCGGCCTTGATGCGCTCGGACGGCACGACCTCAAGAATCTTGGCCGCGAATTCCTTGGTCATTTCGAACGGCGCGGCGACCAGGTTCGGAATGTAACGGTCAACCAGGCGGCCACGGTAGTCGATGTACTGCGGCAGCAGGGCGTCGAGCTTGTCGCGGAACTCCGGCACGCCCTTCCTGAGCAGCGTGGAATGGAACGGCACATCAATGCCCGGCACCAGCATGAATGCCGGCTTGCCTCCATATTCGGCGACACGGCGGGCGGAATCGGCTTTCAGCGCCTTCAGACCAGCGATGGTGCCCGCGACCGCGTACTGCTGACCGGCGAGGTTGTAGTTCACAATCTGCAGGAACTCACCGGACGCCTTGGACACGGATTCGACGTACTCGCGCACGCCGTCGTCGCCCACGCCGAACTGGTTCGGGCGCAGCGCACCCATGCGGTAGTTGGAGCGACCCTTCTCGTCACGCGGAATGAGGTGGTGCATGGTGGAACCGCGATGGAACACGAGTTCGATCACGGTTTCCAGCGGAATCACGCCGGCGAAGGAGCTCAGGGCGTTGTATTCGCCCAGCGAATGACCCGCGAAATAGGCCGGCCAAATGTCGGCGCCGGCTTCGCGCAGACGTGCGGTCTGGGCGAATGCCACGGTGGCGAGCGCCACCTGCGTGAACTGGGTCAGGTTGAGCAGTCCTTCCGGATGGCGGTAGGTCACGCCGTTGGCGGTCAGTTCCTTCGGATTGTCACGCACGACGGCGAGGATCGAGAATCCAAGCTTCTCGCAGGTCACCTTGTCGGCACGCTCCCACACGTCTCGTGCGGCCGGGGACTTGGCACGCTCGTCGAGCACCATGCCCTGCTGCTGTATGCCCTGGCCCGGGTAGACGAAGGCGGACTTCGGCGCACGTACGATGGCGGTGCCACGAGACACGATATTGCCGTCGATGCGGCTGGTCACTTCGAGCACCATGCCGGAGTGTGCCACGCGTCCGACACGCTCGACGGAGATTTCCACTTCGTCGTCGAGCTGCACCATGCCGTACATGTTGTAGGTCCAGCCTGCGATTTCGTAGTGCGCACCCTTGCCGTCAAGCGCCTGCACCGCGTATTGCGCGGTTGCGGAGAGCCACATGCCGTGCACGAGCGGTGCCGCAAGACCGGAAACGGCAGCGCCACGATGCGAGGTGTGGATCGGGTTGAAATCGCCGGAAGTACGGGCGAAGGCGGTCATCTCGTGCGGAGCGGTCACCTTGACGCGGCGCAGCAGTCGGCGCGGAGTGCTTTCGATTTCCGCTTCGATTCCGCCGTAGTCCGGCGCTTCCGGCGGCAGTGCGTCGGAATATGCGCGGCCACGAATGGCGAAACGCTCGGTTTCGTTGGCCAGCAGGGTGCCGTCTTCGGTGGCGTGCTGCACATGAATGGTCACCACACGGCCGGATGCCGATTCGAAGTAGTTTTCGGCCCAGCTGGTCAGTGCGATCTGTTCGCCAGTGTGCTTGAGCAGCTCGTCTTCGCTGACTTCCAGTTCGATGAGATGGTCGAGATGCACTGCGTTGAGCAGGCCTTCGATCACCGGGAAGCCGTTGACGTATACGGATCCGAGGGCCGCGTAGATGGCGGGCCATGCCGGTCCGACGAGTGCGTCCGGTGCGATGCGCGACGGCACCAGATTGCTCGGCAGCGCGCCGCCGGTGGCCGCTTCATGGTCGAAGCCGAGGTTGGCGGACAGCGTGTAGCTGGTATGCGCCTGTCCGAACGGATGGGCGGCTTTGTCTGCCACCTGCTCAATAACGGGCATGGCGGTGAGCTTGTCGCCGGTGATGGCGGTATTGCCGATGCCCGCGGTGTCGGCGAGCATGCGGTAGACGCGCTCCGGCAGACGGTCGCGGTCCACGACCGGGAACAGGCCGGATTCGTTGCCGTCGACGTTCAGCGGAATGACGATGTCGCGTACGGCGTGCTTGGAGGCGCCGCCGTCCGGATCGTTGTCCCAGAAGGTGTCGAGATGGATGTCGAGGTCGTACTTTTCGACGCTGCCTTCAACGGCCACCTTGCGGATTTCATAGTTGGCGTCGCCGTTGGCGGTGCCGTACGCCGGGTTGGCCATGAGATGGCCGACCCAGGAGATGTTCGGGGATTTGCGGATGAATTCCTCGGCGGAGACGGCCGCGCCCAACTGGGCGAAGGCGGTCTTGTCGGCGCTCGCCGATTCGGCGGACACGCGCTTGACTATGGCGGCTTCGAAGCGGCCGAGGATGTCGGCCACCGGCTCGTCCACGGTGGTGATGCCGGCCACGGAGATCGGGCCGGGGATGATGCGCACGGAATCGGCGGAATAGCGGGAGTCCTCGGACTGCCACAGCTGGTCCTGGCCCCACCAACGCAGCAGGTCGTTGTCGATGACCGGCACGAACGGCATCGGCTTCGGATACTCGCGTACGAGCACCGGGAACCATGCCTCGTCCATCGGGGTGACGGTCAGTTTGCCAGCCTGCGGGTAGGTTTCGGCAAGCTTGGCGATCGCGGCGTTCGGATCGGCTTCGACGTCGGCGCGGGAAGCGAACAGCGATGCGAATTCGCCGCTTTCCTGCGTGGTGACGCGGGCTTCGATGCGCTGCAGCAGATGCAGGAAGCGATCGGCGTAGGTTTCGTCCACCCACGGGAAGGAGAGGTCGGCGAAACGCTGGGCCCACTGGAGGTAGGTCATGGTCTTCAGATCGCCGAAATACGGCTTGGCGGTGGCGTTCAGCGCCGCGATGATCTCGTCGCGACGGCTTTCCAGCTCCTCCGGGTGCTTCATGACGCGCACCAGCAGGCGGCCGCAGCGGGCGGAGGAGTTCTCCAGCTCGTAGATGTCGGCGTGCAGGTGGCTCAGACCGGAGGTGACGCCGCCCTTGGCCTGGCCGGACGGCACCCACTGCTCGCCCAGCGGGGCGAACGGATCGTTGCCATCGCCCTTGGCCGGAATGCCCGGGGTGTTGACGAGCATCTGCTTGACTTCGGGGCTGGTGTGGGCTTCCTTGGCGGTCATGGCGGCGGTGCCGACAAGCACGCCGTCCACAGGCATGAGCGGACGGCCGTATTCGGTGGCCCATTCGCCGGTGATGTAGTCGGCGCCGCGTTCCGGCGTGCCGATGCCGCCGCCGACCACGAGCACGAGGTTGGACTGCTCGCGCACTTCGGCGTAGGTGCTCAGCAGCAGATCGTCAAGCGATTCCCAGGAGTGGTGGCCGCCTGCGGAGCCGCCTTCGACCTCGATGAGCACCTTGGTTGGCGCGACGGCCTTGGCGATGCGCACCACCTGGCGGATCTGGTCAACGGTGCCCGGCTTGAAGCTCACGTACGGGAAGCCGTCGGCGTTGAGGTTGTGGATGAGTTCCACGGCCTCATCGAGTTCGGGGATGCCTGCGGAAACCACCACGCCGTCGATCGGGGTGCCGCTGGCACGCTTCTTCGGCACGATGCGCTGGGAGCCGAACTGCAGGTTCCACAGGTAGCGGTCCATGAACATGGCGTTGAATTCGACGGTGCGGCCTTCTTCGAGCTCCTCTTCGAGCTTGGCCACATGACGGTCGAACACGCTGGCGGTGACCTGGCCGCCGCCTGCGAGTTCCGCCCAGTAGCCGGCGTTGGCGGCCGCGGCCACGATTTCCGGTTCCACGGTGGTCGGGGTCATGCCTGCCAGCAGCACCGGAGCCTTGCCGGTGAGCTCGGTGAATGCGGTGCGCACCTTGTCGCCTGCGGAGGTGTGGATGATGCTGGGTGCGAAACGCGTCCAATTCTGGGTGCGTTCCGGCGAGGATTCCAGCGTGGCGAGCTTGGCGCGATCGACCACGGTGGAGGCTTCCACCACGCCGACGCCGGTGCCCTGGGCAACGGTGGAGAACAGCTTGCCCACGGTGTTGCCCGGGCCGAAGTCGAGCACCCACAGCGTGCTCGGATCGGTGGAGCTCATCAGCGCACGGACGCGAGCCGCCCAATCCACATGGTTAAGCAGCACTTCAGCCGCAAGTTCACGTGCATGGGAGGCGTCGATATCGCAGGATTCAGCCCATGAAACAGTCTGTGAAACAGCGTCGGCCATCAGCGGGCTGTGGAACGGCAACGTCACGTCAAGGTATTCGAGCACCGGGTCGAACACGCGGCCGCCACGCACCTTCTCCTCACGCAGCTTGGCCTGGCGCTTGTGCTCCTTGGCCACTTCCACGCCGAAGGCGGCCAGATCCTCCGGGTATCCGGACAGCACGTAGTGGGTGGCGGAATTGGTCACGGCCACGGCGATCGGGCCGCGAGCACCGTCCACGCGCTCGATCAGCGCATCAACCTGCGCACGCGTGATGTCCTTGACGGACAGCATCGGGGTCGCATCCCCATGGCGTGCTGCCAGACCAAGCTGGCGTGCCTGGCGGGTACCGGCGATGCCGATCAGGGATGCGATGGCGAGAATCTCGTCGATGCTAGGCGCGGCAGCCTCAACGCTGCCGGCTTCGCGAATGGCCTGCACCATGTGCACGGCAAGAATGCCCTGGGAGTGGCCAAGCACGGCCACCGGCTTGGCTTCGGCAGGATTGTACCCGAGCTCTTCGGCATCGATAAGCGCACCCAGCTGGGCCAAGGCGATGCCCGGCACGCTGGCGGACGCATTGGCCGCCGCTCCAAGTTTGGCGGGGTTCGGTGTAAAGCCGAACAGATCGACCGGTCGGCCGGTGGTGGCCAGCAGGTCGGCGCTTACCGGGTACAGCAGGTTCTGTGCCTGCCGCACGTGGGCATGCAGCTGCTCGTCGAGCACGGGATTGGCCGTCTCGTCGGCGAGCGCCACCGGCCATGGGGTGGATTGGCCTGCAAAGGCAAGCGCGTGCGGCTCGCTGGCAAGGCGGTTGAGGAAGAAGGGGTTGCTCATGGTGTTTCCTTACTTGTGTTCCAAAATTCTTCAGTCGTGATATGGAGTGCTGCCGTTCATGCGAAGGCTCTGTCCTCGTATGCGGGTGTTGCTCTCCGCTCGGTCACTGCGGCTGGTTGCCGTGGTGCTTTTCCGTGTGGCGCACATGCGTCTTGTTGGCGAGCAGCTTCAGCGAGTTCACGATGGATTCGCGTGTCTGTTCCGGGTCGATCATGGCGTCGATGGCACCGAGCTCGAGCGCGAGATTTGCATTGACCGTGCTTTTCTCGTATTCGTCGACATACTTGGCGCGCAGCGCATCCACATCCTGCCCGGCGGCTTTCGCCTTGTTCAGATCATGGCGGTGGATGATGTTCACCGCGCCGGCCGCGCCCAGCACCGCGATCTGCGAGTTGGGCCATGCGAAGTTCATGTCCGCACCGATCGACTTGGAGCCCATCACGATGTATGCGCCGCCGAACGCCTTGCGCAGGGTGACGGTGATCATCGGCACCTGCGCGTTGGCATAGGCGTAGATCACCTTTGCGCCGCGACGGATGATGCCTGCGTGCTCCTGATCGGATCCGGGCTTGTAACCGGGGGTGTCCACCAAAGTGACGATGGGCAGGTTGAACGCATCGCACAGTCTCACGAAACGTGCCACCTTTTCCGAGGCGTCCACGTCGAGGATGCCCGCGTTCACAGCCGGCTGGTTGGCGACGATGCCCACGGGTTTGCCTTCCATACAGGCGAATCCGACGATCGAGGATGCACCGAACAGTTCATGCACCTGTACGAATTCGCCGTAATCGGTGATGCAGCGGATTACGTCGAGCATGTCATAGGGCTGACGGTCGTTGTCCGGCACGATGCCGGCAAGTCGTTTGGCGACATCACGTTCGGCACGGGTCGGCGCATAGGCGTACACCGGAGGCTTCTGTCCGGCGTTGGACGGCAGGTATGCGAGCACGGTTCGCGCGTAGTCGATGGCGTCCGACTCGCCGTCCGCCAGGTAATGCGCCACACCGGACACGGTGCTGTGCACTTCGCCGCCGCCGAGTTCGTCCATGGAGATCGTTTCGCCGGTGGCCGCCTTCACCACGTCCGGGCCGGTGACGAACATATTCGAGTTCTCACGGGTCATGATGATGAAGTCGGTAAGCGCCGGGCAATACACTGCGCCGCCTGCGCACGGGCCGAGGATCAGGCTGATCTGCGGTACGAAACCGCTGGCACGGCAGGTGCGGCGGAAGATCTCACCGTACTGGTTCAGCGCGGCCACACCTTCCTGAATGCGTGCACCGCCCGAATCCACGATGGCGACGATCGGAATCTTCAGATCCAATGCCATATCCATCAGATGGCAGATCTTACGGCCTTCCTCGGCGCCCAACGTACCGCCTTTGACGGAAAAGTCCTGCGCATACACGGCGACTTTACGCCCATAGACCTCACCGAATCCGGTGATAACGGCGGCCCCGGCATTGCCGTCGTTGATATTGCCGCCGCGGAACCTGCCGATCTCTTCAAAGGTGCCGGTGTCGAACAGTAGATCAAGGCGTTCGCGCGCAGTGTTCTTATGCTTGGCATGCTGCTTGGTGCGAGCACGCTCTTCGGCGTTCCGGGCCAGTTCCGCGGCCTTGGCCACGGCCGGGCGCAACGGCTGCCGGGCCTGTGCCTGGGCGGCGGCGATTTCGAGAATGTCGCTCACTGCTTGCCTCCCCTCACATCCAACGTCACCAGCGTGTCTCCGGCTTCGACGCCGTTCGCGGGCCCGACGAAGATCTTCTTCACGGTGCCGGCTGCGGGGGCGTACACGTAGTTCTCCATCTTCATGGATTCGAGCACCACGATAAGATCGCCCTTGGCGACCTCCTGGCCTTCCGCCACGTTGATGCGGGTGACGACGGCCTGCATCGGGGAGGCGATGACGCCGGACTTGGCGGCGTCGCCGTTATCGCCCTTGTTCTTTTCGCCGGCATGCTGCAGCACGCCGCCGCGCAACGGCTGGGTGATGCGCTTGGCGTCGCGAGACCGCGCCGAACCGGTAAGATTTTCGACGATATCGAGCGGAACGGTGAGTGTGACGCGACGGTTGTTCATTTCGATGACGAAGCTTTCGGAACGCCCGGTATTGGACGGTTCGGAGGCTGCGGCACCGCTGACTGATGCCGGCTGACCGGTTTTGGCTGACGCCGGCTCACGATTGAGGTAATGGCTTTCCAACCATTTGGTGTGCACGGCGAAGGCATGCCCATGTTCCGCGGTGAAATCGTCGTTGCGGAAGATCTCCTTGAACAGCGGAACCGGTGTGGGAACGCCTTCGATCACGAGCTCATCGAGTACGCGGCGCACACGGGCTACTGCGGTTTCGCGATCCTGCGCGGTGACAATGACCTTGCCCATCATCGAATCGAATTTCGGCGATACGGAGTCGCCTTCGACCACACCGGTGTCGATGCGGACGCCTGGGCCGGTAGGCCACATGATGCGTTCCAGCGCGCCGGCAGCCGGGGTCAGGTTGGTGTTGGGATCCTCGGAGGTGATACGCAGTTCGAAGCTGTGCCCACGCGGTGCCGGTGCCTGGGTCAGCTCGCCGCCGTCTGCAATGGTGAGCTGCTCTCGTACCAGATCAAGACCGCTTACCTCTTCGGAGACGGTATGTTCGACCTGCAAACGTGGGTTGACTTCAAGGAAGTAGACCTTGCCCTGCTCGGTCACCATGAATTCGCAGGTTCCGAGCCCTACATAATCCACGGTTTCGAACAGTCTGCGGGAATACTCGCCGAGCGTGTCGATAATGGCGTCGCTGAGGAACGGCGCCGGCGCCTCCTCCACAAGCTTCTGATTACGACGCTGCAACGAGCAGTCACGGGTGGAGTACACGGTGAAGTTACCGTGGGAGTCACGTCCGCACTGTGTTTCGACATGACGTGCGGCACGCACGAACTTTTCTACGAAATATGCGTTCAGATCGCCGCCCTGCAAGGAATCATGGCTGGCGAAGAACCTCCGCAGCTCCTCATCGTCGTTCACGACGGTAATGCCATGGCCGCCACCGCCATCGGTGCGCTTCATCATGACCGGATAGCCGTAGGTGTGCGCGAAGTCCAACAGTTTGCGGACGCTGCTCACCGGTTCGGACAAGCCGGGAACCGGCGGAACTTTGGCTCGTGCCGCCACGCGGCGGGCGCTGATCTTGTCTCCAAGCTCGATCAGGGCTTCGGGGCTCGGGCCGACCCAAATGGCACCGCTTTGTGCGACCTTGCTGGCGAAGCTCGGCACTTCGGACAGGAATCCGTACCCGGGATGCACCGCGTTCGCACCGGTACGCTGAAGAATGTCGATCAGCGCATCCTCGTTGAGATACGTGTCCTTGTAGGTATCGCCGCTCAGCAGGAACGCTTCATCGGCAAGATCGACATATTGCGATTCGCGATCCTGCTCGGAATATATCGCGACAGTGGATATGCCCATTTCACGAGCGGTACGCACCACACGCAGAGCGATTTCGCCGCGGTTTGCAATCAGTAGTTTTTTGACAATTGACGCCATAGTGTTAATTATTTACGCCGGTATGCAAGTCAAAACAATCTGACACAACACAAAATCGACACGTGCCTTTTGTGAGGTTGCACAAACGTTACCGTAGGTAAACAGCCGTATCCTGTACTCGGAATTGACGAATTCCCCTAATCTGTCACGCCTAGAAAGGCTGTTTCATGCGTAATACGTTCGCTTTGATTTCTGCGCGTTTCACCACGTTGTCCCGCAGTCGTATCGGTTCCGTGCTCAAGTCCGTGATGTTCGCCGTGCTGCTGTGGGCCGCCAGCGCCGCGGGCAGCATTCCGATTCCCGGCACGCCCGTGCCGATCACCCTGCAAACCTTCGTGGTCATGCTCGCGGGTCTGATGCTCACCTGGCGTCAGGCGGGCGCCGCAGTCGGTATGTATCTCGCCGCCGGTGCGGTCGGCCTGCCGGTGTTCGCCGGTGGCGCTTCGACCCTGGCTCTGATCGGCCCGAGCGCAGGCTTCCTGATCGGCTTCCTTCCGGCCGCGATGCTGACCGCCGTGCTGAAGGGCGAGGCTCGCACCGATACCGCGAAGCACGCCGCGATGACCGCCGCACGGTATCTGCTGGCCGCGTTCGCCGGTTGTGTCGTGCTTGATTACGCGCTCGGCTTCATGGTGCAGTCCGCGCTCACCGGCATTTCCATCAAGGTGGTGGCCATCGCTTCCATGGGATTCGTCGTCGGTGACATCATCAAGGTCTGCGTCGCGGCACTGACCGCCGCCGGCCTGTCCAAGCTTGACCGCTGACGACTCCCCGTCACATACATCTCCTCTTGGGGCCAGCCGATTCCGACTGGCCCTTTGTCATACCCCAAGCATGCACAGGTAAGCCCCCAAAAACTGAACGAGAAAAACTGAACTGCGCCCAGATTGTTAGACATGGCCGGCATCACCATGCCGGACCTTAATCGCCAATCACACCCGAACGGCATGGCGCGGCGGCCCTTCCGGCGTACGCTTGCGCCGACGGACCGCCACAATGCCGCCCCAACCGCACAGGAGCACCGACCCGCACACCCATGCGCCGACGGTCCGGCCGTCATGCAGATCGGTCGGATCGGGGGCGGGAACGGGCATGCTCACACGATGGCCGGAGACCAGGAGCCGGTGGGAATTGATGCCGTATGGCGTACAGGTCATCAACGTCAGCCGATCCTGCCCGGGAACAATGCGCAGCTGCGAGGTATCGGTCGGTTCGATTACGGTGATGCGATCGACTTCGTAGGCCAGGGTCCTGTTCATCGTTGAGATGTAGATGAAATCGCCTTCGCGCATTTCAGCCAATCTGGTGAACATCTGCGCCTGCACCATGCCGCGATGGCCGGTGATGACCGCATGGGTGTTGTTGCCGCCGACCGGCAGGCTCGTGCCACACAGATGCCCGGAGCCAAAGGACAATTGCTTGTCTCCGGTGCCATGGTAGATGGGAAGATCCACTGAGATCTTCGGTATGGACACGCGGCCCATGATGCCGTGACCTTCGTTGAGCAGCCTGCCGTAGCGTTGATCCTGCGCCGACTGGGAGGACAGGCGTTCCCCATTACTGAACGGGTCGGCCTGGGCTCCCAGCACCGGCTGTCCGGATCGGACGAGATCGCGGTTGTAGGCACGCGCCGCCCGCAGTTCGTCGTCGATCCGGCTTTCCGGCCACAGTCGCACCTGCTGTTCGACGGAAGACGCCGACGTGGACATGGACGTCTGCGACGCATACTGCATCAGCAGCGGAACCACCGTGCATACCATCGCCACGGCGATCAAAATCCCCGCGACGGCGTACATCACGCGCAATCGCCGTCATCAGCCGCGTCAAACGTATGACCATGCCAGAACTCCGCACATGTTACTGGTTCATCGCTTCGCGCGAACCATCGTGAGACAATAACCGCAACGGATGCGCTTGTTTGGATGCGTGCCGAAGCGCACATCCTTAAGCATGAAAAATTAACCCCTTTATTCAAGAAATAATAACATATGGTGATAAGGCCCGAAATCCTGCGCGCTTTGTGATTCGGGCTTCCCGGACGGGAACGGCGCGTTGATGCCCGTATGCGCCGGAATCCGCTACGTCACCGCGAACGGATGGCCGACCCGCCGCTATCCGGACACGCCCCGGCTCGGTGGCAGCCTCATGGAAGCGAACTGATCATCGCGCCATGGACGGCCATGATCCACAATGCGCAACCTTTCGGGCACTACCGATATCATTGCGCATGACGTTTCTTTCATCAGATGCTTTTTCAGGATTTACAGCCGGTAATAGGCGACCATGTCTATTTGCCGGCAACCCATTATGCGGCAGGGACAATCCACAAAGACCGTCCCTGTTTACATATCAGTATGTATACATCAACGGCATGCCGTCACATGCCGAATGCTTTTCGATCCGTTTCGGTAAGCCAATCCGTCCGCATGCCCGGTTCTTGGCACAAATGCATGGCGGGGCATTCCTCACCGATGCAAGGATCCCATACAGGAAGCGGCGTTCCGTCACGGTCCGTTCCGTTGGGATCGCCATTGGCGGCAAAATTGGTCCAGTACAGCCCCATTCGCCTTGCCAGATCGTAATGCCATCCAACGAACGGACGCCAGCATTTCGCAAGACTTCCAAAGGAGAACCACAGATCGGACGAGTGGAAGGCTCCGGCATCATCCCCCGGCATAGCGACATCGAAATGATAGTAGTATGGCGTGGTCCCACCGCTTGCGGTCCATTTGCGGATCAGCGTGAGATTGCCGAGCTGGCCGACATGCACAGGCTTCCCATCTTCAGTCGAAACGATGAACTCATTGGTCGTGTTGCCGACCAGCATGTCGACGTTGTTGGCCCTGCAGCCCTCGACAATACGATCCTCCTGATCGGGAAGGAACAGGCCGTCCACGCATGGCACCCAATTGACGATCATCGACCAGTCATCTTCACGTCCGCTGTCCGGTGGAACAGGCAGGGACTCGGCGGCTTCCAATACTGTTCGGGCCGGGATTGCACGGGCCTGCTCCAGCGTGGAGACACCCAATGCTTCGAACAGACGGATTCCGTTGGCCTGCGCATGCTCCAGCGTGTCCTGCCGCGCATTGAAATGCCCTAGGCCTGAGCCGGATTGCATGATGGCTTTCTGAAACAGGCCATGATTCATCGGCGAGCAGATCTGGGCCAAGACGCTGGCGGCACCGGCCGATTGACCGAAAACCGTGATGTTTTCCGGATCTCCGCCGAACTTCGCGATGTTTTCCTTCACCCATTGGATTCCGGCACGCTGATCCAGGAATCCGAAATTCGCATATGGTTCGCCGTCGCCGCGTTCTACGGCCTCCTCATGCAGCAAAGGGTGCGTCATAAACCCGAATGCATTCAGACGATAGGCCACACTGACCACAACGACGCCGTTCGCGGCAAGATGTGTGCCGTCGAATTCCTTTTCAAATGTGCCGCCGCATTGATAGGCTCCGCCGTAGATCCAGACCATGACCGGTAGCTTTTCGGAGGCTACCATGCTATCCGCGCCATATCCGCGTAATGCCGGAGTCCAAATATTCAGGTAGAGGCAATCCTCGCTCATCGGCACGGCCGGATCGGTGCCCCATTCACGATCATAGAAATCATCGGAGGCGCCCGGCGTCGGTTGCATCGCGGTAGGCCCGAAATCGAAGGCTTGCAGCACACCATCCCATGGCAGGGCCGGCTGCGGCGCACGCCAGCGCAGACCGCCGACGGGAGGCTGGGCGAACGGGACCCCTCGGAACACGGTGATGCCCTGATCTTCAGCCGCCAAGCCTTCGACAGTTCCCTGCGCCACTATGGCCTGTCGCTTCATCGCCCTCCTTCCTTCGTATTCGGCGTCGAATACGCAAAGTCGTAAAAATCGGCGATTCCACCGGTCTCTTTTGTCGAATACAGGAACAATCCGATACGGCAACCTGTGAAATGATCCATTTTGAAGACCATCCGGTGCGCTGTCCCCAATGGACGCCATTCGGATTCCGGCGTATCCGCATCGCGGTAGAAGAACGTCACTTCATCCTTGCAATCGGTGAAATCATATACCGCGCGCAGGCGCATGCAATCCGCATTCGCCATGATTTCCGCATCCGTTACGGCTGGACTGTCCCAATCATCGTCGGAGAAGATGGAATCGTCATTCACCGGCTTGTATTGGACGGTCAGCATCGTGCGGCCGTTCCTTCGCGTAAGCGCGATGTAGGAATAGCATCCTTGGAACGCCGCCAATCCGGCGAAGTCGCCATCATGCAATGTCGACGCGTCGACGGTGACTTCGGCCACCGTCACCGGCCCCATCGTGCGCTGCGTCAGCGTGTTCCATGCATGATTGAGATTCGAGCTGATGCGTCCGGAATGCAGGCGGAATGCTCCCGGACGTTCCGTCAGTGACCAGTATTCGTTATGTGTGATGTGATTGAACTGCCAGTATGGCTGCAGACAGTTGGCATCGACTCCGCTTTCGGCGTTATGCCGGGCTATGAATTCGCTGCCGTTGATGGGCGCGACAGGTTCGGCACAGCTTGCAGCCGGCACGCTGACCGACTGCGGCACTTTGCCGTTCTCGCCGATGACGGGGAATCCGTCCTCGCCGAACCGCATCGGCATCAGTGTCGGCACGCGTCCCACACCGCCGCGGTCCTGCATCATGAATGCATACCAGTCACCGTCCGGAGTGTCCACCATACCGCCTTGCGCGACTCCGTAACCGTGGAAGGACAGGTCGTCGTCGATAATTTCACGCGCTTCGAAAGCGCCATCCAAGGATTCGGCTATCAAGCAGGCTTCTGTTTTGCCCTTGCCTTTCGGGAAGTGACAGGTGAAGACGTAATAGCGTCCATCATGCTTGTATAGGTGACTGCCCTCATAACCAAGGTCAGCCTGCGGATCGTCCTGTGCGATGACCCGGTCGAGCCCACCCGGCATCGGCCCGCTTAATTCAGGATTCAACTCCGTGATGCGCAATGTCGACTGCCCATATACGACATAGGCTCGATCATCGTCGTCAAAGAACAGTCCGCTGTCGTGATAGAAGCCGTCAAGCTCACGCTTTCGCCATGGGCCGCATGGATCGTCCGCCGTCAGCAGATAGCTGGTATGCGTATCGTTGGCGGCAAACAACACATACCAGGTGCCTCGATGGTAACGCAGTGACGGCGCCCACATGCCTCGACCGTAGGCGTTGGCACCTTCACATTCCAAACGTTCTTCAGGGGTATCCGCCACGATATTCAATGCGTGCGCAATGAATTCCCAATGCACCAGGTCATAGCTGCGCAGAATATCGCACCCGGGTGTGAAATGCATAGTCGTAGTGGCCATGTAATACACGTCCCCGACCCGGATGATGTCCGGATCAGGAAAATCCGTGTAGACCACAGGATTAGTGTAGACCATAGGATTAGTTGAGGTAATCATCATTCATACCGATACTTTCCGCTCAACGCCAGCATGGCGAAAGCATAGAGGAAATTGTCATAGTAACGACGCGTGCCGGTTCGCATCGGCGTATTCCACAGCATGCGCACCCATTCACGGGCATTATGCTCCGCGTCGGGCTGGGCCGAATGCACCGCCGCAAGTGAGCCTTGCGCGGTCGCGGCCAGGAATCCGACCGGATGAAGCACGACCTCGTCCACGGCGGTGCCGTCGATGGCGTAGACGCTAGTACGGTCGTGGGTCAGGAAGAATCGCTGCAGCGCGGCGACGCGGTCGCACAGCACTTCCTGCAGACCGTTCCAGGCTACATCCAGTCCGATATTCGCCGCGGTACGGTAGGCGTCGGAATAGAAATGCCAATGATTGGACTCGTCGACATGCGGCTTTCCGTCATAATCCGCGTATTCAGCGTTCATGCCGGTCCGCTCGTCGCAGGCCGCCTGCAGATAGCGACGGCTTGCGGCGGCTGCCTCATGCCAAAATGGACGGTCTTCTTCGTCGGCTTCTTCGGCGAATACTTCATAGAAGTGCGGCAGATGGTAGGACGGATCGCTCCACTCGGTTTCCGGAATGAACTTGATGAGCTTGTTGTCGGGATTCCACATGGGCTCGCCGTCGTAGCGTTCGCCCTTATGAACGCAATATCTCAAGATCTCGCGTCCCCATGCGGAATATTCGTAGATATCCTCGCCATCACCCCAGCGACGGGAGGCGAGGAACAGGTCCATCGCGAAATATTCCTCGCCGTCAGGTGCAGGACCATTCGAGTTCGGCGTACCGTCCGGCGCGACCGACCATGCGAAATAATGCGCATGATGACCGTCCTCCATGTACATGTGACGCATTACCCAGCCCCACAGCTTGTCGAATACGTCCTTACGGTCGTATTGCAGGGCGATCATCATCGCATAGCTCATACCCTCGGTACGTACATCGTTGTTGCCGGTGTCCATCACATAGGCAAGACCTTCGTCGTTCTCCCAATAGAATTTGTTCGGACCTTCGAAAATTTCATACCAGACCTGTGACACGCGCTTATCGATGGCGTCCTGGGCATATCCGCACTGTGCGAACATGGACTCGCCCAATGTCTTGCTGGTATCGGTTGCATTTGTCATATCAGTTGTTCCATTCCCAGATTCGGATACGATTCTTTCCGGAGACAAGACCATTCAACGCCCCGGCTTTGCGTTCCGTTGCGGTCAAGGCTTGTCCCAGCAAGTCGGTGTCCAGCACATAGTCACTGCCATCGGGCTGTTCATAGCGTTCCTCCACGATGCGAGGCACGCCGAGCATATCGCTGGTGACGACCTGCATCCTGGTATCGGCGACGGCCTGTGGCACAGTGCACTGCAGGTACAGTCCATCGGGTTCTTCGACCAATGTCACCGGCATGGGCTCATCGCACGCAACGCTCGTGGAGGCGGTGCCGCCGAAGAACGGGGCGTCCTCCTGCATGCGCTCCGAATCGTCGGCCGCACCTTCCTGCTTGTTCAGCCCCTGTGCGCCGGACAGATAGATGTTGCCGCCCGCGTATAGAGACTGCAGAGGATTGTGCTCGTCACCACCCTGCGAAGGATTTGCCCACATGGCCCGCTGGCGTTCCAGGTATTCATGCATCGACATCGGGCAATCGCTGTAGGCGGACAAACCATATTCACCGACGGTCGGTTTCACCGGTTGCGGCGCGAACATGTTGTTCAGCCAACGCTCATCGCCGCCGGATACCACAGCGCACCCGGCCACCTCGGTGGTGTGCGGATAGTGATACGGCGTGGAACGGTCGGGGACGGTATGCGGTTCAATGCCGCCGCAAATCAGATTGTTGACGAAGGCGCCACCTTGCGACCAGTTCTGGAACATCACCGGCGAGGCGAAAACGTTATTGTCCACCAGATACGGCCCATGACTCACTTCAATCATGAGGTCACGGACGTTATCGTGGAACACATTGCACGTGATGCGCGTGCCCTGCGTCTGCCAATCCATCCACATGCCCAGCGAGCAGTCGTGGATGTTGTTGTTGGCAATGACCGTATCCAATGCGGCATGGAATTTGATGCCAGCGACTTCCCATCCGAAGAATTCACGCTTCAACGCAATGTGATGGACATGGTTATGCTCGATACGGCAGAATGCGCTGCCCATATGTCCGACGATGGCATTCTGTCCACACTCGTAGATGTCGTTGTTGCGTACGATATGACCGCCGATCAGCCCCTTTTCCCAGCCGATGCGACGGGCCTTGAACACGGCCTCCAACTGGTACTGGTAACCGGTCTTGCGCTCGGTTTTCGTCCACTCGTTGTCGCCGGATGAGATTTCCTTGCCCAATGACACCGCGGAGAATTTGGCGTCATGCAGCACGTTGTCTTCGATGATCCAGCCATACGACCAGTTCGGGCCGATCATGCCCCACTGCTGCGAGGTAGGCGGCGCCCAATCTCCAGCGGCCTGCGCCATTTCAAAGCCACGCACGGTGATGTAGTTGACATGGTTGCGGGAGGGGAAGAAGCATGCGCGACGAACACTGACCTCCACCAGTTCCTCATTCGGATCGGCACCTTGGAAATTCGCCCAGATCGTTGTAGTGCCGGCATTCTCGTCCACTTCGGCATGCCATACATAACGTGTACGGTCCACATCCGGCACAGGGCAGGGAATCTTCAACGCGAAATCCTCATCCGTATCACGCGGTTGCGGATCGTATACGCCTTCCAACGTCGTCGATTCGAAGAAGGAAACACCATTGAGATACACATCGCCAAGATGTTTGTCCGGATCCTTGCCGAACTTGGGCATTTCCAGCCAGTCACCGAAAATCGGGGTCGCGAATGGATTGAAATCCCCGAACATCGTATTATCAAGCATCACCGTCCACACATGCGGGTGATCGGCCAATTCCGTCCAGCCCTGCACGCATTCCGAGCCTTTGATAACCGGCCGTGCTTCGCCTTCGGCTCCGCAGTAGGTGATGCGCTCATGTTCACTCAGACCGCCGCGTTTCGGATCGACTTGTTCGCGGTATACGCCTTCATGCACGATTACCGTATCACCCGGAGAGGCCATCTGCGCGGCCTTGGAAATCGTGGCGAACGGATGCTCCGCGTCGCCGCACGCAGCATCGTTGCCGGTTGGTTTGACATGGTATTCAAACTTCATTGCTGCATCTCCTTATTCAATATCGGATGTGGGAATACAAAAGTCTTCCTCCTTTGGCGACATGCACGAACACACATCTTCATGTTTCGTAAATGCTTTAGCATTTCAGTCAAAGCACTGTTTGATTATATGGTTTAACTTTCAAGAAAGTCAAATCGCTTAACTAAATACTTAAAATTGTTGTTGCGAAAGTTCTATATGCAAATATTTGCGAAACTCTCGAATAGATTTAAGTATTCCAAACGCAGGAAATTACAGACTTCCGCCCAAACATGATTAACTGCGAAAACTATTTACGCTGCCCCCGCCAACCGAACACGCCGAACAACAGCGCAAAC
>Ga0326513_10000030_pt1 | contig 105466 bp, 97 predicted proteins | sample 2_2465_0518_D_FD_203654 | JGI IMG/M metagenome (GOLD analysis project Ga0326513, IMG submission 203654) | Bovine rumen microbial communities from UC Davis, California, United States - 2_2465_0518 | ecosystem: Host-associated > Mammals > Digestive system > Stomach > Rumen | place: USA...
CCCCCGCTTGGGAACAGCGTAAGCTGGGAGATGTCGCACGTAGGGTTACCCGAAAGAATGAGAACAGAGATTCCGATCTTCCCCTTACCATTTCTGCTCAATACGGTTTGGTGGATCAGAGAACTTTTTTCAACAACCAAATTGCAAGCAAAGACATGAGCGGATACTTCCTTCTGCATAAGGGAGAATTTGCCTACAACAAAAGCACCTCGACTGACAGCCCGTGGGGAGCGATAAAAAGGCTGGAAAAGTATGACATGGGCTGCGTTTCAACACTGTATATCTGTTTTGAGTTGCTTTCTGGAGACCCTGATTTCTTAGTCACATACTACGAGACTGATAGATGGTACAAAGCTGTTCAATTAATCGCGGCTGAGGGAGCCAGAAACCATGGATTGCTCAACATTGCTCCAGATGATTTCTTTGAAACGCAGATCTGCATTCCCAAGAGAATCGACGAGCAGCGCCAAATCGGCGGGTTCTTCGACCGTCTGGACTCCCTCATCACCCTTCATCAGCGTAAGTATTGTGGTGTTACTTCTTGGATGTTAGGGGTTGCGCTCGTAAGATTGGGCTCAGAAAGTGACGGTGCATTCGGGGAGATGAAACATGTTCTACAATAAAGAATCGGATTTCGAAGACGATCTGGTCGCGGTGCTGAAGCGCCATGGATGGACCGATGGCGTGTTGGAATACCCAACCGAACAGGACCTTATCGGCAATTGGGCCAACATCCTGTTCGACAACAACAAAGGCATCGATCGATTGAATGGGCAGCGCCTTACCAAAGGTGAGATGGCGCAGATCCTCGAACAAATCGAAACATTGCGCACACCATTGGCGTTGAACTCCTTCATCAACGGCAAGACCGTGTCCATCAAACGTGATAATCCAGCAGATCCGGCACATTTCGGCAAGGAAATCAGCCTGAAAATCTACGATCGGCAGGAAATAGCAGCGGGGCAAAGCCGGTACCAAATCGCAAGACAGCCGATGTACCCGGCGAAAAACAAGATGCTGAACGATCGCAGGGGAGACGTTTGCCTGCTTATCAACGGCATGCCGGTCATCCATATCGAACTGAAGAAAAGCGGCATCCCCATAAGCCAGGCCACCAATCAAATCGCCAAATACGCGCATGAAGGCGTGTTCACCGGACTGTTCAGACTCGTACAGGTCTTCGTGGCCATGAATCCGGATGATGCCGTGTACTTCGCCAATCCTGGCGAAGGCGACTTCAACAGCAACTACTTCTTCCACTGGGCTGATTTCAACAATGAGCCCATAGCGGCAAACAAACACGTTGGGCAGGACGAGTGGAAACGGTTCGCGTCGGACCTGTTGTCCATTCCCATGGCTCATCAGCTCATCGGTTTCTACACGGTTGCAGATTCCGCGGACGGATGCCTCAAAGTGCTACGCAGCTACCAATACCAAGCAGTGAACGCCATTTCCGATCGTGTACGCACCTGCAAATGGGATGAGCCGATGCCAAGCGGTACTCCGGGACGCCCAGGCGGCTATGTGTGGCACACCACCGGCTCGGGCAAAACCATGACCAGTTTCAAAGCGGCGCAGCTCATTGCCGGCTCGAAAGACGCCGACAAAGTGGTCTTCCTTATGGACCGTATCGAGTTGGGTACGCAGTCACTGCTGGAATACCGGTCGTTCGCGGATGATGCCGATGACGTGCAGGGTACGGAAAACACGGATGTGCTCAAGGCGAAGCTGGCAAGCATCGACCCGAAGGACACGCTTATCGTCACGTCCATTCAGAAAATGAGCAACATCAAAGCAGGCGAGGGGCATATCACCGAAGAGGAAGTGAAGAAGCTCGCCGGCAAACGCATCGTGTTCATCATCGACGAATGTCATCGTTCCACATTCGGCGAGATGCTGCAGGATATTCGCCGTTCCTTCCCGAACGCACTGTATTTCGGTTTCACAGGTACTCCAATCCATGAGGAGAACCGTAAGAAGGGCGCGACTACGTCAATGGTGTTCGGCGATTGCCTCCACCGATACAGCATCGCCGACGGCATCCGCGATGGCAATGTGCTCGGATTCGACCCGTACATGGTGCTGACGTACCGAGACAGGGACGTTCGCCAGGTGGTTGCATTGGAGAAGGCGAAGGCGTCGACGATTGAGGAAGCCCAAGCGGATCCGGCGAAAGCCGAAGTGTTCTACCATTACATGGATCCGAATCAAATGCCGATGGGACCTATGGAAACGCAGGCCGGAGAACGCATCAAGGGCATTGAGGATTACCTGACTTCGGCACAGTACGCGCAGGGCACCCCGCATGAGGGCAAGGTTGTGGAGGATATTCTCGACCAATTCCCATTGCTGAGCAGGGGCAACAAATTCCATGCGATGCTGGCCACGAGTTCCATTCCCGAGGCGATCAGCTATTATCGCTTGTTCAAGGAGCGTGCGCCGCAGATGCATGTGACCGCGCTGTTCGACCCCAATGTCGATAACTCCAACGGCGCGATTCTCAAAGGGGACGCGCTTCAGGAGATCATCGGCGATTACAACGAATTGTTCGGCAAGGATTTCATCATCCCCACATGGCCGAAGATGAAGAAGGACATCACGGCGCGGCTTTCCCACAAGCGGCCGTACCTGACCGTCGATCAGCATCGCGAGGAACGGCTGGATCTGCTGATCGTGGTCGACCAGATGCTGACGGGCTTCGATTCCAAGTGGGTCAACACGCTGTATCTCGACAAGATCATCGACTACGAGAACATCATTCAGGCGTTCAGTCGTACGAATAGACTGTTCGGCCCTGATAAGCCCTTCGGAACGATTCGCTACTACCGCAAGCCGCATACCATGAAAGGGTATATCGAAGCGGCGGTGAAACTGTATTCCGGAGACAAGCCGCTTGATCTGTTTGTGCAGAAGCTGCCGGAAAACGTGCGTCTGATGGATGCGCGTTTCGAAGAGATCGCTTCCGTGTTTCGCGCCGAAGGCGTGGAGGATTTCATGAAGCTGCCGGAGTCCGTGGAAGCATGCCGGAAGTTCGCGAAGCTGTTTTCGGAACTCAATGATTTTCTTGAAGCCGCCAAGGTACAAGGATTTACATGGCAGCAGCGGGAATACTCCGTCACTCATGATGACGGCTCGGTGGAGGTTGTGCGGCCGGAACTCGATGAACGCACATATCTGATTCTCGTTCAGCGATACAAGGAGTTGTTTGCTGGAGATGGCGAAGGCCATAGTGAGGGTCCTGAGGCTCCATACGATCTTGACGGGCATATCACCGAAATCGACACGGGATTGATTGATACGGATTACATGAACGCTAACTTCACCAAATGGCTCAAGGCGCTTGGTGGAGGAGATCCAGACCTATTGGCATCAGCTGAGGAGGAATTGCATAAGTCGTTCGCTTCGCTCAGCCAAGAGGAACAACGGTACGCCGAACTGTTCATGCATGATGTGGAACGTGGCGAAATCGAGTTGGAGGAAGGCAAGACGCTGCGCGACTACATCACGTATTACGCTGACAGTGCTCAGAATAGCCAAGTAGAGAAAATCACAGAGAAGCTTGGTGTTGACAGCAATCTGCTCAGAGAGATGATGCGGCTTGATCTTACGGAAAACAGCCTGAACGAGTTCGGCCGGTTTGATCGATTGAAAGCTTCGGTTAACAAGTCTCTGGCGAAGGTATTTTTCGATAAGCCGGATAGTCCGGTCTCACAATTCACTGCAAATCTTCTCGCCACCAAATTGCTGAGGAACTTTATTCTTGAGGGAGGATTTGACCTAGATACGTGGGAACAGCATAGTAGCCATTAATGTGGAGAGAATATCAGCTCGGAACAGTTGCCATACTGACCAGCATCATCTTCGCCTTAGTCTGTGCTGGATTTTTTAGAATTTCTCCGTCTACAGCTTCTTGCAAGGTGCAAAAACCGAGCCATATTGCTCATATGGCTAACGGTTATAAGCCGAAAGCGCAGGTTGTTCGCTCTCCCGGCAATATGAAGCAAAGTACACATTGCCGGTTCGGCAATCCTGAGGATGCCAAGTTCTGCCGTCGCGCCGCAGAACGGTCAGGAACCCGTTGAAGGTTTTGCCGTAGATGCCGCTGCAGATGCTCGGCCTGGGCCTGTTCTCCATGTGGCAGCCCGTCGTGGTGGCGCAGGGCAATTCCACCGCCAAGCGCGACCCCCACTGGGGCTGGATTCTTGCCATGATCGTGCAGATGCTGCTCACGTTGCTGGCTATCGTGCTGATCTTCGCGGTGATTCTTGGCGGGTTCGCCGCCTTGCTTGGTAGCATGCCGTGAGACTGCCGGCCACGTCGACTCGCTTTGGGCGAAACGACGTGGCCGGCTGCGTATAATCATCGTGTTATGCCGACAAAACCGCAACGATGGAGGTCTGGCATATGGCAGTCGTTAATGAGGCAAAACTCGGGTATCTTGACTTTCTGTCGCGTGAAGACAGAGTGCGTCATCACCGCTACGTCGAAGAGATGAAGCAATACGACATGATGCGTTCCGGCGACATCAACGCGATCAACGAAAGCACCAGACTGTGGGATTCCGGACTGTATGGCCACCTGTCGGATGATCCGCTGCTCAATGTGAAATACCGGTTTGTCACCACGATCACGCTGGCCACACGCTTCGCCATCGAAGGCGGCATGGACGAGGAGGATGCCTACAACGCCTCCGACCTGTACATCCAGGATTTGGAACAATGCAAGACGCCCGACGATGTGCGCCGATTGCACACCGACATGATGACCTTCTTCACCTGGGCCATGGCCGACATGCAGAAGCTGGAGACGCATTCCAAGGCCGTCAACGAATGCATGGATTACATCCATTACCATCTGCATGAGAAGATCACCGTGCCCATCCTCGCCGAGCATGTGCACTTGAACCCTACGTACCTTTCCGAACTGTTCGCCCGCGAAACCGGCACGACCATCTCGCAATACGTTACCGACAAGCGCATGGAGGCCGCGGAGAACATGCTCAAGTACTCGGAATACGGGTTCGCTGAGATCGCGCGTATTCTGGCCTATCGTTCCCAAAGCCATTTCACCAAGGTGTTCAAGAAGCACAGCGGCATGACGCCGGGGGAGTACCGCAGGAAGTACGCGCAGGCCGGCATCTGGCCGGAATAGGTAGGAATAGGCCGATTGGCGGGTGGCGTGGCTGAACGTGGCGTGTCGTGCCTGCGAATTCTTCGCTTCGGGCGCAACAATGCCGTCGTCTGCGTGCATCATCGGCTACGGTAGAAGGTATTCAACGACGAACACGAAGTATGAGGTAAGGAACAATCGAATATGGGAATGCCACTAGATCTGTATGTGATCCGCCACGGCGAGTCCGAGGCGAATGTGATTATCAGCGCCGGCGAGCAGGGCGATAACTCGCTGTATACGCAAGACAACGTGACGGTGCCGGACCGGTCGTGGAGGCTTACGGCCACGGGGCGCAAGCAGGCCGACTGCATCGGCCGTTGGCTGGTAGCGCAGCAGGAGCTGTTCGACCGTTATCTCGTCTCGCCCTACGTGCGCACGCGCGAGACGGCTGCCACCATGGCTTTGCCGAAGGCGAAGTGGGAGGAGACGCGCGTGCTGCGCGAACGTTCGTGGGGTGAGATCAGCACCATCACCAAAGAGGAGTTCCGCACCAGCTACAAGCGCAACTGGCTGTTCAAGAACACCGACCCGCTGTACTGGTGCCCGCCAGCCGGCGAGTCCATCGCCGATGTGGCGGAGAACCGCGTGCATAACCTGCTCACTTCGCTGAACCGTAAGTCCGATGCGGAGTCGGTGGTCATGGTCAGTCATGGCGATCTGATGCTTGCGCTGATGCTCACGTTGGAGGATCTGTCCGACGAGGAGTTCATGCATCGCGCCGATTCGCCCGACTGGCGGATCACCAACTGCACGTGCCTGCACTATTCGCGCAGGGATCCGCAGACCGGCCGTACATGCAAGCGTTTCCGCTGGGAGCAGACGGCTCGCCCGGTGTTCAACGAGCAGGCTGGCAAGTGGGAGATGCAGGTGGAGCCGTGGCGTGAATTCAAGCGTCCGTTGCTTTCCAACGGCGACCTGGTGGATGTGGTGCACGCCGTCGACCCGCACCTGTGATATCGCGGTACGACTCGCGGGATTAGGGGGGTTGCACACCCGGAAAATAATGCTCTGACAATGCCTTGATTACAATGGACGCTCAGTGCGCGGACGGCAAGAGCCGCGCCCTGAACCTCGATTGAGAGAAAAGATGAGTAATATTTTCCAATGGAACCTGCATGGCGACGGCAAGACGCTGCTGCCGGGCGAGGTCGTAGAACCCGATGAGCGCCTGACTTGGCCGCGTACCGCCGAAATCGGTGCACAGCATGTGATCGCCATGTTCGGTGCCACCTTCCTGGTGCCGATCCTGACAGGCTTCGACCCGTCCACCACGCTGTTCTTCACCGCCATGTCCACGGCGCTGTTCCTGTTGATCAACAGGAATGTGCTGCCGAGCTACCTGGGTTCGTCGTTCGGCTTCATCGCCCCGATCACCGCGGTCACTACCGCGCATAAGGGCATCGCCGTCGCGTCCTTCGGCATCATGGTCACCGGCCTGCTGCTGGCTCTGATCGGCATTGTCGTGCACTATGCGGGTGCCAAGTGGATTGACATCATCATGCCACCGGTCGTCAACGGCGCCATCGTGGCCATCATTGGCTTCAACCTCGCTCCAAGCGTGTGGAACAACTTCAAGGTCGCGCCCGACACCGCCATCGTCACCTTGGTGGCCGTGCTGCTGGTGGCTGTGCTGTTCAAGGGTCTGATGGGGCGCTTGAACATTCTTCTTGGTGTGATCATCGGCTATGCCTACGCATGCTGCCGCGGCCAGGTCGATTTCTCCGCCATCGGCAAGGCTGCCTGGATCGGTCTGCCTCATTTCCACACCCCGCAGGTCGACTTCTCCATTCTGCCGATGTTCGTCCCGGTGGTGCTGGTGCTGGTGGCTGAAAACGTGGGCCATGTCAAGTCCGTCTCCCAGATGACCGGCCGTGATTATGACGACCAGATCGGCACCGCTCTGTTCGCCGACGGCTTGGGCACCACCATCGCCGGCTTCGGCGGCGGCTCCGGCACCACCACGTACGGCGAGAACATCGGCGTGATGGCCGCCACCAAGGTGTACTCCACCGCGGCCTACTGGTGCGCCGCGGGCTTCGCCCTGATCCTGTCGCTGTGCCCGAAGTTCGGCGCCATCATCAACACCATCCCCGCCGGCGTGCTCGGCGGCGTGACCACTTTGCTTTACGGCATGATCGGCATGATCGGTATCCGCATCTGGGTCGAGAACAAGGTCAACTTCGACAAGCCGATCAACATCATGGTGGTCGCCATCACCATGATCATCGCCATCGGCCAGTTCGCGTTCACCGTCAACGGCATTTCGTTCAACGGCATCGCCATCGGCACGATCGTGGTGCTCGTCGCCTACCACGGTCTGAAGGCGATCGGCAAGTTCACCGGCACGATCGACAAGGACGATCCCGACGTGCTGTGACGCATTCGACGTCGACGATAAAGGCCCCTTCCGAACGGTTCGGTTTCACACCCGTTCGGGAAGGGGCCTTTCGCATGCCACGTGATGGCCGCTTCGACGGCCGTGGATCAGCGGTAGTTGCGTTCGATGATGATGTCGGAGACGGTGAGGTTCGCCTCGTTGACGAGGTTGAACAGGATCACCTCGGCGAGCTCGGCGGGATCCATGAAGGAATGCTGTTTCTCCAATGATACGTAGTCGTGGCTGTCGCGGTAGAAATCGGTGTCGATGCCGCCGGGGTAGACGCCCACGATTTTCACGCTCGACCCCTTGTACGCGGCCTTCAGGCTCTGCGTGTAGCCCTTCTCGCCCCACTTGGTCGCGCAGTACACCGATTCGTTGGCGTTGCCGCGTGTGGCGGCGGTGCTCATCACGTTGGTGATTTTCAGGTCGTGCTCGCCGCAGGCCTTGAGTGTCGCCACGCTCCACAGGATCATGCCTTTCAGGCCCTTCAGGCATTTGTCCACGTCGGCGGCGACGTAGGCGGTCGGCGTCTTGAACGAAGGCTGGCCGGCATTGTTGATGAGCAGGTCGATATGACCGATGCGCGCGATCTCGGCGATGGCGTCGTCCACGAACGTCTCGTCGGCGACGTCGCCGACGAACGCGCGGTAGCGTTCCGTGCCGAACCGTTCGGCGAGTTCGGCCTGCCGGTCGGCGTCGAAGTCGATGCCGGCCACGAGCCAGCCGCGTTCGATGAGCTGGCATGCCAGCTCATAGCCCAAGCCTCGGGCGCTTCCCGTGACGATGGCGACGTTTCTTCCCTCGGTGGTTGTCATGTTGGGCTCCTTCGCTCCTCATGCGGCGATACGCCGCTTATAACGTTTGACGTGCGGTTCCATCATAATGCGCCCGCGACCCGATGGGACGGGACGCGGGCGCGAGAACGCTGATGGCCAGCCGATGCCGGTTTCGATGCCCGCCAGCGAACGGGCGGTGGAACGTCAGTGCAGTGTCGGCTCGTACTGGTCGAGCGCGGTGAAGCACTTGCGGTACACGAGCGTCATGATGAGACCGTCGGCCAACAGTGTGAGCGCCGCGATGGAGGCGAGCACCATGAACTGGTATTTCGCCGCGTCGAGCGGATCGCCGCCGGCGATGATCTGACCGGCCATCATGCCCGGCACGGTGACGATGCCGGCCGAAGCCAGCGACGCGGTGGTGGGCATCAGACCCAGTCGGATCGACGAGACGATGCTCGGCCGCGCCGTCTCCCATGCCGTCGCACCCAAGGCCAGCAGCGTGTCGACCTCATCGCGGCGTTCGCGCATGCTTTCGAAGAATCGGCTCAACCCCACGGCCAGCGTGGAGACCGTGTTGCCCAGCAGCATGCCGGTCAGCGGCACCACCAGCTGCGGCGCATACCAGGGTTGGGGGCGAATCACCAGTTCGACGACCGTCGACATCATGATGAGCATGGTGATCACCAGGCTGAGCAGCACCGGCCCCACCAGTCCCTTCGGCACGCCTTTGGCACGGGAGAGCGTGATCTGCACGGCCGCGACCAGCATGAACGCGATGAGCAGCAGCACGAACCACGGGTTGCCGGAATGGATGACGAAGGACATGATGAAGCCCATCGCGCACAATTGCAGCAGGGCGCGGCAGGCCGACCACAGCAGTGTGCCGCCGATGCCCATGCGCATCAAGGCGGAGATGCCGGCCGCGATGGCCACCATCACAAGCGCGACGAGCAGGCCGGCGATGTCGATCGAATAATAGTTGCCGCTCATGCGAGTCCCTCCTGACGTTCCACATGCGTTTCGGTGAGCGTGCCGCCGTCGAGGGTGACGATCCGAGAGGCGCGTCCGTCCGGCGGACGGTGCCTGATGCGCACGATCGCCATGCCGTTGGCCACCGCCTTGGCCATGATGGAGGCCACCTTGTCGGCGTTGTTGTCGTCAAGACCGGCATCCACCTCATCGGCCAGCATCACCTTCGGCTCCGTGAGCAGCGTGCGTGCGAGACTCACACGCGCCGCCTGTCCGCCGGACAGGTCATGCGGGGCGCGATCCAATTCGATGTCATCGCAGCCGATGCCGTCAAGCGTTTCCCTGATGCGTTCGTCCGGCAGCAACGCCTTCGCGCGCAAGTCGGGGGATTGGCGCGAGCAAGCCCGACGCAGCCACGGCAATGCGCCGGGCTCCGCGCCGCCGCGGATGCGCAACGTCCAGGGAAGACGGATCGCCTCGGCCACCGTGGCGCCGGTGAGCACCGGCTTCTGAGGCAGGTACGCCACCTGCCTACGCCACTGCTGCGGCGTGAATTCGGCGGACGACCGGCCGTCAAGCGCAAGGGAGCCGTGCGCATGCGGATTCAATTGAGCGAAGGCGGTCAGCAGACTGCTTTTGCCGGAACCGGACGGGCCGACGAGATCGACGATCTCGCCCCGTTCGAGGGTGAACGACAGGCCGCTGAAAATGGTTCTGGACGAATCGGCGTCGGGAACCTCGCAGACCATGTCGGAAGCGGAAAACACACAAGTCATATCGATCACCATACCCGTTAAGCGAACATACAGGATTCCATCAGGGAAGACCGCTACCGTGAAAACGCCCGCAAGGCCGAAACGGCACGCAATCGGCCCATGACCGCGACGGCACGGCCGCGATGACACGACGGAGGGAGGAACACATGGGGAAGCTGATGCTGACATCGACGTTCGGGCTGGTCAGCCACAAGCTCGAACGCATCGAACCTGATCTCAAAGGCAGAACAGTCACCTTCATCCCCACTGCAAGCATGAAGGACTTCACCGGCTTCTTCAACCGCATGGCCAAATGGAAGCTACGCGCCCTCGGCCTCAACGTGCAGGAGATCGACGTGGCCGTCGCCTCCTACCACGACATCAAAACTACCATCGCCTCCAGCAGCATGATCTACGTAACCGGCGGCAACACCTTCTATCTTCTCCAATCCCTGCGCTACTCATCGGCCGATGAGCTCATCGCACAAGCCGTGCGGGAAGGCAAAACCTACATCGGCGAATCAGCCGGAGCCGTGGTGGCCGGGCCCAACATCGAATACATCAAACGCATGGACAGCGAAGACCCCGCCCCCTACCTCGACAGCAACTACGCGGGCCTGGGACTCGTGGACTTCAACATCGTGCCCCACATCGACGGCCCAGCCCTCGGCGAATCCGCGGCCGAAATCATGCGCCACAGCAACAGCGACGACCACATGGTGCCCATCCGCGACGATCAGGCCGTACTTGTCAATGGCCCACACGTCGAACTCGTCGAACGCTGAAAGCGAGACGCACGGCAACGCTGGGCAAGCAGGGTTATAGACTATACAGCGTTTGATCCAAGCCTCTTCTCAATGGAAGGTAACGCATGTCAGCTGAAGCAAACGTCGGCGTCGTCGGCCTGGCCGCAATGGGCGGCAGCCTCGCACGCAATCTCGCACACCACGGCAACAAGGTCGCCGTATTCAACCGCACCTACGCCCGCACCGAAAAGCTCATGAACGAGCACGGCACCGAAGGCGAATTCTACCCGGCCAAAACCCTTGAGGAATTCGTAGACAGCCTCGTCAAGCCGCGCACCGCCATCATCATGGTCAAGGCAGGCGAACCCACCGACGCCATGATCAACGCGCTCGCCGACCTGATGGAGCCGGGCGACATCATCGTCGATGCCGGCAACGCCTACTTCCCCGACACCATCCGCCGTGAGAAGGAAATCAGCGCACGTGGCCTGCATTTCGTGGGCTGCGGCGTCTCCGGCGGCGAGGAGGGCGCCCTGCTCGGGCCGTCCATGATGCCGGGCGGTTCCGAGGAATCCTGGAAGACGCTGAAGCCGATCTTCGAATCCATCGCGGCCAAGGCCGAAGGCGAGCCGTGCGTCACCCACATCGGCTTGAACGGTGCCGGCCACTTCGTCAAGATGGTGCACAACGGCATCGAATACTCCGACATGCAGCTCATCGCCGAAAGCTACGACCTCATGCGCCGCGGCCTGGGCATGACCCCGGCCGAGATCGGCGACGTGTTCGAGGAGTGGAACAAGACCGAACTCGACTCCTACCTCATTGAAATCACCGCCGAAGTGCTGCACCAGGTCGACAAGAAGACCGGCAAGCCGCTGGTCGACCTGATTGTGGACCATGCCGGCATGAAGGGCACCGGCACCTGGACCGTGCAGACCGCGCTGTCCCTGGCCGTACCGGTCACCGGCATCGCCGAAGCCGTGTTCGCCCGTGGCCTGTCCTCCGAGGCGGATCTGCGTGAGGAAGCCGCCAAGCAGGGCTTCGCCGGCCCGAACGGCGAACTGAACCTGAACAGCGAGGAGAAGAAGGCCTTCATCGAAGACATCCGCCAGGCCCTCTACGCCTCCAAGATCGTCGCCTATGCCCAGGGCTTCAACGAGATCACCACCGCCGCCAAGGAATACGGCTGGGATATCGACCTGGCCGCCGTGGCACGCATCTGGCGTGGCGGCTGCATCATCCGCGCGAAGTTCCTTAACCGCATCTCCGAAGCGTTCGAATCCGGTGAGGCCAACGTGTCGCTGCTGTTCGCCCCGTACTTCAAGAACGCCATCGAAACCGCCGAATCCTCCTGGCGCAACGTGGTGGCCCAGGCAGCGCTTAACGGCCTGCCGACCCCGGCGTTCGCTTCGTCGCTCTCGTACTTCGACGGCCTGCGTTCCAAGCGTCTGCCCGCCGCCCTGATTCAGGGCCAGCGCGACTATTTCGGCGCCCACACCTACCAGCGTGTGGATCAGCCGGGCGCATTCCACACCCTGTGGGCCGAGCCGGGCCGCGAGGAGATCGAGGCCTGAACAAAGGCCTGAACCCGTAGTAAAAAACGGTAGAATAAGGGGCTTTGCAATCTGGTGTTGCAAAGCCCCTTATTCTGTCTCGTCGGTGTTCGGGGAACAGCGTGCCATGATGCATTGCTAGCGTGCCGTTGCCTCGAATTGGCTGTTGTACAGGTCGGCATAGAAGCCGTGTTTTGCGATCGGCTCGTCATGGCTGCCCTGCTCGATAATGGTTCCGTGGTTCATTACAAGGATGCGGTCCGCGTTCCGAATGGTGGAGAGGCGATGCGCGATGATGACGCTGGTCCGGCCCCGCATCAGCGTCTCCATGGCCTTCTGTATCTCCAATTCGGTGCGGGTGTCTCCACTGGAAGTGGCCTCGTCCAAAATCAGAATGGTCGGATTCGCCAGAATCGCCCGAGCAATGGCCATCAGTTGCTCATGTGTGCCGATTCCGGCTACGCATCCCTCATCCAGAACGCGCGAGGACGGGAACAAAAAGAACAAGCACATCTATCTGACCGTTTCCGGCAGGGAACTCGTCGACGGCATCATGAAGCCGTTGGTCGAGGCCGAGGGGGAGGCGTTTGGAGCATTGACCGTGGAGGAACAGGATGTGTCTCTGCCGCTGTTCCGCAAATACGCCGATGCGCTGGGCGTCTTTATCGGGAATATCACGAAGCGGCGGTAGCGCATCTGCATGGAGGCTGTCACTGAGATCTTCAGGTAGGGGTGTTCTTGTCCCTGCTATGGCGCCGTTGCTGATGGGATGGAGGAGCTCCTTGTCTTTGACGGATCGGGATTTTGAAGTTGTCTGAGTAGTTTTCGCCAGTCGGAGGAATGGGCGGCAGCACGGGATTCCGTAGGAGGTTTTTGCGTTCCGTAGGTGGTTGGCCTTGGATACTCGCTGCGGAAAAGGCCGGAAACCAGCCTTTTCATGGCCTTGATACTTGAGATAACCACCTACGGAAGCCCCAAACCACCTACGGAACCAGACATGCCTTCCGACATGAGATAAAAAGAGAGGTTGCTTTCACGATTCATGTCGCGAAAGCAACCTCACCCATGCCGTTCCTATGAAATCACAGTTCGGAGGCGGCGCCACTGTCGATGAGCCAAAGCAGTTCCTCGCCGTCGGCGTAGGAGCTTGGGGCGTGCGGGTTGTTCCGCTGGGCGAAGGCGGCCTTGACCGCGCCCGCCTTGCGCTCTTCGGAGGTGAACACCCACGTGTGCTTCGAACGGGCAATCATTGGCACGGTCAGCGTCAGTCGCAGCGGCGGCGGCTTCGGCGAATCGCGCACGCCCGCCACCAGTACGTGGGGGTCGGCGATCTCGGATTCGCCATGGTCGGGGAACAAGGATGCGAAATGCGCGTCCGGTCCCATGCCGAACATCGCGATATCCAATGCCGGATTTTCTCCCAGCTGCGCAGTCAGCTCACGCTGGTATTCGGCGGCGGCCTCGGCCAGCACCGCATCGGTCTGTTCAGGGGAGGCCGCCGCAATCTCGGTAGCGCTACGGGTGTCGGCAGGCATCGCATGGACGTTCCCGGCAGGCATGCGTCCATCTTCCACAAGCGCACCGTACCAGGCTTCGCGAGCCTGCTTCGCATTGCGGTCGTCGTCATCGGCCGCCACGAAGCGTTCGTCGCCCCACCACACGTGCACGCGGCTCCAGTCCACGGCATCGTTCAACGGACTGGCATTCGCCGCGGCGAATACGCGGTTGCCGTCGGTGCCGCCCGTCACGGCGATATCCACGCGGGTCCGCCCCGGTTCGGCCAGCAGGTCGATGATGGTCAGCAGCGTGCGTGCGGCCACGGCCTCGGCCAGCACCTGCGGGTTCGGATAGACGATGGTCTTGCGTTCTGTCACGTTTGTTCCTTTGATAGGCGTTCTTGATACAAGCGGTATCGGCTTTGGCACGCCGACTACCGTTTGGGCTTGACGAGCTCCAAGCCTTGCGAGACGACCTCGCTGTAGATCTCATCGGGGTAGAGGCGTCCGAGCTCCTCGCTGAGGCATTCCTCAAGCGTTCGCGCCGGCACGCTGATGGTCTGCGGGGACTGGCCGGGCACGCTGATCACGGCGAACCCGTCATCCGTGGAGGGGCGTTCCAGGCTCAGCACGCCGTCACCGCGCGTCAGATACACGCCGGTCACGGCGGTGGCGTTCGGATCATCCTCGATCATCACGGGCACGTTGAGTCTCAATCGCAGCCATGCGGCCAACAGGGTCAACGGCAGGTAATCCTTCTCGCCGGTCACGCGCACATTGCTCACCGGCAGATACGGCGGCTGGTCGAGCATCGAGGCGATCATCGCGCGCCATATGGTCAGACGCGTCCACGACATGTCCACGTCCTTCACGGAACGGTTGCGACGCAGATCGTCCATCGTGCGCTGCGGATTCGAGGAGTGCATCGCGTCGGTGATGCGACTGCTGGCCATGGAACCCAACAGATCCTTCGACAGGTTCGCGGGTGCCTCGTTCGGCCACCACGCCACCACGGGCGTATCGGGCACGAGCAGCGGAATCACCAAAGTGTCGGCGTGACGCACGAGACCGCCGCGCGGACGCAGCACGATGATCTCACCGGCGCCGGCATCCGAACCGAAACGGATCTGTGCGTCAAGGAAAGTGGAACGCTCCTCGCCATCCTCCGAGGGAACGGCCCTGCGACTGCTGGGGGCCACGGCGATCACACGGCAGGGATGCTCGCGGCTCGCGTTGTTGGCGACCTCCAAATCACGTTCGAGCGCCTCCTCATTGGTGGAGATGAGCAGGGTGAGCACACGTCCGAGCGCGGCCTCGCCACGCTCCTCATGCAGTTCGTCGATCTTCGCCGAGATCTCACGGGTCTCGGTATTGCGCATGGTAATGATCACGGCATCCTCCAACGATGTCCATCGCGGGCGAGCATTTCAACGGCCTCCTCGGGGCCCCACGTGCCGGAACGGTACGGTTGCGGCTGGCCGAGCGTCGACCAGAACTCCTCGATCGGATCGAGGATCCTCCACGAAAGATTGACCTCCTCGGTGGTGGGGAACAGCGGCGGATCGCCCAACAGCACGTCGAGGATCAGACGCTCATAAGCCTCCGGGGAGGATTCGGTGAACGAACGGCCATAACCGAAGTCCATCGACACGTCACGAACCTCCATCGACGTGCCGCCCGGCACCTTCGCGCCGAACCTCATGGTCACGCCCTCGTCCGGCTGCACGCGGATCACGATCGCGTTCTTGCCGAGCTCCTTGGTGGCGGTCGACTCGAACGGCAGGTGCGGGGCGCGTTTGAACACCACGGCGATTTCCGTGACGCGCTTGCCCAGGCGTTTGCCGGTACGCAGATAGAACGGCACGCCGGCCCAGCGGCGGGTGTCGACGTCCAGGCGAATCGCGGCATAGGTCTCGGTGGTGGACTCGGGGTCGATGCCCTTCTCGTCCAGATAGCCGACCACCTCGTGCGAACCCTGCCAGCCGGCGGCGTACTGGCCTCGCGCGGTGTGCGCAGCCAGATCCTTGGGCAGGCGGACGGCGGAAAGCACCTTGGTCTTCTCGGCGGTCAGGTCGGCGGCGGAGAAGGAGACGGGCTCCTCCATGGCGGTCAATGCCATGAGCTGCAGCAGATGGTTCTGGATGATGTCTCGCGCGGCGCCGATGCCGTCGTAGTAGCCGGCACGTCCCGACACGCCGATGTCCTCGGCATGCGTGATCTGCACATGGTCGACGTAGTTGTTGTTCCAGATCGGCTCGTACATGGCATTGGCGAAACGCAACGCCAGGATGTTCTGCACGGTCTCCTTGCCCAAATAATGGTCGATGCGGAACACGCTCGACGGGTCGAACACTTCGGAGACCACGCGATCGAGCTCCTTGGCGCTGGCCAGGTCGTGGCCGAACGGCTTTTCGATGATGACACGGCGCCATGCGCCCTGTGAGGATTTCGCTAGGCCGCAGTCGGCCAGCTGACGGGAGACCTGCGGGAAGGCGCGCGGCGGCACGGACATGTAGAACGCGTGATTGCCGCGCGTACCGCGGTCGCGGTCAAGCTCGGCCACGGTGTCGGACAGGCGTTCGAATGCCTGCGGGTCGTCGAAGGTGCCCTGCACGAAGCGGATGCCCGAGGCAAGCTGCTTCCAGGTCGATTCCTTGAACGGCGTGCGGCAGTGCGCCTGCACGTTCTCCTTGACGAAATCCTTGAAATGGTCTTCGGTCCAGTCACGGCGTGCGAACCCCGTCAGACCGAAGCTCGGCGGCAGCAGGCCGCGGTTGGCCAGATCATAGATTGCGGGAAGCAGCTTCTTGCGGGACAGATCGCCGGTCACGCCGAAGATCACGATGCTGCATGGGCCTGCGATGCGCGGCAGACGCAGATCGCGAGGGTCGCGCAGCGGGTTCGACCACGAGTCCGTGTCGAATGCGGTTGAAACGGTTTGAGTCATGCGACACATACTAGCCCCATGACCGCACCCGATGCTGCGATAATCCGCATGTCGCATACGTTGTCGTGTTTTCCGGCGAGAACGTAACGATTCCGTGGGAAAAGCGAACAGCCTCGCAGTCCGTATAGTCCACTGGTCGCCTAGGCTGATTGGAACGATATGTACTCAAGTTCATCTCCATGGCGGTGGGCATGGCCAGGGGCGTGACCTGTGCGGGCGCACGGAGAACGTCATCGCCTTCATCGGCGACGGCTCGCTCAGCGAAGGCGAAGCGCTCGAAGGCCTCGACAACGCGGGCGAGATGAACACCAACCTCATCATCATCGTCAACGACAACGAGATGTCCATCGCTCCGAACCACGGCGGCATCTACAAGGGGCTCGCCGAACTGCGCGCCACCAACGGCGCATCCGAGCACAACCTGTTCCGCGCCTTCGGACTCGATTACCGATATGTGGCGGACGGCCAGTTCGTCGATGCCGGCATCGCCGAACAGCATGCGGTGGCCGAGATCTCGGGTATCGCCAATGCCGGGGGCAAGCCGGTGTACGAGATGGCCTCCACGTTCCTGCAGCGTGCCTATGACCAGTTGCAGCAGGATCTCGTCCTGCAAGGCAATGCGGCCGCCATCATCACCGCTGGATTCGGCGACGCCATCGGCCCCGGCGACAATACGCACGCCAGCTATTTCCCCATCGCCATGACGAACACCATTCCCGGTCTGACCGGTCTTGCGCCGGCCATCAAGGAGGAGTACTTCGCCATGCTCGACTGGTCCATCGACCATGCTGGCGGGCCTCGATCCGCGCGTCTACTCCGATCTTGATGGGGCCATGCTTGAAGCGCTCAAGGACGGCCACAGCGTGATCGTGACTTTGGAGGACGGTTCGCTGGTCGGCGGCTTCGGCGAGCGCATCGCCGCCTACTACGGCTCCTCCGATATGAAGGTGCTCACCTATGGCGCGCATAAGGAACTCACCGACCGTGAGCCCACGGAGACGCTGTATGCGCGTTACCGTCTCAATCCTGAGCAGATCGTTCAGGATGTGCTTGAGGTGTTGCGCTGACGGATCGGCTATTCGGCTCGCCGCCGTTCATGAACGCGGCGAGCCGGCGGATGGCGGCTCGAGGGAGCAGTCGTTCCGCAAGTGCGCCCGCCCTGGTGAGTGGGCCATGGTAGGCGAGTGTGGTGCCGCGCATCATCCTGCGGTAGGCGTATGCCGCCAACTGGCGTGCGCTGGCCGGCCTGGTCATGGTGAAGAAGTTGCGTCCGTGCATGTTGGCGGCCTTGGCGAAACCGGTGGTGGTCGGCCCGGGGCATACGCAGGTCACCGTCACACCCGTATCGCGTAGCTCGTAGGCTACGGCTTCCGACAGCGAGCGCACGAACGCCTTCGAGGCGAAGTAGACCGCCATGTAGGGGCCGGCCATCATCGAGGCGACCGATGATATGTTGAGGATTCTGCCGTGCCCGGCGCGGCGCATGTCGCGGCCATAGCGGTAGGTGAGTTCGGCGAGCGCCTCCATGTTGAGCCGCATCATTTCCTGTTGGCGGCTCCAATCGGCATCGAGATATCCGGTCCAATCCGCGAAGCCGGCGTTGTTGACCAGATATTCGATGGAGATTCCATGCGACGTGGTGAAGTCATGCAGCCTTTGCGGTGCGTCCGGTTCGCTCAGATCGGCGGCGAATACCACGACCCGCACCTGGTATTGCTGTTTCAATGCGGTTTGTACGGTGTTGAGGCGTTCTTGGTTCCGCGCCGTGATCACTATGTCGTAGCCGTTTGCCGCGAACAGTGACGCCAGTTCGCGGCCGATGCCGCTGGATGCCCCGGTGATGAGTGCGTATGCCATATCAACCTCGCCGTCGATGAGTGCCGTTGCTTCCAGTGTAGAGGCGTCGGGCCGGGAGCAGGGGATCGATGGCGTAATGCGGTCGGGCGACTCACCCCGCCGGCCCGGGTGTTCCTCGACTGTGTGCGCGAAGTGGCGAGCGAACCCGGCGAATAGGCTGCTGCCGTGGCTTGCCCGCTAGGCGTGGTACGTGTTCAGCCCTTCGAGGAAGCGAGTGAGCCCTTCGACCATGCGTGCGCGGGGGCAGGCCACGTTGATACGCACGAAGTCATGGCCGTTGCCACCGTATTTGGAGCCTTGCGAGAACATTACCTTGCACTCATGGTTCAGATAGTCGCACAACGCGTCGGTATCATGCGTGATGGCCGAGCAGTCGACCCACAGCAGGTAGGTGGCGTGGCCTTCGACCATGATGATGCGTCGGCCGGCCGGCACGGAGGCGTTGTATTCGTCGAACATCGAGCGTGCGACCGTCTTGTTGCCGGCCAGATAGGCGCGCAGTTCGTCCAACCATGGTTCGCCTTCGGTGAACGCGGCCAGTGTGGCACTCATGGCGAACGCGTTCGGCTCGGCCACCTCGTCGGTGTTCAGTGCCCGCCATACCTTGTGTCGCAACACCGGATTCGGAATCATCACGGCCGCGGAGTTGAGCCCCGCGATGTTGAAGGTCTTGGTCGGTGCCATGCAGGTCACCGAGTTCATCGCGCAATGCTCGCTCACCGAGGCGAACGGCACGTATGCGAAACCCGGGTCGGTCAGGTCGCAGTGGATCTCGTCGCTGATCACCGTCACATGATGCTCCCAGCACAGCTCTCCGATACGCTCCAGGGTCTCGCGATCCCAGATGCGGTCGATTGGATTGTGCGGGTTGCATAGGATCATCAACGTGGTCTGCGGGTCGGCGAGCTTCGCCTCAAGATCGGTCCAATCGATCGCATAATGGCCCTCGCCGTCGTAGACAAGCGGGGATTCGAGCACCCGACAGCCGTTGTTGAGAATCGAATTGAAGAAGATGTTGTAGACCGGCGTCTGGATGAGCACGTTCTCGTTCGGCGTGGTGAGTTTCCTGACCATGCTGGAGATCGCCGGCACCACACCGGTGCAGAACACCAGCCATTGCGGATCAACGGCGAGGCCATGCCGCCTGCCCCACCAGTCCGCATACGCCCGGTTCCACTCGGATGGCACGATCGAATAGCCGAACACACCATGCTCGACGCGCCGGCGCAGCGCCTTGCGGATCTCCGGCGCGGTCTGGAAATCCATATCCGCCACCCACATGGGCAGCGCATCTCCCGCCTCCTCCCATTTGAGCGAGTAGGTGCCGGAACGGTCAACAGGAGTATCGAAATCATAGGTCATGACGGTAATCCTACTGCTGCGAAGCATTCCATGCCGTTGCCGCGGTCACGATCGTCGTCGCCGACGGATCGACCCTCTCCGGGTCAAGCGTCAACTCGCCGATCGCATCGGCCCGAATCATGCCTGCACTCGGATTGAGCACGCTGTCGATCGTGCCACGCACATCCGCATCCACCGTGGAATACTCGAACGCCAGCGTCGTATTGACCAGACGGCAGTCGCGCAACACCAGATTATCCACATAACACAATCCCTGCAGACTCTCGATCGTGCAGTTCTCGAACGTCACGTTGCGCGAATTCCACGCCAAGTACTCGCCCGAAATGAACGAGTCACGCACCGTCACGTTCTCACAGTTCCAGAAGCAATCCTTCGAAATCAGACGGGAGTGAGAGATCTCCACGTCATGCGCGCCATCGAACGGATAATTACCCACCAGACGCAGATTATCGGCCTTCACATCCGCGCAGTTCATCGCCAGATAATCGCCATGCGCGCTCACATTCTCCAAACGCACACCACTGCACGACCACAACGTCTCCTCGGCATTGGGAAAATCCACATTACGCAACACCACATCATGACAGCGGCGGAAATTCTTCGGCGCCTCGATCGTCGAATCCTCAACCACAATATGATCCGTATACCATACGCCGGCACGCCCCATCTCGAACCACGTGCAATCACGCGCCACCACATTCCGGCAATACCACAACGGATACTTCCACTTGAACGAACTCTCCACCAGCTCGATATCACACGCATGCTTCAACGGCGACTCGCCATCGGCGAAAACAGTATCGACATACCGACGCTTCCGCGCAAAGAACTCGGCGCGCTCGCCGGTGAGAAACGCTTGCCGGATCTCGGTCATGCCATCGGTGTCAGTGGTATCAGTGGTGTCTTGGATACTGTTCAACATGTGCTCCTTCATATGTTCCGTTGCATAAAATAGAAACTTCAAGTACTTGAAGTCAAATGGGGAGTCATGTTCCTTCCAAACGAACATGACTCCCCATTGCTTCCAGCTACAACGGCAACGCCGGTATAGCCGAGATGGCCGAGGCGGACGGCCGGATCGGTCAGGCGGTAAGCGCCGCCGGATACTTGGCCACGGCGGCATCAATCTGCTCGTCGGTGGCAGTGGCCACACCCTGGATAAGGAACGGCTTCAAATATGTGGCATGCGTATGACGGAACGTGGTCTCGAATGGCGACAGCAGCTCCTCCATGGTGCGCACATGGGACCCCTCGCGCGTATACGATTCGGCCGGAGAGCCGGTGGACACCGCCACCATGAACTCCTTACCCTCCAACGCACGACCGCCGGCATACGCCCAACCGGCCTTCAGCACGGCATCCTCCCACTGCTTGAGCAACGCAGGGGAGCTGTACCAGTAGAACGGGAACTGCAGCACAATACGGTCATGCGTTTCGATCAGCTCCTGCTCACGCTCCGCATCAACCACAAAATCCGGATACTGCGCATACTCATCAACCACCGTCACACCATCAACACCAGCAGCCACATCCATAAGCGCACGATTCACCCGAGACCGATCCAAATGCGGATGAAACACCAAAACCAACGTCCTCAACAGACACTCCTAACCAAAACAGCCAAAACTACACCGGCCATTGTAAACATCACACACCACAACACCCACACCTACGCGCTCGCGGACCCACAACCACAACGAACACCATATAGACGCAATCAATGGCACCACAGACGTTTCCCCACGCGCTCGCGGTTATGATATTTCGGATACCGGCGCACGGGGTGCCGGCGGAGATGAGAGGAGACGGACCGGCATGCGGGTGAACAGGGAGACGCTTTCCAAGGCACTACGCGCAGCGGTGCCGAAAAGCCTGCCGGTATGCGTCAGCTTCCTCTTCCTCGCACTGTCATACGGCGTGCTCATGGGCACCAAAGGCTTTTCCTTCGTATGGCCCATGTGCATGAGCGCGTTCATCTTCACCGGCTCCATGGAGTTCGTCACCGTCAACCTGCTGCTCTCTGCCTTCAATCCCATCGCGGCGTTCCTGCTGGCGATCATGATCGGCGCCCGGCACATCTTCTACGGCATCTCCATGCTCGGCAAATACCGGAACATGGGAGTGAAGAAGTTCTATCTCATCTACGGCCTGTGTGACGAGACCTTCGCGGTGAACTCCGGCGCGAAGATCCCGCAGGGCGTGGACCATGGCTGGTTCTACTGCTTCGTCACCCTGCTCAACCAGTTCTACTGGGTGCTCGGCGCGACGCTCGGCGGCCTGCTGGGGGAGCGGCTCTCCTCTTTGAACACCAACGGACTTGAATTCATCCTCACCGGACTGTTCGTGGTGGTGTTCCTCGACCAGTGGATGAGTTCGGAGCGCAAAAGCCATATGGCGGCCCTGCTGGGCATTGTGATCCCGGTGATCTGCCTGACGTTGACGGGTTCATGGTTCCCTCGCTGGTCATCATGCTCGTGCTGTTCCTTGCGTTGCGGCGGTATCTGGATGATCTCAAACCGGAGGATGGGACGGATGCAGGAGCAGGCGCGGATGCGGGTGTGGACGCGTTGACCGCTGAAGGGAAGGAGAGCGAACGATGACCATGGAAACCTGGCAAGGCGTCGTGACCATCCTCATGGCCGTGCTCGGCACCGTCATCACACGATTTCTGCCCTTCATCGTATTCCCCGAATCGGAACGCCCGCCGCGCGTCGTCGAATACCTGGGCAAGGTGCTGCCCTACGCCATGGGCGGACTGCTTGTGGTGTACTCGCTCAAAAACGTGACGCCGTTCTCCGGCACCCACGGCATCCCCGAAGCGGTGGCCATCGCGGTCATCGTCGCCCTGCACGTATGGAAACGCAGCATGCTGCTCTCAATCGCCGGCGGTACCGCGGTCTACATGCTGCTCGTGCAGGTGGTGTTCTAGGTCTGAGCGTCTCACCGGCGCCGCGCGTGTCCCATATCGTGAGAAGTAACGCGGTGATGCGATTGTCAGGCTTACGCTATGTTCCATAGCCATGGAAAGGTCCAACGAGGGTCTTGGCTACAAGCAATAACCTGCAACTGAGAGAGAAGACAATGACAAGTGCAGCTAGCGCTGCCGGGGCTCGTGTGCCTGCGCCCGGCAAGCTGGAGTTCAAGGACGATTACACGCCCACCGAGGCGGAACGCGTCATCCGCAATTCGAAAGGCCTGCCGGTCGGCGTGAAGCCGAAGATGGTATGGACCTGGCCGAAGGCCGTCATCTGGGCCGTCGTGGCGATCGTATGCGCCATCGGCTGGTCCGTGCTGGCCGTATCGCGCGGCGAGGAGATCTCCGCCATCTGGTTCATCGTGGTGGCCCTGTGCTCCTACGCAATCGCCTACCGTTTCTACGCGTACTACATTCAGATCAAGATCATGCGCACCAATGACGCGAACGCCACTCCGGCCGAACGCGTGCACGACGGCGCCAACTTCGAACGCACCGATCGCCGTGTGCTGTTCGGCCAGCATTTCGCCGGCATCTCCGGCGCAGGTCCGCTCGTCGGCCCGATTCTGGCCGCGCAGATGGGCTACCTGCCATCCACCATGTGGATCATCCTCGGCGTGATCTTCGCCGGCGCCGTGCAGGACATGCTCATGCTGTGGATCTCCGCCAAGCGTCGCGGCCGCTCCTTCGGCCAGATGGCCACCGATGAGATGGGCAAGTTCGGCGGCACCATCCTGTCCGTATTCCTCGTGGTCATGACCGCCATCGCCATGGCGTTCCTCGCCCTGGTCGCCGTCAAGGCTATGGCATCCTCGCCGTGGGCCGTGTTCTCCATCGGCATGACCATCCCGATCGCCCTGATCATGGGCTGCTATCAGCGCTTCCTGCGCCCCGGCCGCGTGATCGAAACCACCATCCTCGGCTTCGTGCTGCTCGTCATCGACATCGTCGCCGGCGGCTACATCGCCGATTCCCCGACGCTCGCCCCGATCTTCACCCTGACCGGCAAGCAGCTCGTCATCGCGCTGGTGATCTACTCCTTCGCCGCCGCAGCACTGCCGCACTGGCTGCTCGTCACCCCGCGCGACTACCTGTCCACCCTGATGAAGATCGGCACCCTGCTGCTGCTCGTCGTCGGCATCATCGTCGCCAACCCGATGGTCAAGGTGCCTGCACTCACTGAACTCGCAGGCCTGTCCAACGGCCCGACCTTCTCCGGCAACCTGTTCCCGTTCCTGTTCATCACCATCGCCTGCGGCGCCCTCTCCGGCTTCCACGGCGCGGTGAGCTCCGGCCTGACCCCGAAGGCTTTGGAGAAGGAGAACCAGATCCGCATGATCGGCTACGGCTCCATGCTGGTCGAATCCTTCACCGCCATCATCGCCTTGATCGCCGCGATCACCGTCTCCCAAGGCGTGTATTTCTCCACCAACATGTCCGCCCTGCAGATCAGCAAGGCCTCCGGCGTGACCGTGTCCGCCACCTCCACCCCGAAGGAGCAGGCCGACGCCGCGGTGAAGGCCGTGAACTCCATGAAGGTCAGCAACATCAAGGGCGAGCAGATGCAGGTCACCTGGGATTCCGTCGATGAGAACGGCAATGCCAAGACCTACGAAGGCTCCGCGGCTCTGGAGAAGGCGGCCTCCGACATCGGCGAGAAGACCATCGTCTCCCGCACGGGCGGTGCGACCACCTTCGCCATGGGCATGGCGAGCTTCCTGAAGTCCTTCCTCGGCGGGCACAACGCCATGGCCTTCTGGTACCACTTCGCCATCATGTTCGAAGCCCTGTTCATCCTCACCACCGTCGACAACGGCACCCGCGTGGCCCGCTACCAGATCGGCGAACTGCTTGGCAACGTCCGCAAGCTCGAAAAGTTCGCGGATCCGACCTGGAAGGTCGGCAACGTGATCACCACGCTGATCGCCGTGGCCCTGTGGGGTTCCATGCTGTGGATGGGCGTGGCCGACACGAACGGCGGCATCAACGCCATGGTCCCGATCTTCGGCATTTCCAACCAGCTACTCGCCGCGGCCTGCTTCGTGCTCGTGACCGTGTGCGTCGCCAAGCTCGGTTACAAGAAGTACCTGTGGATTCCGATCGTCCCGCTCGTGTGGGATGTGGCCGTGACCTTCACCGCGGACTTCCAGAAGATCTTCGGACCGTTGAGCTACTTCACCGTCGCCGCGAACTACAAGACGCAGATCGCCAGCGGCACGCTGAGCGGCGAGGCCCTGACCAACGCCAAGGCCGCGCTGTCCAACGCGTACCTTGACGGTTTCCTCTCCGTGTTCTTCCTCATCATGATGGGCGTGTTCGTGATCGTCGGCGTGGTCGAGGTCGTGAGGATCCTCGCCCGCGGCAAGTTCGGCGTGGAAATCACCAGCGAGGAACCGTTCATGGAATCCGAATGGTTCGCCCCGACCAGCCTGATCGCCACCAAGCTGGAGAAGAAGGTGCAGCGCGAATACAGCGCCAAGCTGCAGGAGCTGCGCCAGCAGGGCGCTCAGGCCACCGCCTGATAGCGCATCGCAACGATTGGTCATCGTCGGTCCGAACGGTCGTACGTTCGGACCGACGATTTTCATTAAGGAGACGACAATGGCAAAGGGATTGGCCGGTGCGATCGCCGGCAGGATCCGCGCCGCATGGCGTGGCATCGTCTGGTACATGCGCGAAATCAGCGGCGAAGCGAGATACGACCACTATCTGGAGCATTTCGCACAGGAGCATCCGGGGGAGAAGCCCCTGAGTGAAACGGAGTTCCTGCGCGCTCGCGAGGAATACGACAAGCATCATCCCAACACCAGCTGCTGCTGTTGAACACGGCCGGCGTGGGGCGGCCATCACCTGCCGGAATTCAGCCAGACGATGGCCAGCTGCGTGCGATTGCCGAGGGCGAGCTTGTCGAGGATATCGCTGATGCGGTTGCGTACCGTCCCCTCGCTTAGGAACAGTCGCGCGGCGATCTGACGGTTGTCCAATCCCTGCGCGACCAGTGCGGCGATATCACATTCCCTGTCGCTTAACGAATCGAGCGCCCGCGCCAGTCCGGCATCCACATGACGTCCGTTCGCCGCCTCGCCTCGCGCAGGTGCGGGGGAGGTCAGCTTGTCCAGCACGTCGGCGCCCAGCACGATCTGGCCCGCCATCACCGCCTGCACCGCCGGGCATACCGAGGCGACGTCCTGTTTGACGAGATAGCCGCGTGCGCCAAGCGCCATGGCCTGCGAAATGTAGTGTCGATCGGCGAACGTGGTGAGGAAGAGGATGCGCGCGGCTTTGTCGAAATCCAGAATACGGCGTGCGGTTTCGATACCATCCGTGCCGGGCATCTGAATATCGATGAGCATCACATCCGGCCGTTGCGCAGGCCCCGACGTGTAATGCGCGTAGGCTTCATCGCCATCGGTGGCGGTCCACGGCACATCGGCCGTACCCGTGGCGCACAATATCGTCCTCAACGACGAGCAGACGATGGGATCGTCATCGGCAATCGCGACTTTCATCATATGGTCCTCCCATACGCAGATTCTAGCCTTGCGCCCCGCCCGGTCAGACTTCGGACGGCGCTGAATCACGCTTGGGAATGGAAGCGAATACGCGCCAACCCGGTCCGTTCGGTCCGTATGTGCATGTGCCGCCCAACGCCCGCACCCGGGCCTCGATATCCGCAAGCCCCATACCTCGCGAAATTTCAGGATCGGCGGATCCGGTTGTTCTCGGCCTGCCGCCGTCATCCTGCACCGCGATCTGCCAGAACGCGGGGAAATCCCGCAACACCACTTCGGCGTGGCTGGCGGTGCCGTGATGCACCGTATTCGCCAACGCCTCACGGATCAATGCGACGCAGCAACGTGCCACAGGTGCCGGTACAGCCGTGACATCGTTCGTGACCCGCACGTCCAAAGCGGACGAACATCGGGCCGCCTCCTCGACCATGGACGGGAAGTCGGTCCCCTCATCGGCCAGATCATGCACGGACTGGCGCATCATCGTCATCGTCTCATGCAGGGTGCCGCCGATCTCCTCCAGCGATCGGACCGCTTCCATGTCGCCGCGTGCCTGCGACACGATCTTCGACGCTTCGGTCTGCATGATGGCGCGGGTGAGCAGATGCCCCACATTGTCATGGATGTCGCGTGCGATGCGGGTGCGCTCATCCAACGTCGCCATGCGCGTGGCGATATCACGCTCCTCGGCGGAGGATGTCAGACGGGCCGCCATGTCCCGTGCCATGGCGCGACGTGCATCCCGCGCGTGGCGCGAGGAGCGTGAGGCGTGCGCAAGTTCACGTCTCGTATGACCGAGCAGGAAGGCGATGACGCTGAACAGGCACGCCATATAGGCCAGCGGTGCCTCCCGAGATGGGGAAACACCCATGCCGAGCGGCATGCCAGCCGCAGCCATCGCAATCAGACGAACACATGCCGGCAGCCATGCCAGCGTGGCGCACAAGGCGATCATGGTGCGAATCCGCGACGAAGCGGGGAGCCGCGTGCCATGCGTGTCGGATTCGTCATGGGATGAATCATGGCGTGAAGTACGTGCGCAGGTATACGCCGTTCCGGGCAGCGCGACCAGCAGGGAGGGGAACGCCGCCACCATAAGAGCGCAGCAGACCGAGGGCAGCCATGTCAGCTCGCTGCTGGACGACGCCAACCATTGCGTCAAACCGGCGCAGCATACGGCCAGCAGCAGTCCGGTGACGATGGCGGCCGGTACTCCGCCGCAGCACGCCGCCGCCAGCGCCACGGCCATGGCCGTGACCATCAGCTGCTCCACGATTTCCTTCACAGGGCCGAGTCTACTTCACCCGCGCCCGTGACAAATGTCACCATGCCGGGCGTTCCCGTGACCATGTTCACCGGTGTCGCACGCCATACGCCTGCAAGAATGGAAACACACGAGAAAGGAACCCACATGAGCGTCAACAGCGCGGTGCGCGTGGAACACCTGATCAAACGGTATGGCGATACACTCGCCCTCGACTATTTCGACCTCGACGTGCACGAGGGGGAGATCTTCGGCCTGCTCGGCCCCAACGGTTCAGGCAAAACCACCGCGATCAACTGTATCCTCGCCCTGCTTACCTACAGCGAAGGCTCCATCAGCGTATTCGGCGAGCCGCTGACACCCACCAGCTACGACCTGAAACGCCGTATCGGCATTGTCCCGCAGAACGTCGCCGTATTCGACGAACTCACCGTGGCCGAGAACATCGACTATTTCTGCTCGCTGTACGTGCCCGACCGCAAACGCAGGAGGAAACTGGTCGACGAAGCCATCGAGTTCGTCGGATTGGAGGAATTCCGCACATTCCGCCCCAAAAAGCTTTCCGGAGGTCTCCTGCGCAGGCTCAACATCGCATGCGGCATCGCCCATCGACCCGAGCTCATCTTCTTCGACGAGCCCACGGTCGCCGTCGACCCCCAAAGCCGCAACGCCATCCTCGAAGGCATCCAGCGGCTTAACAGGGAGGGTGCGACCGTCGTATACACCAGCCATTACATGGAGGAAGTGGAGCAGATCTGCGACCGCGTCCTCATCATGGACCATGGCAGGCATCTCGCGCTCGGCACCAGCGAGGAGCTCAAAGGCATGATCGAGCTGGGCGAACGCATCACCGTGGAAACGCTCGATCTGGGCGAACATGGCAGGAGCGCGGAGCAGGTGCTCGACCATATCAGGAATCTCGGATTCGTCATCGAAGCCGTCTACGACGGGCGTGAACTGTCCATCCGCTGCAGGCGCGGCGCGCATAATCTGCTCGACGTGCTCGATGTTCTCAAAGCCGAGAACGTGAGCATCGGCCATCTCACCTCGCGTCCGCCCACGCTCAACGACGTGTTCCTGGAACTGACCGGAACCGCCTTGCGCGACTGAAGGAGACCGCCATGTGGAACAGTTTCCTGATCTGCCTCAAAACGAACATACGAGCCAAAGCGGCGTTGTTCTGGCTGTTCGCCTTCCCGTTGATCCTCGCGACCTTGTTCAATGCGATGTTCGGTCATATCGCCGAATCCTACGAACTCGGCTCCCTGAACGTCGCCGTCGTGAAGGACGACGCATGGAGCAAGGCGGCGGGAGCGCATCTCTTCGTCGACGGCATCGCCGGACTGACCGATGGCAACGGCGGCGATGGCGAAAACGGTGGCGGCAAGGGCCTCATCACCACACGTGACGCCGCGAGCGCAAACGAAGCCGTGAAGCTTATGCGGAAGGGCACCGTGGACGGCACCATCAACGCGACCGCCGACGGCAAACTCCACCTGTCCATCAGTAAGCGGACGGCAGGCAAGGCCGACCCATCCATGGGAACCAGCTCGACGCAGATCACGCTGACCGTGCTGCGCAACCTCATCGCACGCTACAACGCCACCGACACCACCATCAGGCGCATCCTCGCCACGAATCCGCAGTCACTCACCGACCCGTCGACGCTCTCTGAACTCGGCGCCTACGATGATTACACGCGCGAGACGACCCTGACTCATTTCAAGCCTGATGCGACGGCGCGATACTTCTATGCGCTGTTCGGCATGGTAAGCCTCATGGCCATGTCGTTCGCCATCAACAGCATCACCGCCACGCAGGCTAACCTGTCGGCGCTCGGCGTCAGGCAGTCCATCAGTCCGCTGCCCAAATGGAAGCAGGTCGCGTCCGTGTTCCTCGTCAGCTGGATATGCTCGTTCGCCAGCCTGTTCGTGCTCCTGCTGTACATCCGGTACGTATGCCATATCGGCATGGGCGGGCGTGAGGCGATGGCGGTGCTCGGCATAGCGGTGGCGGCCTTCATGTCCAGCGGACTCGGTCTGTTCCTCGGCGCGATCCCCAAACTCGATGCCGGAACCAAAACGGGCATCTCCATCGCGCTGTCATGCTTCCTGTCGTTGTTCGCCGGCTTGTACGGCGTCTTCGCCATGGACCTTTCCGATTTCATCGACCGGAACATGCCGGTACTGAGCGTGCTGAACCCCGCCAAGCAGGTGACGAACCTGTTCTACGACCTCATGTACTTCGACAGCTACCGTCCGTTCTTCCAAGCGGTCGGCATCCTCACCGCGTTCGGTGCGGCATCCCTCGCCATCGCGGCCCTGCTCCTCAGGAGGCAACGCTATGACTACCTTTAAAGCCGGCTGGCGCATCGTATTCGCGCATAAGCTGTATCTGGCCATCTACATCGTCTGGCTGTACGCGATGATGGTGATGATGAGCGCCGCGGTGGTGAACAACAGCGTGCATCAAAGCGATGATGGCATCTTCTCCGAAGCCAAGGCATCGGTTGCCGTGGTGAACCGTGACGATACCGAGGCGGGGCATGAACTGGCCTCATCGTTGCGTGGGTATTTCGCCGTGTCGAACACGGTGATCGACTTGCAGGACCGTCCCACCGTTCTGCAGAACGCCGTCGCCACCGACCATGTCGATCTCATCGCTATCGTGCCGGAAGGGTACGCCTCCGATTTCATCAAGGCGTGCGAGCAGGGAACCGCGGTACCGAAAATCGGAACGGTCACCAGCTACTCGTCCGGTGCCGGCACCATGGGACGGATGGAAATCGATTCCTTCCTGAGCAATATGCGCATATCCATGACCGCCGCGAAAACGTTCGATGGTTCCGGCATGGCCAAGGCCGCGAAGCGCACGGTTGAAGACAAGCGCGCGGCCGCCGCGTCGGGGGAGAACAAGGTCGCCGTGGTGAAAGGCGATGAAGGGAAGGGCGTCGTGCCCGGACTCACAGGTTTCGCGTTCACCGTGAAACTGGTCGCCTATCTGGCCTTCACTGCCGTCACCGTGATCATCGCCGTCGTACTGTCCGCGTTCGGTGGTGCGGAACGCCGCCGTAGGCTGGATGTCACCGCGACATCGCCCAGGCGTATCGGATTGCAGCAGATACTGCTATGCGTGACGTTCTCGATGGCGGTGTGGGCGTTGTACATGCTGGTGACCTGCTGTCTGATGGCGGCGTGCGGCATGGATCTGAGAGTGATATCGGCGGGCGGTTACGCCATGGTGGCGATGGCGGTGTTCTCGGTGATCCTCGTATCCGCATGCTTCGGGTATCTGCTCTCCGCCTTTGGCATGAGCGAGAACGCGGTGAACGGTGTGGCCAATGTGGTAGGCCTCGCCATCATGTTCACCTCCGGCATGGCATTCTCCGTGTCGCTCATGCCGCAGGCGATGATCACGATCGGCAAGCTGCTGCCGGGCTGGTGGTACTGCGTGTCCATCGACAAGGCGCTCGGTGTCGGTACGGCATCCTCCGTCGACGTGGCGGGTTGGGCGTACGACACCGGATTGGTGCTGCTGTTCGGCGTCGCGTTCGTCTGCCTGGGATTGGGATTCAGCCGTCTGCGTTCCGAACGTGGCGAATAGACGTTCGATAATACGAAAAAAGGTGACCCGCCGCTGAGCGGATCACCTTTTTTCGTATGGAACGAGATCAGGCCTCGTCGTTCTGCTTCTCGGCCGGAGCGCTCAGGAAGTGCTCTTCGCCGGGCAGCACCGCGTTCAGGATCACGGCGACCACGAAGGCCACGGCGATGCAGTTCGACGCGAAGATCGACTTGAACAGGTCGGGGAAGTTCACGAAGATGTCGCTCACCTGGGTGAAGCCGATGCCGATGGTCAGCGACAGGGCCGCGATGGTGATGTTGCGCTGCGTGTACCCGGCTTCGGAGATCATCTGGAAGCCCGAAAGGATGATGTTGCCGAACATCATGATCGTGCAACCGCCGAGCACGGCCTGCGGCAGCGAGTTGAACACTTCGGCGATGGCCGGCACGAAGCTCGCGATGATCAGGATCAGACCGCCGGAAAGAATCACCTTGCGGTTGACCACTTTGGTCATGGCGACCAGACCGATGTTCTGCGCGAAGCTGGTCAGCGGCAGGCAGCCGAACAGGCCGGACACGGAGGAGATCAGGCCGTCGCCGGCGATGGCACCGGCGGTTTCACGCTCGGTGGGCAGACGGTTCAGACCCACCTTGGTCAACGCCGCGGTGTCGCCTAGCACCTCGACGGAGGACACCACGTACAGCAGCGCCAGCGAGATGATGGAACCGGGGTCGAACACCGGCTTGAACGGCATGAACTGCGGCAGGGAAAGAATGGCCAGATGCTGGAATCCGGAGAAATCGACCTTGCCCATGCAAATGGCGACCACATAGCCGACCACCAGACCGAACAGCACGGACAGCTGCTTGGCGGTGCCTTTCATCAGCAGCTGGAACGCCAGACAGGCGACCAGCGAGATCAGACCGAGCGTGAGGTTCTGCCAGGAGCCGAAGTCCTTGGCGCCGCTGCCGCCTCCGAAGCTGGTGGCGCCGACGGTGAGCAGGGAGAAACCGATCGAGGTGACGACGATCGCGGAGACGATCGGCGGCACGAAACGACGCCAATACTTGGCGGTCAGGCCGAGCACGAGTTCCAGCAGGCCGCCGACGAGGACGGCTCCGACGACCGCGCCGTAACCCTTGGAGGAGCAAATGGCGCAGGCGGCGGCGACGTAGGTGAAGGAGATGCCGGTCACCATGGGCAGTCGCGAACCGATGCGCCACGCGCCGTACAGCTGCAGGCAGGTGCCGAGGCCGGCGACCAGCAGGCCCGCCTGGATGACCGCCGCCGACTGCGCGGAATCCATCTTCGCCGCGGACGTGACGATGAAGATCGGGGCGAGGTTCGCCACGAACATCGCCATCACATGCTGCAGGCCGAACGGAATTCCCTTCCAGAACGACACCGGGGCATCCAAGGAGGTCAACGCCTCCATGGAAATGCCGCTTTTCTCTTTCTTCTCAGCCATTGTTTCCTCTCTTTTTTGACTTATGGCTTATGGGAAAACTGTGTTCGCCGCATCACCGGCCAGCACGCCGGTGGTTTTGACGATGCCGGTACGTCAGTGACGGAATGTGATCTCACCGGTTGCGGGATCCATGGCATCGACGATGGCGAGTGAATCGACATCGTAGCCTTCGGCACGCAGCGCGTCGCCGCCACCCTGGAATCCCTTCTCCACGGCGATGCCGATGCCGGTCACGCTCGCGCCTGCCTCACGGCACAGGCCGATCAGACCGTGCAGCGCCTTGCCGTTCGCCAGAAAATCATCGATGAGCAGCACGTGCTCGCCGGCGTTCAAATACTTTTTCGACACAATGACGGGGAACTCCTTCTGCTTAGTGAAGGAATAGACGGAGGTGACGTACTGGTCGCCGTCAAGGTTGATGGACTGCGCCTTCTTGGCGAACACCACCGGCACATTGCCGAAATGCTGGGCGGCGACGCAGGCGATGCCGATGCCGGAAGCCTCGATGGTCAGGATCTTGTCGATCTTCTTGCCTGCGAAATGCTCGGCCCATGCCGCTCCCATACGGTCGAACAGGCGCACATCGCATTGGTGGTTAAGAAACGCGTCCACCTTGAGCACGTCGCCTTCCTTGACTGTTCCCTCGCTCTGAATGCGCTCTTCGAGTTCCTGCATTGATGCCTCATTTCTATCCCGGGTAGTGTGTATGCGTCGAAAGACGCCCAGTAGCTGCCACAGCTTACGCTTTTGGAATGACCAATCGCCTCGCCATGACCGTGTGATGTGGTAGTAAGGAATGCGCATAACGACGTAACCGAGTGGGATGGAGAGGAATCGGGAGTGGAACAGGAACCGGAGCTGATCGCACGTACCGCCGACGAACTCGTAGGCGATCTCAACAAGCAACAGTCCGAAGCGGTGCAGTACCGTGGTGCCGCACTGCTGATCGGCGCCGGCGCAGGATCGGGCAAGACGCGTGTGCTTACACGCCGCATCGCTTGGATTCTTAGCCAGTTCGGCGCCTGGCCAAGCCAGATTCTCGCCATCACCTTCACCAATAAGGCCGCCGCCGAGATGCGCGAGCGTCTTACCGCGCTGATCGGTCCGGTTGCGCAGCGCATGTGGGTGTCCACGTTCCATTCCGCCTGCGTGCGCATTCTGCGCCGCGATGGCAAGGCGCTTGGTCTGAAATCCGGTTTCTCCATCTATGATTCCGCCGATTCGGAGCGCTTGGTCAAGATCATCGCCACCGAGTTCAACGTGGATGTCAAGCGGTATACGCCGCGTTCGATCCTCGGACGTATCTCCGACTACAAGAACCAGCTCATCGGGTGGAGGGTGCAGCTGGCCGCGTATGCTCCGGATTTCAAACCGGGAAGCAGAAACTACAGAATCAGCAAGTTCGACAATGTCGAAGAACTGTATGCCATTATCTACGCTGAATACGAGCACCGTCTCGCCATGGCGAACGCCGTCGATTTCGACGACCTGATCGTTCGCACCGTGGAACTGCTGCGCGACCATCCCGATGTGGCCGAGTACTACCATCACAAGTTCCGTTACATTCTGGTGGACGAGTATCAGGACACCAACCACGCCCAGTATGTGCTGGTCCGCGAACTGGGAGGAGTGGATTCCTCGGAGGCGCCACAGCCGACCGCCGTCGCCGCGGGCCGTCAAGGGCCGGCCTGGATCACCGTGGTGGGCGATTCCGACCAGTCGATTTACGCTTTCCGTGGCGCGGACATCCGTAACATCCAGGATTTCGAACAGGATTTCCCGGATGCCAAGACGATTCTGCTCGAACAGAACTACCGCTCCACGCAGACCATCCTCGACGCGGCGAACGCGGTGATCGCGCATAACGAGGGTCGCAAGCCGAAGAAGCTGTGGACCGCGGTCGGCAAAGGCGAGCCGATCGTCGGCTATGCCGCCGACAACGCGCAGCAGGAGGCGGTGTGGGTCGCGTCCGAAATCGCACGCCTGCATGCCGAGGAGGGCATCGCGTATTCGGATATGGCGATCATGTACCGCGCCAACGCGCAGTCGCGTTCGTTGGAGGAGGCGTTGATCAACGCGGGACTGCCGTACCAGCTCATCGGCGGCACGAAGTTCTACGAACGTCGTGAGGTCAAGGATGCGTTGGCGTATCTGCAGGCCATCCTCAACCCGGCCGATGATGTGAACCTGCGACGCATCCTCAACGTGCCCAAGCGTGGTCTCGGTGCGCGTGCCGAAGCGATCGTGCTGGAATACGCGCGTGAGCGGGGGAGCAGCTTCTTCGACGCGTTGATGCACATGGAGCAGATCGAAGGCATGCCCACGCGTACGGCCAAGGGATTGGCGGCGTTCCGCGATCTCATGGCATCGTTGTCCGCCTTCGCGAGGGCTAACATCAATAAGCCAAGCGAGATCGTCGCCGAAGTGCTCAGCAAGTCCGGGCTGCTGGAGGAACTCCAGAAGTCGGTCGACCCGCAGGATCAGTCCCGTGTGGAGAACCTCTCCCAGCTGCAATCCACAGCCGCCGAATACGAGCAGAAGACCCCCGATGCCACGTTGGGCGGTTTTCTGGAAACCACCGCCCTGGTCGCGGATTCCGACCAGCTGCCCGACGAGAACGAGGATTCGGGCAAGGTGACGATGATGACTTTGCACACCGCCAAGGGCCTGGAATATCCGGTCGTGTTCCTCACCGGTCTCGAACAGGGCACGTTCCCGCATTCGAGGTCTTTGGAGGACACGTCGGAACTCGCGGAGGAACGCCGTCTGGCGTACGTGGGCATCACCCGCGCCAAGCGCCGCCTGTACGTCACACGCGCGGCGGTCAGGGCGCAATGGGGTCAGGCTAACGATATGTTGCCCAGCCAGTTCCTCGATGAGATTCCGGACGAACTCATCGACTGGAAGCGGCGCGAAGCCGGCTCGGAACGCATGCGCGCCGGGTGGGGCGGCGATGACGAGTTCGGCGGCTGGGAAGAGGATGATTTCCTTTCTGGTCCCGTGTTCGGGGGCGGATCGTACGGTTCCGGCTCCTCGTACGGCTCCGGGCGTTCCGGTTCGGCATCGGGCGGCTGGGGTTCGGCGGCGCCGCGCTCCGGTTCGTCGTCCCGCGGTTCCTCATACGGTTCGGGTTCCGGGTACGGTTCCTCGTCAAGGTACGGTTCGTACGGTCGCCACGGCTCGGGCTCGGCTTCGAGCTCGAACCGTTCCGGCAAGGTCAGCACGCGCCATGTCTCGCCGAAGAGCGCCCCGGCCTCGGCATTGCACAAGGACAACGGGCTGAACATCGCCGATTTCGCGGTCGGCGACCATATCACCCACGATCAGTACGGTCTGGGCAAGGTTGTGGAAGTGCAGGATAAGGGGCGTAATTCCGTGATCACCGTCGATTTCGGCACGGATGGCGTCAAACGGCTCATGCTCCGCGTCGCGCCGATCGAAAAACTGTAAACGGGAAGCCTCAAACGGCGTCGTCCCATCGTTCGCTCGTCCCCGTCCAGCCGATATGGGCGGGGATCATCATAAGTGGACGAATCCCGTAGAGAGAAGAAGGAGAGCGGGTTCCATGTACGTCGACCCGAACAGAAACACCAAGGCGGGCAACCTGCGCTGGGTGCTGCCGTATTGCAAGCCGGACTTGCCGAAAATCATCGGTTCGATCATGCTGTTCTGCGTCAACAACACCATGGCGCTCACCATTCCGCTGCTGTCCGGCCTGATCGTCGACCGTGTCATCATGCAGGGGCATGTGGATGAGCTGGGTCGGTTGTGCGCGTTGATGATCATCCTGACCATCGTGCGTGTCGGCTCCCGGTACGGATACCAGATGTGGATGGAACGATTCGGGCAGAACACGATCTACCGGCTTGTCAGCGACGAGTACGAGAAGCTGCACGAACTCGACTTCACCTACTTCAACCACACGCGTACGGGCGACATCATGAGCCGTATGACATCCGACACCGACGCCATACGCCACGCGTTGAGCTGGGTGAGCTATCAGGCGTTGGACTGCGTGGTCATGTTCGTCGGCGCCCTCGGCGTGATGTTCGCCATCGACTGGCGTCTCGCCCTCGCCCTCGCCTGCGTCACGCCGTTCATCTTCGTTCTCACGCAGGGGCTGTCCTCGCATGCGCGTCCGTTGTTCTTCGCCGTGCGCAACTCGCTCGCCTCGATGAACTCGATGGTCGAGGAGAACATCGAAGGCAACCGCGTCATCAAGGCCTTCGTGCGCGAACCGTACGAAACCGAGAAATTCGACGAACGCAACGACGATTACATGAAGCGCAACATGGATCTCGCCCGCAACAGCCGCACGTACATGCCGTGGCTGGACGGTCTCGGATTCTCCCTGCAGCTCATCACCCTCGGGCTGGGCGGTCTGCTCGTCATCAAAGGCTATATGACGCTTGGCGACCTGGTGGCCTTCAACTCGTATCTGTGGATGCTCGACGGCCCGATCCGCCAGTCGGGATGGCTGACCAACGACTGGCAGCGGTTCAACGCATCCTGCATCAAGATCCGCAAACTACTCACCGCAGAATCGCGCATCAAAGAACGTCCGGACGCTGCCGAACGCGTCAGGAACGCGGCCGCGGGGCGCGGCGACGGCGGGGAGTCGCGGCCGAGCCGCATCGTCGGCGGCATCGATTTCGAACATGTCGGCTTCGCGTTCCCCGACGATCCATCGACGCCGATTCTCGACGATGTCGACTTCCATATCGAACCGGGCGCGAAGCTCGGCATCCTGGGGGAGACGGGCTCCGGCAAATCCACGCTCGTCAGTCTCATCTCCCGCTTCTACGATCCGACCTCCGGACGGGTGCTCATCGACGGCATCGACGCACGCGACTGGCCGCTTGCCACGCTGCGTTCCCAGGTGTGCATCGTCGCGCAGGACACGTTCCTCTTCTCCGACACCATCGTCGGCAATATCGGTTTCGGCGCCGGCGAACAACGCGAGCATGACGAGCGTTATCTGCGTCGCATGGCCGCCATCGCCGGGGCGGATGAATTCATCCGGAGCATGCCGGACGGCTATGACACCATCGTCGGTGAGCGCGGCGTCGGCCTGTCCGGCGGGCAGAAACAGCGATTGAGCCTGGCCCGCGCGTTGGCGGACGATCCGTCGATCCTCATCATGGACGACACCACCAGTGCCGTCGACATGGAAACCGAAGCGCAGATCCAACGGCATCTGAGCGAGATGGAGGGGCGCAGAACCATTGTCACGATCGCGCATCGCATCTCCTCGGTCAAGGATTCCGATCTCATCCTCGTACTCGAACACGGGCGCGTCGTGGAACGCGGCACGCACGAGGAACTGGTGGCGGCGCACGGCCGTTACTGGGAGATCTATCGCAGGCAGCTCGGCCAGCAGGCCGGTGCGCCGCAGGGATTCGAGAAGTAAGGAGGGACGATCATGGCACAACGCAACACGTTCCGTGACGACGAGGAACTTGAGGAACGGATCGATATCCACGACATCCTGCGCATCGGCATCTATCTCAAACCGTATACGGCCAAGATCGTGCGCATCCTGTGCGTGGTCGTGATGATGGGCTGCATCGCCGTGGTGGCGCCCTATCTGACCAAAATCATGATCGACAGCGCCATTCCGAACGGCGATCTGGGACTGCTCGGCAGGCTGGTCGCCGTGATGGCGGTGCTCATCGTGATCTACGAGCTCGGCTTGCGCTATCGAACCGTAGCCATCACCGAGGTCGGCCAGCTCATGCTCAAGGACATGCGGCGCGACCTCTTCACACACATCCAGACGTTGCCGTTCAGCTATTTCGATTCACGTCCGCATGGCAAGATCCTCATCCGCGTGGTGAACTATGTGAACACGCTGTCGGACACCCTGAGCTCGGGTCTGGTCAACGTGATCTCTGACGTGTTCACGTTCCTCATCACCCTCATCGTGATGTTCGTGATCGATTGGAAGCTCGCCCTGTTCAGCCTCACGCTGTTCCCGCTGCTCATCGCCTGGGTGCTGACGCTCCAGCATTTCCAGCGCCGCGCGTATCAGGTGCTCTCCAACAAGCAGAGCAATCTCAACGCGTACATCCACGAGTCGATTGCCGGCGTGAAGACCACGCAGACCTTCGCGCAGGAGGCCTCGCAGTTCAGGACCTTCCAGAAGCAGCAGGACGACGTGCGTACCGCATGGATGCGGGCGGTGCACATCCAGACGCTGATGTGGCCCGGCATCCAGACCATCTCCGTGATGACCATCACCCTGATCTACTTCGTGGGCGTCACCGGATTCGGCGCGGTGAGCGTGAGCACCGGCGTGCTCATCGCCTTCGTCGGTTACGCGAACAATTTCTGGAACCCGGTCATCAGCATCGGCAACTTCTACAATCAGCTCATCACCTGCTCCGCCTACCTCGAACGCATCTTCGAAACGCTCGACGTCAGACCCGAGATTACCGACGCCCCGAATGCCGTGGACTTGCCGCAGATCGAGGGACGCGTCGATTTCAACGATGTGGTGTTCCGCTACGAGCCGGAGGGGCGCAACATCCTCAATCTGGTCGATTTGCACGTCGAACCCGGCAGGACGATCGCGTTGGTCGGTCCGACGGGCGCAGGGAAGACCACGATCGTCAGTCTGCTCTCGCGCTTCTACGACGTTTCCGAAGGGTCGGTGACGATCGACGGGCATGACGTGCGCGACGTGACGCTTGCGAGCCTGCGCCGCCAGATGGGCGTCATGCTACAAGACACCTTCATCTTCTCCGGCAACGTGCGCGAGAACATCCGCTACGGCAGACTCGACGCCACCGATGAGGAGATCGTGGCCGCGGCCAAGGCCGTGCATGCGCATAATTTCATCATGGGGCTGCCTGACGGCTACGACACCGTGGTGGAGGAACGCGGCTCGACCCTGTCCGCCGGTCAGCGCCAGCTCATCGCCTTCGCCCGCGTGCTGCTCGCCGACCCGCGCATCCTCATCCTCGACGAGGCCACGTCGAATATCGACACCCGCACTGAGGAGGCGTTGCAGGCCGGACTGAACCATCTGCTCAAGGGGCGTACGAGCTTCATCATCGCGCACCGTCTCTCCACCATCGAGAATGCGGACGAAATCTGCTACATCGATCACGGCCGGATCGTCGAACACGGCAACCACGAGGATTTGCTCGCAGCGAAAGGCGCATACTACCGTCTGTACGAATCCCAGTACGCCATGATCAGGGCCGGGGAACAGGCCGGCGCGCGCGACTGAGGAGGCCCCGGGCGCTCCGGCGTTGGGAATGCGGCGGCATACGCGTCCCATGCTGGAGCGTCCGATACCGTAACGGTTGGTAAAAGTCAAGTCTTGTTTTCCGCGCAGCCGCTGCGCATAATGGGGAACCGTCATCGGGTCGTACCCGTGAATTCGAAACCGGTTGAAAACCGATTGATGATCCCAGAGAGAAAAAACAATGAAGAATACCGTGTTCGCTTCGCTTCCATCCGTCATCCTCGGCGCGTTGATCGCCATCGTCCCGCAGACCTTCGCCCACGCATGCATGGGACATGCCACGTTCGGCGCATGCCATTACTCCCAGCAGGCGGCCACAGGCATCGGCGTGGTCATTCTCGTGCTCGGCATCGTATCGTTCTTCGTGGCTCGCCCCATGCGCGTCGGCATCAACATCGCCATCGCAGCCGACGCGTTGCTGCTGATCGCCGTGCCGAATCTGCTGATCGGCGTATGCAAGGGGCAGATGATGCACTGCCGTATGGTCATGCTCCCCACGCTCACCGTGCTCGGCACGCTCACCATCATCTGCGCGGCGGCTGCGGCATGGGTCGAATCGCGTCCGAAGACGGTGCGCCAGTGAACTCGCATATCACGCTCCGTTCCCTTCCCGCAGAGAATCTTCGGAGAAAACCGCTGCGCACCGTGGCGTTGATCATCGTCGTCATGCTGCTCAGCGTGGCGTTGTTCGGTGGTTCGTTGCTGAGCATCAACCTCGGCAACGGCATGCGCAGCATGGAGGAGCGTCTGGGCGCCGACCTCATGGTCGTACCGCAGAACAGTGCACAGCAGGCCGAAGCCCTATTGGCCAACGGCTCGCCCGGCACGTTCTATTTCACCAAGGAGGCCGCTTCGGCGGTAGCCAAGGCCGATGGTGTTGCGCAATTCACCGAACAGGTGTACATCTCATCGTTGGCGGCCGCGTGCTGCGCTTCGAAACTGCAGATCATCGGCTATGACCCGTCCACCGATTTCGTGATCCAGCCGTGGTTGTCGTCGCAATTCGACGGTGAGGTGAAGGACGGCCAAATCGTGGCGGGAGCCGGCGTGAACGTGTCGTCCGACGGCACCATCGAACTGTACGGCCGCACATGGCCCGTGGTTGCCCAGCTTGCCAGCACCGGAACCAGTCTTGACAATTCCGTGTTCATCAACCGCGCCACCATTCCCAGCATGGTCGAGGCCTCCGCCCAGGTATCCCATCGGGTCATGCCCGAACAGTATGAGAAGAAGGCCGTCTCCGCCGTGCTCATCAAGGTCGCCGACGGTTATGATCCTCATACCGTGGCCGAATCGATCACCAAACTCGATCCCTCCTATAAGAGTCTTGGCTTCGTCTATCCGGGTGGCATCACATCCTCCGCCAAGGCCTCGCTCGGTTCCCTGGTGGGCTATACCGCGATATTCGTGGCGGTGTTGTGGGTCATGGGCGTCATCGTGCTGCTTGTGGTGTTCTTCTCGTCGGTGAACGAGCGGAAACGCGAGTTCGCGTCGCTGCGCATCATGGGGGCGACGCGCGGCATGCTGCGCGGCGTGATCGCGCGGGAGGCTCTCATCGTCTCGCTTGCCGGAGGCGTCACCGGCGTGGCGTTGGCGTCGCTGTTCGTATTCCCCTTCAGCAGCCTGATCGGCAGGCAGCTGCAACTGCCGTATCTGCAGGCCGGCCCCTTGGCGGTCATCGGCATGATTGCGGTTTCGGTGCTGTGCACGGTGGTCGTTTGCATGGGAGCGTCCATGCTGGCGATGTGCAAACTCGCCAGGCCGGAAGCGTACGTGACCCTTCGGGAAGGACAATGACATGGGTGTGGAACAGACGGAACGAAAGCATCTGTTGGTCGTCGACGATCTGACCAGGCGTTTCCGCCGTCGAGGCAAGGATTTCGACGCGGTCAGCCATGTCGATCTGGTCATGGACGAAGGTGATTTCGTCGCCATCGTCGGCAGGTCCGGTAACGGCAAGAGCACGCTGATCTCCATGATCGCAGGTCTGATCGAGCCGACATCCGGCACCGTGCGCGTGGATGGCGAGATCGTCGGCAGGATGGACGACCGTACGTTGTCGCGATTGCGCAACCAAACCATCGGCTTCGTCATGCAAAGCCAAACGTTGCTGTCCAACCTCACCGTACTCGACAATGTGGTGCTGCCCGCCACATTATTCGACGATGCCGCAGGCGCGGCCGGGCCGGCCGCGCAAAGTGACGTATCCGGGGGAGAAGCGTCCGATGCCATGCCCGAAGACGCCATCACCCCCGACCCGCTCAACGAACGTGCCATGGCGCTGCTTGAACGTCTCGGCGTCGCCGACCTCGCCGGCAGCTATCCCAAGGAACTTTCCGGTGGTGAAATGCGGCGCGTGTCGATCGCGCGGGCGTTGATGAACGGGCCGCGGCTGCTCATCGCCGACGAGCCCACGGGTGATCTCGACCAGGAAAGCACGGAGGTCGTCATGAATCTGCTGCGCGGTCTGGCCGACGAGGGGACCGCGGTCCTCATGGTCACCCATGATTCCGAGGCGCTCGGCTACGCCGACTACGCGCTTCGCATGGACGCCGGCGTGCTGTCCCGCCCCTGAGTGTATGCTGGTCGATTGGTGTCTGCCGCAAGCGGATGCCATCTGGAGTCTTAGCCCATCAACGGGTCGACGGTTCCTTGGAACCGCTCGTGTTCGCACGACGAAGCGTTGGAGAGGCCTGGCTCAACGCCGATGTCTTCGACTCGGCGTTCCGTTCAAATAACGACAGAAGGATTAATTACCATGACGAACGTTCAGCGTTCTCGCCGTCAGGTGCGTCTTTCCCGCGCCCTCGGCATTGCTCTGACCCCCAAGGCTCAGCGCATCTTCGAAAAGCGTCCGTACGCTCCCGGTGAGCACGGCCGCACCCGTCGCCGCACCGAGTCCGATTACGCGGTGCGTCTGCGCGAGAAGCAGCGTCTGCGCGCACAGTACGGCCTGTCCGAGAAGCAGCTCCGTGCAGTGTACGAGAAGGGCACCAAGACCTCCGGCCAGACCGGTAACGCCATGCTGCAGGATCTCGAGGTCCGCCTCGACAACCTGGTGCTGCGCGCTGGTTTCGCCCGTACCACCGCTCAGGCCCGCCAGTTCGTGGTGCACCGTCACATCCTCGTTGACGGCAACATCGTGAACCGCCCGTCCTACCGCGTCAAGCCTGGCCAGACCATTCAGGTCAAGGCCAAGAGCCAGACCATGGAGCCGTTCCAGGCCGCCGCCGAAGGCGTCCACCGCGACGTTCTGCCGCCGGTCCCGGGCTACCTCGACGTGAACCTGGCCTCCCTGAAGGCCACCCTGACCCGCAAGCCGGAAGCCGAAGAGGTGCCGGTGCAGGTCAACATCCAGTACGTGGTCGAATTCTACGCCCGCTGATCCGGGCCCACTTCTGTATTCATTACAGTCAAGGACATACCGTTCGAACCCCGCTCCCGTCTTGGGACGCGGGGTTTCCGCGTTTTCGGGGAGCCAAAGACGGTCTGTGGGGCGTCCGGCGGCGCCATACGCCGGTGTGGGTAGCATAGGTGACATGATTATCCACTTGCATCTCGTCCGTCATGGGCAGACGTTTTATAACCGTTACAACAAACTGCAGGGGTGGTCGAACTCCCCGCTGACCGAATCCGGCCTGGCAGACGCCGACAAGGCGGGGGAGCGGCTCTCCGGCATGGTCTTCGCCGCGGCCTACTGTTCCGACACCACACGCGCCATGACAACCGCCGAACGCATTCTCGACATCAACGAACACAACGGGAATCCTCGTCCCGAGTTGATTTGCGACATGCATTTCCGCGAACAGTTCTACGGGTATTTCGAAGGCATCGATATGAGTCAGGCATGGTATGCCGCGGGCGGCCCGCACGGCGTGAAGACCTATAACGAAATCGTCGATAAGTACGGTCTCGCCGCCACGCGCGACTGGCTGAAGGACGCCGACCCGTTCCACGACGCCGAATCCGATGCCGAATACTGGCGGCGTGTCGAGGGCGCGTTCACGTTGATCGCATCCAACGCCGCGTTGAAGGACGGCGACGATGTGCTGCAGATCAGCCACGGCAATACGCTGCTGAGCCTCGGCCATCGTTTCGGTGGCAACGATCTCGATCTGAGCGAACGCCCCACCAACGGATCCATCACCGATATCGACTTCGACACGACCAAGCCCTTCGATGAGGCGTTGACCATCGTATCGTATGGCAAATGACAGTTAGCCTGCCTATGTCAGGCACCGTGTCGGACATTCGTGGCGGGACGGCGTCTTCGACAAAGCGGCACGTAGTGCTACTCTTGTGCGGGTAACTGATTACACAGGAGGCGCACTATGGGTGTTGGAGAGATCGCGGGCCTGATCGCCGCGATTGCGTTCGCCGTGCTGGCGGGATTCATGATCTACCCTCTGATCCGTCTGGGCAAGCTGTTCGACCAGATCGCGATCACGGTCAAGGAATCCGGCGACCATGCCATTCCGGCGCTTGATGAGGGCGTCACCACGGTACGTCAGGTCAACAAGTCGTTGGAGGATGCCAACCGCATTTCCGCCGCCGCTTCGACCACCGCCACCAATGTCGGCGCACTGGTCGACCTGTACGGCTCCTTCCTCGGCAAGCCGGTCATCAAGGCGGCCTCCGCCGTCTATGCAGCCAAGTCCACTGTCCGTTCCTTCCTCAACAAGCAGGGCGGAACCGCGGCCAAGGGGGAGTGATGTTCAAGCGATTGTTCTGGATGTCCGTCGGTTTCTGCTGCGGCGTATACACCGTGATGAAGGCGCAGGCCTACGTGAAGGCCAACACGCCGGCACCGGCGCGGCAGGCCCTGTTCGGCCCTGATATCGACAACGTGGGCCTGCGCACGCTGCAGGGCATGCTCCAGGAGTTCAACGAGACGCGTAAAAGCCGCGAAGCCGAGCTCAACAAGCAGTACGCCGACCGCCTGCGCTGATTCAATCCATACTTTTTCTCATAAGTCCAAACAGGGGGCGCAAGTGCGCCCTCGCACCAATCACAAGGAGTCCATTCGCCAATGCGAACCTCAGAAATAGCGAAGCGCTATCTCGACTATTTTGCCGCGCATGACCATCTGGTCGTTCCCTCGGCATCGCTGATCTCACCGAACCCGACCACGCTGTTCACCATCGCAGGCATGGTCCCGTTCATCCCCTATCTGATGGGTGAGCAGACAGCCCCGCATCCGCGTATGGCCTCGAACCAGAAGTGCGTGCGCACCCTGGATATCGACGAGGTCGGCAAGACCACCCGTCACGGCACCTTCTTCCAGATGCTTGGCAACTTCTCCTTCGGCGATTACTTCAAGGAGGAGGCCATCCACTATGCGTACGAGCTGCTGACCACCCCGCAGGACAAGGGCGGTTACGGCTTCGACCCGGAGAAGCTGTGGATGACCACCTTCACCGACGATGAGGAAGCGCGCTCGATGTGGAAGAACGAGGGCGTCGACCCCGAGCATATCCAGATCATGGGTATGGAAGACAACTTCTGGACCACCGGTGGCCCCGGCCCTGGCGGTCCGTGCTCCGAGATCTATGTGGACCGCGGCCCCGAGTTCGGCGTTGAAGGCGGCCCGATCGCCGACGAGAACCGATACATCGAGATCTGGGATCTCGTGTTCGAAAACTACGAGGTCGACAACGTCAAGTCCAAGACCGACCTGCATATCGTGGGCGAACTGGAGAACAAGAACATCGATACCGGTGCCGGTTTGGAACGTCTCGCCTACCTGATGCAAGGCAAGAACAACATCTACGAGACCGATGAGGTCTACCCGGTCATCGAGGCCGCCGAGCGCCTGTCCGGTCACAAGTACGGCGAGAACGAGGCCCTTGACGTCAAGTTCCGCGTCGTGGCCGATCACGTGCGCTCCGCCCTGATGATCATGTCCGACGGCGTGCGCCCGAGCAACACCGGCCGCGGCTACGTCCTGCGTCGCCTCCTGCGTCGTACCGTCAAGGCCATGCGTGCCCTCGGTGTCCAGGAAGCCGTCATGCCGACCCTGTTCCCGACGTCCAAGGCCGCCATGGAAGCCTCCTACCCGGAGCTCAACAAGACCTTCCACGACGTGAGCGAGGCCGCGTACGGCGAGGAGGACACTTTCCTGCGCACCCTCGAATCCGGCACCGAGATCTTCGACATGGCCGTCAACAAGGCCAAGGAATCCGGTAAGGATGTCGTTTCCGGCGCCGACGCCTTCAAGCTACACGACACCTACGGCTTCCCGATCGAGCTCACGCTCGAAATGGCTGAGGAGCAGGGCGTGAAGGTCGATGAGGCCAAGTTCCGCGAGCTCATGGCCGAGCAGAAGAGCCGTGCCCGTGCCGACGCCCTCAAGAAGCGCCACAACGTGGATCTGTCCGTGTACGACGATTTCAAGAAGACGCTCGTCAAGCCGATCGACTTCCTGGGCTACACCGACTTCTCCGCCCGCGCCACCGTGCTCGGCATCATGCAGGAGGGCAAGGGTTCCGTCCCCGCCGTCACCGGCCCGGCCAACATCGAGGTCATCCTCGACCGTACCCCGTTCTACGCGGAGGCCGGTGGACAGCTCGCCGATCAGGGTGAGATCCTGTCCGACGACGGGGCGGTGCTTGAGGTCGACGATGTGCAGAAGCCGATCAAGGATCTCATCGTCCACCAGTGCCGTCTGACCGAAGGTACCTTGGTGGTCGGAACCCAGGTGAACGCCAACATCGACCTGAACCGTCGTGGCGCGATCGCCCGCTCCCACACCGCCACGCACATGGTGCACAAGGCGCTGCGCGAGGAGCTCGGCCCGCAGGCCACCCAGCGTGGCTCCGAGGACGCCCCGAACCGTCTGCGCTTCGACTTCCAGTGGTCCAGCGCACCGTCAAAGCAGGTGATGAGCGCCGTGGAGGCACGCGTCAATGATCGTCTGCGCGACAATCTCGCCGTCACCACCAAGGAAATGAAGTTCGATGACGCCATCGCCTTGGGTGCCATGCACCTGTTCGGCGAGAAGTACGGCGATATCGTGCGTGTGGTCTCCATCGGCGAGGACGGCTGGAGCCGTGAGCTGTGCGGTGGCACCCACGTCGACCATGTCGGCAAGATCGGTGCGATCAACATCATGTCCGAGGCTTCCGTCGGCTCCGGCGTGCGCCGTGTCGACGCCGTCGTGGGCGCTGGTGCGTACGAGTACAACGCCCGCGAGCATGCGCTGGTTTCGCAGCTGAGCGACAAGCTCAACGCCCGTCCGGACGAGCTCGCCGAGCGCGTGAACACGCTGCTCGCCAAGCTGAAGGAATCCGATCGCCGTCTCGCCGCCATGTACGAGGATCAGCTGGCGGCCATGGTGCCGCAGCTGGTGGAGGACACCAGAAACTCCGCGGCATCCGTGAAGGTCGCTGTCAGGAACGTCGGCCACTTCGGTTCCTTCGATGCGCTGCGCAAGATCGTTCTGGACGTGCGTGCACGTCTCGGCGAGGATGCGCCCGTGGTGGTCGCCCTGGCCGGTGTGAGCGCCGACGACAAGACCATGGTGGCGGTCGCCACCAACGCGGCTGCGCGTGATCTCGGCATCAAGGCCGGCGATCTGGTCCGTGGCGCGTCCAAGATGCTCGGCGGCGGTGGCGGCGGCAAGCCGGACTTCGCCCAGGGCGGCGGCACCGACGCCTCGAAGATCGACGAGGCGCTCAAGGCGCTCGAAGCCCAGGCTGTGAAGGGCTGAACCCACAGGCATGACCTGGTTGGGTATTGATTTAGGTGACGCTCGGGTCGGACTGGCTTTGTCCGACCCGGAGCTCACCTTTGCGCATCCGATCGGCAACATCCAGGTGCATGGCGATTCATTCCGCGCCATCGAGGATGTGATCTACACGATCGAGGACGAGGACGTCGATCACGTCATCGTCGGATTACCGTTGTTGCTCAGTGGGGAAGAGGGCAAAAGCGCGAAGAAGGCCCGTCGGTGGGCGAATAATCTCGCCAAGCGGATCGGTGCATACATGGAGACCGGCGAAACCGCTTTGGAACGGGTGCCTGAGATAGAATTGATGGATGAACGGCTGACGACGGTGAGCGCACACCGTCAGCTCAGACAGGCGAATATTGCAGAGAGAGGGCACAGACCCGTAGTTGACCAACAGTCCGCTGTTGTGATTTTGCAAGCCGCATTGGATAAGAGGAAGTAACACAGGAGAAGTAATGGCAGATAATTTCAACGATTACTTCGAGGAGAACACGCAGTGGGTGACGGGCAATTCGGCGGCTCCCGTCGTGGAACCACCGAAACCGCCGAAGTCCCGCCGCGAAATGCGCAAGCGCCGTAAGAACAGGCAGCGTAAGCGTTGGCTGATCGCCGTAATCGTCATCGTCGTTTTGGGTCTCGTGGGATCGGGCGTGTATTTCGGCGTACGGCATATCAGCGCCGTCCGTGCGCAGAATGAGGTGAATGCGCGTCTGACGGAGGATTACGAGGGGCCGGGAACCGGGCAGGTGTCGTTCACCGTGGAATCCGGTGAAGACGCCCTGACCATCGGCAGGAAGCTTGTCAAGGCGGGGGTCGTGAAGTCCGCCGAGGCGTTCGCGAACGTGGTCGGCGCCAACAACGTCAACCTGTACCCCGGAACCTTCGAGCTGAAGAAGCACATGAGCAACGCCGATGCCATGAAGATCCTTTCGGATACGAGCAACGCGAAGGGCTTCTTCGATGTGAAGGCCGGCGAACGCGTCTCCGACGTCATCAAGGGTGCGGCCGAGATGAGTGGCATCGCCGAATCCGATTTCCAATCCATCGTGGACGGCGACGGTTCCGGCATCCTGCCCTCCGAGGCGAACGGCAAGTTCGAAGGCTGGCTTGAACCGGGGCAGTACGACATCAAGTCGAAGACCTCCGCGAAGGAGATCCTCAAGATGATGGTCGATCGTCGCATCGCGAAGCTTGATTCGCTTGGGGCCCCCACCGGTTCCGAACGCGAGAAGATCCTCAACATGGCGTCCATCGCCGAAGCCGAAGTGAATCAGAAGGACGATTACGGCAAGGTGGTCCGCGTGATCCTGAACCGTCTCGCCAAGGACATGACTCTCGGCATGGATTCCACCGTGGCATACGGCAACAACGTCAAGTCCTCCCAGATCACCCAGAAGATGCTGGACGACTCCTCGAACAAGTTCAACACCCGCATCCAGAAGGGGCTTCCCCCCACGCCGATTTCGAATCCCGGCGATTCGGCCATTCAGGCGGCGCTCGATCCGCCGCAAGGCAATTGGCTGTACTTCGTCACCACGGATCTGAGCTCCGGCACGACCGAATTCACGGATAACGCCGACGAATTCGACAAGCTGGTGCAGAAGTACAAGGCGAACAACAAGAACGCCAACTGATCGGTTGCCTCACCATGAAGGCGGTGCCCCTCAACCGGGGGGGCACCGCCTTCATGCATTTGCGCGCGTGGAATTGGGTGCGGCAACATGTTGACGACATGCGGAGAAGAGGCGTGACGAATCCGGGAACATCTCCCTGCACGCCGTCAAAGCATCGTCCCCACGACGACCGCGATGATGGCCGCGGCGACGATGACCGGGATGAACGGCATGCCGCCGCGTCTGTCGAATCTCCGGCCCATACCTCCGCCGTTTCCGCCGTTTGCGCCGCCAGCGGCGAAACGGTTCCAGCACCAGATGAACGGTAGTCCAAACACTCCTATGGCGAGCCACCACACGAGTATGGCCCGCAGCCCAAGCGTTCCCACGGCGAGCCCGAGAGGGATCATCGCCAATGCGTCCACGGCGTTCACGCCGCCCGCCCTCACGGCTGCAAGCAAGGCCAACACTCCGGCGCACAATGCGGTGAACAACACCGATTGCAGAATCAGGAAGAACGAATTGGCGATCGTCGCGGCGATGACGTCGGAGACGAGTTGCGCCAGCGATCCGACGACTATCCAGGAGGGGCGCACGCGTCGTCCGCGCACGTCCTTGACGCCGATCGCAAGCCCACATAGCAAACTCGGCAGGTAGAACAGGTATGGCATGCCTTAACATTAACCCAGTTATTTGCGAGTGAAAGGGAAACGTATGTTGCGTTGGCAGACGGCAGGTGAATCGCATGGCGAGGCGCTGGTGGCGATGATCGAGGGATTGCCCTCCGGCGTCGAGGTCACGAGCGGCGACGTGGTGGATGCCCTTGCCCGGCGTCGTCTCGGTTATGGCCGTGGCGCACGCATGAAGTTCGAGCAGGACAAGGTACGTCTGCTCACCGGTGTTCGTCACGGACGCACGCTCGGCACCCCGATCGCCGTCGAGATCGCCAACACCGAATGGCCCAAGTGGACCGAGGTCATGAGCGCCGACCCGCTCGACCATGAGCTGCCGCGCGAAGGCCGCAACGCCGCGCTCAGCCGTCCGCGTCCCGGTCACGCCGATCTGACCGGTATGCGCAAATACGCTTTCGACGATGCGCGTCCGGTGCTGGAGCGTTCCTCCGCACGTGAGACCGCGTCCCGTGTGGCGCTCGGTGCCATCGCCGCTGATTTCCTGGAGCAGGCCTTCGGCATCCGCACCGTCTCCCATGTGCTGTCCATCGGAGGTGTCGGCATCGAGGACCGCACCACGGCGACGCTCCCGACCCCCGACGACCTTGAGGCTTTGGACGCCTCTCCGGTGCGCACCCTCGACAAGGAAGCCGAAGCGCGTATGATCGCCCGCATCGATGAAGCCAAGGCGAACTCCGACACCCTCGGTGGTGTGATCGAGGTCATCGCCTACGGTGTTCCGGCGGGCATCGGCACCTACGTGGAATCCGACCGTCGTCTCGATGCGGCTCTGGCAAGCGCCGTCATGGGCGTGCAGGCCATCAAGGGTGTCGAAATCGGCGATGGCTTCCTTGAGGCTGAGCGTCCCGGATCCGAAGCGCACGACGAGATGGTCATGAAGGACGGGCATATCGCGCGCGTGAGCAATCGTGCGGGCGGCATCGAAGGCGGCATGTCGAACGGTCAGCCGATCGTCATCCGCGCGGCGATGAAGCCGATTCCCTCCATTCCGAAGGCGTTGCGCACGGTGGACGTGCTCACCGGCGAGGCCGCGCAGGCCATCAACCAGCGTTCCGATTCCACCGCCGTGCCGGCCGCAGCCGTTGTGGCCGAGGCCATGGTCCGTCTGACCATCGCCAAGTACGCGCTGGAGAAGTTCGGCGGCGACAGCGTCGAGGAGACGCGCCGCAACTGCGAGTCCTATCTCGCCTCCTGGCCGGAGCACATGCGGTGAGCGGCGAAAGGACCATGCCGGTGGCCGTCCTCATCGGCATGATGGGGGCGGGCAAGACCCGTGTGGGTAAGGAAGTCGCCCATATCATGAATCTGCCGTTCGCGGACGCCGATGTGTGCATCGAACGTGAAGTGGGCATGAGCATCCCCGAATTCTTCGAGCGTGAAGGCGAGCCGGAATTCCGCAAGGTCGAGGCCGACCTCATCGCCGACATGCTGGAGGATTTCGACGGCATCTTCTCACTGGGCGGCGGCGCTCCCATGACGCCGTCCACGAGGGACGCGCTGGCCGATTACATCAGCCGCGGCGGACGCGTCGTATATCTGGACGCCGACCCCGAGGAAGCCATGGAACGCGCCAATCGCGGCGGAGGGCGACCGATGCTCAACGGTGATGCCGACGCTCGTTGGAGGAAACTGTATGCGGAACGCGATCCCGTGTTCCGCAAGGTCGCGAACGTGCGCGTACGCACGCGAGGACTGACGCCGCAAATGGCGGCGAGAAAGGTCATGGATATGATCCGCGAACGTATGGTGCATGTCACCGGGGCGGGAATCGAGCCGTATGACGTGTGCATCGGCGAAGGTGCGATGAACCATCTGCCCGAAGTGCTGGGGGATGGCCCGGTGCGTGTGGCCCTGATCCACACCCAGCCGGTGCAGCGGCACAGCGATCATGCACGTACCCTGCTGCGTCAGGCTGGTTACACGGTGTCCGACATCGTGGTGCCGGACGCCGAGGCCGGCAAGACCGTGGACGTGGCTAACGGTGTGTGGCGTCGTCTGGGCGATGAGGGTTTCACCCGTTCCGATGCGATCGTCGGGCTTGGCGGGGGAGCGGCCACCGATCTGGCCGGTTTCATCGCCGCGACTTGGATGCGCGGCATCCGTTACGTGAACTGCCCGACGTCCCTGCTGGCCATGGTCGATGCATCCACGGGCGGTAAGACCGGCATCAACACCGAGGCCGGCAAGAATCTGGTTGGCTCGTTCTACACGCCGGCCGGCGTGCTCGCCGACATGCGCACCCTCGTCACGTTGCCGAATGACATCTTCATCGAAGGATTGGGCGAGGTCGCCAAGTCCGGTTTCATCATGGATCCGGAGATCCTGCAGATCCTTGAGGATCACGCTGATGAATTGCGTGCCTTCGACGGGGCGACGTTCCTGGATTCCGGCCTGAAGGATGTGGTTGCGGAGCTCATCGAACGTACCGTGGGCGTGAAGGCCTACCATGTGTCCGCCGATCTCAAGGAGGCGGGGCTGCGTGAATTCCTGAACTATGGCCATACGCTCGCCCATGCCATCGAGAAACTCGAGCATTTCCGCTGGCGCCATGGCAACGCGGTGGCCGTCGGATGCGTGTATGCGGCGGAGCTGTCGCACCTGCTGGGCTACATCGATCAGGATCTGGTGGATTACCATCGTTCGTTGCTCGGCTCCCTCGGTCTGCCGACCTCGTGGAGCAACGGCTCGTGGGATGACGTGCTCGCGTTGATGCACAAGGACAAGAAGGCGCGTGGCAACACGCTTCGCTTCGTCGTACTCGACGGGATCGGGCATCCGATTCATCTTGAGGACCCGCCCGCGGATGCCGTCGAAGAGGCGTTCCGCCGGATCCAGCGATAGGAAGTCAGCGATAACAAGGGAATGGATGGAAATATGACCAAAGTCGTGGTAGTCAACGGTCCGAATCTGGGGCGTCTGGGCGTACGCCAGCCTGATGTGTACGGCAAGCAGGATCTTGAGACCCTGCGTAGGCTGTGCACGCAGTGGGGTGCGGAACTCGGGCTTGACGTGGAGGTTCGTCAGAGTGACGACGAGGCCGAGATGATCGGCTGGATGCATCAGGCGGCCGACGAGAAGACACCCATCGTGATGAACCCTGCCGCGTTCACCCACTACTCCTATGGTCTTGCGGATGCCGCCCACATGGTGATTGACGAGGGTCTGCCGCTGATGGAGGTGCATATCTCCAATCCGTCCGCGCGCGATGAGTTCCGCAAGCGTTCCGTGATCTCGCCGGTTGCCACCGGTACCATTGCCGGCATGGGATTCTATGGGTACAAGCTTGCGCTCGAAGCCGTCGCCCACCTGGTCGGGTAGATGCGCGGTCTGCCGGGCATGGCCGCAACCCCATTCAGGCGGGGTGTGCTCGTGTCCTGCGTACATATGCTCTCCCTTTCCAACCCCTGTTGAGAGCATATGTACGTTAACAACGGCTCAGTGTACGAAAACTCTCAGAAAACAGTGGTCAGCTCGCTTTCCTTTTTTCTGCGCATGAGCGCACGGTAGGTGGCGGCGCCGGTGCATGATGAGCGCAAGCCCGAGCGGGCAATGTGGTCGAAGGCCTGCCGGCTGTGGATAACCTTGGATTGTCGCATGTATACCCTCTATGAGGGTCGCCTGTCTCCCGTCGTCGGGAGCCGCCGTATGGATGAGCGGCTGAGGGCGTCCAACGGGATCTGGAGAAGGAGAAACAATGTCAATCCAATTACCGGGGGGGGTCGGTTCGACCGCCCGCCGTCTGATGCCGATGGTCGTGGCTTTGGGAACACTGCTGATGGGCGGCTGGTTCATGGCACATACGGCACCGGGGCACATCCCGGACATCTGGGCGCATGTGTATCGCATCGTGGGTATCACCAACGGCGACACATTGGCACGTCCGGTCGAATCGCAAAGTTATTTGCATAGCACCACTGGGAATGTGGGCGGATACGTTGACCAGGAGTGGATTGATTTTTCGTTGGAATATTATGACGGTTACGATCCCGCCGTCGTCAAACCGGAAACCTTGGTCTACGATGGCCGCGACGGCGCCGACGTGCCGTGCAACAACGCCGCCGTCAATTCGCCCGTGGCCTATGCGCCGCAGCTCGTAGGATTTCTCGTCGGCAAAGCCTTCGGTCTGTCTCCGCTCGCCACGTATCACTGTGCGGAGGCGCTGATGCTGGTCGTTTCGACGCTTCTTGGCGCGGTGTCAGTCATGCTGCTGCCCAAGTGGCGCATAGTCTGCGGCCTGGTAATGCTCTGCCCGTTGATGCTCCGGCATAACAGCTTCGCCATTTCCGCCGACTCATTCACTCAAGCCATGGTCTTCCTGCTCTCATGCATGGTATTCAGGGCGTTCCTGCGCAAAGTGTCCACGGCGTATTGCGTGGCATTGGCGGCGGTGTGCGTGGCCGTGGTGATGTGCAAGTTCATTTACGGGCCGTTATGCCTGCTTACGTTGCTGATTCCATGGGCGCAACACAGACTGTCCACGGCGGCGCGGACCGATGGCGTCGGAGATGCAGTCGGTGCCATGGCGGACGAAGTTCCGCCGGATGTCCCGTTGCACCGTGACCCGCACATGTGGATTCTCGCCATCGGCGATGCGCTTGCCATCGGATGGCTGATGGTCTGGATGAAGCTGACCGGATGGTTCGTCACTACGCCGCTGATGGTTTCCTATGAGGAGATGACCGCACGCAAAACAGCGTTGCTCACCGATCCGGACACGATACTCTCGGCATTGAAGGCCGTGTTCGCTTCGATTGTGCAGGCCAAGTCGAATCTTGACAGGCCGATCGACAGTCTGGTGATCCGCCTCTGCTGGATTCTGATGCTGGCCGTACTGGTCGCCGTGCTCGCGGCAAGCGTGTTGCGCGCATTCGAACGCAGCATGTCGGCATTCTGCTGGGGTACGACGGTGATGTCGTTCGGCATCGTGATGTTGATGTATGTTGCGCTCTGGCTACAGTACACGCCGACCGATGCCAGTGCGGTGGAAGGGATGCAACACCGCTACTTCCTGCCCCTTACGGTGCTTTGCACGCTTTGCACCTGCGAATGCCTGCAGGCCATCGCAGCCCGGTTGCGGCGTTGAGTGTCCTTGGCCGGCGGGAGCACCGATGCTTCCGCCGGCCAGCGTGTTCTCCTTGACAAATGGCTGCGGGGGTGAACCCCGTTTTCGGTAACGGCCCTCACCGTATTTCCGGGCGTTCCATGCGTATGGTTCGCCGCGTGCGTAACAATGCCGTTCAACACGCAACGCCAATTCGGTTTTGTAGGTTATGTGAAATACCATAGAGAGCATTGATTGATAACGTGTGCATGACCAGAGATGAGTAATGCGGCCAGCGTCGGCCAACGGTCGGAGCAGGCTGCGGTGCCCACGTTGTCAACCAAACCGCGTCGCATGGTGCGGCGAGGAAGAATCTCGGTGACGAGGAAAGGGAAGCATGATCGCACAACGGTCGTTCAGACGAATCCTGGCGGCGAGTGTCGTCGCCGCGATGTCGTGCGCGTCGCTGATTACGGTTCCTAACGTCGCTCAAGCCGAGGAGACCAGCTCCTCCGGCAAGAAGGACGTTCAGGTGATCGCATTCCAGCAGACGTGGAACACCATCGCCAAGGAATGTACCAACACCTATGGTCCCGAAGGTGTCGCCTATGTGGAGGTCTCTCCTCCGCAGGAGTCCATCCAGGGCACCCAATGGTGGACCAGCTACCAGCCCGTGAGCTACAAGCTCGATTCCAAACTGGGCACGGAAGCCGAATTTAAGAACATGGTCAAGCAGTGCGCCACGGCCGGCGTGGGCATCATCGCCGATGTGGTGCTCAACCAGACCACCGGCTTCGATGTGGCCGCGGGGGACCAGAAGGGCGTGGCCGGCAGTGACTACAACGGTTCCACCGAAACCTACCCGGGCTTTGCCACCAAGCAGTATCCGGAAGGCATCACCGCCTCCGATTTCCATAGCTGCAAGCAGAACATCTCCGATTACACCAATCAGAAGGAAGTTCAGGAGTGCCGCCTGAGATCCATGTGGGACTTCGATTCCGAAAGCGAGAAGGTACAGGACATCCAGTCCGACTATCTCGTCTCGCTGTGGAACACTGGAGTGCGCGGATTCCGCATGGACGCCGTCAAGCACATCCACACCGATTCCATGAAGGCGATCAAGGAGAAGTTCGCCAAGAAGATCGGCAAGAACGCCAGCGACATCTACTGGATCCAGGAAGTCATCGGCAACTCCTCCGAAGCGGCGGGCATCCAGCCGAGCAACTACGTGCAGAACGGCACCGTGACCGAATTCGGCTTCAAGTCCGAAATGAACCAGACCTTCAAGGACAAGATCGCCAACCTCAAGGGCCTGAGCGACCGTCTGAGCAAGGACCTGTCGTCCGAGGACGCCAACGTGTTCGTCACCAACTGGGACACCGCCCGCAACGAGGGCGCGCTGACCTACAAGGATGGCGCCAAGTACCAGCTGGCCAACGCCTTCATGTTGGCCTATGACTACGGCACCCCGCGTCTGCTCTCCGATTACAAGTGGGACAACAACGACGACGGCGCACCCGGCGCAACCGCGACCTCCGTGCCCGACGTCGACATGGACACCGCCTGCGCCACCAACAGCTCCGACTGGAACTGCGAGCAGCGCTGGACCTCCACCCGCGGCATGATCGCCTTCCGCAACTACGTCAACGGCACCAAGGTCACCGATTGGCAGGATGACGGCGGCGACAACATCGCCTTCTCCCGTGGCAGCAAGGGCTTCATCGCCATCAACAACGGTAAGAAGGACAAGGATGCCTCGTACACCACCTCCCTCGCCGACGGCGAGTACTGCAACGTGTACGCCGCCATGGACTGCTCCAAGACCGTGACCGTCAAGAACGGCAAGGTCGAGACCACGGTTCCGGCACGTTCCGCCATCGCGTTGTATGCCGGTGCCACCAAGGCCGATCACCCGGCCGCGTCCACCGCCACCGATCCGTCCGACCCGGAGCTCAACCAGGAGGATGACGAGGTCCTGCCCGACGACAAGACCATCACCATCTACTACAAGCCCAACGATTCCAGCTGGAAGACCCCGAAGGTCCACTACGGCCTCGGCGACGACTGGAACCAGCCGGAAGCCGACATGAAGCTCGACGTCCAGGGCTACTACCAGGCCACCATCGACACCAAGGGCAAGAAGATCGACTTCGTGTTCCATGATGCCGACACCGACCAGTGGGAGAACCCGAAGGACGGCGGCAACTACCATGCCAACGCCGGTATCACGCACGTGGGCGTCGCCGACCAGTCCGCGACCGTGGGTAACCCCGAAGCCGTGAGCGGCCAGACCCGGCTCGTCGTGCACTACAAGCCCGCCAGCGCCTCGGACAACCGTGGCGTGTACGTGTGGGGCAAGGACACCAGCGGTACGGACATCAACGCCGAGAACCACGCCTTCACCGGCACCGATTGCTGGGGCAAGGTCGCCACGCTGACCTTCGACGGCAAGTTCGAGAACTTCGGTTTCATCATCACCACCAGCGACTGGAACAAGTACGGCGGCGACCGTAGCGCCAAGGTGGGTGCCGACGGCACCGCCGAGGTGTGGATCGACGGCACCAAGTACCCGGATCAGGGCGAATCGACCACCGTCGAAACGCTCGATGCCGCGCCGGCCGACTACAAGTGCACGGCCTCCACCGTCAAGGTGAAGGTCCACTACAACCGCGACGACGGCCTGTACTTCAACTCCGAGGACACCTCGACCACCGTCCCGCAGTGGGATATCTGGACCTGGTCCTCCAACTGGAACGGCGGGGCGGCCACCTTCACCTCCCATGACGATTGGGGTGAAGTCGCGGAGTACTCCTTCACCAACTACACCTACTACAACAACGAGGGTGCCTCCGACATCGGCATGCTGCGTCGTTATGGCAAGGATGCGTGGAAGGCCAAGGATCCCGATGACAACAACCACATGATCCCGTCCGATGCGCTCACCTTCGACGAGGCCAGCAACACCGTGACCGCCGAAGTGTGGATGCTCAACGGCGACGCGACGGTGTACTCCTCACGTCCGGCCCTCGGCGCCTCCATGAAGTCCGCCGAGATCTCCAACACCGACCAGCTGACGGTCAAGCTCTCCAAGAAGGTCTCCGCCGACGACATCAAGGATGACGTGACCGTCAAGGATGCCGACGGCAAGACTGTTGCCGTCAAGAGCATCAAGACCGATGGCACCAAGGTGATCATCACCACCGACAAGGAACTTGACGTCCGCGGCAAGTACACCGTCGAGGTCAAGGGCTTCGGCTCCCAGGACGCCGTCGCGGGCTCCGTGGTCCGCACCGACGCCTTCGACAAGAAGTACGCCTACAGCGGCGACGACCTCGGCGCCACCTACACGGCGGCGAAGACCGGCTTCAAGCTGTGGGCTCCGACCGCCACCGACGTCAAGCTCATCACCTACAAGTCCGACGATCCGAACGCCGACGTCGACCGCACCATCGACATGACGAGCGGTGACAAGGGTGTGTGGAGCGCCTCGGTGAAGGACCTCGCCAGCGGCACCGCCTACGCCTACCAGCTCACCTTCGCCGACGGCACAGTGAACGTCTCCGCCGACCCGTACGCCACCGCGGCGGTTGCGAACGGCGAACGTTCCGTGGTGCTGTCCAAGAAGGACATGGGCAACGCGGGCAAGCGCATGGGCGCCTTCTCCAAGACCACCGATGCGTCCATCGCCGAGATGAACATCCGCGACTTCTCGATCAGCCTGAGCTCCGGCGTCTCCGCCGACAAGCGCGGCAAGTATCTGGGCGTCGTCGAATCCGGCACCAAGACCGCCAAGGGCGCGACCTCCGGCCTCGACTACCTCAAGAAGCTGGGCGTCACCCACGTGCAGATCATGCCGATGTACGACTACGGTTCCGTCGACGAGACCGGCGACCTGAGCTACGACGCCAAGGGTGCACAGAACTGGGGCTACGATCCGGAGAACTACAACGTGCCGGAAGGCTCGTACTCCTCCGATCCGAGCAACCCCGCCTCCCGCGTCACCGAGATGAAGCAGATGGTCAAGGGCCTGCACGACAACGATATCCGCGTCATCATGGATGTGGTGTACAACCACGTCTATGACGCCGCGAACCATTCGTTCAACAAGACCGTGCCGGGCTACTACTTCCGCTACGACGACAACGGTTCGCTGGTCAACAACTCCGGTTGCGGCAACGACACCGCCTCCGAACGTGCGATGATGCGCAAGTACATCGTCGATTCGGTGACGTACTGGGCGAAGAACTACAACATCGACGGCTTCCGCTTCGACCTCATGGGTCTGATTGACACCGAGACGATGAAGGAAGTCCGCGCGGCCCTCGACAAGATCGATCCGTCCATCATCGTGCTCGGCGAAGGCTGGGATATGAACACCACGATGGACAAGAGCGAGATGACCATCCAGCCGAACGCCTACCAGGTCGCTTCGGATGGCACGAACAACGGCATCGCGTTCTTCAACGATTCGATCCGTGACGGCCTGAAGGGTTCCGTGTTCTCCGACACCGACACCGGTTTCGTCTCCGGCAAGGCCGATCAGGAGAGCCTCATCGCCCACAACGTGCTCGGATGCCAGTACGATGCCGACGCCAGCACCACCTGCTGGAATGGCAACGCGCAGGATCATTACGCGGACGCCGGCCAGGTAGTGAACTACGCCGAGATCCACGACAACATGACCCTGTACGACAAGCTCCGCGCATCCGTGCCCACGGATGATGAGGCGACCACCGAGGCCCGCGCCAAGCTCGCCGACTCCGTCGTCTACCTGTCCGAAGGCATCCCCGCCATCCAGCTGGGCCAGGAGTTCCTGCGCACCAAGAGCGGCAACGGCAACAGCTACAACGCCGGTGACGCGACGAACGCCATCGACTGGGATCGCACCACGCAGTACGCAGGCTCCGTCGACTACGTCAAGGGCCTGATCAAGCTGCGCAACAAGATAGCCGCCCTCCGCCAGACCAACTACGACGACATCAACGCCAGCGTGACCATGCTCAAGTCCGCGGACGGCGTCGTGGCCTACCAGGCGAAGGATTCCAGCGGCACCTACGTGGTGATCTTCAACGCCAACGGCAAGGCCGCCTCCATCGACGGCGTTGCTGCCGGCAAGTACGAAGTGCTCGCCTCCGACGGTACCGTGTACGGTGATGACGCCGTCAAGAGCGTCACGGTCCGCAAGGGTTCCGTCTACTCGGCCGGCGCCCTGTCCGCCACCGTGCTCAAGGTCGCTTCCGCCGATGACGTCGTCCCCGTGATCAGTGGTGTGACCGAATCGACGACCATCACCGTTGGCTCCAAGTTCGATCCGAAGGCCGGCGTCACCGCGTCGGATGACATCGACGGCGACCTGACCGACAAGATCACGATTGAAGGCAGCGTGGATGTCAACAAGGTGGGCGATTACAAGCTCGTCTACTCCGTGACCAACTCCCGCGGCAAGACCACGACGTTCACCCGCACCGTGCACGTGCAGAAGCGTGCCGTCGTCCCGGCCGCCGACAAGGGCACGAAGGGTGCCGCCACGGCATCCGGTGCCGCCGGTACCGCCGCCACCGGCGCCTCCGTGCTGGTGATCGCGTTGCTCGCGCTGGCCGCCGCAGCGGCCGGTGTGATGTTCCGCCTTCGCGGAAAGGAGGAACGCCTCTGAACGCAATGACCGATAAGCAACTCCGATAAACGCGCAGGAACCGGCCTTCCGAATGGGGGGGCCGGTTCCTGATTTTCGTTGGCATTCCGGTGTTTTCGCCTTGAATGGAGCGCAACGGATGCTCTCCGGCAATAGGCCCGATTCGCATAACACGCCGGGTCAACTGTGAATGTTAAGCTGGAGTTCCATGGTTAGAAGAACACATGGCAATCCTCAAGAGCACGTCACCAAGCATATTTTCGTCACCGGCGGCGTGGTTTCCTCCCTCGGTAAAGGCCTGACCGCATCCTCCCTCGGACGTCTGCTGCGTTCCCGCGGCATCAAGGTCCTGCAGCAGAAACTCGATCCCTACATCAACGTCGATCCCGGCACGATGAACCCGTTCCAGCATGGTGAGGTCTACGTCACCGAGGATGGCGCCGAAACCGATCTCGACATCGGCCACTACGAGCGCTTCCTCGACGTGTACCTGAGCCAGAAGGCGAACGTCACCACCGGTCAGATCTACCAGGAGGTGCTGCGCAAGGAACGCGCCGGCGAATACCTCGGCCAGTGCGTGCAGGTCATCCCGCACATCACCAACGAGATCAAGTCCCGCATGCGTGCGCAAGCGTCCGACGACGTCGACGTGATCATCACCGAAATCGGTGGCACCGTCGGCGACATCGAATCCCAGCCGTTCCTGGAAGCAGCACGTGAGGTCCGCCGCGATCTGGGTGCCGAGAACTGCATGTTCGTGCACGTTTCCCTGGTCCCGTACATCGCCGCCGCCCACGAGCTCAAGACCAAGCCCACCCAACACTCCGTCATGATGCTACGCCAGCTCGGCATCTCCCCGGATGCGCTGGTGCTGCGTTCCGACCGTCCGCTGAACCAGTCCATCAAGGACAAGATCTCCCTGATGTGCGACGTGGATTCCGAAGGCGTGGTCAACTGCGTGGATGCCCCGAGTATCTACGATGTGCCGAAGATCCTCTTCAACGAAGGCCTTGACGCCTACGTCGTGCGCGAACTCGGCCTGCCGTTCCACGATGTCGATTGGGACGAGTGGGAGGACCTGCTGGAGCGCGTACACCACCCGAAGCACGAGGTGAACATCGCCATCGTCGGCAAGTACATCGACCTGCCGGACGCCTACCTGTCCGTCACCGAGGCCATCAAGGCCGGCGGTTTCGCCAACTACGCCAAGGTGAATGTCAAGTGGGTCGCCGCCGATAAGTGCGAAACCGAGGAGGGCGCGGCGGCCGCGCTCGATCAGGTCGACGGCATCGTCGTGCCCGGCGGTTTCGGCATCCGCGGCATCGATGGCAAGATCGGCGCCCTGAAGTTCGCCCGTGAGAACAAGCTGCCGGCCCTCGGCCTGTGCCTCGGCCTGCAGTCCATGGTCATCGAATACGCCCGTCACGTCCTCGGCCTCGAGGACGCCAACTCCACTGAGTTCGAGCCCGATTGCGCGACTCCGGTCATCGCGACCATGGAGGAGCAGAAGGACATCGTCGCCGGCAAGGGCGATATGGGCCACACCATGCGACTGGGCAGCTACCCGGCCGAGCTGGAGGAAGGCTCCATCGTCGCCGAACTGTACGGCACCACGCATGTCACCGAGCGTCATCGTCACCGTTACGAGGTGAACGTGGCGTACAAGGACCAGCTGCGCGAAGCCGGTCTGCGCATCTCCGGCCAGAGCCCGGACGGTGAGCTCACCGAGTTCGTGGAGCTGCCGCGCGAGGTGCATCCGTTCTACGTGGCCACTCAGGCCCACCCGGAGTTCAAGTCCCGCCCGACCAAGCCGCACCCGCTGTTCGCCGGTCTGGTGAAGGCCGCGTTGGACCACCAGCAGGAGCACTGAGCGTCGGTGCGCCGATGAACCGCGTACGGCGGTGAAACGGCACCCGAACCGGAATGTGTTGCAGCCCACACCGAAATTTGGTGTGGGCTGTAGCTTTTTCATGACGGTTCTGTTAGGTTCTACTATGACATTGTGTGAATGACGGAGGCAAACCGGTGAGCGAACCACAAACACCAAACGCCGCGGCTGACGTGGAGATGAGCCAATACGTGGCCGATCGCACCCGCGTCAACGAGGATAAGATCAGGCAGGATGACGAGATCATCAGCCAGTTCGGCGACTACACTTACGGCTGGCATGATACGGATGCCGCGGGCGAGGCGGCGAAGAAGGGCATCGACGAGGACGTCGTCCGCGCCATCAGCGCGGATAAAGGCGAACCCGAATGGATGCTGGAGAAGCGTCTGCAAGGGTACAGGGACTTCATCAACAAGCCGATGCCGCAGTGGGGCGTGGATCTCAAGGACTTCGACGCGGACGATTTCAAGTATTACGTCAAGCCGATCGACAAGCAGGCGACCACATGGGAGGAGCTGCCTGACGAGATCCGTTCCACCTACGACAAGCTCGGCATCCCCGAGGCGGAGAAGAAGCGTCTGGTCTCCGGCGTCGCCGCACAGTACGAATCCGAAGTGATCTACAACTCGATCCAGGAGGATCTGAAGAAGCAGGGCGTGATCTTCGTCGACACCGATACCGCGGTGCGCGAATACCCCGAGATCGTGCAGAAGTACTTCGGCAAGTGCATCCCCAGCGACGACAACAAGTTCTCCGCGCTGAACACCGCGGCGTGGTCCGGCGGGTCCTTCGTCTACGTCCCGAAGGGCGTGCACGTAGACATCCCGCTGCAGGCGTACTTCCGCATCAACACCCCGAACATGGGCCAGTTCGAACGCACCCTGATCATCGCGGACGAAGGCTCCTACGTGCATTACGTCGAAGGTTGCACGGCCCCCATCTACTCCACGGATTCCCTGCATTCCGGCGTGGTCGAGATCTTCGTCGAGCCGCATGCCCGCGTGCGCTACACCACCGTGCAGAACTGGTCGAACAACGTGTACAACCTCGTCACCCAGCGCGCCTACGTGCGTGAGGGCGGCACCATGGAATGGGTCGATGGCAACATCGGCTCCAAGGCGACCATGAAGTACCCGGCTTGCATTCTGGCGGAACCGTACGCCAAGGCCAGCACCATGTCGCTCGGTTTCGCCGGCAAGGGGCAGTATCAGGATACCGGCGCGAAGATGATCCATCTCGCCCCGCACACCAGCTCCACCATCGTCGCCAAGTCGATCTCCCGCGGCGGTGGGCGTTCCGCATACCGCGGGCTCGTGAAAATCGTCAAGGGCGCCGAAGGCTCGTCGAATTCCACCGTGTGCGATGCGTTGCTGGTGGACGAGTTCAGCCGTTCCGACACCTATCCGCATGTCGATGTGCGCGAGGATGACGTGTCCATGGCGCATGAGGCGACGGTTTCCAAGGTCTCCGAAGACCAGCTGTTCTACCTGATGAGCCGTGGTCTTTCCGAGGATGAGGCCATGGGCATGATCGTGCGCGGTTTCGTCGAGCCGATCAGCCGTGAGCTGCCGATGGAATACGCGCTTGAGCTGAACAGACTTGTGGAACTGCAGATGGAAGGATCGGTGGGCTGAGCCATGACCGAAGCCAAGGAAATCACTATCCCCGTGGCGGATCCGAACGATCCGTACGCGAACCCCGCGGCGATGCCGTCCTCGGCGGACCGCAATCCGCGCTCCTTCGAGGTCGGGGCGTTCCCCGAACCGAATCGCAAGCAGGAGGATTGGCGGTACACGCCGGTCGAACGCATCAGCGAATTTTTCAACGTGTTCACCCCGTCCAGCGAAACCCGGATCGAAGTCGGTATGATCGACGGATCCGCGCTTGCGGAAGGCCTTGCTTTGAGCCAAGTCAAGCTCGGTGAAGGATTGTCCGGCACGGTGTCCGAACCGTCGGATCGAGCCGCCGCCGTGGAATGGAACTCCGGCGCCACCGCCACCGTGCTCGAGCTGAAGGGCGAAATCGACCAGCCAGTGCTCGTCAAGGTGCACGGTGCGGGCATGGACCTCGACGCGTTCCATCTGGTGATCGCGGCCGCCGATGATACACACGCCGATGTCGTCGTCGAACATGACGGCGACGCCCGGCTCGCCGAGGGTGTGGAAATCGTCACAGGCAAGCATTCGAACGTGTCCACCACCTTCATCCAGGAATGGAACGCCGGTTCGAAGCATGTGGGCAACCATCGCATCCACGTGGGCGAGGGCGCTTCGCTTCGTCACTCCGTGGTGACGCTCGGCGGCGATGTCGTGCGTATCCGCATGGATCAGGATTTCGGCGGCGAACAGGGCGACCTCAACATGCTCGGCATCTACTTCGTCGATCCGGGAGAGCATATCGAACACCGTACGATGGTGGTGCACAACCACCCCGAATGCAAGAGCCGCGTGGTCTACAAGGGAGCCCTCGACGGTAAGGGAGCGCATTCCACGTGGGTGGGCAACGCGCTCATCGAACCCACCGCGTCCGGCACCGATTCGTATGAGCTCAACCGCAATCTGGTGCTCACGCCCGGTGCCATCGCCGATTCCGAACCGAACCTCGAGATCGAGAACGGCAACATCATCGGTGCGGGCCATGCCTCTTCGGTTGGCCGTTTCGACGATGAGGAGCTGTTCTACCTGCAGTCTCGCGGCATCAGCGAAACCGAGGCACGCAAGCTCGTCGTCCGCGGCTTCTTCAACGAACTCGTCGAGGAAATCGGCATTCCGGCCATCTGCGATCATCTCATGGACGTCATCGACAAGCGTCTGGCGCGCGGCGAAAGCGACGCCATGGCGCAAGTGCTCGAGGAACAGTGAAACGTAAAGGATTAAGAAACCATGTCAACGCTTGAAATCAAGAATCTGTACGCGCACGTCGAAACCAAGGACGGCATCAAGCCGATCCTCAAAGGCGTGAACCTCACCGTCAACTCCGACGAGACCCACGCCATCATGGGCCCCAACGGCTCCGGCAAATCCACTCTGGCCTACACGCTGGCCGGCCATCCCAAGTACGTGGTCGACGAGGGCGAAGTGCTGCTCGACGGCGAGGACATCCTGAAGATGACCCCTGATGAGCGTGCCAAGGCAGGTCTGTTCCTCGCCATGCAGTACCCGGTCGAGGTGCCGGGCGTCTCGATGACGAACTTCCTGCGCACTGCCAAGACCGAGGTCGACGGCAAGGCGCCCGCCATCCGCACGTGGGCCAAGGAGCTTTCGGAGGCCATGAAGCGTCTCAAGATGGATCCGAAGTTCGCCACCCGTTCCGTGAACGAGGGCTTCTCCGGCGGCGAGAAGAAGCGTGCCGAAGTACTGCAGCTGGAACTGCTCAAGCCGAAGTTCGCCATCCTCGACGAGACCGACTCCGGTCTTGACGTCGACGCGCTGCGCATCGTCTCCGAGGGCGTGAACCGTGCCAAGGAAGCCAATAAGTTCGGCATCCTCATGGTCACCCACTACACCCGCATCCTCAAGTACATCAAGCCGGATATCGTGCACGTGTTCGCCGACGGCCATTTCGTCAAGACCGGTGGTCCGGAACTGGCGGACGAGCTGGAGGAGAACGGCTACGACCAGTACCTGCCGGAAGGCGCCGATTCCGAAAGCGCACTGGCATAAGGCCGATTCCGCCCGGGGAACAACAAGCTCTAAGAGGTGTATATGGTAGATTTTGCAGCTATTCGCAACGAGTTTCCGATTCTGGATCAGGAGATCCACGGTCACCCTCTGGTGTACCTCGATTCGGCTGCGACTTCGCAGAAGCCGCAGCGCGTCATCGAAGCGGAAAGCGAGTTCTACCGGACCATCAACGCTGGTGTGCACCGTGGTGCCCACGAACTGGCTGCCCGCAGCACCACGGCGTTCGAGGACGCCCGCGCGAAGGTGGCCAAGCTGGTCGGCGCCAACGCGGAGGAAGGCGAGGAGGAGATCGTCGTGACCGCAGGCGCCACGGCCGGACTGAACCTGCTTGCCACGGCGTTCGGCAACGCGTCGCTCGGACGCGGGGGAGAAGCGGCCCGAAGATTCGCCCTGAAGCCCGGTGACGAGATCGTGGTGTCCAAGGCGGAACATCATTCGGTGCTGCTGCCGTTCCAGGAACTCGCCGCGCGTACCGGAGCCACGTTCAAGTGGCTGGATCTGACGGATGACGGACGTGTGCGCACCGACAACCTCGACGAGGTCATCACCGAACGCACGAGGATCGTCGCCGTGACGCACGTGGGCAATGTGACCGGCGCCATCACTGACATCGCCCCCATCATCAAGCGCACGCATGAGATGGGTGGCATCTTCGTGCTCGACGCATGCCAATCCGTGCCGCATCTGAAGGTCGACTTCCATGCGTTGGACGTCGATTTCGCGGCGTGGAGCGCCCATAAGATGTACGGCCCGACCGGCGTGGGATTCCTGTACGGCAAGCGCGAGATGCTTGAGGCGTTGCCGCCGGCGAGCTTCGGCGGCTCGATGGTCGAACTCGCATGGATGGACCAGCCCGCCCAGTACATGCTGCCGCCGGCGCGTTTCGAGGCCGGCACCCAGCCGGTCGCGCAGGTCGTCGCCGCGGGCGTCGCCGCGGAGTGGATGATGGCGATCGGCATGGACCGTCTGGAGGAGCATGAACGCATGCTGACCGACGAACTGTTGAAGATGGGCGACATCGACGGCATCCGTATCATCGGTCCGCGCGAGAACGTCAAGCGCATCGGCACCGTCGCGTTCGATGTCGAAGGCGTGCATCCGCATGATGTCGGCCAGTTCATCGACGCCCAGGGCATCGCCATCAGGGTCGGTCATCATTGCGCCCAGCCGGTGCATCGTCATTTCGGCCTGTACGCTTCGAACCGCGCCTCCTGCGGCGTGTACAACTCCATCGATGACATCGACGCGTTGCTCGAAGCGCTGGCCAAGGTGCGTCCGTTCTTCGAGGTGTAGCCCCGGCACATGACGAGTAAAGGAGAATCATATGTCTGATTTCGACATGGGCGAAGACGACTTCGAACAGATGTACCAGGAGGTGATCCTGGAGGCTTCGAAACATCCGCATGGCAAGGAGAGCTTCGCCGCCGATCTGGCGCGGGAGGATGCCGGAGCCAAAACCGGCGAGATGACGGTCCGCGCATCGCACGAATACTGCACTCCGGGTGAATCGCATCAGTTCAATCCCACCTGCGGTGACGAGGCCACGGTGCATGTCGAGGTCTCCGATGCCGAACCGCACACCATCGAGCATGTGGTGTGGGATGGTCACGGTTGTTCCATCTCCCAGGCGAGCCTGTCGATCATGGTTGATCTGGTCGAGGGCAAAAGCGTCGATGACGCCATGGATCTCGAACAGTTGTTCCACCGTCTGATGGAATCGCGTGGCAAGGGCCTTGACGACGAGAACGACGAGGACAAACTGGAGGACGCCATCGTGTTCCAGGGGGCTTCGAAGTACCCGATGCGCATCAAATGCGCACTGCTCGGCTGGGAAGGCCTGAAGGATGCCCTCGCCAAGGCGTTGGCAGCGAAAAACTCGTGACATGACGCGTGTCATGGCGTAGAGTGTTCAGCAGCTATTGCAGCAACATTGCAACGATTGTGGAGTGAACGATGAGTGATACGTTGGTACCCGAGCCGCAGGCTTCCATTTTCGACGCCGTGAACGGCGTGGTCAAGGATGAGGATGCCGCACGTCGGGTGATGATGAACCCGGCTCTGGCCAAAACCGTAGGGGCCGAGGGAAAGACCCCGGCAACCGGTGCCGAAACCGAGCCCAAGGGCGGTTGCGGATGCGGTCGGCAGGAGGGGGAGTGCTGCCAGGACGATGGTGAGAATGCCATTCCCCTGAAGTTCGTGGACGATATTGGCCGTGCCACCGCAGCGGATGTTCGTGAGGCGTTGCATCAGGTCATCGACCCGGAGCTCGGCATCGATGTCATCGATCTCGGCTTGGTATACGGCATCGAAATCGACGAACTCGGCCGCGCCATCATCACCATGACGCTGACCACGCCGGCATGCCCGCTCACCGACCTCATCGAAGATGAATGCGCTTCGACGTTGGCCGGTCTGGTCGAGGAATTCCGTATCGATTGGACTTGGCAGCCGCGTTGGACGATGGACAAAATCACCCCTGAAGGCCGCGACCAGCTTGCGGCTCTCGGCTTCAACTTCGAGAACCTGCCCAAGTACTGACATTCCGTCAGCCGCCGTACCGGATGTTGTGACGGTATTCGGTACGTTCAGGCATATGGTAAGGCCCCGGCATCTCAAAGATGCCGGGGCCTTACCATATGCTTCCGGGACGTTGGCCGCGGACGATCAGTCGTCCACCACGGTTCCCTTCGGCACGACGGTGATGCCTTCGGGCGTGACGGTGAAGCCGCGGGCCAGGTCATGCTCGGTGTCGATGCCGACCGTGGAATTCTCGGTCAGGACGACGTTCTTGTCGAGAATCGCCTTATACACGCGGGCGCGGCGGTTGACGACGACGCCGTCGAACAGGATGGAGTCGACCACCTGCGACCAGGAGTGGATGTGCACGTTCGGCGACAGCACGGAATGATGCACTTCGCCGCCGGAGACGATGACGCCGGGGGAGACGATCGAATCGGTGGCGTGGCCCAGACGATCGCGGCCTGCGTGGATGAACTTCGCCGGGGGCAGGGTGCCGGAGTTCGTATAGATCGGCCAAGCCTGATTGTACAGGTTGAACTCGGGCACGTAGGCGATCAGATCCATGTGCGCATCATAGAACTGCTTCAGGGTGCCCACGTCACGCCAGTAGGCATGATCGGTGTCCGTGGAACCGGGGATCACGTTCGAATTGAAGTCGTAGACGCCGGCCTCGTTGCGGGCGGCGAAGTAGGGCGCGATGTCGCCGCCCATATCGTGCTTGGTGTCCTCGCTCTTGGCGTCCTTGGCCAGCGCGTCGAACAGCGCGTCGGTATTGGCCACGTAGTTGCCCATGGAGGCCAGGAACATGTTCGGGTCATCAGGCAGGCCTGCGCAGGTGTCAGGCTTCTCCAGGAACGATTTGATCTGGTTCGGATGCTCGGGGTCCACGTCGATCACGCCGAACTGGTTCGACTGCTCGATCGGCTGACGGATACCGGCCACGGTGAATTCCGCGCCGGATTCGATATGCTGTTCGACCATCTGGCCGAAATCCATACGATACACATGGTCGGCGCCGACAATCACCACGATGTCAGGCTGCACATCCTCGATGATGTTGATGGTCTGATAGATGGCGTCGGCGGATCCGAGATACCAATGCTTGCCGAGACGCTGCTGTGCGGGAACGGGGGAGACGTAGTTGCCGAGCAGCGAGGAGAAGCGCCACATCTGGGAGATATGACGATCCAGCGAATGCGACTTGTACTGGGTGAGCACCACGATATGGCGATAGTCGGAATTCACCAGATTCGACAGCGGGAAGTCGATAAGACGGAACACGCCGCCGAACGGCACCGCAGGCTTGGCGCGATCGCGGGTCAATGGCATCAGACGGGTACCTTCTCCGCCCGCCAATACAATGGACAGAATCTTCTGCTTGTTCTTTGCCATGTTACGTGGCTCCTCTCATGACATCATGACAATCGTGACGCTGAACAGGCAACGTTGCCAGTAGCCAGCTTCATCGCTTGGCTCCATACCGTCAATAATTGCACAAAAAACACAATATGCAAGCAACGCCGCTCGCATGTCTAGCGGTTTCCGCGAAATTCATTAATTAGTCATCAAGGCATCGTGTTGCATAAAAAGCGACGGCGCTCGAAGCGGCGACATTCAGGCTGTCGACGTCATGCGACATCGGGATCTTCACGGTCAGATCGGCGCGTGCGATGGTGTGGTGGTTCAGGCCGTCGCCTTCGGTGCCGAAGATAAGCGCCAGCTTCTCGATATGCTGTGGATCGTTCACGTCGCAGTTAAGCCGTCGCGTCAGTTCGGCGAGACTGATCGAATCATCCTCAAGCGCCATGGCCACCGTCGTGAAGCCAAGCGAACGCAGCTTCTCAAGGCCTTTGAACGGCCAGTAATGCTTGTCCTCGCCGTCGATGCGGGTCCACGGCACTTGGAAAACGGTTCCCATCGATACTCGGGCGGCGCGACGGTACAGCGGATCGCCGCACGATGGCGTGACCAACACGGCATCCACATCCAGTGCGGCGGCGGAACGCATCAGCGCACCAACATTGGTCGGGTCGACGATGTTCTCCATCACGGCGACGCGACGCGCCCCCGCGCACACCTCCTCAACGGAAGGCAGCGGCCAGCGGCGCATGGCGCTCAAAGCGCCCCGGTGCAGACGATAGCCGGTCAGGCGTTTCAACTGTTCGGGCGATGCCACATATACGGGGATATCCGGTCCCCATTCGGCGTCGATGCGCGCGAACATGTCGGCCATACCTTCGATCCACGGTTCCTCCACCAGCAGCGATAGCGGCTCACGGTGAGCGGCAAGCGCACGATCGATGACCTTGGGGGATTCGGCGATGAACAGTCCCTTGGCGGGTTCGAGGCGATTACGCAATTGGATTTCGGTGAGATTCACGTATGCGGCGACCCGCTCGTCATCGATGGAATCAAGCTTGATGAAGCGCATGCGCGAAAACTCCTTGAGATACAACAAAACCCCTTGTTTCCAAGGGGTTTTAACTGTGCCCGAGACGGGACTTGAACCCGTACGGTCGTATAAAATAACCACTAGCACCTCAAGCTAGCGCGTCTACCATTCCGCCACCCGGGCAGGTCGCTGTTTGGCAACGAGTGATACTTTAGCACCGAATCGACTCCGTGCAACCTCGGCGTGTCGTGAGCGTGTCGACGGGCGGAACGCTGTTGCTAGCCTAGAGGGTATGACGAATGCTTTGTTCCTGTTTGACCCCGATAGAGATAACGTGCCGGTGAACTCCGACGAATCAAGCACCGGATGGAAGCTCACCCTGCCGCCGCAGGTCAAGCGCCATGCCGTGCAGGCCATGCGACTGAAGGAAGGGGACGGGTTCCAGCTTTCCGACGGTAAGGGGCTGAGGCTCGACGTCGTACTTGACGATGCGCAGAACGGCATCGCCGAGGTCGAAAGCTTCATGAGGGAGGAGCGCCCCGTCACTCGGCTGGCGCTTGTACAGGCCCTTGCCAAGAACGGACATGATGAGCAGGCCATCGATATCGCCACGCAGATCGGCGCCGACGTCATAGTGCCATGGCAGGCCGATCGTTCCATCGCGAAATGGAAGACGGGCAGGACCGATCGCAAGTGGCTTTCCACGCTTCAGGCCGCGACGGAGCAATCGCGACGCGCATGGACGCCGGAACTTTCGGAATGCGTGTCCAGCAAGCAGATAGTCTCCATGATCCTACGCGCCAACGTGCATGGCGATATGGTGATCGTGCTGCATCAGGATGCCACCGACACATGGGCATCCATCGAGGAACGGGTAGGTCATCTATCCGACGCCTGCCTTGGCGACGGCAAGCCGCGAACCGTATATGTGGTGGTCGGACCGGAAGGCGGCATCAGCGAGGACGAGGTCGGCGAGTTCGTCAAGGCCGGGGCGAAAAGCGTGGTATTGGGACGTAATATCCTGAGGACGTCGACCGCCGGACCGGTGGCGCTGTCGCTGCTCAGCAGATCGCTCGGCCGGTACGAATGATGGCGCTGGCGCGAGGAAGGCCACGCGTCTGGGCGGCGCAATAGCATAAGACTGACAAGAACCGTGTTGAAGGAGCATACGATGAGCGAAGCCGAAGATTGCCTGTTCTGCAAGATCGTCGCCGGGCAGATCCCGAGCATCAAGGTGTACGAAGACGACACCACCTACGCGTTCAAGGACATCAATCCCAAGGCCAAAGTCCATGTGCTGATCGTGCCGAAGAACCACGTCGCGAACGTGGGCGAACTGGCCCGGACCGATCCCGCGCAGCTCGCGCACATCGTTGAGGTCGCGCAAAGCATCGCCGACAAGGAATTCCACGGCGAATACCGTCTGGTGTTCAACACCGGACGCGACGCGGGGCAGACGGTGTTCCATGCGCACGCGCACGTATTGACCGGCGAAGTGCTCGACGAGTAGACGGAAGGAACCAGTGGCGACAACAACGCGCACCATCACCATTCCAACAGAACTGGACCCGGTGTCCGTGCTCGGACCGGTCGACGAAGTCATCCGCGAAATGGAGCGGGCGTTCCCCGAACTGGAATTTACAGTACGGGGCAACCGTGTCATCATCACCTCACGGTCCAAGCAGACCGAATCGGATGCCTCCAAGGCGGAACATCTCATCGACGTGATCGTGGACGCGGCCCACACCATGCCGATGGACGCCGAAACCGTGCGACGCATGATCGAGCAGGATGATGCACTCGACAACCGCACGCGGGCGACGCACCCTGGGCACGGCAAAGCCGTGGAGAACCTCAAACGCATGGAGGACGCCGAAACACGGGTGAACCGGGAACGTCGCAAACCATCCGTACCCGGCGTCATCACCTACGCAACCGGCAACCCGGTCCGTGCGAAAACCGCGGGTCAGGCGGCATACGTCACCGCAATCGAATCGCACACCATCACCTTCGGCATCGGCCCCGCAGGCACCGGTAAGACGTATCTTGCGGTCGCCAAAGCCGTCCGCGCATTCCAGGACAAGCAGGTGCGGCACATCATCCTCACCAGACCTGCCGTCGAAGCGGGGGAGAGCCTGGGCTTCCTGCCCGGCACCTTGAACGAGAAGGTCGATCCGTATCTGCGCCCCCTGTACGACGCGTTGTCCGACATGCTGGGAGCCGACCAGCTCAAACACTATATGGATGACGGCACCATCGAGGTGGCGCCGCTCGCCTACATGCGCGGCCGCACACTCAATGACGCGTTCGTCATCCTCGACGAGGCGCAGAACACCACCGAGGAACAGATGAAAATGTTCCTCACCAGACTCGGATTCAACACCAAGATGGTGATCACCGGCGATATCACGCAGGTCGATCTTGCGGTTCCCCGCTCCGGATTGGCCACCATCGAACGTATCCTCGGCGGTATCGAGGACATCGCCTTCGTGCATCTGCAGGCGGAGGACGTGGTGCGCCACCGTCTCGTCGGGCGTATCGTGGCCGCATACAACCGCCATGACGGATTGGACGGGGACCATAGACGGATGTCCCGCGCAACGGCACGCGCACGCCGGAACGAGAACGTGCGCCAGAACAAGGATGAGGGCAGCGATGAGCGTTGACGTTTCCAATGAGACAGTATGGGCCATCGATCCGAAGGTGTTTTCGGATCTGGGATTGTGGGTTATGGATCAGATGCGCGTCAGCACGCAGTCCGATCTGACGATCCTGTTCGTGGACCCCGACCCCATCGCGCAGATGCATATGCATTGGATGAACCTTGAAGGGCCGACCGATGTAATGAGCTTCCCCATGGACGAACTGCGCCCGGGCAACGACTCCACCGTCATGGAAGGCGTACTCGGCGACATCGTGATCTGCCCATGGGTGGCGGCCCAGCAGGCAGCCGCAGCGGGGCACGGCGTATTGCAGGAGATGATGCTGTTGGCGATCCACGGCATCCTGCACCTGCTCGGCTATGACCATGTGGGAGCCGAACAGGAACGGCAGATGTTCGGTCTGCAGCGGCAGTTGCTGCTGACCTTCATCGCGGTGAGGCAGGATCTGGGAACGCCCGTCAGTCTGCCAGCGGGAAGCACCGATGAACTGGCGGCATGGGACGCCGAGCACGGCTCCGACCGCGAACTGACGCATTGAGAGGAAACTCCGAGGGAGGCTGCGCCCCGGGAAAGGGAACGACATGAATGGGCCAATGACATTGATCGTACTGAGCGTGGCGCTGGTGACGGTCGTGGCGCTGCTGGTCTGGCTTTCACTATCCATGGCCGCGGCCGAAGGCGCCATCGGCCGTGTGACGCGAGCCAACCTCAACAATCGCATCTTCGAAGTGCAGACCGACCCGGACACCAACCAGTTCACCACGACCAAAAAGATCAGGCGGATCCATCAGGCGCAACGGTTCATCGCCAACCGTTATGCCACAGCGGGGTCGTGCGCGTTCTTCCGCATCACCTGCAACGTGTTGTCCGGCGTATTCGTCGCGATCGTCGCGGGAACATGGGGCGCATCCTGGTGGATCGAACTGCTGGTCGGCGTGGTGTTCGCCTTCGTCGTGGCGGTGGTGAGCATCCTGGTACGTCCGCGCGAAACCGGTGTCAACAAACCGACCGACATCATGATCAAACATGCGCGACTGGTCAACTTCGCCGTGGCCGTCACACCATTCGCCCGCGTGGGCACCAGCCAAGACGGGCGGCGACGCCGCGACCTCGACCTGTCCGACGACGAGGAACTGGAGGAAATCCAGCTGGAACAAGGACGAGCCGCCATCGACCGCATGGTCGAATCAAACGAATTCGATCCCGAAGTCTCCGAAATGATGCGCAACGTGCTCATGCTTTCGGAAACCCTCACCAGGGAGATCATGGTGCCGCGCACCGATATGATCACCATCGAATGTGACGCATCACTCGAAGACATGCTGAAACTCTGCTCGCGTTCCGGATTCTCCCGTGTGCCGGTGATCGGCGAGGACGTGGACGATCTCGTGGGCATCGCCTACCTCAAGGACGCCGTACGCGCCACCGCCTTCAACCCCGCGGCGATGAGCCGTGACGTAGCATCCATCGTGCGCGACCCCATGCTCGTCCCCGAATCGAAGCCGGTGGATGACCTGTTCCACCAGATGCAGCGATCCCGCCAACACGTGGCCATCGTCGTGGACGAATACGGCGGCATCGCCGGCATGGTCACCATCGAAGACACCATCGAACAGATCGTGGGCGAACTGGAAGATGAGCACGATCGTACACAGCACGCCGAGCCCAAGAAGATCGGCGACCGCAAATGGAGCCTGCCCGCTCGAACCCCCATCGCGGATCTCGAGGAATTGTACGAGATCGATATCGACGAGGACGACGTGGACACGGTATACGGACTGCTCACCAAACTGCTCGGACGCGTGCCCATCGTAGGAGCCTCCGCAGTGACCAGAGGCATCAGACTCACCGCGGTCGATTCCGCAGGCAGGCGTAAGAAGGTATCGACCATCGAAGTCGAGCCCAATGGAGTCGAGGGGCGCGAGGAAGATGGCAAAGCGCAGGAAAATGCCGACAACGACGAGAACAACGACCATCGCGATCACAAGGAGTGATATGACCGATACAATCACCGATGCCAATCAGGCTTCCGAACCATACCGTTCCGGTTTCGTGGCGGTGGTAGGACGACCGAACGTAGGCAAGTCCACACTGGTGAACGCCCTGATCGGCACGCAGATCGCCATCGCATCCTCCAGGCCGGAAACCACACGTAAGGCGATACGCGGCGTTCTCACCACGGAGCACGCGCAGTTGGTGCTGGTCGACACCCCCGGCATCCACAGGCCCCGCACGCTACTGGGCCAGCGTTTGAACGACATCGTCGACGAATCCCTGTCCGACGTGGACGTTGTCGCGTTCCTGCTGCCGGGAGACCAGGAAATCGGCCCCGGCGACCGTCGCATCCTGTCCCGGCTGCGCACGAACTTCGCCACCAAGCGTGAAGACGGCACCTTCGAATGGCGTGTGCCGCTGATCGCCATCGTCACCAAAATCGACGAACTCTCCCGCGAACAGCTCATCGCCAAACTCATCGAAATCAACGAATTCGCCGACTTCTCCGACATCGTCCCCGTCAGCGCCCTCAAGCACGACAACCTCGATGAAGTACGCAACGTGCTCATCGAACACACGCCGGAAGGCCCGCAGATGTATCCGGCCGAACAGCTCAGCGAGGAACGCCCCGAGGAAACCATCGCCGAACTCATCCGCGGCGCATTCCTCGAACAGTTGAACGACGAGCTGCCGCACTCCTTGGCAGTGGTCGTCGATTCCATCGACTATCCGGAAGACAACGAAACCGGCGACGCCTATGCAGGCAAAGCCCAAGTGAACGTCTCCATCTACGTGGAACGCGATTCGCAGAAGCCCATCATCATCGGCAAGGGCGCCTCGAACCTCACCGCAGTCAAGAAGAAGCTGCGCACCGCGGTGAACCGCATCGTCGGTTGCAAGGCGCGACTCGACCTGCACGTCAAGGTGGCCAAGGGGTGGCAGTCGGATCCTAAACAGCTTGAACGCCTCGGTTTTTAGTGTTTTCTGAATCCTTGGCTTTCAGAGCGGTGGTCCTGCTCGTCGGTTCAAGCTGTTCAGGATCCGCTTCGCGGCGAAGCCGCTCACCTCACCTGTCGGCGGTCCACAGGACCGCCTCCTGACGGTTCGGCCAAACAGCTTGAACGCCTCGGTTTTTAGTGTTTTCTGAATCCTTGGCTTTCAGAGCGGTGGTCCTGCTCGTCGGTTCAAGCTGTTCAGGATCCGCTTCGCGGCGAAGCCGCTCACCTCACCTGTCGGCGGTCCACAGGACCGCCTCCTGACGGTTCGGCCAAACAGCTTGAACGCCTCGGTTTCCAACATTCCAATAGCTAGCGTGTATTAGCTTTCTAATGTGTTGGGCCCCGCCGCGAGATAATCCGCGGCGGGGCCCAACACATGCTCGCCCGTAACCGTTTACAGACCGGCTTCGGCCATGGAAATGTAACCGGGGTCGATCAGCGTGCTTTTCAGATTGCCGGCACTGACCGCCACAAGATTCTCCTGAATGGTGGGAACCTTGGACCCGGCGATCGTCTGCTGCGTGACGTACGACATCCCATCGAGTCCCTGCCCGCTGTTCAGCCGCAGGCATACCTTCGCGATGTCGATGGCCAGATCGTTGCGGTTCTCGAGCCCCGTCATCCACTGCTTACCGTTCACCACCTGGGGAATGGTGTCGGCGTAGCTACCGTATCCGGTGATGACCGGCCAATGCGAATTGCGGTTGTTCTGTGCGGACGGCGAGGAATCATCCGACGTATCATCCTGCGCCTTGGCATCATTGTCCGGAGATTTGGAGGGTTCCGGAACCGCTTTGCGCAGCAGATCCTTGTGGCCGGCGATATTGCCCACGATGCTCGGAATGGTGATGGACGGGTTGATATCCGCCGAGGAACCCTGATATCCCATGTCTGCGAGTTTGTCGACCACGCTGGATGCCACCGCATCGTTCATCGCGATGACGCCATCGATTTTGGTCAGAACCGATACCCCATCCTTCTTGGACAGGGGAATACGACTTTCCATGGTCTTCGCGACCCCGTCTTTTTCATTGAGGTCGAACGCGACTTCCTTCCAATCCTCGTCGGTGGACTCTTTGCTCAGCGTTCCGGAAGGGCTGTATAGTTTGCCCTGCTCGTAGTAGGGTTTGAGAATCTTCCACACGCCCTTGAACGCCTCTTTCGCGAAAGCATCGTCGATTTCGGTGTTCTCGATGGTTTCGGAAGCGTCCTCGGCGTTGGTATAGGGGAGCAGCACCTCGATGGCCTTGGGATTGCCTTTGCCTACTTTGTTCAGATCGAGCTTGTTCACCAGCATATTCGCTTGCAGCTCGCCGATCTGTTCCGGTGTGGAGCAGCGGACGAAGGCGTCCGGGGTGAATCCTTCGATGGTGTTCGACACGAGTACGACATGCATACCGGCCTTCTTCGCCAACTGCAGTGCGGAACGCATGCGGCCCTCGGCCTCCTGCTGCTCACTGCTTTGCGCAACCTTGGCTACTGCCGTCTGGGAGACGTAATCCCCGTATTGACGGGAGGAGATGTTGGTCTGCGATGCGGGGGCGACGATCAGCGTGCCGCGCTTCATCTCCTCCTTGTTCTTCACGCTGGTGACATGTTCCACCACCCAGTCCTGCAGCTGTTGGCTCTGCTCATCAAGTCCGTTGGCGACATGGGTGTCGATGCTTTTCTTCGCCATGCCCTGGTGTTCAAGATCGCTGGTGATCTGGGGGACAAGCTTCGCCCACTTGTTCAGTGGTGTTTTCTGCGACATGGTGATGCCGTCGGACGGTGCGAACAACGTCACCGATCCGGCATCCGACTGTTTGACCCCATCGCCGGAATCCGATGAGGAGGGTTGCGGGGTGGAACATGCCGCCAGCGTCAGCAGCAGTGCGATGCTCGATACGGCTGCGGTCATCCGTGCCAAAAGGGGCGTGCGAACCATGGATTTCCAATCTTTCCGAAACAATGGGCCGTGCCCGATTGTAGTTGATGAAGCTGTGTTTCGCCGCATATCCGTTCGTGCGACGGTCAGGATGGCGACATGCAAACGAAAGCGCCCTTCCCATCCATCCTGAGATGTTGGGGAAGGGCGCTTCCCTAGGGCTAATTATTTTTAGCCAATATGCGTGTGGAGCGCAATCACTCGGCGAGCGCCTTGGCGAGATTGGTGTCGAGCGCGTCCATGAAACCTTCGGTGTCGAGCCACGGCTGGTCTGGACCGATGAGCATGGCGAGATCCTTGGTCATCTGACCGCCTTCGACAGTGTCGACGATGACCTTCTCCAGCGTCTCGGCGAAATGCCTGACCTCAGGGGTGTTGTCGAGGTCGGCGCGGTGCTTGAGGCCGCCGGTCCACGCGAAGATGGACGCAATCGGATTGGTGGAGGTCTTCTCGCCCTTCTGCCAACGGCGGTAATGGCGGGTGACGGTTCCGTGTGCGGCCTCGGCCTCCACGGTCTGCCCGTCCGGCGTCATCAGCACGGAGGTCATCAGGCCGAGCGAACCGAAGCCTTGGGCTACGGAATCGGACTGCACGTCGCCGTCGTAGTTCTTGCAGGCCCAGATGTAGCCGCCATGCCACTTGAGCGAGCTGGCCACCATGTCGTCGATCAGACGGTGCTCGTAGGTAAGTCCGGCCGCTTCGAATTCCTCCTTGTATTCGGCTTCGAAGACCTCGGCGAAAATGTCCTTGAACTGGCCGTCATAGGCCTTGAGGATGGTGTTCTTGGTGGACAGGTAGACCGGGTATCCGCGCATCAGGCCATAGTTGAAGCAGGCGCGCGCGAATCCGCGGATCGAATCGTTGACGTTGTACTGCACCTGGGCGACGCCGCCATCGGCGCCGTAGTCGTACACGACGTGCTGGATGGGTTCGGAACCATCTTCGGGGGTGAAGGTGACGGTGAGGCGGCCGGCACCGGGAACCTTGAAATCAGTGGCCTTGTACTGGTCGCCGAACGCATGGCGGGCGACGACAATCGGCTTGGTCCAGCCGGGGACCAGACGGGGGACATTGCTCATGACGATCGGCTCGCGGAAGATGGTGCCGCCGAGGATGTTGCGGATGGTTCCGTTGGGGGACTTCCACATCTTCTTCAGTCCGAATTCCTTGACGCGGGCCTCGTCGGGGGTGATGGTCGCGCACTTGACGCCGACATGCTCGCGCTTGATGGCCTCGGCGGCGTCGACGGTGACCTGATCATCGGTGGCGTCGCGGTTCTCGATGCCCAGATCGTAGTAGTCGAGATTCACGTCCAGATAGGGGAGGATCAGCCGATCCTTGATGTCCTTCCAAATGACACGGGTCATTTCGTCGCCATCGAGTTCGACGATCGTACCTTCTACCTTAATCTTGGCCATAGTGCCTCCTGTTTGGCTGATGGGATGATCCAAGTCTTAGCGCATCAATGTAACGGGGAACGGCGTGATTCGACTATGTGAGACGGCCTGCGGTGCTGTCATATCCGCGCACTACGCTGAGAAACCATGTCTCAGGAAATTGAAATCGGTTTGGGTAAGAAGGCCCGCGTGGCCTATTCGCTGGATGACATCTCCATCATTCCCTCCCGCAGGACTCGCGATCCGCAGGATGTGTCGACTGGATGGCAGATCGATGCGTATGAATTCGATGTGCCGGTGATCGGCGCCCCGATGGATTCGGTCACCAGTCCCGCCACGGCCATCGCCATGGGCAAGATGGGCGCTTTGGGCGTACTGGATCTGGAAGGCTTGTGGACCCGTTACGACGATCCGACTCCGCTGCTGGACGAAATCGCGCAGCTTCCGGCGGAAACCGCCACCAAGCGCATTCAGGAGATCTACGCCGAGCCGATTAAGGCCGAGCTCATCACCAAGCGTCTGCGCGAGATTCGTGAGGCCGGCGTCACCGTGGCCGGCGCGCTCTCCCCGCAGCTGACGCAGGAATTCTATTCCACGGTGATCGACGCGGGCGTCGACCTGTTCGTGATTCGTGGCACCGTCGTGTCCGCCGAACATGTCTCCACCACGCATGAGGCGCTGAACCTCAAGCAGTTCATCTATGATCTCGACGTGCCGGTGATCGTCGGCGGCGTCGCCAACTACACCGCTGCCCTGCACATGATGCGCACCGGCGCTGCCGGCGTGCTCGTCGGTTTCGGCGGCGGCGCGGTTTCCGCCACCCGTACCACGTTGGGTGTTCAGGCTCCGATGGCCACGGCCATCGCCGATGTGGCCGAGGCCCGCCGCGATTACATGGACGAGTCGGGCGGCCGCTACGTGCAGGTCATCGCCGACGGCGGCATGGGTGATTCGGGCAGCTTCGTCAAGGCCCTCGCCATGGGCGCCGACGCCGTGATGCTGGGCGCTCCGTTGGCCCGCGCCACCGAGGCTCCGGGCAAGGGCATGCATTGGGGCAGCGAGGCCCGTCATCAGACCTTGCCGCGCGGCTACCGCACCAACGTCGGCACCGTCGCCCCGCTTGAGCAGATTCTGTTCGGCCCGAGCCACATGGCGGACGGCACCACCAATTTCATCGGCGCGCTGCGTCGCACCATGGCTTCCACCGGCTATGTCGATGTGAAGAACTTCCAGCGCTGCAACGTGGTGGTCACCCCGCACGACGTGCAGTAGGAGTTCCCGGATTTCATCAGTGGAATGATGTAATCTGCAACTTTTGTTGACAAGACCCCCGAAGCATTTGCTTTGGGGGTCTTTCTGTGGTTTCCTAGCACATGTGCCATGCAAACGATGGCACATTCAACGAAGAAAAAAGGAAGAGGTGACTTCATTGGACTCGGATGCCCAATTCTTCACACCCCTCAATCCAGAAGACAATCAGCCTTCGGTCTACAAAGGCTATGTCACGGTCAGTTATGCAGCAGCGCCGGTAGCGTACCGTATCGTCGATGTTGCCCATACCGGTATCGAAGGCCGCCAGTGTCACACGCTGGCGGTTTCGTCGTTCCGGATGTCCATTCTCATGGCGGACATCGTCCGGGGCAAGATGTCGACGGAGATCCTGCGGAAAGCGGCGAGCGCCACGGTCATAGAGCGTCTGCAACGTCTGGCGTACATCGTCGGCGAGCAGATGCGGCGCGATCAGGCCTATAGGGCGAAGCTGCGGATCCCTCCGGTCATGCTGCATTGGCAGTCCGGCACCCTCATCAACGAGGGTTGTCTGGAGACGTGTGTGCAGTTCTCCCTCGGCAGGGAAATCTACTGGACGAATCTTAGATTCGAACGGGTCGGATGCCGTTGGGTATGCACGTTCGCCGACATAGGCTGAGTGAAGAAAGGACGGTTTCCTGTGGTGCTCAGTGAGGTCGCCGTACGAGAAGGCAAGGGGATCGCGATCGAGCTTGTATAGGGGAGCCGTGTCGGAAAGGCCGGACGTTCCGGGGCTGTGGTTGCCCGGACGTCCGGCCTTTTTCCGATTCACGCGGCATCAGGCGGAACGGATGCGGGAGGGGGAGGCAGATGCCGTGGCCGTCGCGGCGCCCGTGTCGCAGGGGGAGAGCGGATCGCATGCGGCATATGACGTCAAACGGTTGTGACGGGCATAGCCGGGCGTATGGTGGAAACCATGTTGCGAGAGTATATTTCCGATCCTGCGTATGAGACCCAGGACAGCGACACGATTTTCTCCCTGCTGCGGGATCGTGCGCAGAATGCCCCCGATGATGAGATCGCCGAGTGGCAGGATGATGATGGACGCACGTGGCGTTCCGCCACCGCCGGCGAAATGCTCGCCCGCGTGCGTGAAGTGGCCAAGGGCCTTATCGCTTTGGGAGCCCGGCCCGGCGTGATGGTCACCATCTATTCGGCGACCTGCTATGAATGGGGCATCGTCGATTTCGCCTGCGCCGCCATCGGCGCTGTGAGCGTTCCGATCTACGAGACCGATTCCGCGGCCCAGGCGGCGTCGATCCTCGAGGACACGAAGCCCCTGATCGCCTTCGCCGGCGACAATGCCCATGCGTTGACGTTGGAGCAGACTCGCAAGACGGCGAATGGGTTGAGCTACGTGTTCAACTTCCAGGAGAACGGCTTGGACGCCGTGGCCGATTTCGGCGCCGGAGTCACGGACGCCGAACTCGACAAGGCCATTTCCCGTGTGAAGGCCGATGACATGGCCACCATCGTCTATACGTCCGGTTCGACCGGCAAGCCGAAGGGCGCCATGCTGTCCAACCGCAACTTCACGCATATCGTGAAGAACGGCTACATCATCCTCGATGAGATGCTCTATGAGCCGAATCGTCTGCTGCTGTTCCTGCCGCTGGCGCACTGCTTCGCGCGATACATCCAGTACGTGTGCATCGGCGGCCACGGCGTGGTCGGCTATATTCCCAGCGCCAAGCACCTTCTGGCCGATCTCCGCTCGTTCAAGCCGACATATCTGCTCGGCGTGCCCCGCGTGTTCGAAAAGGTGTACAACGCAGCCTCCCAGAAGGCGGGCAACGGCATCGCCGGTCGTATCTTCGCCCGCGCATACACGCATTTCGCCGACTGGTCCAAGGCGGAGCAGGAGGGCAAGGGGCATTCGCCCATCGCCCGCATCCGTCATTCCTTCTACATGCAGACCGTCGGCAAGTCCGTGCGTTCCGCGCTTGGTCCGAACCTCGCATGGCTCGCCTGCGGCGGCGCCCCGATCAACCCCGATCTGGCGCATTTCTTCAACGGCATGGACGGTATCACCTTCATCCAGGGCTACGGTATGACAGAAACCGCAGCGCCCATGCTGGTGAACTGGCAGGACGATAACGAGGTCGGATCCGTCGGCAAGCCCGGCCCGGGTATGGGTGTGCGCGTGACCGACGATGATGAGATCGAATTGTTCGGCCCGAACGTGTTCATCGGGTACTACCGACAGCCGGAGCTGACGGCACAGACGAAGTCCGAGGATGGTTGGATCGCCACCGGCGATCTGGGAACCATCGACGATGCGGGCTTCGTGCGCATCACCGGCCGCAAGAAGGACATCATCATCACCGCGGGCGGCAAGAACGTCAGCCCCGCCCCGATGGAGGAGACCATCGCCACCTGCCCGATCGTTGACCATGCGGTCGTCATCGGCGACAACAAGCCGTTCATCTCGGCTCTGATCGAGCTCGAACCCGACATGACCCGTTCGTGGCTGTCCTCCCAGGGGCTTGACGCAGACATGCCCATCGAGCAGATTGTGCGTAACGATGCCGTGCGCGCCTTCATCCAGCAGTACGTCGATCAGGCCAATGCGACCGTGTCCAGGGCCGAATCCGTGCGCAAGTTCGCCATCCTGACCGAGCAGTTCAGTCAGGAGACCGGAACGCTCACACCGAGCATGAAGGTGGTTCGTGCCAAGGTGATCGGGCGCTTCGCCGACGTGATCGACGGCGAATTGTACGTGCCCAAGGGTACGTCCAAGCCGCTTCCCGGCACGGTCCGCCTGCTCGACCAAGCCACCGAATCCGTCAAGCAGGTTTCCGTCAATGTGAGTCCCAAGGTCAGACAGGCATACGAGCAGGCCAAGGTGAGCGTGTCGGATTCGATTGCTAGCGTGTCCGAGAAGATCCGCAAGCAGGAGGACGGCCAGGAGAATACCGAGGCCGGAACCGACATCAAGAGTGAGGAGAAGTAAGCAAGTGGCCATTCGTGAAATCAGAGTCGTTCCCGATCCCGTTCTGCGCACCCCGTGCGATGAGATCAAGGAGATCACCCCGGCGGTCCGTCGTCTGGTCGACGATCTGCTCCAGACCGTCGACGATCCGGGTCGTGCGGGATTGTCCGCGAACCAGATCGGCGTGAACCTGAGGGCGTTCTCGTACAACATCAACGGCAAGATCGGATACATCCTGAACCCGGTCATCGAGGAGAAGTCCGGCGAACAGTACGGCGACGAGGGCTGCCTGTCGGTTCCCGGCCTGTGGTACAAGACCCGTCGCGCCGATTACGCTCGCGTGCGCGGCATCGACCTGGACGGCAAGGAGATCGTGCTGGAAGGCCACGGATTGTTCGGACGCATGCTGCAGCACGAATGCGACCATCTCGACGGCCATGTCTATCTTGACCGGTTGGAGAAGGAAGAGCGCAGGGAAGCCATGCGCTACATGCGCAACCATCACTGACATCGCGCCCCGCCGATTTGGCGGGGCGACGTGCTATTATATGGGCTCGTGCGCCAACCGGCGACGGTCGTAGTCTCGGCGGTCGGAACCAAACCAATATTGTCAACCGGCGTACAACAAATTCGCGTCATGCTCGCGACGGCCCGTGTCGGTCGGCTTCGATCCCATCAGGGAAGGGAAGCTGCACGCGGGTGCGCATGGCCAGGCAAGAACCGACAAGAAAGAGGTAGCAATACCATGGCTCAGATCACTATGAGCGAAATGCTGAAGGCAGGCCTGCACTTCGGTCACCAGACCCGTCGTTGGAACCCGAAGATGAAGCAGTTCATCCTCACCCAGCGCAACGGTATCCACATCATCAACCTGTTCAAGTCCCTCGACATGATCGACGTCGCCTACGACTTCATCAAGTCCACGGTCGCCCACAATGGCACCGTGCTCTTCGTCGGCACCAAGAAGCAGGCTCAGGAAGCGGTGTCCGCTCAGGCTACCCGCGTGAACATGCCGTACGTCTCCGAGCGTTGGCTCGGCGGTATGCTGACCAACTTCCAGACCGTCTCCAAGCGCGTCGCCCGCCTCAAGGAACTCGAAGAGGTCGACTTCACCGACGTGCACGGTTCCGGCCTGACCAAGAAGGAACTGCTGCTGCTCGAGCGCGAGAAAGACAAGCTGAACAAGCAGCTGGGCGGTATCCGCAACATGAACCGCACCCCGTCCGCGATGTTCGTCGTCGACATCAACAAGGAAGCCCTGGCCGTCGAGGAAGCCCACAAGCTGGGCATCCCGGTCGTCGCCATCGTCGACACCAACACCGATCCGGAAGCCGTCGAGTACCCGATTCCGGCCAACGATGACGCCATCCGCGGCATCGAACTGCTGACCAGCCTGATGGCCGACGCCGTCGCCGAGGGCCTGATCGAGCGTTCCGGCAAGGCCACCAAGGCCGAAGGCGAAACCTCCGAGCAGCCGATGGCTGCTTGGGAGAAGGAGCTCCTGGAGAACCAGGCTCCCGCCGAAGCCGCTAAGGCCGAGTGATCCGGCACCGCCGGGGGAGAGGTTCCGACTGCTCTCCCGGCGGGCTCCACATTTTTCATCTGTCAAACCCAGTTCCATATAAGGGAGAACGAACACTATGGCAGCAATTACCGCCGCTCTGATCAAGCAGGTGCGCGAAGACACCGGCGCAGGCATGATGGACGTCAAGAAGGCCCTCACCGAGGCCGAGGGCGACGTCGCTCGCGCCAAGGAAATCATCCGCGCCAAGGGCATCGCCGCAGCCGGCAAGCGTGAAGGCCGCGCCGCCCAGGAAGGCACCATCGCCTCCAAGGTCGTCGAAGGCGCCAATGGCGAAGTCGGCTACGCCGTCGAGCTGAACTCCGAGACCGACTTCGTGGCCAAGACCCCGAAGTTCGTCGACTTCAGCAACACCGTGCTGGGCTACGCCGTCGAGGCCGACGCTGATTCCGCGGAAGCCCTGCTGGAAGCCAAGGCCGAGGAAGGCACCGTCAAGGAAGCCGTCGAGGAAGCCGCGGCTCTGTTCGGCGAGCATGTCAAGGTCGGCCAGTTCGCCAAGATCTCCGGCGAGCACGTCGAGATCTATGCCCACAAGAAGTCCGTCGAGATGCCGCCGAGCATCGTCGCGATGATCGCCACCGACAAGGCCGGTGCTGCTGTCGCCCACGAAGCCGCTCTGCAGATCTCCGCCATGGGCGCCCAGTGGCTCACCCGTGAGGACGTTCCGGCCGAAGTGCTGGCATCCGAGACCCGCGTGGCCACCGAGAAGACCACCGAGGAGCTCAAGAGCAAGGGCAAGCCGGAAGCCGTGATCGAGAAGATCGCCCCGAAGATCGTCGAAGGCCGTCTGAACGCCTTCTACAAGGAGACCGTGCTTCTGGAGCAGGCCTACGTCAAGGATCCGTCCAAGACCGTGGGTGATCTGTTCAAGGAAGTCGGCGGCAACGCCACCGCGTTCGCCCGTGTCGAGGTCGGCAAGGGCGCTGAGGCCTGATTCCTCCTGTTTTTCGCCTGATAGGTGATATTCAGGGCGGTCCGCATGCAGCGGGCCGCCCTTTTGCTGTTCTTGTTAAACATCCACTGAATGGGAGGATCGAAGGCGAACGTAAGAATTCTTGACGCATTGCTGATCAACTCGCCGACGATACTGTTCGGCCTGTTGTTCTTCTGGTCGTTCTGTCGTGAGCCGAGGCAGTTCCGCAATGGCCTGTTCCCGTTCCCGTTCCTGATCTGCCTGGACGCGACATGCATGCTGTACTTCGGCAACGTCTTAGTGTGGGCCGTAGTCGCCGTGCTCATCGATCTTCTGGCGTTTACCGGACTGGTATTCCGCGCGTTGAGAATGTGCACATAAGTTGAGAATGTGCGCATAATAATCTCAAGCTCAAGACGGGCGGCGTGGGAGGCCACGCCTAGGGGTATTACTGGCCTTACGACGGTGTTCATCCGCGAATTCGTCGCCGTCACACGCGCCCATTCGTGGACGTATTACGTGATCGCGGTGATATGCGTCATTAACTACATTGTTGCGAAATGCGGCATGGTGTTCTTCTAGATCACGGGGGAATCCGCGTGTCCCGCGCGTTGAGAATGCGACGGTCGGTGTTACTCGATATGCTGAGAAACGGTAGTTTTGCGGCTCGCACGTCAGCGGCGCGGGCCGAGTGACAACGAAGGAAAGATAATTATGACTGGCGAAAACGCAGGAGACAAGCCCCGTAGAGTGCTGCTCAAGCTGTCCGGCGAGGCATTCGGCGGCGGCAAGGTCGGCATCGACACCCACGTGGTGCGCCGCATCGCTTCGGAAATCGTTCCCGCAGTGGACAAAGGCGTGCAGGTCGCAATCGTGGTCGGCGGCGGTAATTTCTTCCGCGGCGCGGAACTGCAGCAGGCCGGCATCGACCGTTCCCGCGGCGACTACATGGGCATGCTCGGCACGGTGATGAACTGCCTCGCCCTTCAGGATTTCCTGGAGCAGGAAGGCCAGGCCACCAGGGTCCAGACCGCCATCACCATGGGGCAGGTCGCGGAACCGTACATTCCTTTGAAGGCCATCCGCCATCTCGAAAAGGGACGCGTGGTGATTTTCGGCGCAGGCGCCGGCATGCCGTACTTCTCCACCGATACCGTTTCCATCCAGCGTTCGCTGGAAATCCACTGCGATGAGGTGCTGATGGGCAAGAACGGCGTGGACGGCGTGTACACCGCCGATCCGCGCAAGGACGAGAACGCCAAGCGTTTCGAAGCCCTGAGCTACAACCGTGCCCTCGTCGACAATCTCGCCGTCATGGACGCGGCGGCGCTGTCCATGGCCCGCGACAACAAGAAGCGCATCCGCGTGTTCGGCCTTGAAGGCGAAGGCAACGTGACCCGCGCCCTCGTCGGCGAGGAGATCGGCACCTTGGTCTCCACCGCGGAATCGCGTGTGGCGGACTGAACCCCTCAATCGAACGACAGCCAACAACCACAAACATAAGGAGCAATAATGGCAATCGTCATCGAACAGGCCAAGGAACAGATGGCCAAGACCGTCGAGAACACCAAGGAGAACTTCGCCGGCATCCGCACCGGTCGTGCGAACCCGGCCCTGCTGAACGGCATCATGGTCGACTACTACGGTGCGCCCACGCCCATCAAGGCCGTCGCCTCCATCGGCGTTCCCGAGCCGCGCACTCTGTCCGTCACCCCGTTCGACGCGTCCCAGGCCGGCGCCATCGAGAAGGCCATCCGCAACTCCGATCTCGGCGTGAGCCCGAGCCGTGACGGCAACGTCATCCGCCTGACCATGCCGGAACTCACCGAGGAACGTCGCAAGGAATACGTCAAGCTCGCCAAGACCAAGGCGGAGGACGGCAAGGTCGCGGTCCGCAACATCCGCCGCAAGGCCAAGGAAACCATCGACAAGTCCGTCAAGGACGGCGAGATGGGCGAGGACGACGGCGATCGTCTGCTCAAGGATCTCGACAAGGTCACCAAGTCCGTCACCGACGAGATCGATTCCCTGCTTGAGACCAAGCAGAAGGAGATCATGGAGGTCTGATCTTCGGACTTCCCAAGAACCGAATATGGAACGCAATGAACAAATCCATGATCAGGCCGAGGTGACCCTCGACCAGATCAACAAGAAGACCGGTCGCAACATGCCGCAGGCCATCGCCACGGCCGTGCTGCTGATCGCGGTTATCCTCGGATGCCTGCTGATAAGCGTCGACCTGTTCGTGGCGCTCGTCGTGGCGTTCATGATTCTGGCGCTGTGGGAGCTACGCGTCGATTTCGCGACCGCCGGACTGCACATTCCCGTGTTCATGCTCTGGATCTGCTCGGCGGTCACGCTGTTCGCCGCGTATTATTCGCGCCTGCATGTCGTGGCCATGGCGCTGTGTGCGATGGCTTCCATCATGCTGGTGGCGCTTTCCGCCACGGCGAAGCTCAGCTTCGGCAACAGGCTGTCACTTGCGGTGGCTAACAAACTTTCGCATACCGAGGCCACCGCGCGACTCGAATCCTCCTTCAACCATGACGGGGGAGAGCAGCATCACAGCCGTCTGAGCCATGTGGCCGTGTCCGTGCTCACCGTGCTGTACATCCCGGTGCTGGCATCCTGCATCATCGTGCCGCTGACATTCCATGGGCATCCCGTGGCGCACGCCATCATGCTGGTGTTCCTGCCGGCCCTGTCCGACACCGGTGGCCTGTTCGCCGGCGCATGGCTGGGCAAGCACAAGCTTTCCCCCAGAATCTCCCCGAAGAAAAGCTGGGAAGGTTTGGCCGGGTCCGTACTGTTCGCCATGGTGGGCGCGTTCGCGGTGATGTTCTGCACGTACAGCCCGCAGGTGTGGGCGGCACGCTGGTGGGTTCCCGTCGTGATGGGTGTCCTGGTCGGCGTCGTCGGCACGTTCGGCGATCTGTGCGCTTCCATGATCAAACGTGATCTCGGCATCAAGGACATGGGGCATCTGCTGAAGGGACATGGCGGCGTGATGGATCGCGTCGATTCGATCCTGATGGCGGCCCCGTTCACCTGCATCCTGCTGTGGGTTACGGGCCTGTGATGGCCTTTCCACGGTGAATCCGCGAGAGTGTCCGTGCATACCTGTACGGGCACTCTCGCGTTATGACGTCAACAATTCCGAATACCACGAACGAAGCGAAAACCCATGACATCCCCTGAAATCCCCGAAACCGGCATCACCGAAGGCGGCACCGAAGGCGCGTTCCGCGACGTGCTCTCCAAGGATCACGCCAAGCGTGGCAAGCCTCCGGTCCATTTCGCCGATATGACCGATGAGGAGCGCATCGCCAAGGCAACCGATCTCGGACTGCCGAAATTCCGAGTCAAGCAGCTCGCCAATCATTACTATGGTCATTTCGACGTGAACGCCGCGGAGTTCACCGATTTCCCCGCGGCCAAACGAGAAGAGGCCGCGGCGGCGTTCTTCCCGCGTCTCATCACCGAAGTCACCCGTCAGGTGGCGGATAACGGCACCACCATCAAGACCCTGTGGAGACTGTTCGACGGTTCCCTGATCGAATCGGTGCTGATGCGCTACCCGACGCGCACCACCCTATGCATCTCCTCGCAGGTCGGCTGCGGCATGGGTTGCCCGTTCTGTGCGACCGGCCAACTCGGCCTGACCCGTAACATGTCCGCCGGCGAGATCCTTGAACAAGTGCGCGTGGCCGCCAAGATGATGCGTGATGGCGAAGTGGCGGGAGGCCCGGGCCGTCTGAGCAACATCGTCTTCATGGGTATGGGCGAGCCTATGGGCAACTACCGGTCGGTGTTGTCCGCGGTCCGTCAGATCTCGGCGTTGCCCCCGGAGGGCTTCGGCATTTCCGCGCGCAACATCACCGTGTCCACGGTCGGCGTGGTGTCCGGCATCAGGAAGCTTGCCGCCGAAGGACTCCCGGTGCGCCTTGCCGTCTCGCTGCATGCACCGAGCGACGAGCTGCGTGACGAGCTTGTGCCGATGAACAAGCGTTTCAACACCACCGCCGTACTAGATGCCGCGCACGACTACTGGCTTGCCTCCAAGCGCCGCGTCAGCATCGAATACGCGTTGATGCGCGGCATCAACGATCAGGCCGAACATGCCAGACTGTTGGCCAAGAGACTGAACCATTACGGTGACGATTGGGCCCATGTCAACCCCATCCCGCTCAATCCCATCGAAGGTTCCAAGTGGACGGCATCCAAGCCGGAGGACGAGGCCCGGTTCCTTGAGATCCTGCACTCCGCGGGCATCACCGCCACGTTGCGTGACACGCGCGGCCAGGACATCGACGGTGCCTGCGGCCAGCTCGCCGCCAAGGAACGCTGACGTCCATTCGCAGATTCCGCGCGTATGGATGGCGGCCCGACGGATACGCTTCGTTGGGCCGCCATCCATATTGGCTAACGAATCATAGCCTATGTTTCCCCATAGCCGAGGTTCGGCGTTCCTAGCATATGGTTCCTAGTATGTGGACTTGCGTCGGACCTTGTAACGCAAGGTCGGTAGTCTGAAAAACTGAATCATTGGCCCGTCGTAGTAGTGGGAGTGAAAGATGTCGCTGGCGGTACGAGTCATTCCGTGCCTGGATGTTGATGCCGGACGTGTGGTGAAGGGCGTCCATTTCGAAAACCTCAAGGATGCCGGCGATCCGGTCGAGCTGGCGGCGGAATACTACCGTCAGGGCGCCGACGAACTGACCTTCCTGGATGTGACCGCATCCAGTTCGCATCGTCAGACCATGGTCGACGTGGTCAGCCGCACCGCCGAACAGGTGTTCATCCCGATGACCGTGGGCGGTGGCGTGCGTACTCCCGAGGATGTGGATTCGCTGCTCCGCTGCGGCGCCGACAAGGTCGGCGTCAACACCGCGGCCATCAATGATCCGACGTTGATCAGCCGTGTTGCCGAACGTTTCGGCAATCAGGTGCTGGTACTCTCCGTGGACGCTCGCCGCGAGAAGGGCGAGCAGCATACGCAGTCCGGCTTCGAGGTCACCACAATGGGCGGACGCAAATCCACCGGCATCGACGCGCTATGGTGGGTGAAGCGCGCCGAGGAGCTTGGCGCCGGCGAGATCCTGCTCAACTCCATGGACGCGGATGGCACCCAGTCCGGCTTCGACATCGAAATGATCAAAGCGGTGCGTCGCGAGGTCAAGATCCCGATCATCGCCTCCGGCGGCGCAGGCAAGGTCGAGGATTTCCCGCCGGCGGTCGCGGCCGGTGCCGATGCGGTCCTCGCTGCCTCCGTATTCCATTACGGTAGGATGACGATCGCGGATGTCAAGGCGGAACTGCGCAAGGCCGGCTACACCGTTCGTTGATTTCCCTGATTTTCCAACCAATCCATCCGAAGAAGCAAAACAAGAATGCAGTACGATAACTCCACAACACTTGATCCCGCAATCGCAGCACGTCTGAAGCGCGACGACAAAGGCCTTGTCGCCGCGGTCGTCCAGCAGTACGATACCCGTGACGTGCTGATGGTCGGCTACATGAACGACGAGGCGCTGCGACGCACCCTCACCACGGGCCGCGTGACCTTCTGGTCCCGTTCGCGTCAGGAATACTGGCGTAAGGGTGATACTTCCGGGCATGCGCAGTACGTCAAGGGCGTGTCCCTCGACTGCGATGGCGACGCGCTGTTGGTGGAGGTCGATCAGGTGGGTGCCGCATGCCATACCGGCAAGCGCAGCTGCTTCGACGAAGGCGGCCCGCTGCCCGTGGTCGAAGGTTTCAAGCCCGAGGAGGCGAAGTGATGGAGGAGTGCAGCGTCGAGAATCTGCGTTGGGGCGGGACCTGGCCGTCCCGTGAGCAGTTCCATGAACTCGCCGATGAGGGGTACCGCATCATCCCCATCGTGCGTCGACTGCTCGCCGATTCCCTGACACCGGTCGGATTCTATGAGCGTCTCGCCGCTGGGCGAAGTGGCACGTTTATCCTCGAATCGGCGGAATTCGGCGGCACATGGAGTCGTTACAGCTTCATCGGAGTGAACTCCATCGCCCAGCTTCGTTCCAATGGCGGTCAGGCCGATTGGCTCGGCCAGGTGCCGGTGGGTGTCCCCACCGAGGGCGATGTGCTGGATGTGGCGCATGCCACGTTGAAGATTCTGAACTCACCGAAGGTCAAAGGCCTACCGAATCTTACCTCCGGCCTGGTAGGCACCGTCGGATGGGATGTGATCCGTCATTGGGAGCCGACCCTGCGCGGCAAGGCCCCGAACGAAACCGACCAACCCGAGCTGGTGCTCGCCCTTGCCACCGATATCGCGGTGGTCGACCACGTGTCCGGTTCCGTATGGCTGATCGCCAACGCGGTGAACGTCGATAACAAACCCACGCGAGCCGACTGGGCATATGACAACGCCATCGAACGACTCGACACCATGCAGCGCCAGGCCGCGACGCCGACGCCGGGGGAGGCGCGCATCAACGTGCTCGACCCGTCCACCCCCCAGCCTGAATTGCGCTTCCGCACCGAGAAGTCGCATTATGAGAAGGCGGTCGAGGAGACGAAGCGTCACATCGTCGACGGCGATGTGTTCCAGACGGTCATCTCCCAGCGACTCGACATCGATTCGCCTGCCGACCCCTTCGACGTGTACCGTGTACTGCGCACGCTGAACCCGAGCCCGTACATGTACTTCTTCGCCCTGACGGATACCAAGGGACGCGTTTTCAACGTGGTCGGCTCCAGTCCGGAAACCCTGATCAAGGTCGACGACGGCCATGCCATGACCTTCCCGATCGCGGGTTCGCGTCCGCGTGGCACCACTCCGGAGGAGGACGAGTGGCTCGCCAACGAGCTGCTCGCCGATCCCAAGGAGCGCAGCGAGCACATCATGCTGGTCGACCTGTCCCGCAACGACCTGAGCCGCGTCTGCAAGCCGGAAAGCGTCGAAGTCGTCAGGCTGATGGACATCAAGCGGTTCAGCCATATCATGCACATCTGCTCCACGGTGACGGGCACGCTGAACGATGGCATGACCGCTTTCGACGTATTCACTTCCGCGTTCCCCGCCGGCACGCTTTCCGGTGCTCCCAAGCCTCGCGCCATCGAGATCATCGACGAGCTTGAGCCGGCCGATCGCGGTATCTACGGCGGTACGGTCGGCTACTTCGACTTCTCCGGGAACATGGATATGGCCATCGCCATCCGCACCGCCTTCCTGCGTGACCATGAGGCCAGCGTGCAGGCCGGTGCGGGCATCGTGCTCGACTCCGTGCCGGGCAACGAATGGCAGGAAACCCGCAACAAGGCCGCGGCAAGCGTCGAGGCCGTCCAGATTGCGGCCCAGTTGAAAGCCCTGTAGGCAAGGGGACGTTACTCTTGCAAAGACGCCTTTTGTAACAAGAGAAAGGGACCACATGTCGGTACTGGACGAGTTGGTGGCAGGAGCGGTCGAGGATGCCAAGGCGCGTGAAGCGCGGGTCAGCCTCGAACAGATCAAGAGGAACGCGGCGCAAGCCGCAGCGCCACTCGACGCCACTCGATGGTTGAGGAAAGCCGACGGCATCCCGGTGATCGCCGAGATCAAACGTGCATCCCCCTCCAAAGGGCATTTGAGTGATATCCCCGATCCGGCGGCCCTCGCCCGCGAATATGAGGTGGGCGGGGCAAGCGCCATCTCGTGCCTCACCGAAGGCCGACGTTTCCTCGGATCGCTCGACGACTTCGACAAGGTCAAGGCTGCGGTGAACATCCCCGTACTGCGTAAGGATTTCATCGTCACCGACTATCAGGTTTGTGAGGCGCGTGCCCACGGCGCGGATATCATTCTGCTTATCGTCGCCGCGCTCGACGACGATAAGCTCAAGCATCTGCTCGATCTGGCCCATGAACTGGGCATGACCGTTCTGGTCGAAACGCATACGCGCGAGGAGATCCAGCGTGCCATCGGCGCGGGAGCCAAGGTGATCGGCATCAATGCGCGCAATCTCAAGAATCTTCGCGTCGATGTGAGCAAATACCGCGAACTCGCCTCCAACCTGCCCGCCGACGTCATCAAGGTCGCCGAATCGGGAGTGTTCGGAGCCGTCGAGGTCGAGGATTACGGGCGTGCCGGCGCCGACGCGGTGCTGGTGGGCGAGGGCGTCGCCACGGCGGACGACCATATTCTTGCAGTGCAACGACTAGTGAAAGCAGGTGCACAGGTGAAAACCAGCGAATCCACTCCTTTGAGCGAACATCAGGGACCGTACTGGGGCCAGTTCGGTGGCCGTTATGTGCCCGAGGCGTTGATCACCGCGTTGGATGAGCTCGAACGCGTGTACGACGAGGCCAAGGCGGACCCGGAGTTCCATAAGGAATTCATGACGCTGCAGAAGCGCTATGTGGGTCGAGAAAGCCCGCTGACCGAAGCGCCGCGTTTCGCCGAACTGCTCAAGGAGAAGACCGGCATCGCGCCGCGCGTATTCCTCAAGCGTGAGGATCTCAACCATACCGGAGCGCACAAGATCAACAACGCCCTCGGTCAGGCATTGCTCGTCAAGCGCATGGGCAAGACCCGCGTCATCGCGGAGACCGGAGCCGGCCAGCATGGCGTGGCGACAGCCACCGTATGCGCGATGCTCGGCCTGAAATGCCGTATCTACATGGGGCAGATCGACGCCAGGCGTCAGGCCCTGAACGTGGCCCGCATGCGTATGCTCGGCGCCGAGGTGGTGGAAGTCACCTTGGGCGACAAAATCCTCAAGGATGCCATCAACGAGGCACTGCGCGACTGGGTCACCAACGTCAAGGACACCCATTATCTGCTGGGTACCGTCGCCGGCCCCCACCCGTTCCCCGCCATGGTCCGTGATTTCCAGAAGATCATCGGCGAGGAAGCCAAGCGGCAGCTTCAGGATTGGTATGGCATCGACCATCCGGACGCGGTTTGCGCATGCGTGGGCGGCGGCTCCAACGCCATCGGCATTATGAACGCCTTCCTCGACGACGAGCGTGTGAACCTGTACGGCTATGAGGCCGGCGGCAACGGACCGGAATCCGGCAAGCACGCCATCCGTTTCGCGCCGGGCACCGGTCAGCTGGGCATGTTCCAAGGAGCCAAGAGCTACCTGCTGGAAACGTCCGAAGGCCAGACCCTCGACACGTATTCGATCTCCGCGGGCCTCGACTATGCTTCGGTCGGCCCCGAGCATGCATGGCTCAAGGAAATCGGAAGAGTCAACTATTCCTGGGCGACCGATGAGGAGGCCATGAACGCCTTCCGTGACCTGAGCCGCAGCGAAGGCATCATCCCCGCCATCGAAAGCTCCCACGCCGTCGCCGGCGCGTATAAGGCTTGCGAGGATCTGAAGGCCAAGGGTTACACACATCCCGTCATCATCATCAACATCTCCGGCCGAGGCGACAAGGATATGGCCACCGCAGGCAAGTGGTTCGGCTATCTGACCGACGATCAGGCCAAGGCGCTTGACGTGACCGGCGCTCACGGCGATACCATCGCCTGATGACGACTTGCGAGGAATGAAGGATCTTATTATGACTAACGAAGCAACCACCCCGTCCGGTCAGCCGCTGGGCATCAGCCACAAGCCGAGCCGCACCAAGGCCATGTTCTCCGAGTTCAAGGCGCAGAACAAGCCGGCGTTCATCGGATACCTGCCGTATGGTTTTCCGAATCCCGACGATTCCCTGACGGCATTGCGGACGATGGTCGAACATGGCGTCGACGCCGTCGAAATCGGCCTGCCGTATTCCGATCCGGTTATGGATGGCCCCGTCATCCAGGCGGCGAGCCAGATCGCGTTGGATAACGGCGAAAGGATCGCCAACGTGTTCAAGGCGGTGGAGGCCGTGGCGAACGCGGGCGGTGTCCCGCTCATCATGAGCTATTGGAATCTCATCTACCATTACGGCGTCGAGCGTTTCGCCACCGATTTCGAAAACGCCGGCGGTGCCGGCCTGATTACCCCCGATCTGATCCCTGACGAGGCGGGGGAGTGGATCGAGGCATCCGACCGCCACGGCCTCGACCGCATATTCTTGGTTTCTCCCGACTCCGCCGATTCCCGGCTTGAAGTCGTCGCCAAGAACACGCGCGGCTTCGTCTACGCCGCGGCACGCATGGGTGTCACCGGCGAACGTTCCACCATCGACGCCTCCCCGCAGGCGTTGGTGGAACACACCCGCAAGGCCGGTGCCGAGAACGTCTGCGTGGGCATCGGCGTCTCCACCGCGGAACAGGGCGCGAAGGTCGGCGCATACGCCGATGGTGTGATCGTCGGTTCCGCCTTGGTGCATACCCTGCTCAACGATGACGGAAGAACCGCCCGCGGCACGGCCGAAGGGTTGTCCCTGCTCGCGGCCAAAACCGAGGAACTCGCAGAAGGCATCCACGGGGCCCGCGCATGACGACGCTCGCCTCCATTCCTTCTCCGGGTTTCTCCAAGTTCCAGATCGGCCCCTTCACCATCCGCATGTACGCCGTGTGCATCCTCATCGGCGTCTGTTTCGCGGTCTGGATTCTTACCCGCCGTTGGAAACGCGCCGGGGGAACATTCGATCAGGTGCTCGACCTCACATTGGTGACGGTTCCGTGCGGTCTCGTCGGAGCGCGCCTGTACCACTGTCTGAGCACGCCGGCCATGTATTTCCCTCCCACAGGCGATCCCATGAGCATCCTGAAGGTGTGGGAAGGCGGCATGGCCATCTTCGGCGGCATCGGCGTGGGAGCGTTGGCCGCCTTCCTATGGTGCAGGCATAAGCATTACCCGTTCGCGTTGCTGCTCGATTGCCTGGCTCCTGGGCTTCTGGTCGCCCAGGCCATTGGCAGGTTGGGCAACTGGTTCAATCAGGAGTTGTACGGCAAGCCGACCACACTGCCTTGGGGGCTGAAGCTCAACGAGAACAGCGACGCCATCGGCCACAGCGAGGTTTGCTATCAAGGTGTAGCCTGTCCGAGCGGAACCCTGTTCCATCCCACGTTCCTCTACGAAATGATCTGGAACCTCATCGGCGCCGCGCTGATCGTGTGGCTGGGGAACCGGTTCGCGGATAAGCTCAAGGCCGGCCAACTCGCCGCCATGTATATGATCTGGTACGGCTGCGGCCGTAGCTGGATCGAGGAGATCCGCATCAACTACTCGACCGTCATCCTCGGCATCCGCACGAACACGTGGACCGCCATCCTGACGGCCCTGTGCGGCATCGTGCTATTCGCCGTGCTGAGGAAGTACGGGAAAACGTATGATGAACTTACGGTAAAGCTTCGTTCCGTCACCGACGACGAGCTTGAACGTATGAGCCAGAAATCCACAAAATGACCCTAGCCAACAGTAAGGTAGGAGATTATGAGCATTGAAATCGCACCTAGCATCCTGTCCGCCGACTTCTGCAATCTCGAACGTGACCTGAAGGCCATCGCCAACGCCGATCTGGTCCACGTCGATGTGATGGACCACCATTTCGTCCCGAACCTGACCCTCGGCGAACCGATCGTCAAGCGCATCTGCGAGGTTACCGACCTGCCGGTGGATGTGCATCTGATGATCGAGGACCCGGATCGTTGGGCTCCCGAATACGCCAAGCTCGGCGCGGCCTCCGTGAGCTTCCACATGGGTGCCACCCATGCTCCGGTGCGTCTGGCCCGCCAGCTGCGTGACATGGGCTGCAAGGCCTGCTTCGCGGTTCGCCCCGCCGAACCCGTCGAGCCGATCTTCGACATCCTCGACGAATTCGACATGATCCTCATCATGACCGTCGAGCCCGGTTTCGGAGGTCAAAAGTTCCTGGACAACCAGATGGGCAAGGTGCGTCGCCTGCGTGACGAGATCACCCGTCGCGGTCTGAAGACCAAGATCCAGGTCGATGGCGGCGTGAGCCCGAAGACCGCACACATCGTGGCCGAGGCGGGCGCCGACGTGCTGGTCGCCGGTTCCGCGGTCTACGGTGCGGAAAACCCGGCCGAAGCCATTGATTCCATTCGCGATAAGGCCGCAGCGGCCTACAAGGACTGAAGGAAACCATGAAGACTTTTGAATCGTTGTTCGCAGAACTGTCCGAAAAGGCAAAGACCCGTCCGGAGGGGTCGTTGACCGTCGATGAACTCGACAAGGGCACCCACTTCATCGGCAAGAAGATCGTCGAGGAAGCCTCGGAGACGTGGATCGCCGCCGAATACGAGGGCGCCGATCGTACCGCCGAAGAGATGAGCCAGCTGCTCTACCACGTGCAGGTCATGATGATCAAGCACGGTCTGACGCTTGAAGACGTGTACAAGCATCTGTGATGCATGGCCGGGGAATCCCGGTAGGACCAACATTCAAGCCGAATACTAAAGAGGAAGAAAGTAATGCTGCGAATCGCCGTTCCCAACAAGGGTATGCTGTCCGAGCCCGCTTGGAACATGCTGGCCGAAGCCGGCTATAGGTTGCGTTCCAATCCACGTCAGCTCGTCGTGGAGGATCCGGACAACGATGTCGAACTATTCTATCTGCGCCCGCTCGACATCGCCGTATACGTCGGCAGGGGAACCATCGATGTCGGTATCACAGGCGAGGATCTGCTGAAGAACTCGGGCACCGAAGCCGTGGAGCACCTGTCCCTCGGCTTCGGAGCCTCGACGTTCCGTTTCGCCGCGCCGAACGATTCCGACATCAAGGAGCTGAAGGACATCGACGGCAAGCGCGTCGGAACCTCCTTCGACAAGCTCGTCCATGATTATCTGGTCGAACAGGGCATCAACGCCGAAACTATCCATCTGGACGGTGCGGTCGAATCGTCCGTGCAGCTCGGCGTGGCCGATCTGATCGCCGACGTGGTGTCCACCGGCACCACGCTGCGCAACGCAGGTCTGCGCATCTTCGCCAATCCCATCATGCACTCCGAGGCCTGCCTGATCCGCAGCCCGCGCCTGGACGAACATGACGAGCGCCTCACCATTCTGAGCCGCCGTCTGCAAGGCGTGCTCACCGCCCAGCGTTACGTGCTGATGGATTACGACATTCCCGTCTCCAAGGTCGGTGAAGCCGTCGCTGTTACGCCTGGGTTCGAAAGTCCCACCATTTCGCCGCTGCACGATAAGCAGTGGAGTGCGGTGCGTGTCATGGTGCCGAAGGCCAAGGTGAACCATCTGATGGATAAACTGTACGAAGTCGGTGCACGTGGCATCATCGTCACCGCACTGCAGGCCTCCCGCATCTGAATTTGAGCAGTATGAGCGAACACATTCATAAGTCGACCTATAGTCCGGATGCCCGTGACGTCATCTTCACCATTCCGAACGCCTTGAGTCTGTTGCGTATCATCACCATCCCCGTGGTGGCTTGGCTGATTTCACGGCACAGCATGATACCGGCCCTGATTGTGTTCGCTTTTTCCGCCATCACCGATTTCCTCGACGGAACACTGGCGAGGAAACTCAATCAGGTGAGCAAGCTCGGGCAGATTCTCGATCCTTGCGCCGATCGTCTGCTTATTCTCTGCACGATTCTCGCGCTCGGCGTGGCGGGCATCATCCCATGGTGGATGGTCATCGTCGTCGCCGCGCGTGATGTCGTGATGGGTATCGAGATTCTGTGGCTCGCGCAATATGGCTACGGTCCGTTACCCGTACATTTCGTCGGCAAGGCGGCCACCGCGTTGCTGATGTTCTCCGTCGTGGCTCTTGTCGTGGCCGATATCGGGACGGGCATGCCGGCACATGTGCTGCATCTTTTCGCCCTCGCGGTCGGCATTTGGGGCACCGTTCTCTACTGCCTCGCAGGCTTCATCTACCTATGCCAGGGCAGTGGCGTCATCCGTAAGGAGCTTCGCTCCTGGAGGGAATCCCGGCGATGAGCGGCGTCGAGCCGATGCCAGCTTCCTATCCCTCGGAGGAATCGCATGACGTCAAACGTCGACGTGCGGTATTCTCCCATTCCTTCGCGGGGCTTATCTCACAGCATGCCGCCCCGGAGGACATCTACACCCAGGAACGGGAACGACGCCATCGAGTTCGCATGGACGACTCGTTGCGGCTTATCGACGATCTGATCAACCGTCCCGTCGACCCGATGTTTCAGGATTCCCAACTCGGCAAGCATAACGTCTCGCCGTTCGCCGTCTGGTCCGCGCGCATCGTCTGTTTCGTGGTGTGCATCGCGGTCGGATTCCTCGGCTGCATTTTCGTGCAACAGCTTCATTCCGATCCCCGTAAGGCCGTCCGTACCAGTCTGGCGAAGGAGCTGAGGGAATCGCAGAACAATCTCAACGGCCTTTCCGACGATGTCTCCGCGCTGCGCAAGCAAGTCGACGAGCAGGCGAAGAAAGTCAGCGAATCCGGAGCCGGCAGCACATTGCTGAAGGATGAGATGGCCAGCGGTCAGTTGGCGGTCAAGGGGGAGGGCATCATACTCACCGTGGCCGATCCCATCGCCGCCACGAACGAGAACAACGGCGCCGCACCGAGGGAAAACGCCGGCAGCCGTCTACGCGTGGTCACCGATTCCGATCTGCAGCAGCTGGTATCGGCGCTGTGGCGTTCCGGTGCCGAAGCCATCAGCATCAACGATGAACGGCTGGGGGCACAGACATCCATTCGTACGGCGGGCGGCACGATTCTGATCGGACTGAATGCGGTGGAAAGCCCGTATCGCATCAAGGCAATCGGCAACAGGCATGAATTGGCGCAAAGCGTAAGCCAGGAGAATCTCGGCTCATGGTACACCATGTATGCAAAAGCCGGAATAAGCTTGCAGGTACAACAGTCCAAAGAGATTACACTGAAAGCGGCAGTGGTTTCTGACGTCAACTACGCGAGGAAGGCCGAATAGATGGCAGCTGTATTGGGATTGATCATCGGCGTGGTGGTCGGGGTGTTCGTTCGCCCTGATATTCCCGTGGCCATACAACCGTATCTGCCGATCATGGTCGTTGCCGCGCTGGATGCGTTGTTGGGAGCCGCGCGTGCGTATTTCGAGCGTAGGTTCTCCGATCGCGTGTTCATCATCTCCTTCTTCGCCAACGTGATCACGGCCACATTGCTCGTGATCCTGGGCAACCAGCTTGGTGTGGGTTCGCAGTTGCAGACGGCCGTCATCGTCGTGCTCGGCATCCGCATCTTCTCCAACGTGTCCGCCATCCGACGCTTCATCTTCCGAGGTTAAGCATGGCAAGGCGAGGCAGGCGAAACGAGCGGCGCGGCACGCGTAACACGGTCAGCGATCTGAAAGCACGTAACGAAACCGAACGCCGCAATGACGACACGGCGACGGGTTCCTTCCCGCAGGTCCGTAAACGCGGCAAGGGAAAGAAACGCCTTGACGGTACGGCGGGGTTCCGTGTACGAGCCTCGTCCACCATTCTCATCACCCTGATGTGCGCACTGCTCGGATTCGGGTATATGACGCAGATCAACAGCGGACCGTCCGCCTATGAGACGATGAGCGAGGACGAGCTGGTGCGTCTGATCAACGAGACCAGCACGCAGGCGCAGAATCTTGAACAGCGCAAGAACCAGCTTTCGCAGCAGCTGTCGAGTCTGAAGGCCGCAGCCGACCAGCGTGAGCAGGCGCAGCGCATCGCCAACCAGAACAAGGAGACCAGCGGCATCATCTCCGGTAGTCTTCCCGCCCAAGGCAAGGGTGTGATCGTCACCATCGGCAAGGGGGCCGACAAGGACATCGATGCCTCGACGATGTTCACCCTGATCGAGGAGTTGCGAAACGCCGGGGCGGAAGTCATTTCCATCAATGACGTACGCGTCGTCACCTCGACCTCCATCTGGGCGGACGAGGACGGTGGCCTGGAATGCGACGGCATCCCGCTGGGCACGCCGTACACGGTACGCGCCATCGGCAATCCGGCCGATCTGCAGAACGCCGTGAACATCGCGGGCGGCGTCGGATCCCGACTGAAGGTGATGTACGGCGCACGGGTCACCGTAAAACAGTCGGATAATGTGGAAATCAACGCAACCCGAGAGCCTTCAACAAATAAATACGCAAAGACGGTAGAATAGCGATTATGACTGAACCTATCCCAAGCGCAGGCGAAACCACCATCATCGGCATGCCTGCCATCACCATTCCTGTAACCGCAACCGCAACCAGCGATCGACCGCTTACCGCGGAGGATCTCGACACCATCGCGCGTCTGTCCAACGACACCGCGTTGCTGATCTCCACAAGGGGAGCGGTGTCCGGTTCCCGCTACCTGCTTGACGAGGATGAAGTGACCGTCGGCCGTGACCCGCGCTCCGATATTCTTCTGGATGATTCCACCGTTTCCCGCGCACACGCCGTATTCCGTCGTGTCAACGGCGCGTTCGTCGTCGTTGACGCCGGGTCGTTGAACGGTACCTATGTGAACCGTCAGCGCATCGAACACGCGCAGCTGAAGAACGGCGACGAGATCATGATCGGAAAATTCCGACTCGTCTTCTTCACCAAATCCGCCGTCGTGGCGTGACCCGACCTCCGGCCGACGGGACTAGACTTGTCCTTCAACCGTATTCGGCTGAAGGACAAGTCCGGCATCATCGGCATGGGAGGCGACGATCATGGATCAATCCGGCAGACTGCACCTGCATGTACGTCTTGAAGATCGAGATGATCTGAACGAGTACGCCGTTCAGGGCGAATTGTTCAGTCTCACCGACAACGAGGATGCCACGCGAGGCTACCGGGGGACCGTCGCGTCCAAAGTCGCCGGTATCACATACCGGCAGCTCGATTACTGGGCGCGCAAGCAAATCGTTGATCCGTCGATTACGCCGTCGCATGGGTCGGGGTCCCGTAGACTGTACTCCTTCAAGGACGTGGTGATTCTTGCCACGTCCAAGAAGCTGCTCGACGCTGGTGTGAATCTGCAGAACGTGACCACGGCGATCGGTTTCCTTGTGGCTCACACGTCATCTCAGTTGGAACACATCACCATCATGTGTGATGGGGAACAGGTGTACGAGTGCACCACCAACGAGCAGATGATGGAGCTTCTCAACAGTGGCCGCGCCGTGTTCGCCGTTTCCGTCGGTTCGCTATGGCATCAGATCCGGGAAGCGCTGGATCATGAAAGCTATGTGGATTTGAAGGATCACCAAGTGAAGAATGCGGTGGCGCAGCCCATCGATGATTTGACCGCAGCGCGTATGCGCAAGAACCTAGAGGCGCGGCAACAGCAGCGCCAATCAGCGTGATATGGATATTCTGCCAATCGTATTGTGGGGGATAGGCGTGCTTACCTCTTTCGGGGAATGCGCCTACGCCCTGGTTTCCAGCAAATACCGGTCCCATTCGACCGAACCGGAGGTTTCGCCGCCGTCGATGACAGCGATCACGGGACATCTGGTGGCGGTGATTTGCTTCGTCATGGCACTGGTGATCGCCTCATATGGCATCGATTTGTATGACGCGCGGATGCATGATTTCTACGGCATCGCCATACCGGTCGGCGGTGTTATCGCCGTCGTGCTGCTCGCGTTGCAGATCGTGCTGTTGTATCTGCAGTCCCGTAGGGCCATGTTGACCGAGATGAACAGGCGACTGAACCGTTATATGAAGTAGCCGCGGCAATCGCTCGGCCATACGCCGGCACATCACCAACACATCATGATGGGTGGCATGCGACTTGAAACGCATGCCACCCATCAATCGTATTTCCGGAGCATCCTCCGGAGAACGCATGGAAGCGAAAACGCGGGGGAGCGGTCCCCTAGTCAGTGCTGCCCGCGCAGTTCCGGGTCTTCGGGATGATATTTGTCTACCTTGTGTTCGGTGGTCATCACCTCACCGTCCGGGCGGTAATTGATCTTGACGTACGACATCACATGGGTCGCACCGGCTTTTGCGCCGACCAGCTGACAGTTCCTGACGATATCCATGCAGGTATCGAAATCACCTTCGATGGCTGTTTCGAACGGGCCGACGAAATAATCGACGCCGGTCGATTTGATATACGCGATCACCTCGTCGACGATGGCGCATGTTTCCTCATCGGTACGTGCGTTCATGGGAAGGAATTGGATGGCGACGGAGCAGTTCATAAGCGTTCCTTTGCATGATGAATATGGTTTTGATTTCAGCCACAGCATACTCCATATGCCGGTCGTCGTAACCGGTGGAAGAGTGGTCCGAATTACCTTTTCTGACATAACGTACATTATCGGCTATTTTGATATATCAGGAAAAGAGGCTCACACATGCTTATATTGTCCGATCCGTTGTTCACCCGGAGTCTGTTATTGCGGTCGCTTCATCCCTCTGTCCAGCACACAGGACATGACGATTTCTCCGCATGATTCACCTCGTATGCGTTCGACACCTACACGGCCGATCGGATTCCCTGATGAATCTCATCATGCTGTCGTTCATTACCGCGGTTTCCACCCTTGGCGATTGGGACAGTATGCGCCGCATCCAGCGTCGTGTTCTGGGACGTATCTGTCTGGGTGGCTTTGCTCTATCCTTGGTGTTTTTGGCTATTTCGCGGCATGTACTGTATCGCATGATTTTCTGACATAACGTTCGGACATAGTGTGAGGGGGGGGGCACGCGGTTGTGCA